>Ga0233425_10008883_pt1 | contig 13053 bp, 7 predicted proteins | sample Watercolumn_Towu_2_FD_181712 | JGI IMG/M metagenome (GOLD analysis project Ga0233425, IMG submission 181712) | Freshwater microbial communities from Lake Towuti, South Sulawesi, Indonesia - Watercolumn_Towuti2014_140_MG | ecosystem: Environmental > Aquatic > Freshwater > Lake | place: Indonesia...
GGAGGAGAAGATCGGCCGGGTGGTCGGGCTGGCCGACTCGGTGCTGTTCGACAAGACGGATGCCTTCAACCCGGTCAACCGCCGGATCAGCATCATCGTCATGAACAAAGCCACCGAGGAGGCCATTTCCCAGGGCGAGGGGATGAATGAACCCGCTCCGGAATCGACTCATCCGCTGGAGCCTTCCGCGGCACCGTTCGAAGCGCCGCCGTCCGCCGCGCCGGCACCCACCGATGTCGCCCCGACACAGGATACGGCGCCTTTGTCGGAAGCCACCGCGGCACCCGCCGGCGGCGCACCGCCCGCCCCTCCCACAGAACCCGCAGCGCCGGATACCGCCGAACCGGCAGCGCCCGCGCACTAACGGGTTGAGGCACTAGAGTTCGATTTGGTAGCCGACCTCGACCACGCGGCCGGGCGGCAGGCGGAAGAAGTTGGCGGCACTCAGGGCATTGCGGGACATCAGCGCGAACAGCAGCCGCCGCCAACGGGACAGCGACAGCCGCGCCCGGCTCACCAGGATGCTCTCGCGGCCGAGGAAGAACGTGGTGTCCATCGGTTCGTAGGCGAAGTAGCGTGAGGCGGCCTGTTCCAGGAGATCGGGGATGTCGGGCTGCTCCAGGAAACCGTAGGTCGCATGCATCCGGTGCAACCCCTGCCCCAGTGATTCCCACTCGACCCGATCCTCGGGCGCCACATGGGGAACGCGCTCGGTCTCCACGGTCAGCAGGATGACGGTCTCGTGCAGTACCTTGTTATGTTTGAGGTTGTGCAGCAGCGCCCGCGGAATGCCGCTGGCGTTGGAGGTCAGGAAGACCGCGGTGCCCGCCACCCGCACCGGCCCGGCGCCGGCGATGCTGCTCAGGAACAGCCCGACCTCCATGTTCTCCTCGGCGAGTTTCCTCCCCAGCAGTTCGCGCCCCCGTTTCCAGGTGTCCATCAGGGTATAAATGATTATCGCGAACACCACGGGCAGCCAGCCGCCGGCCGGGATCTTGAGCAGGTTGGAGGTGAAGAACGTGGTGTCGATGCAGAGAAAGGGGATGACGATCAGGGTTGATGCCGTTCGCGACCAGCCCCAGACACGCCGGGCGGCGAAATACAGGAAGCTGGTGGTCGCCAGCATGGTGGTCGACACCGCGACGCCGTAAGCCGCGGCCAGGCGACCCGATTCCTGGAAATAGAGCACCAGGCCGATCGTCCCCGCCATGAAGGTCCAGTTGACACCGGGCACGTAGATCTGGCCGACGGACCGGGCGGAGGTCTGGCGGATGGTCAGGCGCGGGCTGAATCCCAGTTGCACCGCCTGATTGGCAACCGAGAAGGCCCCGGAAATGACGGCCTGCGAGGCGATGACCGTCGCCGCGGTGGCGAGCGCGATCAGCGGCGGCAGGGCCCAGGACGGTGCCGTGGCATAGAACAGGTTGTCCACCAGTTGCGGGTCACGCAGCAGCACCGTGCCCTGGCCGAAATAGTTCAGCACCAGCCCCGGCAGCACGACGAAGAACCACGCCCGCTGAATCGGCCGGCGGCCGAAATGCCCCATGTCGGCATAGAGGGCCTCGCCGCCGGTGACCACCAGAAACACCGAGCCCATGACCATGAAGGCCACGAGGCCGTTGTGATAGAAGAACTGCACCGCGTACCAGGGATTGATCGCCCGCAGCACGCCCGGGTTCTGAACGATGGCGCCGATGCCGACGAGGCCGAGGATCAGGAACCACCCCAGCACCACCGGGCCGAAGACGGCACCGAGGCGCGCCGTGCCGTGCTTCTGGTTGACGTACAGGGCGACCAGGATGCCGAGCGAGATGGGCACCACCAGCGGTTCGAGAAAGGGCGTCTCCGCCTTGATGCCCTCGACCGCCGACAGCACCGAGATCGCCGGCGTGATCATGGCATCGGCGAACAGCAGGGCCGCGCCCACCAATCCAAGCAACATGAACAACGGTCGCGTCGCCGCGCCGTTGCGGGTCTTGCCGACGACCAGCGCCATCAGCGCCAGAATCCCGCCCTCGCCGCGGTTGTCGGCGCGCAGGATGAAAACCACGTATTCGATCGAGATGACCAGGATCAGCACCCAGAAGATCACCGACAGCACGCCGAGCACGTTCGGCTCGGTGGCCACGAGGGGATGATGCGCGGAATTGAAGCACTCGCGCAGCGCGTACAGCGGACTGGTGCCGATGTCGCCGAAGACGACGCCGAGGGCAGCGAGCATCAGCACCGGCATGCGGCCGCTGTCGTGGCGGGCGCCGGCTTCGGCGTCACGGGTCATGCGGGTAACGGCACTGCGGATGGATGGGCGATGACATCGGCACGCGAGAGACCGAGGGACACCGCCAGTATAGAGGATTGTCCGGCGCCGCCATAGGCGACATCCGCTCCCGTATTGACAGCCAGGGGTGACCTATGCAACCGGCTCGGCATCCACGGGCCGCAGGCGTACCTCGACCGGCATGCGGCTCATGCGCTCGTAGAGACGGACCAGCCGCTTCAACGGCCAGCGCTCGTAGAGGAAGACCTCCATCGGTCGCCACATCGCCACCCAGCCGCCGATCACCAGGCTCTCGGTGAGGATCGTCAGCGCCGGACCTTCGCCGATGGTGCCGACAAGGTGGGCGGTGAAGATGCAGGCCGCCAGGAACAGCAGCCCCGTACCCAGGTCCTTCCAGCCGGTGCGCGTCAGTTGCGCCAAACGCCGGCGGGTGAAATCGGTCTTGTAGGCAAAGAAGTGCTGCACGGCCTCGGTGACGATACCCGCCGCGTCGTCGTGACCCGGCATGCGATCGAGATAGACGACCAGGCCGAAAGGCTCGTCGGCCGGCAGTTCGCGCGCCCAGCCGACGATGAACTCCTCGGCGTCGGCGTCGAGTTCCTTTTCGTAGAACGGGGATGGGTCCATGGAATTGAACAGCTGGTTCAGTTCCCGGACCCGTACCTCGATGCGATGCACGGGCGCCACGTTGGGCGCGGCGTTCATGGCCCGGCCCCGCGCGCGACCCGTGCGTAGACCTGCGCATAGGCCGCGGCACTCGTCGCCCAATCGAAGCGCATGCCCATGCCCGTTGCCTGCAGCCGGCGCCAGGCCGCGGGTTCCCGATAGAGGTCGTGCGCCGCCCGGATGGCGGCGAGCAGGGCCGCCGCCGTCGGGTCGTCGAAGGCGACGCCGGTGGCGGTGCCGTCGGCCAGCGTCGCCGGTGTTGCCGGAATGACGCTGTCGGCGAGGCCGCCGGTCCGGCGCACGATCGGCACCGTCCCGTAGCGCAGGCTGTACATCTGCGCCAGGCCGCAGGGCTCGTAGCGCGACGGCATCAGCAAGGCGTCGGCGCCGGCGATAATCCGGTGCGCCAGCGCCTCGTTATAGCCGATATAGACGCCGCAGCGCCGCGGCTGCGCGCGGGCCAGCGCATTGATGGCGTGATGCAGATCGCCGTCACCACTGCCGAGCATGATCATCTGCACGTTGTCGGCAAGGGCTGCCGGTAGCGCGCCCAGGATGAGATCGACGCCCTTCTGCTCCGCGAGCCGGGTCACCGCACCGAGCAGCAGCGCATTGGCGTCCTCGTCGAGGCCGAAGTGCCGTTGCAGGGCGAGCTTGTGATCCGTCTTGACCGCCACGGAATCGGCGCCGTAATGGGCGTCGAGATGGGGGTCATGCCGCGGGTCCCACAACCGGTAGTCGACACCGTTGAGGATGCCGGTCAACGACCCGGCGCGATGCCGGATCAGACCGTCGAAACCGTGCCCGTAGGCCGCCGTCTGGATCTCGCGCGCATAGGTCGGGCTGACCGTCGTCAGCGCGTCGGCGTAGGCGAGACCACCCTTGATGAAGCAAAACAGCCCGTAGAACTCGAGCGCGGCGGGCGCAAACAAATCGTCCGGCAACGCGAGCGTGTCGAAGCGGGGGCGATCGAAGCACCCCGAATAGGCCAGATTATGGATGGTGAATACCGTGCCCGGGGCCCGTGCCATGCGCGCCAGCAGGGCCGGGACCAGGCCGGTCTGCCAGTCATTGCAGTGAACGACCTCCGGTTGCCAGCCGATACCGCCGGCACCGGTCGCCATGGCGACGATGGCGCGGCAGAACAAGGCGAAGCGATTGGCGTTGTCGGGCCAGTCGTGGCCATCGGTCGTGCCGTAGGGGCCGCCGCCCCGGTCGTACATGCCCGGGGCGTCGATGACATAGAGCGGCACGCCGCCATCATCCACCACCCCCTCCAGGATGCGCACCGGTTCGAGACTGCCCGGCAATGCCAGTTGCGCGCTCGGGCGAAAGTGACTGCAGCGATGCAACACCTGCCGGTACCCCGGCAGGACCACGCGCACGTCGAGGCCTTGCATGCGCAGCACCGGTGGCAGGGCGCCGCAGACGTCGCCGAGGCCGCCGGTCTTGACGAGGGGGTGGATCTCGCTGGTTGCAAACAGGACGCCGCGCATGTGCAGTATGATGCAACAGGCGAACCCGAATGCGTAGCCACACGGATCACGTTGAGGCCATGACCAAGACCCGCTTTTCGCTCGAAGTGCATCCGGTCATCCCGGCGGCGCTGTCGCGTCTGCCGGAGCTCGCCGGCGACCTCGCCTACAGCTGGAACCGCGGCACGCGCATGCTGTTCGCCAATCTCGATCACGACCTGTGGCACCGCTGCGGGCACAACCCGCGTGTCTTCCTGCGGCGCGTCGGTCAGGATCGGCTCGACGCCGCCGCCACCAGTCTGGTGTTCCTGCAGGACTACAAGGGCGTGCTGGCCGATTTCGACACCTACCAGGGCAAGGCCCCGGACCACGAGCTTGCCGATCTGATCGACATCCACTCCGATCTGATCGCCTACTTCTGCTTCGAGTACGGGCTGCACGAGAGCTTCCCGGTTTATTCCGGCGGCCTTGGCATACTCGCCGGCGATCACTGCAAGGCGGCAAGCGACCTGGGGTTGCCCTTCGTCGCCGTCGGTCTGCTTTATCGCGCCGGCTATGTCGACCAGATCATCGACGGCCACGGCAACCAGCAGCTCCGCAACCGGTCCATTGATTTCGCCGACCTGCCGATCACGCCGGTGATCGACGGCCACGGCGCCCCGGTCGACGTCGCCGTCGAGCTGCCCGGCCGCCGGGTGATGGCGCGTCTCTGGCAGGCCACGATCGGTCATATCCGCATCGTCCTGCTCGACACCGATGTCGAGGCCAACCGCGCCGAGGACCGAACGATCACGCATCAGCTCTACGGCGGTGACACGCACACACGCATCCAGCAGGAAATCATCCTCGGCATCGGCGGCGTACGCGCCCTCCGCGCCCTCGGCCTCGGTCCCACGATCTGGCACATCAACGAAGGCCATGCGGCATTCCTGATCCTGGAGCGCATTCGCGAACAGGTGGCGCTCGGGATCGAATTCGACGCCGCCCTCGAATGGGTGGCCGCCGCCACGGTCTTCACCACCCACACCCCGGTGGCCGCCGGTCACGACATCTTCGACCGGGGGATCATGCTCGAATACTTCCGCGGCTACATTCCCGGCCTCGGCCTCGACGAGGCCACGTTCATGCGTCTGGGGAGCAGCCCGAGTAACGAGCAAGGATTCAACCAGACGGCCCTGGCCCTGCGCGGGTCACGCTTTCACAACGGCGTGTCGCGCATCCACGGCGGCACGGCGGCGCGCACTGAGTCGTTCGTCTGGTCGCAAGTACCGCCCGACGAGAACCCTATGGACTACATCACCAACGGCGTGCATGTCCCGACCTTCCTCGCCGCCGCCTGGGTGAATCTCTTCGATCTGCGCTTCGGCAGCCAGTGGCGCAACGAGCTGCGCAACCCGGACTACTGGTCGCGCCTCGATGACATCCCCGACGCCACGTTCTGGAGTGTGCGCCAATTGCTGAAATATGACCTGCTGCGCGAGGTCCGCGATCGCTATGCGGCGCAGCTCGGCCGCATCGGCTGCAGTCAGGCCGAGGTGCACCGGCTCACCCGGCACCTCGTCACCGAACAGGATGTCTGCATCTTCGGTTTCGCGCGCCGCTTCGCCACTTACAAGCGCGCCACCCTGCCCTTCCTCGACCCCGCCCGCCTGGCCCGCGCGCTCGGCAACCCCGAGCGTCCCGGCATGATCATCTTCGCCGGCAAGGCCCACCCGCGCGATCTCCCCGGCCAGGCCCTGATCCGCGCCATCCACGAGCACGCCCACCGTCCGGAATTCGAGGGTCGCATCATCCTGCTCGAGGGCTACGATCTGGCGCTGGCGCGTCGCCTGGTCACCGGCGTCGACGTCTGGCTCAACGTCCCCGAGTACCCCCTCGAGGCGAGCGGCACCTCCGGCATGAAGGCCGGCATCAACGGCGTGCTCAACGTCAGCATCCTCGACGGCTGGTGGGGCGAGGGCTACCGCGACGACAACGGCTGGGCCATCGCCCCGCATTGCGGTGATTCGGCCAGCGGCAGCCGCGATCGCCTGGAGGCCGGGGACCTGCTCGAGATCATGGAGGACGAGGTGCTGCCGCTCTACTACCGTCGCAACCAGCACGGCTATCCGGCGGGCTGGGTCCGCATGGCCAAGCAGGCCATGCGTTCGATCATTCCCCGGTTCAATTCGCAGCGGATGCTGAGCGACTACACGCGCAAGTTTTACAGCCGTGCCAGCCGGCAGCAGGCCGCGTTCGCGGCCGACCACGCCGCCCTGGCGCGCGAACTGGCGCAGTGGAAGCGGCAGGTACGCCGGCACTGGCCGCAGGTCAGCGCCCGGATCGTCGAGCGCCCGGCCGAACGCATCACCATCGGCGGCAGCGTCCGCATCGCCTGCGCCGTGCGCCTCGGCGAGTTGCGGCCGGACGACATCGCCGTCGAATTGCTCCTCGGCACGCAGACCACCGAGGACGGTTTCGTGCCGTCCACGGCCCATCGACTGGTGCCCGGTCAGCGGATCGATCACGGCGAAACGCTGTACGAGATCGCACTCAACCCGCCGCATTCTGGACTGCATCGCTACGAGATCCGCCTTTACCCGCACCACCCGCGCCTGACCCACCGGTTCGAAACCGGCCTGATGCTCTGGATCTGAGTCAGGCGGCGCGGCCCTCGGCCAGCAGCGATTCGAGTTCGGCCACCGGCAGCGGCCGCGCGAACAGGTAGCCCTGGGCCTCGTCGCAATCGCGGGCGGCGAGGAACCGCCGCTGGGCATCGTTCTCCACGCCCTCGGCGACGGTCTTGAGCTTCAGGCTGCGCGCCAGCGCGATCACCGCCTCGGTGATCGCGGCGCCGTCGTTGTCGCCCGGCAGATCGCGGATGAACGAGCGATCGATCTTGAGACTGTCCACCGGGAAGCGCTTGAGATAAGCCAGCGACGAATAGCCGGTGCCGAAATCGTCGATGGCCAGCGCCACGCCCAGGCCCTTGAGGTCGTGCAACAGCCGGATCGCGTGCTCCGCATCGTGGGCGACCATGCTCTCGGTAATCTCGATTTCGAGATGCGGCGGGTCGAGCGCCGTCGCCGCCAGGATCGCCTTGATGCGCTCGACCAGCCGCGGCTGCTGGAACTGACGGACCGAGAGATTGACCGCGATGCGTCCCGGCTCGTAACCGCTATCCAGCCAGCGGCGGCCCTGCGCGCAGGCCGCATCCAGCGCCCACTCCCCGACCTCGAGGATGAGGCCGCTCTCCTCGAGTATCGGCACGAAGGTGGCCGGTGACACCAGGCCCATCTGCGGGTGCTGCCAGCGCATCAGCGCTTCGACGCCGACCAGACGACCGCTGCGGATATCGACGCGCGGCTGGTAGTAAAGCCTCATCTCCTCGCGCGCCAGGGCCTCGTGCAGCCGGCCTTCCACCTCGATCCGCTCGAGCGCCGCGGCGTTCATCCGCCAGGCGTAGAACTGGAAATTGTTGCCGCCCATCTCCTTGGCGTGATAGCGGGCGGCGTCGGCGTTGCGGAACAACTGCTCGGCGTCGTTGCCGTCCTTCGGAAACACCGCGATGCCGATGCTGGCGGTCACCACCAGCGATTGGCCGTTGAAGGGCATCGGGTCCTTGACCACTTGCAGCAGGCGGTGCGCGACGTGACCGGCGGTCTCCGGCTTGTCGATGCCGGCGAGCACGATCACGTATTCGTCGGCGCCAATCCGCGCCACCGTGTCGCCGGCCGCGATCCGCGACTGCAGGCGCCAGCCGACCTCCTGCAGCACCCGATCGCCAACCGCGTAGCCGAGACCGTCGTTGATGCGCTTGTAGCGATCGAGGTCCAGCACCATCACCGCGACCGCAAGGCCGCTGCGCCCGGCATGGGCGAGCGCCTGGGTCAGACGGTCGTACAGCAGTGCCCGGTTCGGCAGCCCGGTGAGACTGTCGTGGCTGGCGGCGTGGGCGAGATTGCTCTCCGTCTGGCGCATCAGCGCGTAGCCGAAGCGCAGCCGTTGCGCCAGCAGCATGAGGAGCGTGCAGGCCACCGTGTGCGAGCTCCGGATCAGACGCAGCAGGGTGGCTTCATCCAGTTCCAGGACCCGCGTCTCGCAGTGCGCGGCAACCGTGGCGGTCGTCGGCTGATGATCGAGCAGCGAGATCTCCCCCACCGCCTCACCGGGACCGACGTTGATCGGTGCCTTCGATTCGTCCTCGGAAAAACGGACGTCGAGGCTGCCGGTCAGAACGACGTAGAGGCGATCATTGCCCTCGCCGCGGCGGATGAGGACCTCCCCCGGGACCAGCGTCCGCACCAGGCAGGTGCGCAAAATCGGGTCGAGGATCACGTCTTCGGCCGGGTCGATCAGCCCGCAGACCTGCAACTCGCGGGTGATTTCAGAGGGCGCGTTCAATCGGCGCTCGATCCGTATTTCTCCAGATACTGCTGCGCGAGGGCCTGGGCCTCCGTCAGGCGATCCGGTGGCAGCTCCCTGCCGAGCGCGTCGCGCCGCTCGCGGGCCAGATCAAAACCGCCGGCAACGCTGGCATCGAGCCAGGCATAGGCCTGGACGGGATCCTTGGCCAGACCGATGCCCTGGTCGTAGAGGAGGCCGAGGTTGTACTGGGCGGCGTTATACCCCTGCACGGCCGACTTGCTCACCCATTCGGCGCCCAGCACGGGATTGTCCTCCACGCCCTGACCGGAGAGGTGCATCATGCCCAGGTTCAACTGGGCGCGGCTCATGCCCTGGTCAGCGGCCTTGCGGAACCAGAGCGCCGATTGCGGATAATCCTGCACTACGTCACGGCCCTGGAAATACATCATCCCGAGCGTGAACTGGGCATCGATGTTGCCCTGATCGGCCGACTTGATGAACCAGGTCACGGCATCGATCGGATTGCGCTCGACGCCCAGCCCCTCCGCGTGGATTACCCCGAGGTTGTACTGGGCGGTCGCCAGACCCTGGACCGCGGCCTTGTCAAACCAGACCCGCGCCTCGCTGTAGTCCTGGGCCACACCTTCACCGTGGAAGAAACAGACCCCGAGGTTGAACTGCGCCTCGCGATCGCCGTGCTCGGCGCTCTTGCGGAACCAGCGTACGGCCTCGTCGACGTCCTTGCCGGTGCCATGGCCACGCAGATAGGCCATGGCGAGGTTGTACTGGGCGCCGGCGAGATCGGCCTCGGCGGCCTGCCGGAACCAGCGCACGCCCTGGGCCTGATCCTTTTCGACGCCGAGGCCCTGGTAGTACATCACGCCGAGATTGTTCTGGGCGATGCGATCGCCGATGGCCGCCGATTCCTGGAATTCCCTCAGGGCCGCTTCGTAATCCTGGCGGACGAGGGCCGCACGGCCGGCGGCCGTATCCGCGGCCACGTTCGCGGCAAAGCCAAACAGCAGGAACACAAGATGGCGGGCGGACATGGCGGGCAAGTGGTTCGTTAAATCCGATATTCTCATCCGGCGTTCAATAAACGCAAGGGCCGGTCTTCGGAATCGCATCTGCCTCAGGCCCGCGCATAGAGGCGCGTGAGCTGGCGCAGGCGGCCGGCGATCTCGGGCGTCACCTGTGGCCAGTCGAAGCGCCAGTCCCAGTTGCCGGCCAGCGTGCCGGGCGTGTTCATCCGCGCCCCCGTACCAAGCCCAAGCACATCCTGCATCGGAAGGATGCAGAGCCGGCACACCGAGCCGAGCGCCATCCGCACGAGCGGCCAGGGCATCGGCTCGTCTGCATGACCGGCATACTCGCGGACCCGTGCCTGGCCTCCCGGCCCGAGGGACTCGAACCAACCGCGAGTCGTGTCATTGTCGTGGGTGCCGGTGTAAACGACGTCGTCCAGCGCATGGTGATGCGGCAGATACTGATTTTCCGGCCCGCCGTCGAAGGCGAACTGGAGCACCTTCATGCCCGGATAGCCGTAACGCCGGCGCAACTGATGCACCGCCTCCGTAATGTGGCCGAGGTCCTCGGCCACCACCGGCAATGCGCCCAGCTTCGCCGTCAGGTGATCGAAAAACTGCTCACCCGGCACCCGCACCCAGGTCCCTGCCGATGGTGCCGCGGCGTCCCGCGGGATCTCCCAGCAGGCATCGAAGCCGCGGAAATGGTCGATCCGCATGAGATCGTAGAGCTCGACCTGTGTCCGCATTCGCTCTTCCCACCAGTGGAACCCGTCGGCCGCCATGCGCCCCCAGTCATAGAGCGGATTGCCCCAGTGCTGGCCCGTGGCCGAGAACTGGTCCGGCGGCACGCCGGCCACGACCATCGGCAGGCCGTCGCCATCCAGCTTGAAGTTGTCGCGATGGGCCCAGACATCGGCGCTGTCGTGGGCGACATAGATCGGCAAGTCGCCGAACAGCCGCACCCCGCGACCGTTGGCATAGCCGCGCAGCGCCAGCCACTGGCGGAAGAAGACGAACTGGATGACCCGCAACCGGTGGAGATTCGGGGCCAGGCCGCGCCGTTCGTCCGCGAGCGCCGCCGGATCGCGATCACGCAGCGGCGGCGGCCAGTCGATCCACGCCTGCCCCCGTTGATCGCGTATCGCCTGATAGAGGACGTAATCTTCCAGCCAGTCGGCGTGCCGGGCCACGAACTCCTCGAAGCGCCGGCCGTCGGCATCCGTGGCGCGGGCCACGAAGCCGGACCCGATCTCGTCGAGCAGTTGCGCATGGCTCGCGCCACTGCTTCCGGACCTGTAGGGCGGCGGCAACCATCCCCACTGGCTCGCCAGGTCCAGGCTGATGAGCGCCGGATTACCGGCGTGCGCCGACAGGCAGAAGTACGGGCTGCGATCGACGTGGGTGGGGCCTAGCGGCAGCACCTGCCAGACGCTCTGCCCGGTCGATTGCAGGAAATCGACGAAGTAGTAGGCGTGCCGCCCGAGCACGCCGTCGTTGCCGGGTCCCGGGAGCGAGGTCGGGTGCAGCAGGATGCCGGCGCGGCGCCGGGCAAGCACCGGTTCTGGCACCGGCGGGCCGGGATTCATGCCTGCCCCTTGGCGGGCAACATGCTCGACTGCGTCGGCCCCTGTTCGCGCCCCTGCGCCATCGGCACATCGAGGTCCGGCGGCGGGGCGATGCCCATCATCCGGTAGAGGGCGAGCAGATGGCGCCGGAACAGGCCGTCGAACTCGGCCACCGTGTCACGGGCATGATGCGGGCCGAACCACCAGAACCAGTCCGAACCCTCGCAGATTGCGAGCTGGCGTTCGATCGCCCGCCGCTCGCCGTCGCCAACCGGGGCCGAGGCCAGATGCCGGTCCACGGCCAGCTTGGCGGCATCGAGCAGGTCCCAGGCACGGTTCTTGTCGAGTTCACCGATCCAGGTCGAAAAGGTGCCGTAGATCCAGCTGCCGGCGACCAGTCCGGGCAAGGTCTCGACCGGCATTCCGGAGGCGAGGCAGTCGCTGAAAGTGTTCATGTCGAGATGCGGATCCTGCGCCAGCCGCCGGTAAAGGGCGCTCAGGAAATACCAGCCGTTCGCCGGGTAGTAATCCCAGGCGTTCTCGCCGTCGAGGATGATCGCCACCACCGAGCGGCTGGCATCGTTGCAGGTACGGCGGATGTTGTGGAGATGGCCGGCAAGGTTGGCAACCGCGTCGTCGGCGTGCCATTTGGCGTACTGGAAACCGATCAGGTCCGACAGGCCATCGTCACGGAAGAAACAGGCCGGGCCGGCGTCGTGCACGCGATAGGGTCGCTGCGGCGGCGCCAGTGCCTGGAAGCGCCGGGCGCTGTTGCCGAGCACGCCCTGCCCGCTCGCGACCCAGGCGAAACCCGCCTCGCCGAGGACTTCCAGGGTCCGGGCGCTGACCCCACCCTCCGCCGGCCAGCAACCGGCCGGCCGGCGGCCGAAATACGACTCGAAGACCCGGATGGATTCCTGCACGTGCCAGCGGGCGCGCGCCTCGCCGTCGGGATACTGCGGTGCCTGCGGCAGCGCGACCTCCGGCATGGCCTCGCGGGTCACCGTCCGATCGATCAGCAACGGGGCGATGGGATGGGCATAGGGGGTCACCGACAGCTCCACCTGGCCGCTCTCCATCAACCGCCGGTAACGGGGGACGATCGAACGGATCAACTCGCCGATGCCGGCGAGAAACTCGAGACGCTGGCTGCGCGTATAGTGCTGCCCCTGCTGGACCAGGGCCTGGGCGCGGGCGTCGCTGCGCCGCACCGATTCGCCGAGCCAGGCCAGGTGATACCAGACCAGCAGATCGGCGAAGAACTGGTCACTCAGGTAGGCGCAGACACCGGGCGCCGCGACCGCACCGCGGGCGATGCCGACCAGCCGTGCATAGGCGGGATGGCGCTGGATCTGGTTCTGCTCGTGGGCGCGCAGACAGGCGCGCAGGATGTCTATCCGATCCTCGTCCTGACCCCCGTAGCCGGAGGCGCCGAGGGCGGCCAGCAGCGGATCGCGGATCGCCGTGCCGCCGCCCAGATAGGCCGCGATCTGCCGTTCGTAATCGGTGAGCTGTTCGAGCAGCGTCGGCGTGAAGTTCACCACCACCCGCGCCGCCGGGCAGGCCTCCAGGTGCGCGGCCATGTCCACGTAATCCTTGATGGCGTGCAGGTAGGTCCACGGCAGCACGTATTCGTCACTCAGCGGGTCGCGATAACACGGCTGGTGCATGTGCCAGCACAGCACGACCTTGAG
>Ga0233425_10008884_pt1 | contig 13053 bp, 11 predicted proteins | sample Watercolumn_Towu_2_FD_181712 | JGI IMG/M metagenome (GOLD analysis project Ga0233425, IMG submission 181712) | Freshwater microbial communities from Lake Towuti, South Sulawesi, Indonesia - Watercolumn_Towuti2014_140_MG | ecosystem: Environmental > Aquatic > Freshwater > Lake | place...
CCGCGCTTGAGCGAAAACCCACGCCCGGACGCAGCGAGCCGGGCACCCCGTGCTCCTCCGCCCCCTTTCCGCAGCAAACCCCGCCCGTCACGTGTCAACGATGGGGTGACACTCCCTCGGCAGAGCCGATGGGCACCCGATCGAACCCGGCAGAGCCGTTTGCCACTGCCGGCCGCGCGCACCACGCGCGCCAGCAGTCGCGCAACGCCGCGCCGAACCGCCCTGCCTGGCCCGCGTGATCGAGCAGGGGCCCGCGGCGCAACTCGTCGCGCAGGCCGGTGCGCAGCGTGGCGAGCCGCGGCACGTCGGTGGCGAGATGCGCGGCGATGCGCACGTAATCGTCCTCGCTGGCCGCCGCCCACTCGGGATGGCCGGCCGCGTGCAGCAGGCTGACGCCCACCCGCGACGCATGGCGATCGCCCGCCCGCGTCACGACGGGAACGCCCATCCAGAGCGCTTCGCACGTGGTCGTCGTGCCGTGGTAGGGAAACGAATCGAGCGCAACGTCGATGCCATGGTAAAGCGCGAGGTGCGAAGTCGTGTCGGCCGTGCGCTCGAGCAAATCGACGCGCTCCGCGGGGAGGCCGGCGCGCGCGAAACGTTCCCGATAGCGGGCGCGCTGGCCGTCGTTGCCGAAGCCGCGGCCCTTGAGCACAAGCCGGGAGCCGGGCACCGCCTGCAACAACCGGCCCCACAGCGCGAGCAGCGGGTCGGTGATCTTCGTGGGGTTGTTGAAACAGCCAAACGTGATCGGCGCGCCGCGGGCGGCCGGCGAAGGGCCCACGGGCGGCGCCTCCGGCGGCGGCGCGTAAGCCCACGCGGTCGGCGCGAAGCGCACGAGCCGCTCCGTGGCAAAGCGGTCCGCGTCGCCGGGCGGATCCGCGTGGGCGTCGGTGAAACGGAAATCCATCGCCGGCAGCCCGGTGGTGTCCGGATAGCCGAGGTAGGTGATTTGCACGGGCGCGAGGCGTCGCGCGTAGAGCGGCAGCCGCGACGAGAGCCCGGTGTGGCCCGCCAAGTCGATGAGGAGGTCGGGGGCGTCGGCGCGGATGATCTTCTCGACGGCGGGAGAGGGCTGCCCGACGAGATTGCGCCACTTGGACGCCAGCGATTTCAAGCGCGCCGACACCGCATCCTCGCGGAAGTGATCGTGATAGAGAAGGAGCTCGAACTGCGCGCGATCGAGGTGTTGCAGCAGCGGCTCGAGAAAGAACGCGCACGAGTGCGCGCGCAGATCCGGCGAGAGGATCGCCACGCGCAGACGACGCGCGGCGTCGGGCGGATTCGGCAGCGCGGGCGGTGGGAACGCGCCCACCGCGCGGCCAAACGCGACATGCTCCGCGAAGAGCTCCTCGCGCGTGACGCCCGGGAGGTTTTGCAGCGCGAAGAGCCGGAAGCTGCGCGCCTCGTGGTGATTCGGGCGCAGCGCGAGGAACCGCCCGTAGTCCTCGATCGCCTCGTCGAGGCGGTCGCCCTGGTGCAGCGCCAGCGCGCGGCCATAGCGCGCCATCGCGTAACCCGGATCGACGGCGAGCGCACGCTCGTGGCATGTCAGCGCATCGAGGACACGGCCGAGCAGGATCAAGGTGAGGCCGTAGTTGTACCAGCCGACCGCGTAGGAGGGCTTGAGTTCGACGCAGCGTTGGTGCAAGGGCACCGCCTCCTGCAGGCGGTCCTGCGCCTTGAGGCAGTAGGCGAGATTATCCCAGCCCTCGTGCAGATCGGGTCTTGCCACCACCGCCTCACGCAGGTGTCCTTCGGCCTCGGCGGGGCGGCCGGCGGCGAGCACCGCGAGCCCGAGCCGCATCGCGCACACCGCATGACGCCGATCCAGCCGGTGAGCGCGGCCGAGCAGATCGACGGCCTCCTCGATCCGGCCCTGCTGGTAGGCGACGAGGCCGGAGAGGTGCAGCGCGTCGAAGTTCCTCGGCGCCGCGCCGCGCGCCCGCCGGTAACGCTGCTCCGCCTCCGCGAACCGCCCGGCGCGATGGTGTCCGATGCCCTCTTGCAGGAGAATCTGGAGCTTGTGGGGCGACATGGGAATCACACCGCGATCGCCCGCGGCGCCGCCGAACGCTCGCCCCACTCGCGCCAGCACGCGGCGCAGGGGCGCGCCGCCACATCGAGCCGCCCGGCCTGCAAAGGGCCGGCGGCCCCGCGAAGGAGGCGCTGAAGTTGGGCGGGCGACACGAAGAGGGTGTGGCCGGGTGCATCGGCGCGCGCGACGCGCTCCTTGAGAAAATTCGCTCAAGCCGGCCTGCTTCGCGCCGATGACTTGCGCGCCGCCACATGATCACCGCATTGCCCGCGTCCGCGACGACGCTTGCCGCGCCGTATTCCGACGAAGCGATTTCGCGCCGCATCGCCGCGTGCCCGAAGCTCGCCTCCCTCCAGAGCGTGAACCGCGCGCTCGGCGAGCTCGTGCGTTCGGAGGGCAGCCTGAACTCGCAGATCGCCGAGGTCATCCGCCGCGACCCGTCGCTCTCCGCGCGGCTGCTGCGCATGGTGAACTCGGTCTATTTCGGCCTCTCGACGCGCGTCAACAACATCGAGGAAGCCGTGTTTTTCCTCGGCCTGCGCCAGATTCGGGAGCTTTCGATGGCCACGCCCGTGATCGAGGAACTCGAGCGGCTCCAGCAAGACGTGTCCGTGTCGCTCCCGTGGAAGGAACTGTGGAACCACAGCCTCGGCACCGCGATTCTCACCCGCGAAATCCTCGCCGCCACGCCGCTGCACATCGACGATGACACCGACTACCTCGTCGGCCTGCTCCACAACGTCGGCAAGGTCGTGATGGCCTATGCGTTCCCCGACGAATTGAGCATGCTGCTCGAGACTCCGGCCGAGACGCCCGCTGACCACGCGCGCTGCGAACGCGAGCTGATCGGCTGGGACCACGCGCGGATCGGCGCCGATTACCTGCGCCGCCACCGGCTCTCCGAGGAAATTGTCTACGCGGTCAGCTATCACAATGAGCCCGACCGCGCGCCGCGGCATCGCCTGTTCGCGGCGGCGGTGCAGGTGGCCGACTATCTGGTGCGCCACAAGGGCATCTCCGGCGGCTTCGAGGAGATCGCACCCATCGCCGACAATGCGTGGGTGAAGCTGCCCGGCTGGAAAATCCTCTACGGCGCCGACGGCCCCGAGTCGATGCTCGCCCGCGCCTCCATCGCGAACTCGCTGCAACGCCTGCCGTCGATGCTGCAGGGCTTGCTCTGACCCCGCCGCTCCCGCCGGCCGGCCGCAGGTTGCGCGCTGGCCGCGCCATGGGTCCGCCTGCGGCGGACGTGGCGACACAAGGCCGCCACCTGCACGGGCTCCGCTTCGACAAAAACCGCGCTCAAGCCGGGCGCCGGCGCGCCGATGTGAAGTCAGAATGTCTGTTGCCATCAGCGATTCTGTGGCCGGCGTCGTCGACGTGCCGCCGGCCGAAAACTGGCTCGGCGCCTGGGAGACCAGCGCCGACTGCGCCTACTGCCGCAGCTCCGCCGGCCGCATCCTCGCGGCCAACCTTTCTTTCGCCCGCAAGTTCGGCCGCGCGTCGGCCGCGCTTGCCGAGGCGCAGATCGGCGAGTTCGTGCATCCCGACGATCTGGCGCAGCTGCACGCCACGGCGGCGGAGCTCGCGCGGCCGCCCCACCGCGCGACCGGCCAGCACCGCTGGCTCACGCCGCAGGGCGTGCGCTGGTTCGCCTGGGAGGAAACCGCGGTGTGCGATGAGCGCGGCGCCGTCGCCGCCATCCGTGCCGTGGGCCGCGACATCACGCGCCAGCGCCTCGCGGAGGAGCAGTTCTACCGGCTGTCGCGCGCCGTCGAACAGTCGCCCGTCTCGATTGCGATCACGGACCTCGACGGGCGCGCGCAATACGTAAACTCGAAATTCACGGCGGTGACCGGCCTCACACTCGAGGACATCCTCGATCGCGGCACGGAGGTGCTGCGGGACGGGCACCCGGACGAGGCGTCGTTCCAGAAGTTCTGGGCGGCGGTGCGCGCCGGCGGCGAGTGGCGCGGCGAGCTGGCCACGCCGTGCAGCGGCGGCGGCACGATCTGGGAGTCGGTCAAGGTCTCCTGCCTGCGCAGTCCGGCGGGCGACATCACGAACTTCCTCTGCCTGCGCGAGGACGTCTCCGAGCGCAAGAAGCTCGAACTCGAGCTCCGCCAGGCGCAGAAGATGGAGAGCCTCGGCACGATGGCCGGCGGCATCGCGCACGACTTCAACAACCTGCTCGCAATCATCAACGGGTACGCGGAATTCTGCCAGCAAAGCGCGCCGGAGCCGGAGCTGCTGCAAAAGAGCCTGCGCGAGATCCACCGCGCCGCGCAGCGCGCCAGCGGGCTCGTGAAGCAGATCCTGACGTTCAGCCGCAAGACCGAGGTGAAGTTCTCGGCCATGGACCTCAACCAGCTCGCGCGCGACATCGTGGCCCTGCTGGCGGAAACGTTTCCGCGCACGGTCACGTTCCAGAGCAAGCTCCAGGATCGGCTCCCGCCGCTGCTCGCCGATCAGAACCAGATGCAGCAGATCGTGCTCAATTTCTGCGTCAACGCCCGCGACGCCATGCCGCAAGGCGGCACCATCACGCTCACGACCAGCACGCACGCGGGCGCGAGCCTCGCGCGGCTCGGCGCCGACGCCACGCGCAACTACGCCTGCCTCGCGGTGAGCGATACCGGCACGGGCATGACCCCGGAGGTGCGCGTGCGGATTTTCGAACCGTTCTTCACGACCAAGCCCGTCAACCAGGGCACGGGCCTCGGCCTCGCGGTCGTTTACGGCATCGTGGTTGCGCATCATGGGTTCATCGACGTGGAGAGCGCTCCCGGGGCCGGCAGCACGTTCAGCGTCTACCTGCCGCTCGCCGAGACGGCCGTCGCGAAGCCCGAGGCCGCGGTGGGGGCCGATTGGTTTCCCGGCGGCACGGAGTCGATCCTCATCGTCGACGACGAGGAGGCGCTGCGGTTGCTGCTGGCGAACGCATTTCATCGCAAAGGCTATCGCGCCTGCACCGCGGCGAGCGGCCTCGAGGCCATCGAGATCCTCGGCGATCCCTCGCGCGAACTCGACGCCGTGCTCCTCGATCTCAACATGCCGGGCGCGACCGGCCTCGAAGTGCTGAAGATCATCCGCGTCACGCGCCCGCACCTGAAGGTGCTGGTCGTAAGCGGGCACTTCACGCCGGATGCGCGCCTCGAGTTCGAGCAGCTCGGCCAGCGCGATTTCGTGCAGAAGCCCTGCCAGCTCGAGGAACTGGGGCGGCGCCTGCGGCAGTTGCTCGACGGGCGGCCCGCGGCGGGTCCGTGATGGCGCAGGGCGTTTTTCCGCCGGGATTTCGTTTCAGTCCCGGCGCCCGAGTGCCGATAGGAGGCGCGGGCACAATCAAGACAATCCATCACCATGGACCGTCTCATCCGAAATGAATCTCCGCGAACCACCGCAGTGGCCGGTCGGGGCGCGCCGGGCGTTGCGCTGCCTCTCGCTGCTGCTGCTCCCGGCGCTGGCACCGAAGGCCGCGAACGCGCTGCCCCGCTCGCGCCCCCCGGCCGAACCGACGGTCGGGGCGCCCGGCGCCGAACCCGGGCCCTACCTGCCCGCGCTCGGCGCGCCACCGCTCCGTTTTCGACGCTCCGCTCCTCCGCCCGATCTCGTTACGCGTCCCGCCGCCGCCGCACCGCCGGTGCCCGCCCTGACGCCCACCGAATCCACCGTCGCGCAGGCCAACGTCGCCGCGGCGCAGTCGGCCACGGTCGCCGCGCCGCACGAAGCGCCGCCGGCTGTATCCAAACCGAAGGAGACGCCGCCGCCGGCGAAGCCCGCGCCGCCGCCCATTCTGCCCGATGACACCCGCCCTTCGATCCGTCCCGAGGACTTTCTGCCCTACTTCCAGATTCCCGGCGCCGGCCGCGCGCCCGGCGATGTCCGCCTGATTGTCCCGGGAGCTTGGCCCGCGCCGACCGCCGCCCCCGTGCCGCCCAGCTCCGCCACTTACACGCAGACGCCGAAATGATCCGCCGCCGCCCTCCGCCGCCCCGCCTTGCGCTTGCGTGCGCCGCACTGGCGTGCCTCGCGTCGGCGCGGTTGGCCGCGGAGGAGCCCGCCAAACCGACCGCCGCCAAACCCGCCGCGGCGCCCGAATCGGCTGGGAGCGACGCGCCCGCCAAGCCCGCAGCCCCCGCGCCGGCGCGCGCCCGCGACGAAATCCACGGTCTCCTCAAACTCGGCCCCTCTCTCACCGACCGCGGCGACTACGAGGCCGCCGAGATCGCGTTTCGCCGGGTGATGAACGCCCGCGACGTGGCGCCGGAGGACTTGAAGTCCGCGCTCCTCGGTCTCGCCCGCATGTACCGCCGGCAAGGCGCGCTCACCAAGGCTGTCGCCATCTACGAGCGCTACCTCAAGGATTATCCTGCCGACCCGCGCTCCCCCAACGCCCTCCTCGAACTCGGCCGCACGCTCCGCGACCTCGGCATCTACAAGGTCGCGATCAACCGTTTCTACAGCGTGCTCAACTCCACTCTGAAACTCGAGGGCGAGAGCTTCGAGCGCTACCAGCTCATCGCCAAGACCGCGTCGTTCGAGATCGCGCAGACCCATTTCGAGGCCGGCAATTTCGGAGAGGCCAACAAGTACTTCACCCGCCTCCGCCTGCTCGATCTCGCGCCCGCCGACCGCGCCCGCGCGCACTTCATGTCGGCCTATTCGCTGCGCCTCCAGGGCGATCTCGAGGGCGCGGTCACCGCGCTGCGCGCGTTCATCGACCAGTCGCCCGACGACGACAACGTGCCCGAGTCGCGCTACCTGCTCGCCGTTACGCTGCGTGAGCTGAAGCGCCCGCAGGAGGCCTTTGCCGCCACCCTCGATCTCCTCCGGACGGAAAAGTCCCGCACCACCGCCGACCCGAAGCGCTGGGCCTACTGGCAGCGTCGCACCGGCAACCAGCTCGCCAACGATTTCTTCGAGACCGGCGACACGTTCAACGCCCACGCCCTCTACACCGGCCTCCTCGAACTCTCCGCCGAGCCCAACTGGCGCCTGCCCCTCACCTACCAGATCGCGCTCTGCTCCGAACGCCTCGGCGCCCTCGACCGCGCACGCACCTCCTACCAGACGATCGTCGACACCGCCGGCGCCACGCCCCCCGCCGAGCTCGCGGAGCTCGCCCGCATGGCCGCATGGCGCCTCGAGCACCTGAATTGGCGCGAAAAAGTCGATCAGCAGATCACCGTCTTCTTCACCACCACGACCGGCAAACAAGCCCTGTCCGCCCCCGCCGGCCCGGTCCGACCCGCCGCCGCCGCTTCCGCGTCCCCCGCCAAGACTTCCGCCACACCATGACACCCCCCGCCGCGCTCGCCGAGCACCACGCGCTCTGCGCCGAACTCCATCAACTCGCCCTCGACGAGAACCGTTTCCTCCGCGCCCAGCAACGCGCCCCGGATACCGCGCTGCTCACGCGCAAGCGCGCGCTCCTCGAGAAACTCGATGCCACGCTCGATGTGTTGCGGGCGCTGCCCGCCGCCTCGGCGCGCGACCCGGAGTCGCGCACGCAGCTCGAACAGACGCGCGCGCGCATCCTGCAAATCCTCGAGCTCGACAGGGAAAACGAGCAGCTCTTGCTGCGCGTGAGCCTGGGCGGCAGCCGCCTCGCACCCACGGGCGCCGCGACCGCCTCGGCGTCGATGCTGCAGAAAATCTACGCGCGCTGCGTGTAGGCCCGACCCGGGGGACCGACGACGGTCCCGAGCCCGGCACCGGAGATCTTCCAGCGCTGAACACCCCGAAGGCGTGCGCCCACGCGGCGCCAGTGGCGGCAGTGGCGATCGACGACCGCAGCGCAGGGCGACGCGTGTCCATGGAGTGGCCAAAGGGCCACCAACCTGCGTTTCACCGCCCCCAGCTCTGCGCCGGAAACCGGTGCCGCTCGGTCAGGGCTGTCGCGGCGCCCTCCAGCAGCGAGCTCACCCGCGCGAACCGCTCCGCGACATCGGTGGCGACCGCCGGGAGCGTCGCGGGCGCGAGGCGGAGCGGCGCAAGCTGCGCGGGCTCGGGCAGCGGCGGGCGTTGGCCGCACACCGCATTGCGCAACCATTTTGCCGCGTGCAGCAGCGTGGCCATGCGCGCGTGGCTGGCCGAGGCGCACGGCGCGTATTGCCAGCGCACCGGATCGGCGATCGGGGCGGGGAAGCCCCAGTCGCGCAGGAGCGCGCCGCCCGCCTCGGCCTGCGTGAAGCCGAGCGCGGCGCGCTCGCCCTCCGTGGCCTCGCGCGGAAACGTCCCGCGGTGCAGCACGAGCGCGCGCATGTGGCGCAGCGCCCACTCGTCGATCGCCACCATGCCGACGCAGTGGAGCAGGCCCACGGTGTAGGCCGCGTTGCGATCCTGCCCGGTGCGGTCGGCCAGCAGCTCGGCGGCGATTGCGCCGGCCACGGACATGGCCCAAAGGTCGTCGGCCTCGATGCCATAGACGTCCAGCGACCGCACGAGCACCTGTGAGGCCACCGCATTGGAGACGAGTTCGTAAATCTGATCGTAGCCGACGCGGTTGACGGCCTCGTCGACGGTGAAGCAGCGCACGCCCTTTGCAAAATACGCGCTGTTGGCCACCTGGAGCACGCGCGCGGCAATGCCGGGGTCGAACCGGATGAGCGCGACGATTTCGTGCATGGCGGAGTTGCCGTCGCAAAGGAGCTGCTTGAGACGCGGCAGGACCATCGGAGCGGTCGGCAGATGCTTCACCGCGCGCACGATATCCTCGGGCGTGAGCACAGGGCTGGCTGGCAGGAGAGCATCCGCAATCATGGGCGACTTCGCCTGCTTATCGGCGCGCCCGCGGCGGTTTTTAGCGAAAATCCAGCAGCCCGGCGACCGGACGGCGACGTCAAAACAGCGTATTGAAGGGTTCGCGGTTGTCCCGAGCGAAGGCGCTGCCGCTGCCGGGAGTCTGCTTGAGTTCGGTCCAGGTGCGCACCCGCATGTAGCCACTGCCGGTGCCGGAGAGTGGAGTGGGACCACCCGACGAGGCTGCCCCCTCGAGTTGGACGTCGTAATGAAATTCACAACCGCCGGAAAGTGTCACGCTGTTCCCGATCAGAGCGCCGTAGATGTCCGCAGAACCGCTTTGCGAGATGTTGCCGTTCGGTGCGTAGACTGTGCCGATGAAAGCAGAGGATCCGCCGAGCGTAATGGTCTGGGTGGAGCCCGCGGGTTTGGTGCCCCAGATCGCGACGTTGACCGGCTTCGCGGTGGAATTGACCATGCCATGGCCGCTCATGCTCATGTCGCCGGAACAATAGAGGTTGAGGGAGGGTTCCGAGGACGAACCACCGCCCACCTGGAGTCGGGCCGTGCCACCGATGGAGAGGTTGCCAGTGACAATAATGTCGACCGCGCCGTCGATTTGCAGCGTACAGGAACCGCCCAGCGCGAACGAGGTGGCGGAGTAGATGTAACGGCCGTTCGCGCTGACCGTGTCGCCGGCGCGGGGCAGGACGACGGTCGAGGAACTGCCGAGGGCGTAGGCGCCGAGCGAAATCGAAGTGCCGGTCGGGGCGGTGGCATCGGCGAGGTTGGCATTAAAATCGGTACGGACGCGGGAAGTATCGACGAGGGGAGAACTTGGCGAAGTGGCTCCATAGATGCGGCCGCCCGTGCCGACGCTCGGGGCGGCCCCGCCGGTGGCGACGTAGCCGTAGATTTCGGCGGAGCCCGAGAGTTGCACCGTGGCGTTGGTCGCGACCGTGGCGCGGTCGCTGCGGTTGGTCGCGGCATTCCACGGCCCGAGATTGGAATCATAGCTGTCGATGGAGGCGCTGCCCGAAAAGGTGACGTTGCCCTTGGACACGATGCTGTTTGACCAGATGCGGGCGGGTGCGGTCCCGCCGACATAGATCTGCTTCAAAAGTTTGGGCTGGTTGGGGATATTGATCACGCCGGCGGCGGTGATGACCGGGGACGTGCCGGTGGCGCCGTCGACGCGGATGTAGACGGCCCCGGTGGCCTGCTGAAAATCGAATCCGCTGGTGATGGACTTGGCGAAGTCGGTCGAGCTGCCAGTGACGAGTGCCCAGCCGTGATCGCTGTCGAAGGTGTTGGTGTTGATTGCGAAAAGCGCTTCCTCGACGCCGGCTTCGGCGAGATTGAGTGCAGCCGACTGGAAGAACGAGCGCGTGGCGAGGCGGGCCTCCTGGGCGGAGCGGAACAGGAAGCCGGAAGCGATCACCGCGGTGACCGCGGCGAGCACGAGCACGGTGATGACGGCACTGCCGCGATCAGTGTGCAGTCGACTTCGCCCGCATGGTGAATTGCGCGGAGATGACATACTCGGAGGTGACGGCGGAGGCGACGAGGCGCAGCATGCGCAGGGTGAGCTGCACCTGCTTGACCTCGACGAGGCTGGAGGTTTGCACGTTGTTGCCGTTGGTGTAGTAGAACGCAAAGGTGTCGACATCGCGGGCATAGGTGGCCGTGCCGGCGGAATCCTGCCGGGTGACGGTGCCGGCGGCACTGTCGTACTGCCAGATGACGTCCTCGGTGGTGGTGGCGGTGAGGTTGGTGGGGACCGTGAGCCAGAGCGAACTGGCGGTGAAGTTGGTGACATCGGTGGCGGCGCGCAGGTCCTCGCCGAGGCGTTCGAGCAGCTTGCGCGCCTGGGCGTTCATTTCCCCATAGTTGGCCAGCGAGCGGTCGCCGCGGGCGATGAAGACGTAGGAGGTGAGCAACGCCAGCGTGAGCAGCATCACCAGGGTGAGGGAAATGAGCAGTTCAACGAGGGAGAAGCCGCCCCCTCCCGGCGGGTGCGATCTAGGGTGCCCAACCGACATAGTAGTAATCGCTCAATCCCTTCTCGCTGAAGTAGGTCGTCAGGCGGCGCACGAACGGACTGCCGTGTTCGGTCCAGGCCACGGTCAACGTAACGGACATCTTGCCGAGTTGGCCCGGCGAGGACGCGACCAGCGTGGTAAAGTTGGCGCTGAGGGTGAAATTGGTCGTGAAGTTTGAGGCGAAGCGTTCGGAGGAGAGAGTGCTGGTGAGGTCGACCGGTTGCGTTTGCGCGGCGTAGGTCTTCAACTCGCTGTAATTGCGCAGCCGCAGGTCCTCCATGATCGATTGCACGACCTGGCTGGCGAGAGTTACCGTGCGGGCGTGGCGGGTAAAGGCATAGGACTGCGAAAGAGCAGTGAGGCTCGACATGATGACAAACGTCAGCAGGGTCGCTGCAATCAGGACTTCGGCCATCGTCATGCCGCGGTTCACCTGACGGCTGAGCGGGCGCGGCGCAGCCGGCGAACCGAAACGGCGAGGACTACGGCGCGGAGGTGGAGTCATCGGATGCGCTGATTTCCCTGTAGTTGCGACGGGCTGTCGAGCTGGGATATTACCACAATTCTGGGTAGTGTCCCTCCGTCGCCTCAGTGGGACGACCCGCCCTTCTCCGCAAGGCGGTGCCAGGTTGAGAGATCCCTCAGCCCACCTGGAGTTACGCTGCGGTGGAGCTGGCCTCTCCGCGGCCCACCTGGGCGTCGACGACCACCGTGGTGACGAGGTCGCTGCCGACATTGACCATTGTGCGCGTCATATCGAGCAGCCGATCGACGCCGATGATGATACCGATGCCCTCGGGCGGAATGCCAAAGGAAATGAGGAGACCGGCGATGAGTGGCAGAGAACCGCCCGGGATGCCGGCGACGGCGACGGCGCTGAGGACGGCGAGCAAGAGCAGCGTGATCTGCTGCGCGATCCCGAGCTGGATGCCGAAGACCTGGGCGACAAAGAGCACGACGCAACCTTCGTAGAGGGCGGTGCCGCTCATGTTCATCGTGGTGCCGAGCGGCAGCACGAAACCGGCCACGCTGGGCCGTAGTTTCAGCGTCTCCCGGGCGCATTCGAGCGCGGCGGGTAGCGTGGCATTGCTCGAACTCGTGGAAAAGGCGGTGACCAGCACGCCCTCGGCGTCCTTGAAATACTGCACCGGCGAGCGACGCGCGAGGAACTTCAACCACAGCGACATCGTACCGAACAGATGGAGCAAGAGCATGACGACGCAGCCGACGACGAACGTTCCGAGGGTGACGAGAATGCCGACGCCGATCTTGACGATGACGCTGTAGATCATCGCGGGTACCGCGTAGGGAGCGAGCCGCAGGGCGAAGTGCACGATGCCGGTCATCAGCTCGGTCACAAGGTCGAGCGATTCCTGGAGCTTCCGGCGCTTGTCCTCGGCGAGCTGGGTGCCGACGGCGCCGACCAGGATGGCGAAGAGGATGAGGGGCAGCACGTCGCCGATCATCGTGTTGCTGTGGCCCATGACGGCGCCAAAGAGGTTTTTCGGCATGAACATCTCGACGACGGTGGCGGGGGTCATCGCCGGCGAGGCGCTGTGGGTGGAGATGTGCTTTTGCGCGACGCCGCCGAATTCGGTCAGCAGGCGGGTCTTGGCTTCGGGGTCGAGCCGGGCACCGGGCTGGAGCACGTTCATCATCACGAGGCCCAGCCCAGCGGCGATCGCCATGTTGAAAAAGAAGAGCATGAACGTGCGTCCGGCGAGTGGCCCGAGGCGATCGAGCCGGCCGAGTTGCACCACGCCCGCCGCCAGAGAGGAAAACACCAGAGGGATCACCACAAAGAACAGCATTCGCAGGAACACCTGCCCCAAGGGATCGAGGACGGTGGTGGCGGCTTTTTGCGCGTAGGCGAGCGCGGGAGGGAAGATCTTGCCAACGGCGAGCGTGGCGACACCGGCAACGACGCCGACAGCCAAACCGATCAGGATGCGGTTGGCGAGGGTACGATTGGTCTCAGCCATGATGGCGGCGAAGGCTGGGGGCCGGATCCGGCCATGTCGAACGGGAAAGCGGGGCCGCGCTGCCCCGGGGCGGCGTCAGGGCTCGCCAGGCATCCACGACCTGTGCCGCCTGCCAAACCGGGTGCGCGTGCACCGGGCGCAACCACCCCGATCGGCGGTCAAGCGGCAGGTGGCGCCGCCGCCACCGGTTATTTCTTGGGTTCCGGCGCCTTTTCGTCGGCTTTCTTCGGTTCGGCGGGTGCGGCCGGAG
>Ga0233425_10008885_pt1 | contig 13053 bp, 11 predicted proteins | sample Watercolumn_Towu_2_FD_181712 | JGI IMG/M metagenome (GOLD analysis project Ga0233425, IMG submission 181712) | Freshwater microbial communities from Lake Towuti, South Sulawesi, Indonesia - Watercolumn_Towuti2014_140_MG | ecosystem: Environmental > Aquatic > Freshwater > Lake | place...
TGGGCGAGTTCTCGAGCCTGCGAACGCGGGGCGCAGCCCCGTGGAGCAGGCGAGAGCTGTCTGAGCCCCAGCAGGGTGCATGCCGAGGGCGCGCGCGGACGCAGGATGACGATGCGCGCCGAAGGCGCGTGCGGATGCGCGCCGAAGGCGCGTGCGATCAGGTTGGTGGCAGTTGAAAGTCTGCGAGCGGAACAAAGTGCATCTTTGGCACCGGCAGCGTCGGGGAGACCGCCATACGCCCATTGATAACTGGTGTGGGCGCAATCGTATCGGCCGCTAGCAATGTCGCAGTACCAAGTCCGTGGTCGCGCTCTGATGCACCGAGTGCACTCGCCATGCGCGCCACAAGCGCGATTGTGTAGGAACTATCGACCGCAGTCGAGAGAACCGTTTCCATGCCGTTGATCTTGCCTTGCGTCACAACCGCCTCGACCTCCTCGAGTGCACCGATGAGTGATGGCTTCACGACCTGCACATCAACGCCAGGGGCTCCGCCCATCTCCTCCGTCTTCAAACCCAGGTGCACGCTCTCGTCAATCGCCATCACCATGCCGACTCGGCGCGCAAGTTCACTGAGATCCTTGTCATCACGAAGTGCTTCCTCGACGTACTCGATGCGCGCCGCATCTAACCGGCGAAGAAGTCGTTCAGCGGATTGCAGACTAAGAAGTCGATTGCCATCGAGTCGCAGACGAACATCAGGACCGACCAGATCCAAGATGGTGTTGATGGTGCGCAGATCATCCACCGGCTTGCCGCGCCCAATCTTGATCTTGATGGTGTTGAAGCCGTTGAAGAGCCCCTTGGCGTGTGCCGCCTTTGCGTCGCGGACGCCTCCCGAAAAGAATGCGTTCACACCGATGTCAGCGACCGTGATTGGATCTGCGAAGCCGAAGCGCGGGTTGCGCGCCGCGGTCTCGACAGCGCACGAGAGTCCGAAGGCAGCGCTTGGCCACATGGGAGTCGCATCATTGGCGACTGCTTCGCGGAGTGAATCGACAGCGTTTGCGAGTGTTTCCTGATGAAAGCCTGGGAGCGGTGCCACCTCGCCGTAGCCGAAGCTGCGTCCGCGCTTCACGCGGAGCATGACGCCACGGCGCGACGGCAGGAGATCGCTACCGATTCGATATGGCTTGTGAAATGGCAGTTCGAAGTAGGCGAGGTCGAGGTTCATGCAACCCATCCCACCGAAAACAGCAAACCATACAAGAGCAGCGCAGCGCCAGTGAGCGCGAGTTCACGGTTGAGCGAACCCCCGACCGCGCCGCGAGCGATGCGCCATGCGCTCGGCAGCAACAATGCCGGCGCGATGAGCGCAAGCAGCGTCCAGGAGCGGCCTTGCAGTCGCTCCACAGCGATGGTGATGACAACCACACTGACAATCGCCATGCTGTAGAGCGCGCGCATGAATGTTGGCCCGAAGCGCACGGCGAGCGTGCGTCTGCCCGATTTGCGATCGGTCGGTTCGTCACGAAGATTGTTGACGCAGATCAGTGCAGTCGCGAACATGCCAGGCGCGGATCCTGCGAGCGCGGCGAGTGGCGTCCACTGACCTGTCTGCGCTGCGACCGTCGCCGCAACCGCAATGGGTCCGAAGAAAAGGAATGCAAACGGTTCACCAAGCCCCGTGCGTGACAGCGCATAGGTGCCGCCCGAATAGGCAACCGCGAGTGCAGCAGAGACTGCGCCAAGCGGGGCGAAGATCCAACCTCCGAAGACAACGAGAACGATGCATGCCGGCAGCGCAGCGAGCGCCAGCACGAGCCAGGTGGCGCGCCACATCTCCTCCGGCGAAATGAGCCCGCTCGCAACAGCGCGTCGCGGGCCCAGCCGCTCGGCCGTATCGGTTCCTTGCACGCCATCGAAGTAGTCGTTCGCAAAGTTGCACGCAATCTGCACAGCAAGCGCACCGATCAGCGCGGCGAGCGCCGGTTGCCAGCGGAACGCGCGCTCACCATGCGCGATTGCGCAGCCCATCGCCACAGGCGCGATTGCAGCCGTCAGCGTCTTCGGGCGCGTCGCAGTAATCCAGTTGGAGAGGGTCGAGGGCATGCAGCGCCGTCACGGTCGGCGCGTGAACTTCCCGAAGTCAGGCGCACGCCGCTCCATATAGGCGTGATGCCCTTCCTGCCCTTCTTCGGTCATGTAGTAAAGGAGCGTTGCGTTCCCCGCAAGTTCCTGCAGACCAGCCTGCCCATCACAGTCGGCGTTGAGCGCTGCCTTCAGGCAGCGAATTGCCAGCGGCGACTTCGCAAGTATCTCGCGCGCCCACTGCACAGTCTCCGCCTCGAGACGATCGAGCGGCACCACGCAGTTGACCAGCCCCATGTGCAGCGCCTCTTGTGCGCTGTACTGCCGACACAGAAACCACATCTCGCGCGCGCGCTTTTGTCCGATCAGTCGCGCCATGTACGACGCACCGAATCCGCCATCGAAAGAACCGACCTTTGGTCCGGTCTGACCGAACACCGCATTCTCCGCAGCAATCGTCAGATCGCACACCATGTGTAGCACATGCCCCCCGCCAATGGCGAAGCCGGCGACCATGGCGATCACAGGCTTGGGGCAGGTGCGAATCTCCCGCTGCAAATCGAGCACATTCAGTGATTGCGTGCCAGAATCGTCCGCGTAACCGGCCTCACGGCGAACGCGCATGTCGCCGCCCGAGCAGAACGCGAGTGGCCCCTCGCCAGTCAGGATGACAACACCGATCGATGCATCATGCCGCGCCTGCTGCAGCGCACTGCGTATCGATTCGACCGTCTGCGGACGAAATGCGTTGCGCACCTCTGGCCTGCAGATCGTGATCTTGGCGATGCCCTCCCATACTTCGAAGCGGATATCGGCGAAGGTCCCTGCTGACTTCCAGTGGGGCGTCCGTGATTCGAGTGGTGTGGTTGAAGTACTCATGCGATATCGGTTCCGTGCACGGCGAGCGTACGACCAAGTGGAACCGCCCATGCTGCCGCGAGGCGGGCAAGCGCTTCGGGCTGCTCGATGGGTAGCGCATGCCCCGCATCCTTGATGACGCGTGTGGCGATACCCATGTGTGCGCTGCGCTTCACGACGGCAAAGTATCGCGCATCAAGCTCGCCTGTGACGACCATGCACGCCTCGCCCGCCGCTTCCAGCGTGTGCCAACGCGATTCATTCGTTCCCGGAGAGCACCCTGCCACAATCGCAGACCAGCACCGAGCGATTCCGTCTGACTCCAAATCCTCGCGGCGCCGCTTCAATACATCGTCGAACGCACGAGTTGACGCGAGCGGCGTGAACATCGGCATCGAATACCAGTCGGCCAGCAGCGACGAGATACACGCGCTGCGCTTCGCGCCGTCAGCAGCTGCATCGATCTCCGCAAGCCTCTGGGCAAGATGCGCGTCCACACTTGCGCGACGAGCGCGTTCTGCATCGTCCTCAATGCCTGGCTGCGCGGACGCAAGCAGCAGGCGAATGTCCAGCCGAAGTTCCTGGCTTTCGCCCTGTCCGACCAACCACTCGAGCGCAACTCGTCCGCCCATCGAATAGCCAACAACATCAAAGCCGCCCCGCAGCCTCGGGTCGCGCCGCAGCGATCCGAGCAGTGCGCAGGCGAGCTGCGGGAGTGTGGGGCGCGTCGTGCCGGCAGCGATGAGCTCCTGCGCGGCTGTTCGGAGATCTGCACGCACTGTGGGTGGCGCCTGTGGAATCTGCTCTAGTGCACTCTCGAATGCGCTCCAATCGTCCGGTGATCCGAGGAACCCATGCACGAGCACAAGCGGTCTGCACGGTGCCGTGTCGCCCGATGCAATCCGTGGCGAACGATCGGCCCGCGATGCGGTCATGATCTGCCGCCTTTGCTGTGCTCGGCGCGTGCCTGCAGCGCTGCCGTGACCTTGGACTGCAACTGCCTGTGAAACGCGAGGTTTTCACCGCGATCTGTTCGCACTTCGATGAGCGAGCAACAGCCGTCGCGCGCCTGCTCGAGCGCTGCAGAGAGAGCTGTGCGAAGATCGGCGCGTCGCTCGGGCTGCGCGAACGACATGCCGAAGATGCGTGCGGCAGCGGCGAAGTCTGCGCCCTGAGGTGCGGTACTCCACGGCTCAAGAAGAGCTGGATGCTTCTGCAGTGGTAAGAAGTGAAAGATGCCGCCGCCGTCATTGTTGACAACAACGATCACCACACCAACCCCGCACGATGACGCGAGCGCGAGCGAAGACAGATCGTGCAACAGCGTGAGATCGCCAAGCAGTGCGATCACCGGCTCTCCCGTTGCCTTCGCATGCCCAACAGCGGTGGCGAGCATGCCGTCGATGCCACTTGCTCCACGGCTCACCGCGATGTGAGTGCCCTCCGCCATCCACGGTGCATGCATGTCGGCATCGCGCACCGGCATACTGTTCCCCAGCAGAAGCGTGCAGCGGGCAGGCGTCATTTCTGTCACGATGCGCGCAACAGATGGCTCGTCGATCGACGCGCCGCCGTCTGAGTCGAGGTCAGCTTTCAGCACCGCATCGACTGCTTGATCCGCCCCGATCCAATCCGCCGCGCCCCTCTGCTGCAGGACAGGCGCCTTGGCAAAAGCCGCAGCAGAGTCCTGCGAAGACGCACTGAGGTCTGCGCGCACATCCACCACCAGCTCCGAACTTGCAGCGCGATCAGGATCAGCAGGCTCGGCGGCACTGCGCACGAGCATCAGCCGCGCGCCCTGCGCAAGCGAACCGGAGATCCACTCGTTGACGCGGCGGCTTGAATGCAGCGCGCCGATGCGCACGACAGCGTCCGGCGGCTGCGGCGCTCCGGCAGGGTCGAGCACAATGAGATCTGCATGCCGAACCAGGTTCATGCGACTGCGGCTGCTGCGAAGTCCGCTGCCGATATCGGCAAGCACAGGCCACCCCAGCTCGGCCGCCACACGCTGCGCGACCGAACGCATTCCCGGCGAATACAGCGGTCCCACGCACAGCATCGGCTGCTGCGCGCGCGCTGCAAATGCACGCGCCCCATGGATCACTTTCGAGGCAACGACATCCACGCCCTCCTGCGCAAGCGGTGCGCGCCAGGGCGCATTGCCATTCATCCACCGATCGATCTCGATGAGCGATGCGCGGTCCCACTCTTCAACACTCGGGGCAAGCGGCTCGCGGAACGCCCAGTTGATGTGGACAGGACCAGCCGTGTGCGAGGGGGCATGCGCACGATCCCACGCTTCGCCGGCAGTGGCGAGAACCCATGCCAACGGCACATCAGCGCCCGCGCATGGCATATCGACTGCCCACGATGCAAACGAGCCAAAGATCCCCTGCTGTCGGATGCACTGATTCGCACCACAACCGTGCAGTTCGGGCGGACGATCCGCCGTCACAAGCAGCAGTGGTGTGCCGGTCTTTGACGCCTCCACGGCAGCCGGCAGCAGATTCGCCACAGCAGTGCCCGATGTCGTGACAACAAGCGCCGCGCGCCCTGTGGCACGCGCTGCGCCGAGTGCAGCGAACGCCGCGCCGCGTTCATCGTGCGCGATGAGCGTGGGTACTCCAGGAAGCGCAGCGACCGCAGCCGCGAGCGGCGCGGAGCGCGATCCAGGACACACGACTGCAAGTGAAAGTCCGCGCCTCCGCCACTCCTCACACGCCAAGTGCGCCCACAGCGTGTTCCAGTTCGGTGCTTCCGCTGCACCGATCGACCTGCGCCCTGCGCTCACTGCCCTGCGGCCATCCTGCGACCGCTCCAAGCACCACCGGTCTCGCGCGCTTGCTGCGCACTCGCGCCTCGCGCCTTGTGCTGCTGTGCCGCTGCGCGCGCCACGATCGAATCAAACGGCGCCAGTTTCCGCTCCGTCTCGAGCCACTCTGCATCCGGGTCGGATCCGCGCACGATGCCCGCTCCCGCGTAGGCGGTGATGTCCGACCCATGCACAAGCGCGCCGCGTATGGCGACTGCAAACTCACTCAGTCCACCCGCCACGACGCCAACGACACCCGAGTAGAGACCGCGGTGCATCCGCTCATGCTCACGGATGAATGCCCGCGCCGCATCGATCGGCAGACCGCACACCGCAGGCGTCGGATGCAGTTGCCGCAGCAGCTGTTCATCGCCAACACCGTCGCGCAGCACCGCAGACACCGCGGTCACGAGGTGCTGCACATGGCGAAGTCGCATGATGGTGGGCGATTCCTCTTGCGTCACACCAACCACGATCGGAGCAAGTGCAGTCTTGATGCGACGCACGACAATCTCGTGCTCACGCCGGTTCTTGTCGCTGCCGAGCAGTCGACCCGCGAGGCGATCATCGCCGCCGCCATCCGGACCTCGTGCAGAAGTGCCTGCGACCGCTTCCGTCCGCACCTGCAGACCTTCTCGATGAAACAGGCGCTCCGGGCTTGCGACCACAAACGCACCGCCCTCGTTCGGTTCAACCATGCAGTGGAACGCACTTGGCTCCTCGACTTGCAGAGCCGCGAGTACCGCGCACGGGTCGATGGCCTGCAACGCGCTGTATGTGCGCGTCCGCGCAAGAACGACCTTCTCGAGGCTCCCTGCGGCGATCGAGCCGAGTGCTGTATCAACTGCGTCCACCCAGCGCGACAAGTCGGCGTTCCCTGCGATGCGCAGACCCTGCGGCAGAAGCGGTGCTGCAGCAGGTCGCTCCAACTCTTCCAACGCAGCGAGTGTCTTGCGCGCATCACCGACAACATGCGCTGCCATGGTCACCGCAGTGCCAACGCGGCGCACTTCAACGAGCGGCAGCAACAGTTCCTCCCGCTCGAAGCCAGACCACTCTGGCGCATGCTTGCCAATCGCACCGGGGTCGAAAAAAGCACGGTAGTACAAGGCAGATCCGCTCATGCCGCGTGCTTCGAGCATCGCGTGCGACGCCAGCAACTGCCGCACAGCTGGATCGCTCCAATCGTTGCGGCGGAGCGCGCTGCCCACTCCTGCTGTCGACCAACGCCCATCGCGCGGCCGGAACGAGAATCGCTGCCCCGCGCGCTGCGCGGCAAGCCACACGAGTGGATCAACCGCCTCCACTTCCACCTCGAAACGATGAACACGGTTTGGCGCCGAGCCGATCGCGAGAGAAGAAACCATCTGCGTCAGGCGCGCGCGCGCGTCATCGAGCGGCAGGACTTCGTGGTCGGGCGAGTGAGTGTTTGGCGCGGAAGAAGTGATGGTCATGGGATTGCGCCGCGGCGACTTTTGCCGAGGCATGGAATGATAGGTGTCCTGCACAGCTGCGACCTACTGCTGTACCCTCGCCATTTCGATGAGTCTGCGCCGACGAAGAAGGTCTCTGCACCACGCCGAAGCGCATGCCCCGGGCGGTTCGGTCAGGCGGCAGCAGTTGCAGGATCCACTCGTTCCGCAGGGCGAACCCGAGATGCTGTCCACCCCGGCTGATGTCGCCCAATTCCTCGATCACATTCGCGCCGCTGGCTCGTTCGCCTACGACACGGAGTTCATCGGCGAGGAGACATTTCTTCCGCACATCTGCCTTGTGCAACTGGCGACGACTGAGCGGATCGGTCTTGTGGATCCCACAACGCTTTCAGAGGGAGCGATGCGCTGCGTCTGGAAGGCTGTGTGCGATCCAACGCTGCAGACGATCGTTCACGCAGGTGGGCAGGATGTGCTGATCGCTCAGCGCGGGGCCGACGACAGCGCAGCGTCGGTCATCGACACGCAAATTGCGGCAGGTCTGACTGGCATGCCGTGGCCGCTCAGCCTCGGCAATCTGGTGGAGTCGATTTCCGGCATTCGCCTGCCGAAAGGCCACACCTTCACCGAGTGGGATAGGCGACCGCTCAGTAGGGCGCAGATCGGCTATGCGGCGGACGATGTGCGATTCCTTCCGCTGGTTTGGGCAAAGCAGCGTGAACGGCTCGATGCGCTCGGTCGCACCGCCTGGGTCACCGAGGAGACGCGCGAAGCGACTCGCCAGAACGCAGACTTCGATCCACAATCACAGGTGCGACGCGCATCGCGCGGCTTGACGCTGCGGCCTCGTGAATTGACCGTGCTTCGGGAACTCGTGATCATCCGTCAAGAGATCGCACAGGCGCTGAATCTGCCGCCGCGCACGGCGCTGCCTGACGGCTGCCTCCTCGAACTGGCCCGCATGGGAACAGCCGATGCTGATCGCATCGCGCGAGTGCGCGGCATCCCTCGAACAACTCTTCAGCACTTTGCGCGCAACATCGAGGACACCCTCACGCGCGCACATGCCCTGCCCGCAGAGCAGGACGCGCAGTGGGATCCACGCCCCGAGAGTGCCGAGCAGCGCACCCAACTCGATGCGCTCTGGTCGATCGTGTCGATGCGCTCGATCGCACTCGGCATCGCTGCGACGCTCGTCACCTCCCGCGCCGAACTCGCCGGCTGGTTCCTCTCCGATCGCGAAGAGCGCCCGCATCTCTTCCCGGATGGTTCGTGGCGGCAAGAGGCCATCGGCTCCTGGCTCGAATCATTTCTTCGTGGGGAGCGACATCTCAATCTTCGCTGGCAAAATGGAGGCCCCACTGCCGATGCACCCTGACGCGTACTGGAATCCGCAGCCGCCCCGCTCGCTTGCCATCGGCGATCATGATGTGCCGCTCACTTCGGATCACCTCGCGGGGAAGCATGTCGCACTGCTCGTCACGGGTGGCATTGCTGCAATGAAGAGCCCGATGATCGCACGAGCCCTGCGTCGGCATGGCGCGCAGGTAACTGCCGTTGCATCGAGCGAAGGGCTTCGATATGTCACGGAGGACACGCTCGCGTGGAGCACGAATCGGCCCGTGGTCACACAGCTCAGTCCGCGCGCAGAGCATCTCTCGGGCAGCGAGCCCTTCGACGCGTATCTCGTGGCACCCGCGACCTACAACACGATCAACAAGATGGCATGTGGGATCGCCGATGGAACAGTGACCGCAACGCTTGCATCAGCCCTCGGGCGACTTGAGCGCGGCGGCTGTTCGGTTCTTGTCTGCCCCACGATGCATGGCTCGATGCACACGCAGATCCTTGCCGAAAGCCTCGCGCGGCTGCAGAAGCTCGGCGTACGAGTGATCGCGCCGCGTGACGACTACGGCAAGCACAATCTGCCCGACGAAGAACCCATCGTCCGTGCAGTGTGCCGTGCACTATCGCGTTCGCCGCTGCAAGGTCGGCGAGTTCTTGTGACGGGCGGACCAGTCCCCGCACCGCTCGATGCAGTCCGGCGCATCAGCAGCAGATTCACCGGCGCGCTTGGCATCGCGATTGCCCAGGAGTTGGATCTGTGCGGCTGCGATGTGGAGTTGGTGCTCGGCAGCGGCAGTATCGCTGCGCCTGAGTGGATCCGCCATCACACGGCACGCGATGTGATTCACTACCGCGATCTGGTGCTTGAGGCGCTTGAGCGCCCTGCGCACGCGGCGGTGTTTTCCGCAGCTGTCTCGGACTTTGCGCCGCACGAAGTGCGCGCCGGCAAGGTTCCAAGTAGTGAAGGAACTTGGCATATCGAACTGCAGCCCACCGAGAAGGTCATCGACAGCGTTCATCGACTGCACCCGAAACTGCCTCTGGTCGGCTTCAAGTACGAAGAGTGCTGCGAGCTGAGTGAGCTCCTGAAAGTGGCGCGCGCGCGCGCTGCAGTCTACGGTGCATGCGTGGTAAACCGTGGCGAGGACACTCCCGTTGGCGGCGCTCACACGGCATGGTTCACCGCTGCGGGGCACGACCCCGTGCGCGTCACCGGCAAGACCCACATCGCGCGTGCCATCCGTGAGCACCTTGAACGCGTTTCTGAGACGCATGCGATCGCACACGCCGCGCAGAGTTGACTCGCGCGGTTCGTGTGACAACGGAGATTCACGGCACAGGTTGGAACGCGGCTATCCTCCATCGACATGCCCCGCACACTCACACTGTTCACGGGTCAGTGGGCCGACCTGCCGCTCGAACGGCTCGCGCCTATGGCACGGTCGATGGGCTACGACGGTCTTGAACTCGCGTGCTGGGGCGATCACTTCGATGTGCTGCAGGCGGCTGATTCACGCTCCTATTGTGAACGGCAGTGGCAGATACTCGGTGACCACGGACTCACCTGCGAGGCCATCTCGAACCATCTCGTCGGGCAGGCCGTGTGTGATCTGATCGACGAGCGTCATCAGAGCATTCTGCCCGCAGAAGTGTGGGGCGATGGAGAACCGGAGGGGGTTCGTCGCCGCGCAGCAGAGCGCATGCAGTGCACTGCGACCGCCGCGCGTGCCTTCTTCGCCGTCAAGCCGTATGCGCTCGGCACAGACCATCGCGTCGTTGTGAACGGCTTCACCGGTTCATCGATTTGGCACATGGCGTACGCCTTCCCCTCGACAACGCAGGCGATGTGGCAGCGCGGCTTCGATGACTTTGCCCAACGCTGGATGCCGATTCTGCACACATTCGATGGGGCGGATGTGGACTTCGCGCTGGAGGTTCATCCGACGGAGATCGCATTCGATACCGCCACGGCGCAGCGCGCCCTTGAGGCTGTCAGTAGCCATCGGCGGTTTGGGTTCAACTTCGATCCATCGCACTTCGCATATCAAGGGGTCGATCCGGTCGGATTCATCCGCCGTCTTGGTGCGCGGATTTTTCACACTCACATCAAGGATGTCTGGTGGAATCGCGGCGATGGAACGGTCGGCACATTCGGCGGCAACACATGCTTCGGAGACCCGCGCCGAACTTGGGATTTTCGATCACCCGGCCGCGGCGACATCCGCTTCGAGGACATCATTGTTGCCCTGAACGATGTCGGCTATCGCGGGCCGCTCTCGGTGGAGTGGGAGGATGCACGAATGGACCGCGAGTTTGGCGCGACCGAAGCGGCGGCATTTGTGCGGCGACTCGACTTCCGCCACAACGGTGCGGATCTGGATAGCGCCTTCAACCGTGCGCGTCGCACGGCTGACCCATCCGCAAATCCGAGAACACGCGCATGAGTCGTGCGGCATCTGCACGCAAGCTGCGCATGGGGATGGTGGGCGGCGGCCGCGGTGCATTCATCGGGGCAGTCCACCGCAGTGCTGCAGCGCTCGACGGGCGAATCGAACTTGTCTGCGGCGCGTTCAGTTCAGATCCGGCGTGCGCCCTCGCGTCGGGTGCAGACCTCTTCCTTGATCCCGCGCGCTGCTACGAGTCGTTCGATCAGATGCTGCGTGTGGAGTCGGCGATGCCTCTCGATCGCCGCATGGATTTTCTGTCGATCGTTACGCCGAACCACTTGCATGCGCCGATGGCAACGGCCGCTGTAGGTGCCGGGTTTCCGGTGATCTGCGACAAGCCGCTGGCGTTTTCGCTTCAGGAAGCGCTCGCACTCCGCGCTGCTGTTCGCGAAGCGGCCGTGCCTTTCGCGCTCACGCACAACTACACGGGCTACCCGCTTGTGAAGGAGGCGCGCGAGATTGTCCGCAGTGGGCGCATCGGTGCCATTCGAAAGGTCGTGGTCGAGTATCCGCAGGGCTGGCTCGCCACTCGCATCGAAGCGCGCGGGCATCGTCAGGCATCGTGGCGCACCGATCCCGCGCGTGCGGGTCTCGCGGGATGCATCGGCGACATCGGAACGCACGCGGAGAATCTCGCGGAGTATGTCACGGGTCTTCGCATCGTGGAGCTTGCGGCGGATCTCACTTCATTCGTGGATGGTCGTGAGTTGGATGACGATGCCAATGTGCTGCTGCGACTCGAAGGTGGCGCCAAGGGTGCGCTGATCGCATCGCAGATCGCAGTCGGCGAAGAGAACAACTTGAGCCTGCGCGTTTGGGGAACGACCGGTGGTGTCGAGTGGCATCAACGCGAACCGAACTCGCTGTGGCTGAAGTCGGCCTCTGCTCCTGCGCAACTGCTTCGAACTGGCCACCCCACTCTCTCCGCTGCGGCTGCCGCAGCGACTCGACTGCCGCCCGGCCATCCCGAGGGCTATCTCGAGGCATTCGCAAACATCTACCGCGCCTTCGCTGTTCAAGTTGTCGCGCATCTTGACGGCGTGTCGCCGCCGAGCGATGCGCTCGACCACCCCACCATCGACGACGGCGTTCGCGGCATGGCGTTCATCGAAGCGGTCGTCGCGAGTTCGCGCGCGAATGCTGCCTGGACACCAGTCGTCTCTGAGCAGGACTCGATCGGCATCGCACATGGCTCGCCCGCACGCTCAGTTCGCGGGGCTTGATGAGCGCGCGCATCTGGATCACGGCAGACACGCACTTCACGCACGCGGAAGCGATCGGTCTCTTTGCGCGCCCGGTGGCTGCAGGCGATGTGGCGGGCATGGATGATCTGCTCATCGAGCGCATCAATGACCGCGTTGGTGCGCGCGATCGCCTGATCCATCTCGGAGACTTCCTCGGACCGCGCGACTGGAAGGGCGAAGGCCGCGACAAAGCATGCGCCGACGCGCAAGCGCTGCGTGAGCGCATCCGCTGCCGGCACATCGAACTGGTGCGCGGCAATCATGACCCCGCACCCAAGCGCCTGCGCGGTCTGTTCGAGGAAGTGCATCAGATCCTCTCGATCAAAGGCTGGAGTGGTGGCACAGAGCGCATCGTCTGTTGTCACTACCCGATGCGCACCTGGCAGGGAATCTTTGGCGGCGCATTCCATCTCTATGGACACGCGCACGGTGCGATGCCGCAGCAGGGTCGCAGTTGCGATGCAGGGGTCGACTGCTGGGACTATGGCCCAGTGCTTCTCGATGAGATCGTTGGAATGCTCGCACAGGTCGAACCACCCGCGCTCGTGCGAGTGGCAGCGCGCGCGCAACCGATGCGCAAGCCGCGCAGCGGCCTGGTCGAGCGCTAACATTGTCGCACGATGAACGACTGCTTGACCCACATCCGTCGCCGCCGCATCTGGCGCGTGGTTCCCTGTCTCTCGCTGACTGCACTTGTCGTGGCGCCCGGGTGTGTGTCGGATGACCCGATGAACACAACGGGAGGCTCTGCGCGCCTTTCGCACGCTGCGAACAATTCATCGCAGTACACGGGAGCGTGGGATCTGCAGACGACAAACATGGATGAGCGTTGGAGCGAAGATCCCACCGTCATGGAGCCGGACTATCCATACGCGGGCATG
>Ga0233425_10008887_pt1 | contig 13049 bp, 12 predicted proteins | sample Watercolumn_Towu_2_FD_181712 | JGI IMG/M metagenome (GOLD analysis project Ga0233425, IMG submission 181712) | Freshwater microbial communities from Lake Towuti, South Sulawesi, Indonesia - Watercolumn_Towuti2014_140_MG | ecosystem: Environmental > Aquatic > Freshwater > Lake | place...
CGCGATAGGTTGCCATCGAGACCTCCTGGGCTGTATGGGATAGGGAACGCCCTATTCTGCATCAACTCGTGGCCCTTGGTCAAATTATGCAGTTGTCAAAGTGTCAACCTATTACTGAACCATCCCGCCCCACCGGCTGCGCGGCCACCCCGGACGGCGTCTCGAGGCCGAGCACCTCGATGGCGCCGAAATAGCGGCCGAACACATCTGCCACCGCGGCGGTCTTGGTTGGATTGCGCGAACCGACCAGCACCCTCACAGCGCGCCCCGCCTGCAGACAGTGGTCAGTTACAGGGCTTACGCAGTCCAGGCTCTCAGGCGGTCTGTGACCGCCGTCGGGCCGCCGAAAGCAGCATGTCAAGGCCAACGGTGCCGGTCGCAGACCGGTCGGGAGCATCTACTGCGTAAGTCCTGTCAGTTATCAGTAGTCACTGACCAACTGATAACTGACTTACTGATCTCTACTTTCCGCTAACTTGCGCGTGTCCCTACAGGTAGCATGTTCGCCGGTTGCAAGCACTACATGTAGTGGGTAGAGCAGACTTGGCAGAAAGCAGCACATACTACATATAGTACCTCGGTTCGCCAAGACCACTACAGGTAGCGGTGGGCCTAACTTAGCGGAAAGTAGAGTTACTGATAACTGGTTAATATTTCACATCTACCTGGCGCTTCGTCGCGGCCGATTGCAGGATCGCGTCGCAGACGCACGCGTTGCGATAGCCGTCCTCGAAGGTTGCGGCATAGGGCGCGATCTCTTTGTCGTTGACGATGCAATCCAGCAGGTGGGTGATCTCGTGGACGAAGGTGTGTTCCCAGCCGATGATGTGGCCGTGCGGCCACCAGTTGGCGATCCAGGGATGGTAGCCTTCAGTTACGACCACCTCGTGGAACCCCTGCGTCTCCTTCGGCTGCTCGCCCACCCAGAAGACCTGCAGCTCGTTCATCTTCTCCATGTTGAACTGGATGGAACCTTTCTCGCCGTTGATCTCCAGCACCTCGTAGTTCTTCCGGCCGGCCGCAAAGCGGCTGGCCTCCAGCGTGCCGATGGCGCCGTTGGCGAACTCCACCGTCGAGACGAACGCGTCGTCCACCTCGACCTTGCCCAGCGTGCCATCCCCCTTGGGCCGCTCCGAGATGAAGGTGCGCGCCAGCGCGCTCACGCCGGAAATCTCGCCGCACAGGAAGCGGGCCAGATCAATGATGTGCGAACCCAGGTCGCCGAGCGCCCCGCTGCCGGCCGCCTGCTTGTCCACGCGCCAGATGTACGGCGTGCCGTAGTGCGGCATGATCCATTCTTGCAGATAGACCGCGCGGAAATGATAGATGCGGCCCAGCGCGCCGCCCCGGATCAACTCGTAGGCCTGGCGGATGGCCGGCACGAAGCGGTAGTTATGCGCGACCATATGCTTGACGCCGGCCTTCTGCGCCGCGTCGAGCATCGCCTTGGCCTCTTCGGCCGTGCGCGCCAGCGGCTTCTCGCAGAAGAGATGTTTGCCAGCCTGCGCGGCCGCGATGCACGGCTCCGCGTGCGCGTCGTTCGGCCCGCCGTTGTCGAAGAGCTGGACAGCCGGATCGGCCAGCAGCTCGCGCCAGTCGCCGTAGGCCCGGGCATAGCCGTAGCGTTTGGCGGCTTCTTGCGTGGCCGCCAGGTTGCGCCCGGCAATCGCGGCCAGCTTGGGGATGGCCGGCGGCGGGTACATCATGTAGGGGATCTTCTTGTACGCGTTGCTGTGCGCCTTGCCCATGAAGGCGTAGCCCAACATGCCGACGCCGATCTCCGGCGCTTCGCCCGCGGCCTTCGGGCCGGCCATGGCGGTGAAGGATTGTTCGCTCATGTGTCCTCCATTGGTACGTTCACACGTTGGCGCGTCGAAACGTTCAAACGTTAGAGCGTGTCAACGTGCAACGCTGCTAATCTTTTGCTGCAAATGCCGCGTCGAACGCGACGGCCGACGGCGCGAAATCCAGCTTGCGCAAGAAGGCCGCGGCTTCGGCCGCGCCGTGCTCGCGATCCATTTTGCCGTCTTCCCATTCGACCGACAAAGGCCCCCAGTAGCCGATGTCGTTGAGCGCGCGGATGATCTCCTCGAAGTTGATCGAGCCGCGGCCGAGGGAGCGGAAGTCCCAGAAGCGCCGCGGATCGCCGAAGGCGAGGTGCCCGCCGAAGACGCCCGCTTCGGTCGGCTTGGACGACCACCAGACATCCTTCATATGCACATGGAAGATGCGGTCGGCGAACTTGCGGATGAACGCGACATAATCCACGCCCTGGTAGCCGAAGTGGCTGGGGTCGTAGTTGAAGCCGAAGGCCGGGTGGCGCTTGACCGCGTTGAGCGCGGCCTCCGCGCTGGCGATGTCGAAGGCGATCTCGGTTGGATGCACTTCCAGCCCGAACTTGACCCCCTCGGCCTGGAAGACATCGAGGATGGGGGTCCACATTTCGGCGAAGAACTTCAGCCCTTTCTCCAGGAAGTCGGCCGGGTTGGGCGGGAAGGAATAGACCATGCCCCAAATCGGCGAGCCGGTGAAGCCGGGGACAACTTTCAGCCCCATCCTGGCTGCGGCGCGGGCGGTGTTCCGCATCTCCTCGGCGGCGCGGGCGCGCACACCGTCCTCTTTGCCGTCGCCCCAGATGCGGTCGGAGAGGATGCTCTTGTGGCGCTCGTCAATCCGGTCGCACACGGCTTGGCCCACTAGGTGCGCGCTGATGGCGAAGCATTTCAGGCCGTGTTTGTTCAGGATGTCCCAACGGCCGCGGATGTACGCGTCGCTCTCGAGGGCTTTGTCCACCTCGAAGTGATCGCCCCAGCAAGCGATTTCGACGCCGTCGTAGCCGAAGGCTTTCGCCTTGGCGCAGACGGTATCAAAGGTCAGGTCGGCCCATTGGCCGGTGAAGAGAGTGATGGGTCGTGGCATGGGTGTGGTCTCCTTGGTGTGAGATTATGTAGTGGTCTGATCGCGTGCGCCGATCCGGCGGTGAATTTCCCCGAAGTAACCTTGGTATTCCTTGGGATCAATATCGAACGTGGCAGTCCGCGGCAAGATCGCCTGGAAGAGGCGTTCCAGTTCAGCAAATTCGATTAATTCGTGCCCGAGCAGAAACTCGACATCCTCCAAATCGGCCTCGAATCCACGAGCAATCTTGCTGAGCGCAATGCTGTATAAGTCGAAGATGTAGATGTTGAGTTGGCCGAAGCGGCGGATGAGCCGCCGCCGTTCTTGGGCGCGGGGCGGCAAGGGGATGAACTCGGCCAGGGGTACTTGTTCGACATCGAGATGCGCTTCTGCCGCCAGGTTTTTGAGCGTTGTGAGGAATCGCTCGCCGGTGTCTGCTTCGACTTGGAATGTGTAATCAATATCTTGCGTTTGGCGCGTGCTGCCAAGCAGGCAGAGCGCACTGCCGCCCAGCAGGTAGATGTCGCCGGCGCCGGCATACCGTTCACCGAGTCGGTGGAAGAAATCCAACAAGGTGGTTGGCGTCAACGGCTCCATGTCATCTCCAGCTTTCGCGAGCGCAGAAACTGCTCAACAACCTTCTCAAAGGTACCGACCCAATTAACTACCTTGCGCGTGTGATTTCGGTGTCGTTCACCCAGCGTGACGAGTCTTTGTTGCGGTGTCCCTTCCAGGGATACCCCGATTTCTTTCGAGAACAAGTCGGGCAGCCACAGCCAGGCCGTGGTCAAATGCGAGCGTAGGGCTTCAGTATGTTCTTGTTGCAGTAGCATGGCGGCGGTGTACAACACCTGAAGATCCCAACGCTCGGCTGCTGACAGGCGCGCCAAGGCATCGGGCATCGCCAAGGCATAGCGCGGGTGGGCGAGCAAAAGCGCAATCAGTGCGCCGCGCACCCGCGCGCTGGGTTGGCGCACCAAGTCGGCAATGAGCGCGTCAGGTGGACGGACACTCGCCGCGCGCTCTTGTGTCTGGCGCGAAAGATAGCGAATCCCCAACAACTCGAGTTCTGCGACAGTCGTTTCTTCATCCAGCGGAACCACAGCCTTAGATCCTTGCGAACTGCTGTGCTAACTTAGAGGCCTGCCCTACACCCCAACTCAACTTCAAACATGTCTTGTCCCGTGTCGCGTTCCCGTGCTCAGATTATACACTGACTCTCCACGAAATTGAACCCATCCCCATCAGCGGATGGGCCACGCGGGGATCGCCGCGTCAATCCCTGTCTACACCTTCTCGCTCCACCGCTCCCGCAGCAGATGCGCGGCCATCTTCGGCTGGCGGTCGCGGGTGAAGACCCCCTTGCGGTTCAGCCCGCCAGCGCGCAGGATGCTCTGGCCGGTCTTGAAGTCGGCGAAGTTCCAGACGTGCATCCCGGCCATGAAGGGCCGCGCCGCGGCGACATCCAGGAAGCCGGCCAGCATCGCCGCCTGGTATTCCTCGGTCCACATCTCGGCCGGCTCGCCGTGGACGCCCGCCAGGGTATCCGCGCCGAACTCGGTGATAGCGATCGGTTTCTTGTATTGTTCGTAGAGTTGATCCAAATCCTTTGCCAACGTCTCCAGGCCGAGCGCCAACTGGCCGCTTTGTGAGTACCAACTGTTGTAGCGGTGGATGCACAGCACATCACATTGCGCCAGCCAATCAATGAAGCCGCCCGCGATCGGCGCCTCCACCGTCACCAGGCGCGTCGGGTCGAGCTGGCGCACCAGCTCGAACAACTCGGTGAAAAAGGGTTTGGCGGCCTCATGCAGCTTACCCTGGCCCGACATCATGGCGGCGAACCCGCCCTGGCCCACGATCGGCTCGTTGGCGATGCTCCACATGATGACGCATGGATGATTCTTGTCACGGGCGATCAGCTCGGCCACCTGCTGCTTACATTGCGCCAGCCGCGTCGCGACCCCCTCCTCGCCGTCATCGAAGAACAGCCCGACGGCCGGGGTCTCGTCCACGACCAGGAAGCCCTCCCGGTCGGCCATTTGCATCGTCTCTTCGGAATAGGGGTAGTGCGACGTGCGGAAGGAGTTGGCGCCGATCCACTTCAGCAGCCCGGCGTCCTTGACGATCAGCGGCAGGTTCAGCCCGCGGCCGTGCACCGGGAAATCCTCGTGCTTGCCGAAACCCTTCAGGCGGATCGGCCGGCCGTTCAACAGCAGCTTGTCTCCGGCGACCGCGACCGTGCGGATGCCGATGTCGAGGGTGTAGCGATCGGCGGTCAGGCCGTCGGCGTCCAACGTCAGCGTGAGCTTGTAGAGATAGGGGTCGGTCAGCCCCCAGGGGCGGGCGGCCGGCACGCGCAGCGTCGCCTCGGCCGCGCCGTCGCGGAAGACCAGCCTGGCCGCCCACCGGCCGCCGTCGCCGGCCAGCGTCGCCGTGCCGGGCAGGTCGCCGCCGGTCTGCGCCGCCTGCACCTTGACGATGCCGTCGGCGCCGTCCAGCTCGGTGACGATCGTCACATCCTCGATGCGCGTCGCGGGGATGGCGTAGAGGATCACGGGCCGATGGATGCCGGCGTAGGGGAAGAAGTCGAAGCTGGCGTTCGGGAAGCTGCCCAGGAAGCCGCCGATGCCGCCCCGGATGTTGCCCGGCGGCACGCGGTGGCCGGTCAGCTTGGCGTCCACCAGGATCACGACGCGATTCGGCTGATCCCATGCCAGCAGGCCCGTGATGTCGAAAGCAAAAGGCAGGTGGCCGCCCTGGTGCTCGCCAGCGAGCTGGCCGTTGACCCAGGCCTTTGCCGCGTAGTTGGCCGAGCCGACACGCAGGAAGATGCGCTGCCCCTGCCAGCAAGCTGGCGCGTAGAACTCCTGCGCGTACCATCCCAGCCCCAGAAAGTCGCGCAGGTCGCTGTACTGCTCGTTCCAGCTCGCGGGCACGGCGATCGGCCGCGGCGCGGGCAGGCCCTCGAACCAGCCCCCCTGCTCACCAGCTTCGGCCGGATCGGCCTGGAATTGCCAGAAGCCGGAGAGATCCAGACGGTTGCGGATGTCGTTTTGTTGGGGATAGAGCATGAGCGTCTCCATGAAAAAGAGTTGGGCAGTGCCCTTGTTTCTCGCGCTGATCACCGACCGATTCTACCAGTCAATGGTGCAGCTTCGGTGCGGCAATGAAGCACAGTCCATGTTCTGTCAGCGCGCGCGCCGTGCGATTCAGCGACTCATGTTTGTCCAGGTAGTTGCCCAGCAGGGCCGGCCTATCGCCCGCTGCCTCGATCTCGTCCTGCGCCCGGAAATAGTCGAAGACATCGGACGGATGATCGCGTGTGCGCTCGATCTCCGGGTCGCTGCCCTCGTGCTTGGCCGAGATGTTGGGCACGCGGTCGGCGATCTGCAGCAACTCCGCCCGCCGGAGGTAGGGCTGGATGACGACGCTCTTGTACGCTTCGGTGATGTGATGCTCGATGCGCACGATATCCTCGAAGCCGAGCGCCTGCCGCACCTGGGCGCTGACCTCGATGGTCTCGTTGCTGACGGAGTTGCTCAGGTTGAAGCCGATCAACGGGCACGCGCCATCATCGCGCGAGAAGAGCTTGGCCGCGATGAGCGTCCACAGCACCGCGTAGGGGTTGTCGTTGCCCATGAAGACCGAGATCTTGAACTCGTTGTGGATGCCCAGCTTGTGCAGCAGGTAGCCCGCCAACACCGTGCCGGGGTTGATATTCAACACCTGGCGCACGCCGTAGCGTGTATAGTAGTAAAGGTATTCCTCCACCCATTTCAGCACATGGTCGTTGGGCTGGCCGATCCCGCCGAAGTAGCCCAGGATCGTCGCCGGGCCGCCCAGGTGGATGTTGGAGCCGTCGGCGCCTTTGGTGTCCAGCGTCTCGACATACGACGCGCCCATGATCTGCATCGCGGCGGCGAACGCCAGCAGGTCGCCGCAATCGGCCTCCGCTTCGCGCATCTTGCGCACGCGGATGAAGCGGCCGGGCATCAACTCGCCGTGGGCGATGGCCTGCCGGGCCTCCTCGATCAGCCAGGGGAAGTATTGCGCGCCGCTGATCTCCAGGGTGACCGCGAAGTCATCCCGGAAGGTCATCGCGCCCGCCCGCGGCCCCAACACCTTCTGCCGGTAATCCGCCTCCGAGATGAACGCGCCGGCGCCACGCTGGGCGATCAGCCACTCGATGTCGTCCAGGTAGCGGCAGTTATGCTCGGCCAGCCGGAACAGCAGATTGTCGAGATTTCGGGCTTCTTCCGCCTGGCGGTTGATCTCCTCCGGCGCGCCGTACCTGGCGACCACATTCAACAGGTCATTGACCACGCGGCTGTGCGGGTCGAGCAGCAGGTCGTTGATGGCATCCAGCCGATCGTGGGGAATGCGCAGTCTTGCACGCAACTCGTCTCTTGTGATCATATCTCGCCTCCTACAGTGGGTGTGGGCAAAGCGGATTCAGCCCGATCTTGAATACTTTCCATCAGAACTTCCGCGACCACTCACCGAGCCACCGCTCGACCACGACTTTGGTCTGCGTGAAGAACTCGACCGCGTGCTTCCCCTGCGCGTGCAGCGCGCCGAAGAAGCTGCTGCGCCAGCCGCTGAAAGGGAAGAAGGCCATGGGGGCGGCGACGCCGATGTTGATGCCGATATTGCCGGCCTGCGCCTCGTAGCGGAACTTGCGTGCGGCCGCGCCGCTGCTGGTGAAGATGCACGCCATGTTGCCATACTCGCCGCTATTCACCAGCGCCAGCGCGTCTTCGATGGTGGCCACGCGCATCAGTCCCAGCACCGGGCCAAAGACCTCGGTGGTGGCCAGCGTGCCGCCCGGCGGCACATCGGCCAGGAGCGTCGGCCCCACGAAGTTACCTGCCTCGTAGCCGGACACGGTCACGCCCCGGCCATCCACCACCGGTCGCGCCCCCTCATCCAGCCCCCGCTGGATCAGCCCGGCGATGCGCGCCCGGCTCTGCGGGGTGATGACCGGCCCCATCTGCACGCCGGCATCCAACCCATAGCCGACCACCCGCGCCGCGGCCGCCTCGGCCAGCGCGGGGCGGAAGATGGGGTCGGCCTCGCCAACCGTGATCGCGAGCGAGGCGGCCAGGCAGCGTTGGCCCGCATTGCCGAACGCGCTGTCGGCCACGATGCTCGTGGTCAGCCGCACATCGGCGTCGGGCAGGATGACGAGCGGATTCTTGGCCCCGCCCTGCGCCTGCACGCGCTTGCCGTTGGCCGCCGCGCGGGCATAGATATGCCGCGCGACCGCGGTCGAGCCGACGAACGTCACCGCGGCGACCGCCGGGTGGTCGAGCAGCGCGTCCACCGTCTCCGCGCCGCCGTTCACCAGGTTGACGACGCCCGGTGGGAAGCCGGCCGTTTCGAGCAGGCGAAATACCTTTTGCATGGTGAGCGGGCAGCGTTCCGACGGCTTGACGATGGCGGTGTTCCCGCACGCCAGCGCGTAGGGCAGATACCAGAAGGGGATCATGCCGGGGAAGTTGAAGGGCGCGATGATGGCGGCCACGCCCACCGGCTGGCGGATCATATACTCGTCCACCCCGCGGGCGATGTCCTCGGCGAAGTCGCCCAGCGTCATCGTCGGGATGCCGCAGGCGACCTCGATGTTCTCGATGGCGCGGCGCAGCTCGCCGGCTGCCTCCTCCACGATCTTGCCGTTTTCCTGGGTGATCGTGCGGGCCAGGTCGTCGAAGTGCGCTTCCAGGAGGCCCTTCAATTTAAAGAGGGGCTGGATGCGCGCCGGCGCCGGGGTGCGCCGCCAAGCGTCGAACGCGGTCGCGGCCGCGTGCGCCGCGTGCGCCGCCTCGGCCGGAGGCGAGAGCGGCACACGCGCCAGGATCTCGGCCGTGGCCGGGTTGTGCACATCCAGGCTGGCGACCCCCGCCGGCGCGCGCCACGCGCCGCCGATGTAATTCAAGAGTTGTTCAGACATGATGTCCCTCGCTTGCGGGCTGCAAGACTCCCGGACTTCGGAAGTCTCCTCACTATATTGAGAAGATATCCTCTGCCGCGCGCCGGTACTCCCCCATCTCCACCACGCGGCTGGTGAGGCGCGACTCCTCGGCTGCGAACGCCAGCAGGTGGCTCTCCAGCGAGGCGCGGCCGCTGGTCAGCGGGGCCTCCTGGCCGCGCAGCGCGGCCAGGAAGCCCCGCACCACGCCGAAATCGCCGCCGCCGTGACCGCTGGCCGCCGCGGGGATCTCGACCTGCTCGGTGCGGTTGGTCACGTGATCGTGGATTTCCAGCCAGCCATTGCGATAGTCGAACTTGCCCCGCAAGGTGGCGCGCGTGCCGTCGTAGCGCATCGTGCGCGATTCCTCGTAGGCGTGACCGTGCATGAACAGCGCCGCGGTTGCGCCGCCGGGGAACTGCATGTTCACCGTCTGCGTGTCCACCACGTCGTTGTCGCAGCGGTAGACGCAGCGGCCATACGGCCCGGTCTCCAGCGCCCGCTGCCGGGCTGCCAGGCTGGTGTCCTCGCTGATGACCGAGATCGGCCAGCCGGTGTATTCCGGAATCATGTAGATGCGCCGGGCATCCCACGGGCATTGCTCCACGACCGGGCAGCCATCGGTGCAGCGCGCCGGCGCGCCGGCCGGCGCGTTTTCCGGCCGGTAGTGGATCAACGAGCCGAAGGATTGGAGTTTTTCGACCGGCCGGCCCATATTCCAGTACAAGATGTCCAGGTCGTGACAGCACTTCGCCAGGATCATCGGACTGGAGGTCGCGAAGTTGCGCCAGGCGCCGCGCACGAAGCTGTGCGCCATGTGCCAGTAGACGACATTCTCCCGATGCTCGACCGTGATGATCTCGCCCAGCCGGCCCGACGCCAGGACATCGTGCAGGGTCGCAAAGAACGGCGTGTAGCGCAGCACGTGACAGACCTGGAGCAGCCTGCCCTTCCGCTCGGCCGCCTGCACCAGCTCGACAACGTGACCCAGCCGCTCGGCCATCGGTTTCTCCAGGAGGACATCGTAGCCGGCCTCGAACGCGGCCAGCGTCGAGGCGTGGTGTGTCTGATCCTGAGTCATGTTGAAAAGCGCATCGGCGATCTGCCCCTGCGCCAGCAGATCTTCCCAGGTGACGAACTGGCGCTCCGGCGGGATGCCGTGCGCCTGGGCGAAGCGCGCGCGGCGGATCGGGTTCGGCTCGGCCACGGCGACGAACTTCAGCGCATCGGGGTATTTCTGCGCATAGGGGCCGTAGGAGAAATGCCCGCGGGCGCCGGCGCCCAGCAGCACAGCGGTGATCGGTTTGGTCATGGTTTTTCCCTCACAATCGGTTTGTGTGTGCGTCGCAACACCAGAAAACAGACGGCGCTCAGCGCGGCGGTCGCCGCGAACGCCATCCACATGAATTGGAAGCCCTGGAACTGAACCAACGTCCCGCCCAGGTAAAGCCCGACGAGCTGGCCCGCGCCGGAGACAGCGTTGAGCAGCCCGCTGTTCGTCCCGCGTGTCTGCTCGTCCCCCGCCTCGACGGCGAAGGTCATGGCGTTGGCCATGTAGCTGCCGAAGGTCACGCCCCGCACCACTTGCACGACGAGCAACGTCGCCAACGCGCCGGCCAGCAGCAGATAGCCGAGCATCACCAGGCTCGCGCCGGCTCCGCCGACCGCCAACAGCGCGGCCCGGCCTACCAGGTCGGAGAGCTGCCCCGACAGGAGCATGGCCGGCGCCTCGATCAACCCCGCCAGGCCCCACAAGCTGCTGATGGCGGTCTTGGCATAGCCGAGCGCGGCCATGTAGTTCGGCCACATCGAAGCCTGCCCGTTCCAGGTCATCTGCCAGAGGAAGACGCCGGCAAGGAAGGGGAGCGGGAGCGCGGAACGGAAGATGGCGGATGGACGACGCAAGATGGAAGATGGGATGCGGGCGGGTGTGGCGTCGGACGCGGCGGCGCGTGGGGCTTCGTGGAGGGTCAGGGCGATCAACGCAGCGAGCGCGTAGAGGGATGCGGCGACCATGAAGGGCACGCGCAACGTGGCCGCATCCGCCAGCCGGCCGCCGATCATGGCGCCGCCCGCGAAGGCCAGCGAGCCGATGCCGCGGTAGAGGCCCATCCGCCGGCCCCGGCTCCCGCGACTCGCCAGCAAGTCGCCCATAAAGGCAAGGCTGGCGGTGGCGTAGGCCGACAGCAGCGCGGCCTCGCACAGACGGACGCCCCACGCCGCCTCGAAGGAGAGCGCCTGGCTCAGCAAGGTATAGGTGATGGCGCCGCCCGCCAGCCCGCCCGCCACCAACGGCTTGCGCCGGCCCAGCGCATCAGAGGCCCGACCCCAGATCGCGCTGGAGATCAGGCTCACCGCAGCGGAGGTCGCCAGGATCACGGCGATCCGGCTGTAATCCGCGCCGAGCGACTGGAGATAGAGGGTCAGGAGCGGCGAGCTGATGCCAATGGCGGCGTACACCAGGGCGATGATGATCGTCAGAAGGATGATGCTGTTCAAGGAAAGCTCACGTTGGTGGGATTGCGCGAGTGCGCATGCACGAGATCATTCTAGCACGGTTGGCCAAGACCGTCAACGATGGGGGAGGCGCTGGATGTGTTTCGCGTTGGGGGCGCGCTACGTCAGCGGAGCATGCTGAGCGGAGCCTCGCCGGGGTATGGCGAGGCGCAGTCGAAGCAGGCGGAGTGCTCGTCAGAAGGCCGCATCCTTCGACTGCGTGGCGGAAACACCCCCGCCACTCCGCTCAGGATGCTTGCGCATGGATGAAGCAACCAACGCGCTTGGTGGTCGCTGGCGGTATACATGGTTGACCTGGATGCAACGATTTCCGTCAACCGTGGTATAATGGCCTCCGACCAGGGAGGAAGATGATGAGCGATCCCCGCACGAGCGACGCCGGCGAGCTGCGCCGGCTGCTCGTCCAACATTTCAGCGACAACGACCTGCGTTCGCTGTGCCAGGATTTGGCCGTGGACTACGAGCAATTGCCCGGCCAGGGGAAAGAGGCCAAAGCCCGCGAGCTGATCGCCTTCGTGGAGCAGCGCGGCCGGCTGGCCGACCTGCTGGCTGCCGCAGCTCGCGAGCGGCCGCATGTCGCGTGGGGCGCGGCCCCGTCGCTTGGGCCAGCCTCCTCCGCTCTGCTCGGGCCGGTCTCCGACCGTGCCCCGCTCGGGCCAGCCTCCTCCGCCCCGCTCGGGCCGGTCTCCGACCGTGCCCGCCCACGCGTCGTGATCCGCGGCAACGCCCTGGTGGGCAAAGCGAACCGCATCACCGTCGCCCAACCCGATGTGAGCATCGAGGAGAACCTGCTGGCGGGCCAGGAACAAGCGATTGACGTGCCGCCGCACGAACCCGGAGCACAACAGCCATGACGACTCATCTCGCCGATTACGAAGACCAGCGCCGGGCGTTCTTTGCATTGTTCGAGCCGGAGTGCGCTTGCCGCATCCTGCTGGTGCGCGGGGAGAGCGGCAGCGGCAAGACCACCTTCCTGGAACATTGCCGCGAGCAGATGCCGGGGCATATCCCCTGCCTGCCCATCGAGCTGCGCGGCAGCGCCGTCGGCGTCCCGGAGTTCTTCTCGCGGTCGGGGCGCTGGCTTGGCTGGCCGCGCATGAGCCACTTCAAGCGCCGCGTGACCGAATTGAGCGGCGCGCCCCTGGTGCAGGTGGATGGCAACGTGCTGGCCGGCGTGAACAATTCCATCAACATCGCGCTACACGCCGACACGGTGGCCGACCGCGAAGAACGCCGCACCGCGCTGACCGACGCCTGGTTCGATGATCTCGACGCCGTGGGCCAGCCCGCCCTGGTCGTGTTCGACACCTACGAGCAAGCGACCAGCGAGGTCAAAGACTGGCTCAGCGGGCCGTTCCTGGCGCGCGTGGCGCAGGTGAAGCCGTTGCGCGTGGTCGTGGCCGGCCAGAAGGTGCCCGAAAGCCGCACCATCGAGTGGGGGCATTGCTGCGATACCCAAGAACTGCTGGGGGTGACCGAGGCGCGCCACTGGTTGCCGGTGGTACGCGCTTTGGGGCGGCGCATCGCCGTTGACTCGCCGGTAGTGGTCAGATGGTAAGTGATGATAGCTCAAGATTGTATTCGGCGATAAACCATTTGGTGACGATGTTGTGATAGACGTCCGATTTGGAGAAGGAGAGCGTTTTGCGCACGAAGCGGGCCA
>Ga0233425_10008888_pt1 | contig 13049 bp, 16 predicted proteins | sample Watercolumn_Towu_2_FD_181712 | JGI IMG/M metagenome (GOLD analysis project Ga0233425, IMG submission 181712) | Freshwater microbial communities from Lake Towuti, South Sulawesi, Indonesia - Watercolumn_Towuti2014_140_MG | ecosystem: Environmental > Aquatic > Freshwater > Lake | place...
CACCAGGAGGTCCTTGTGTCGATGTCGAATGCTCGGGTCACGGGAGCTGCGAAGCTGAGGACGACAGCGCTCGGTGTGCATGCGATGAAGGATATGAGGCCCGTGATCTCGAGTGCGTCCTCACCGGCTCTTATGGGGACGGAGACGGCGATGGTGATATCGATGGCGACACGGACGCCGACAACGACACCGATGGCGATGTCGATCCCGATGACGATGTGACTCCGGAGTGTGTTGGTGAGAGCGTTTCCGACGGGATGGTGTTGGTGCCGCCAGGGACCTTCTGGATGGGGTGCAACTCCGAACGACACTTCTGTTTGCCAGAAGAAGATGCTGACAATATACCTTATCATGAGGTCTACCTGGATGAGTTCGAGATCGACAGAACCGAGGTCACGGTCTCGGAGTACCGAGAGTGCGCCGAAGCCGATGAGTGTGAGTGGCCTCGGCGAGGCGAGAACTCCAACATGTACGAACCGGATCGAGATGATCATCCCGTGAACTACGTGAGCTGGTACGACGCGGAGAGCTACTGCTCCTTCAGGGGCAAGAGGCTGTGCACCGAGGCGGAGTGGGAGAAGGCCGCTCGGGGCACGGACGGTCGGTTCTTCCCCTGGGGCGACGAGGTCGCGAACTGCTCGAGAGGCGTGTTCAGCGGAACTGACCCCACCCTGTGTACGAATGGTGGTACGATGGCTGTCGGCTCACGGCCGGCGGGGTGCTCCCCCTACGGGGTGCTGGACGTGATTGGTAACGTCGAGGAGTGGGTCTTCGACAGGTACTCGCGGACTTACTACAGCGAAAGCCCCCATGAGAACCCGCTGGGGCCAGAAGACGGTTTCGGGAGGGTCATACGTGGAGACAGCTACATGGTGAATATCGGGTTTGTGAATCTGGGTGGAATCGTGACGAGGATGTACGAGATCCACGAATTTCGGTTCCGCGACCTCGGAATTCGCTGCTGCCGCTCGGTCCCTGCATCGTGAGTAAGCGTTCAGGGGGTCAGGCGGCTTGGTCGGTCGCGTGATCGGGGAGAAGGGATGGAGGAGGGGCACCCACGACGCGAGCACGGCAGGCTTCGCTCAGGAACCCGTGGACGTTGCGCCCTTGCTTGCGAAGCGTGGCGACAACCGTCAACATCCGCTCGATGAACCGGCTCCCACGCTCACTCTGGGTCCCGAGGCTGATCTTCCGCAGCAAAACGCCGTGGCGCACCTGTTGCTCGGCATGGTTGTTCGTCGGTTCCACACCCTCGACTCTCGCGAACGTCCACAGCGCCTTGCGGTGCACGAGGATGTCCTTGAACTTCCCTCTCACCAAGCTGCACGACGCGCCTCGCTCGAGCAGCGCCTCGACCCGCCGGCGCACTGGCCCCATGTAGGTGCGGAAGGTCGAGCGTTTCATAGTTCCGTCGCGCACCCGGTGCCACCACTCGAACATCTTGTCGGTCAACTCCAGCAACTCGTCGCCGATCTCGCCGGTGATGTAGCCGCGCTCGCTCATCGCCAGAAATTCCCTACGAAGGTGAGCCTTATGCCGATGTCGGCATAAGGCTCACTATGCCGACCTCCGGATTATGCCGACTCTAGGCGAAATGACCGTTCTTTGTGGAGCGATCACGGCGTCAAGGTCGGCATAATCACAGCCCGTCGAGGAAGGCGAGGAGCTCATCCGGAGGACGATAGCGACCGGGCTGGACCTCCGGGGGTTTCGTTCTGGCCAGCGCTCGCTCCTTGAGGGCGAGATCGGCGTGCAAGTAAATCTGCGTGGTCTCGACCTGCTCGTGTCCCAGCCATAGCGCGATCACCGACGTGTCGACTCCGGCCTGGAGCAGCCGCATCGCAGCCGTATGCCTCAGCACATGAGGCGTCACTTTCTTGCTGCATAGCGACGGACAGCCCGAGGCGGCCTTCGCGGTATACTTGGAGAGACGGCGCTCGACGGCATCGCGACTGAGGACCCGACCGGCTCGGGTTGGAAACAGTGGCTCGGTCGCGTTGACGCCCCGCTCGGCGAGCCATGTCCGAAGCACCGCGACCGTGCCAGTGGTCAGCGGCGTGATTCGTCGTTTCCGCCCCTTTCCAAGGCAGCTAACATGGGCGCCGCTGGCAAGATGAATGTCGGCACAACGCAGCCCAGTCAGCTCCGAAACGCGCAACCCCGTCTGGGCTGCGAGCAGGAGCATCGCGTGGTCACGTCGCCCCGTCCAGGTGCCTTGATCCGGGGCCTCGAGAAAGGCGTCGAGCTCCTCCTCGTTGAGGAAGGTGACGATGCTGCGCTCGAAGCGCTTTGGCGGAATGGAGAGTACCCGCTCGATCACCGCGGCCTGCTCGGGGTGGCGAAACGCGGCATAGCGAAACAGGGAGCGAATTGCCGCAAGCCGAGTGTTACGGGTACGCACGCTGTTGCCCCTTTCGCTCTCGATGTGGTCGAGGAACGCTCCGACAAGTGGAGCGTCGAGGTCGCCGATTTCCAGCTTCGAGGGTTGCTTGCCCAGCCGGGCGGTCGCGAAGCTCAACAGCAACCGCATCGTGTCGCGGTAGGCGGCGATCGTGTGGGGACTCGCCTTTCGCTGGCGGATGAGCCGGTCGGTGAAAAACGCCTGCAGGGTGGGGGCAAGCGCGCTCATCGCCGAGCTCCGAGGTGGCGCTCGAGGCGATCACCGGCCAAGCCAAGCAACTCCGGAGCGGCTGACAGATACCAGTACGTCATGCCGGGATCGACGTGCCCCAGGTAGGTGGACAGCAGCACCAGCCTGGGTCCGACATCACCCTCATCGCGATAGCCATCGATCATGGTGCGCAGGGCAAACGAGTGCCTCAGGTCGTGCAACCGTGGCCGGCACGAGGCTGATCGAGGCTCGATTCCGGCGCGGCGCAGCAGCAGGCGGAACGTGCACTGCACGTTTGGATAGAGCAGACGGGTGCCCGCTGCGGAGACGAACACCGCCTCGGTCTTGACCGGCGCCCGCGGACGGTCTCGTCGAGCACTCCGACCGACAGCAACGTGGTACGCTCGAGGGCGATGCCGGACACCACCGACCCGAGGTACCTCTTTCGTCGTTACAGTGAACCCAGGAGTTGGGCGCTGAGCCATATCCCGTTTGGAGAGAGTGAATTTGGTCGAAGGCCCTGCCAGGATGCGAAGCCCTTCTGGAGGCTCGCACCCGTATCTTGCGGCCGAACTCTGGCGTGTCGCCGTCTCATGACCGGGCTGTCTGTTCTGATAGCGATATCTGGCTGTGGAGGCCCACCATCCCTCGCGTCGGAGGCTTCCCCCTCAGCTTCCGTAGCCAGCCCTCAGGATGGCCCTTGCCCCATTCTTGCTGACTGGCCGGTTGTCTACGAAGAGTGGATCAATGTGCCTTTTCGAATACCATTCTCCGCTGGCAGCGCTGCACTCGAGGACGAGGCCCGGGAGCTGCTTGCCGAGTTCCATGCCTCGCTCAGCCCCCGCCCGGAAGTCGAAATCCGCCGGGTCCGCGTCCTGGGGTACACCAACGCGCAGGAAGGGACCGATGATCCCCAGCGACTCGCAGTGGAACGCGCGGAGTCGGTGGTCGAGCACCTGGTCGGCCAGTTCGGTATGCCCCGAGAACTCTTCGAGAGCCAAGGGCTCGGTGACGGGGTGGCTGAAACTGGCGATGTTCCCGAGGCTGACCAGGTGCCACGCCACCACGTCGAGTTCTCCGTCCTTATCCGCCGGTATCCGACTCCCGACAATCCGTGCCTATAGCGGTCGCCGCCTCATGGTCGGGGGGCCGCTCGCAGGTCTGGCAATGCGGGAAGACGTGCTATCGATCGAGGCCGATCAACCAACCCGCCGGAGCGCGCCGAGCGGAACGTAGAACTTCAGGTAGCACCGCCCGTCCGAGTAGCGCATCCCTCTATCGGAGAGGACCAGGACGGTGACACGCCGGGTGATCCGGTTGACGGTCCCCTCGTACCGCTGGCCCTCGAACTCGAACGACACCCGATCGCCCACACGGATGTCGAACTTCTCCGCGGCGCGCTCTCGCTGGGTCACGAGCTTGTGTGTCACGTCGGTGTGACCGAAGTGCTGGAGGGCCAGAGCGCGGAACCTCGGGGCGGAGCAGCTCGAGCTGCCCCACAGGAGGTGCTCGACGAGATGGATCAGCTCGTGCTCGAACACCCGCTGGAGAGCCTCGAGCCGATCGCGACACAGGATGCCGTTGACGGAGATCGTCCGATCCACGTCGAGGAAGGTCTGGAACAGGAGAGTGGAGGAGATGGCGATCTCGAACCGTGTCTCGATGCCGCCGGACGTCTGCCTCTTCACGACGGTCAGCTTGCCCCCGGCGCTCGACATCCTCGGAGAGACACGGAACGCGAGTCGAGGCATGCCTTCGCGGTTCACCGCTCGACCGAGGTACCAATCGAAGAAGCCCTCGTCGTACAGGGCATGGAGTTCAGCGAGGTCCCGGCCACCGATGCTCGTGAAGTTGCCTTCCCGGACGTTCGGCGCTCGCGCCAGGACAGCGTCGTGGATAGCACGCGTCCTGGCCTCGATCTCGCGAAGCGGACGCCGCCGATCATGGACTATCGCCGCGAGCCCTTCGAGACCCTGGGCACCTGAAGTGGTGGAAACCGTGCTCACTGACATCTCTCCTGCCGAGACAGCGCTCGAATGAAAGCAGGTTACTATCGGTTCTTCAACGACCCCGACAGCTCTTCGCTCATCCGCAGGTACTCGTCCCTCGAGAGGTCGCCTGCCCGGAAGGCACGGTGAAGAGCAGCCTGCTGCTCGTTGCATGTCTTCATGGCAAGCGCCTGCTCCTCGGTGGTCAGACCCAAGGCCCAGCAGATGTACTCGTCGTTCCTTTCCCAGTGGCGGCACAGCTTCCGGAGCGCTGAAACATTGGCGTTTTCGAACGCCTCGACCGCCTTCAGGTAGAGCGCCGTCGCCTTCTCGAGCGTGTAACGTTTCTTCACGACCTCATAGAAGATGCCCCGGGAGTTGGTGATGAGTGGCGTGGGTGTCATCGTGAGCGCGATGAACATCCACTCTCTCCCGGCGTCATCCGACAGAAGGACGGTGTAGATGGTGTCGTTCATCACTTGAAAGCGTCCTTTGCCAACGACCGTGTAGTTCTTTGTCATGGTGTCCTCCTATGGTATTCCATTGACCACCGTACCCGGTGAGGCTGACAGAAACGGTCACGATGACACGAGAGGCGAAGCATGCCACCGCGTAGGTCCACGGTTCGGGAGTACGTCTCCTACGAGTACGCGAAGATGATGACCGAGGCCGCCAAGGGACCACGCCCGAAGAAGGAGTCCGGCCAGGAGGTGGCGGCGGATTGGTGGCGGTTCGTCGCACTGATGTACAAGAAGCTGCTGCGTGGCGAGGTCAATCCGTCCGGTATCTCCAAGGAAAACAAGATGCTCGTGAGGGAGGAGAACCGCTGCGCGTACTGCGGGTGCGCCGATGGACTCCAGTGGGAGCACATCATCCCGAAGAGCCGTGGAGGACCCGACACCATCGACAACCTCGTGCTGGCGTGTCGGGCCTGCAACCTGCAGAAGGGCGCGAAGCACCCCATCGAGTGGTTCAAGCCCCGACGCCTCGCGATCCCCAGGATGGTCCTCGGCAAGCTCCTGAAGCTCATCCTCGACCAGAACGAACGTCTCGGCACGCTCGACTCACCCATCCCGCTCGACCACGGAGGAAAGCCCGACTGGATCGCCGCCTTCCAGTCGCCGACGAACGACGACCGAGCGTAGGAGCAACGAGCGACTCCAGTCGTTCGAAGAAAAGGCGACCAGTGCACCACATCCGTTCGAGGACTTGCCTCCTGCCGCGCCCACGAACCTGCCTGCCCGGCTGGAGCAGCGAGCGTCGGTTGACGCCCCTCGAAGCATGGGAGCAGAGGAAAACGATGAAAGGAAACACGATCAAGAGCCTGATGTGGCTCTCCATCAGCGGAGCCCTCGTGCTGACGATGAGCTGCGGGTCGGGCAACGGGGCTGATGGCGACGGTGACGCCGATACCGACAGCGACACGGATACCGACACCGATGTTGATACCGATGTCGATGTCGATGCTGACGGTGACGCTGACGACGATGCGGACGGCGATGCGGACGGCGGCACGGACAGCGGCACGGATGGCGATGCGGACAGCGATGCGGATCTCGACAACGACGCGGACATCGACAGTGATGCCGACGGCGAGGCCGACGCGGAGGGCGCAGCTTCCGCGTGGGACGCCCGGATCACCGAGACGTATGCCTGGTCCGACATGATGCCGCCCGCCGCGCCGAACACGATCGTGATCGCGACGGTCCGGTACGAAAACCTCGGCACGACAGCGATCCGCGCCATCGAGACCACAGCGACGCTGATTCGCCACAGCGATGGCGCGACTCTCCTGGACGTGCCATGGCCATCGAGCGGGAGCTTCAGCGGCGAGCTTCCACCGAGGGGTGTGGAGTCGGTGAGCTATCGCCATGACGCGCCGACCTTCTCGGCCGGTTGTGGTGATGTGGTCCGGTTGGTCGTGGAGGCGTCATCCGACGCCGGGAATCTCGTGCTCCAGAGCGAGCCGTTCTCTTTCGACTGCCCGATGTGACACCTCCACGAGGAGCCCTCTATGATGACCTGTAAGGGGCACCGCACCCGGCGAGTGACCCGCGAGCGAGGGAGCACCACATGAGCAAGCGCATGACTCTGATGTTCCTCTTCGTCGGAGGAACTGTCGCTCTGGCAGCGAGCTGCGGGTCGGGTTCTGACGGCGATGGCGATGCGGGCACTGACACGGACACCGACGGCGACGTGGATGGCGACGCCGATGGAGACTCCGAGAGCGACGCGGACCGTTGCGATCCGACCATCATCGACAGTTCGGTGGAGCCGGTCGACCTCGTCGAAGGGGACATCCCCTCAGTGCTCGAGGTCGAGACCGACGGCCTGACGATCACGGCCAGGTGGGTCGAGGAGAACGCTGACTGGCGGACCTGCGCCGGTGGAGAGATCGGTATACGTCTCGATGTAGAAGGCACGCGACTGGTGCTCTCGGGGTGGTACCGCGACTCGGGCTTCTCGTGCGACATCGTCGATGCGTTGCACGTCGCCACGGTCCGGGTGTGCTCCGCCGGGAGCTACAGAGTCGTGGCCGACGACACCGATGTCGAGGTCGTGGTCGAAGGTCATTGACACCGGCCACCGGCTCTCCGCTCGCCGCCTGTCCGTTGAGCGACCGCGACAACGCAAGCACAAAGGACCGGGACCTCTCGAATGTCCAAGCCTCATGGGCCTCCGTCGAAGACCCGCGATGGTGCTCTTTCTCGCCTGCGCCATCCCTTGGACGATGTGCCTCGGCCAACCTCGCTCCGACGCGTGCACCTGCGTGCGGCCCCGATCCGCCGCCGAGGAGGTCCACGCTCACTCCGCCGTGTTCGTGGGACAGGTGGTCGGCGTTCGCGGCAGCCGGTACGGACAGCGGGTCCGGCTCCGCGTCGCGCAGTCGTGGAGAGGGGCTGAAGCTGGACAGGTCTTCACTCTGTGGGTGCACGATGGGCCGTGTGGCTACACGCCGATGCGTCTCGGCGAGGAGTACCTGGTCTTCGCTCTGCCGATGGACGGCGCTCCCGAGGACCGCGTGGGCGGGATATACCCGCCGTGCACGTTCACGAGGCGGCTCGGGGACGAGATGCCCGGGCTCGGGGTCGCTGGGCTCGGTCCTCCGATCTCGGGGTGACGCTCCGCGCCTGGCCTCTCCAGCACGCTCGCGGTGCTCTCGGCAGTCGCACTCGATGTTTCGTCGGCGACGACGTCGTGTCATGGCGCGTCACTGCGATGTGAAGCGCAGGACTGCAACGACGCCTACAGAAGTCCACCTGGCATGGGCCTGCCCGTTGAACCGTACGTCGAAGCGGAAGTCCACGTCCCCGTAACGACGGGAGACCGCAAAGTGGATCAGGATCACGGTCCGCGCCACCGGTCCATCGAGCAGGGCCTCACCCTATCGGCCAGGTGTCGGAAGGCCACTGGATCTCGGTCACCCAACCGGAGGACGCGATCACCGCCACCGAGGCGATGTCCTCCCAGTCCGAGCCCTCGTTACGGCGCTGGAATACCAGGGCCTCCCTGGTTGGAACAGCACGGAACTCCCACTGGAGTTCCTGCCCCCCCAGGTCTCGGTACCCTCGAAGATTCAGGATGCTCCCAGTGGCTTCCCGGTTCTCTTCGATGTGACCACAGAACTGGCCCAACTCGAGGTACTCGCCGCCGTTGACCCGAGCGTGAAGGGTGGAGCAGGGCGGGTCGCCAGACGGGTAGCCGACGATGAAATCGAGATGGTTCGGTGCATCCCCCAAGCCTCGCCCGCGCACGATGGATGGCGACGAGTCGCCCAAAACCCTGGGCGCGGGTCCGGCAGCACAGCCCACAGCAATGAGCACCATAGAAAGTAGAATAGCCCAGTGGTCGAATGCGAACAGTTTCACAGTGGGTACACGCTGACGTGAGTGAGTTGTCTGGACTCGATTGCTGGCAGTCCGCATTATCCCAGCCACCCCTCCGGACAGGAGGGGTCAGCCCTTCTTCGAAGACTTCTGCGCCGGAGCCGCCCTCTTCTCCGACGCTGGCTTCGGCCCACGCCGGCCCGGGATCTTGTCGATGATCCCGGCGGCGAGCAGCGCCTCGTCGGTCACGCCCGCGCACCGGTACGCGGCAGGGTGGTACCCGTAGATCGGGTGCATCTCCTGGAGGATACCGACGAGCGTTTCGTGGTCGAACTCGACCGCCCTGGGCTTCACGAGCTTCTTCAGCTCCGCGAGCTTCGCCCCATGAGCCAGTAGCTCGTCGATCCGCATGGCGATGTCGAGCGGCGTGAGGCCCTTGCTACGCGGCGACTTGCTGTTCTTCAGCTCCTGACGGTATCGGTCGAGCCGTCGGACAGTGCGCTTGTCGAGCGTCTTCGCTGTCGGCGTCTTCGTCGCGGCCTGCGCCGTGAGCGAGTTGTTGAACCTCCGAGCGAGTGACCTCTTCTTGCCCGCGTTCGCCGAAGCAGTCGTCGTGGTCTCCGTGGACTTTCGCGGCATCTCTTTGTTCTCCTCCAACGGGAGGTTGTGCCAGGGCGTCAGGTGAAACACAACTGTCGAACCTCGCTGGAGGTCTCGCTGGACAGCAGGTCGTACCCCATCAGCTCCATCCTGGCCCGGCGATGGGTGGTGGTGCATCGAGGTCGCGTTGCTGGGGCTCCCACTCGACATCAGGCCAGCCGGTCGGGTCCTGCGACAGCAGACGAGCCGCCCTCTCCGCCATCTCGTGGGGAGTCTCCGCATCCCAGGGAAGATGGACGAGCACCTGATAGGGGCCTGGCTCCAGCTCGAGCGAGATGGTCAGTGCTCTCTTCCGAATCCGTCCTGATGCCCACTCGTACTTCAATCCGTGACTGGCCAGGGCCTCACGGTCGACGGCGATCCGCAGGAGTCGGGCGGCGGTGCGGTCCGGCGTCTCCCAGCCCGTGTCCGCGATCGCCCGCTCAAGCTCGCGCTCGTAGGTGGCCGCGTCGAAGCGGAGCACGGGGACCCTGTCCGCCTCGTCGGAGGACGGCTTCCATTCCACCGTCTCGCCAACTCGCTGGATCTGCACCTCGACGCTGCCACACCCGACCTCTCCGCAACTGCACCGGGCGATGGTCGCGAGCCGTGGCTCATCGGTGGCTCTTAGCGGTGAGGGTTCGACCAGCACGTCGTCGGGGTCCATGCCCATCATCTTGGGCCAGAACCGCGCGATGAGGTTCTCCCCGTCGGCCAGAAACCTCACCTCGTGGGAGTTTGTTTCCGGCGAGGGTCGGACTTCGATCCGGAGCGCACTGAAGAAGAACGGTTGCAGATTGTTTTCGTTCACTCGGTCCCGGGTGCGAGAGCCACGGGGATCAGGACGCCGACGAAGGTGACGCCGCGCTGGATAGCAACGCCGACGCGAACGCGGACGCGGACGGCGATATCGACCTCGATGCAGATGTCGATGTCGATGCAGACGCCGACACCGATGCGGATGGCGACGCGGATGGCGACACGGACGGCGATGGCGATGCGGACTCGGACGCCGATCCCGACACGGCCGAGGACGCGGACCCGGACCTCGATGTCGACGACGCGCCACCCGAAGGGCATGTCGAGGTGCTCCTGTCGTCGTCCGTTGTCCAGGTGGTCGACGAGCCTGTAGCCGTGAGGGCTCGATGCCGGTTCCGGGCCGAGGGTGTCGCGCCGGAGACCGAGCCGGAGATGACCGTCGCCACCGAGCCGCCGCTGCCCACGGTTCTCGAGGGTGACGAGCACGTCATCACGATCTCGGAACCGGGCAGCTTCGCGGTCACGTGTGCAACCTTGGACGGTTCGTTGAGCGGGAGCGCGACGCTCCTGGCTGTGTCGCCAGCGACGCCGGTGACGTGGTCTCGACTGGGCGAGGCCGTGGGCTGGCTCACGAACGGGCTCGACCTCGTGCTCGCGGGCCACGACGCCGATGACCGGACGCTGGTCGAGGCTGGGCTGGATGACCTGGACCGAGCCTCAAGGCGGATGACCGAGGTCGCGCTCACCAGGGTGCCAGTCTTCTGGGGGTTCCCGGGAGGGATGCCGGCGGAGGTCGAGATGATCGCGGCCGGGCTCGAACCAGCGCCCGATGACGTGGCGGTCCCTGCCGCCCTCACCGAGGCTGTGGCAGCGCTCGACGACTTCCGGACCGCGTACGATACGGCCTCGGCGACCGATCCGACCTCGCTGACTCGGATCGATGTCGCAACGGCCCGGCTCGAACGCGCCCTGGATGCGCTCGCGGAGATCGAGCCCAGCGACCTTGCGGCCCTGTCGAGCATCGGATCGATCGATGACCTGGTCGCCAGTCACTTCCTCCCGGCCCTGATGGCGCTGACCGAGCGCGTCCGCGTGCTGATCGAGGAGGACCTGCCGCGCTTCCCGCCGCCGCCGCGCCCCACGGGGCTCCTCACCTTCACGCTCGGCCTGACCATGGGTGCCACGCTTCGAGCCCAGCTCATCTCGGCCGTCTACGGCTGGGCGATCGACTGGATCGAGGGAGCCGTGTGGACGTTGGCCATGACCAGCGCGATCGCCGACCGGTTCCCGTTCAGCGTCGAGGGACCCGACGTCTACTCCATCAACGCGTCCTACGCGGTGCACGACGGCGACACGATCACGATCTGGGGCGATCGGTTCGCGCCGGTGGCCCACCACAACGCGGTGATCTTCGTGACGAGCTCGGATGTGACGTTCGCGGTGGGTCTGCTGACGGGGTGCCTCTCCGCGCTCCGCCTGCCGAGCTCGACGGACCTGCCGACCCTGGCGGTCCAGACCTGGAACTGGTTCAACTCGGTACGCGGCTGCGTGGATCGTCTCACGAGCGGACCGCCGGACGACGAGCCGGTGGTGGGCACTCACGGGTCGGGCGAGGTGTTCGTCGAACCGATGAACCCGTATGGGCCGATGCACTACTCGATCGGCGTGCTGCCCGTCCACCACCCCGGCGCGGGGCTCCCCATCCCGGTCGGCGTGATCCCGCTCAACCTCTCGAGCGGCGTGGTTCGTGGCGAGTCCCGGAGCACCCTGCTCTACCCGTGAGCGCGTTGGAGGGCACCGTGATCGAGCTTCAGCGGTGGGCCTGATCGCGCCGGGATCGAGCACCGGGCTCACTGCCGAAGAGCATCTTGCGACTGCCCACGACCTGGCAGACCATGGGAGCCGCGAGTGAGGTGACCATGAACGCACGGGAGATCCTCGAAGCCCTGAACGGCCCTGCCGACGTCTACCAGCGCGAAGCTGTCCAGGCAGCAATGGACCATCCAGACGAGGTCGTGCCGTTCCTGCTCGAGCACTTGGAGGAAGTGGCGCGGGAACCGGATCGGTTCGCTGCCGAGGACTACGACTCCCAGCTCCCGGCCTATGCCGTCGTCCTGCTCTCACATCACAAAGTGCGCGAGGCTCACCGCCTCTTCGTCGATCTGCTCAGCCTCCCGGACGAGACCCCGTTCGACATCTTCGGCGACCTCGTCCACGAGCACTTCCCCGCCGCGCTGTGGAAGACGTGCGACGGCAACGTCACCGAGATCAAGAAGCTCATCGAGAACGCGGAGGCGAACGGGTTCTGCCGCACGTCAGCGATTCGCGCCCTGACCTTCGGTGTCGCCACGGGTGGCCTCGTCCGCGAGGAAGTGGTCGAGTACCTCAAGGGCCTGTTCCGGCTTGAAGAGCCCTCATGGAGCGACGGGATGGTCTGGAACGCGGCGGCCTCCGCCCTGTCCAGGCTCTGGCCAGGCGAGTCCATGGAGGTGATCCGACAGGCGTTGGACGAGGAGTTGATCGATCCGGGTTACATCGGCCCGGCGAGCCTCAAGAGAGCACTGGAGGAAGGCAAGGAAGCCCGGCTCGATGCGCTCCGACAGCGGTCGCAGAAGGAGCTTGCCGAGGACCCCCACCAGGCCATGGAGTGGTGGGCCTGTTTCAACCCCGAGCGGTTCGATGGCATGGGTGGACTGCTGGGTGCTCCCGGCCATGGAGGGCGACGCACCGGGCTACAAAAGAACGCGGCCAAGCGGAAGAGACAGCAGGCCCGGGCCGCGAGGAAGAAGGGACGCCGGAAGAGCCGGTGATCCATGACCCACCTCGCCCTCATCGCCGACGTCCACTCCGACTCCGACGCCCTCGCGGCGGCGCTGAGGAGGATCGATGACCTGTGCGCTGATGCCGTCGTCCTCTGCCTTGGTGACGCGGTCGACTACGAACTTCCGCCGGGGACCGAGGAGACGATCCGCCTGCTCCGCGATCGCCGCGTCGTTGCTATCGCAGGGAACCACGAGCGATGGGTACTCGCGGACGGCCGCGCCGAGCAACGCCTCTCGCCAACATCGGTGGACTGGCTCCGCTCCCTGCCGTGCTCCTGGAGCGAGACGATCGACGGCGTCCGCGTCGTGGCCTGGCACGCTCGCCCTGGCTCGGACATGGACGGAATCGACTCGGTAGAACCCTGTGAGGTACCGGGACTTCTGTCAGAGGCCGAAGCCGATC
>Ga0233425_10008889_pt1 | contig 13048 bp, 8 predicted proteins | sample Watercolumn_Towu_2_FD_181712 | JGI IMG/M metagenome (GOLD analysis project Ga0233425, IMG submission 181712) | Freshwater microbial communities from Lake Towuti, South Sulawesi, Indonesia - Watercolumn_Towuti2014_140_MG | ecosystem: Environmental > Aquatic > Freshwater > Lake | place: Indonesia...
AGGAGTTACGCAGTAGATGCTCCCAGCCGGTCTGCGACCGGCGCCGTTGGCCTGGACGGGCCGCTTTCTCTGGCCCGACGGCGGTCGCAGACCGCCTGAGAGCCAGGAGTGCGTAAGTCCTGTCAATGACTGCGTATGTCAGGTCACTCCGTGGCACGTCATTGCGAGCGAAGCAAAGCAATCTCATCCTTGACACACGCGATTGCTACGTCGCAAAAGGCGCGCCTGCCATGACAGGTCACTGCGAGCGGTTTTTTTGCGAAGCAGTCTCCCCACGTGGGGGGAAGATTGCTTCGGCCCAAACCATGTCCTGAGCGGCGCCGCAGGAAACGGGCCTCGCAATGGCTCTCATTGTTGGGCGCATCCCGCCGCCGCGGGATGGGTAACTCGCAATGACTGTCGTTGTTGGGCACATGCCGTCGCCCGACATCGGGAACTCGCAGACACCTTGGTAGCTACGGATTTGAAGCTCCACGCGCGCCGCCGACGCCGTGGAGCGTGAGTTCGCTGGCAAAGTGGCAGGCGACGAAATGTGGGCTCTCACGAGGGTCTGCCAGGTTTGCCAGATCGGGCTGCACGCTGCGGCAGAGATCCTGCACGTGTGGGCAGCGCGGATGAAAAGCACAGCCGGGCGGCACGTTGGCCGGGTCGGCCACATCCCCCTGGAGCACGATCCGCTCTCGCCGCCGTCCCCGGCCATCGGTTTCGATGGTCGGGACGGCCGACAGTAAGGCCTCGGTGTACGGATGCCGGGGCCGGCCGAAAATCTGCTCGGTGTCGCCGAACTCCACGATCTTGCCTACATACATCACGGCGACGCGGTCGCAACTGTACTCCACCACCGCCAGGTTGTGGGTAATGAAGAGGTACGTCAGGTTGAACTCGCGCTGTAGCTCCTTCAGCAGGGTCAAGATCTGCGCCTGCACCGATACATCCAGCGCCGAGAGCGGCTCGTCGGCCACGACCAGGCTGGGGTTGAGCGCCAACGCACGCGCGATGGCGATGCGCTGGCGCTGGCCGCCGCTGAAGGCATGCGGATAGCGCCGCATGTAGCTGGGATCGAGGTGCACGCTGCGCAGCAGCGCCGTCACCCGTTTCTCGAGTTCTTTGCCCGACGCGACCACGCGCCGGGTGATGAAAGGCTCGCCGACGATCTCCAACACCGTCATGCGCGGGTTAAGCGAGGAATAGGGATCCTGAAAAACCATCCCCATGTGCTGCTGGATGGCGCGTAGCTCGCGACGGGTGAGGGTGCTCAGATCAACGGGCGCTGCTCCTGGCTCCTTACGAAAAAGGATCTTGCCTGATGTTGGCTCGATGGCCCGCATGATGCAGCGGCCGGTGGTGGTCTTGCCGCAACCGCTTTCGCCCACCAGCGCTAGCGTCTCGCCCCGGCGCACGCCGAAGCTCACACCGTCAATCGCCTTCACTTGGCCGACGGTGCGCCGCATGAATCCCCGAGTGATCGGGAAGTGCTTCTTTAGCTCCTGGACCTCAACGAGCAGATCGCTATCGGTCATAGCCACGTTCCTACCGTCCTTCATACCTGGGGTCGGGCGTACAGGTGACAGCGCACCCGGTGGTTGATGCCCACTTCGACCTGGGGCGGATCCTGGCTCTCGCACAGGTTCATGATCCGCTGAGGGCAGCGCGGATGAAAGGCGCAGCCGCGCGCCCGCTCGTAAGGCCCCGGCACCGAGCCGCTGATGGCGGCGATCTCCTGGCCGCGGCCCCGCCCCAGCGCAGGCACCGACTTGAGCAGCCCCACGGTGTAGGGATGTTTCGGGCCGGCGAACAGGCTGCGCGCCGGCGCGCTCTCGACGTCCCGGCCCAGGTACATGATCATGACCCGGTCACAAAGCTCGGAGATGACAGCCAGGTCATGGGTGATGACCATCAGCGCCATGTTCATCTCTCGCTGCAGACGCTTGAGCAACTCCAACACCTGGGCCTGGATGGTGACATCAACGGCTGTGGTCGGCTCGTCGGCGATCAGCAGCCTGGGGTGACACGACAGCGCCATAGCGATCATGGCCCGCTGGCGCATACCTCCGCTCAGCGCATAAGGATAGGCGTCTATGGTCTGTTCGGGTTTCGGCATGCCGACCTGGCGCAAAGTCTCGATGGCGATCTGCCGGGCTTCGGCCTGGCTGCAGCCCTGGTGCAACTGGATCGTCTCGATCGTCTGGTTGCCGATGGTGTAGACCATACTGAAACCGGCCATCGGCTCCTGGAAGATCATCGCGATCTCCTTGCCGCGGATGCTGCGGATCTCGGCGCCTTTCCAATCCAGCTTGACCAGATCGGTGGGCTCCCCGTTGCGGTACAGGAGGATCTGGCCGCCGATGATCTTGCCGTTGGCCGGCACCAGGCGCAGGATGGACTGGGCCGTGACGCTCTTGCCGCAGCCGCTCTCGCCAGCGATGCCCAACGCCTCGCCGCGATGGATGTCGAAGCTGACGCCGTCAACCGCCTTGAGCACCCCTTCGCGCGAGAAGAAATAGGTCGAGAGGTCCTTCACGCTCAGCAGGGGGGCTTCACGGCCACCCGACGGGTTCGCTGGTTGATCCATCAGGCCCATTAGCAATTCCTTCCTGGGTTAGTAAGTGTTAGGACTGGGCATTGGCAACGATAACACCTGGCACTCAAACATGGGCGAAGGGATCGGCGGCATCGCGCATGCCGTCACCCACGAAGTTGAAGCAGAGAATCGCGATAATGATGAACAGACCCGGCGTCAGCAGCCAGGGCGCATTGGCAAGCGTTGTAATGCGCTGGGCATCCTTCAGGAGGACGCCCCAACTGATGGCCGGCTCCTGGAGCCCCAGGCCGATGAAGCTGAGGGATGTCTCGCCCAGGATCATGCCGGGCACGCTCAACGTCAGCGAGGCGATGATGTGGCTGGTGAACGAGGGCAGCATGTGCCTGAAGATGATGCGGGCCTCGTTGGCCCCGTTGAGTTGAGCAGCCATGACGTACTCTTCTTCGCGCAGCGACATGAACTTCCCACGCACGACGCGCGCCAGCCCGGTCCAGCCCACCAGCGACAGGATGACCACGATGCCAAAGTAGACCTGCACGACGGTCCAGTTTTTGGGCAGCGACACGCTGAGCGCCATCCAGAGGGGCAGCGTCGGGATAGAGCGGATGAACTCGATCACGCGTTGGATGATGAGATCCAGCGTGCCGCCGAAGTAGCCGGAGACGCCGCCGACGATGATGCCGATGATGAAGCTGACGGCGATGCCCAGCAAGCCCACCGACAGGGAGATGCGACCGCCATGGATGATGCGCGACAGCACATCCCGGCCCTGCTTGTCCGAGCCAAACAGGAAGAAAGTACCCTTCTGGACGCCTATGAGATGCACATCCCCGGCGACCAATCCCCACATCTTGTACGGATCTCCCTTGACCAGGAGATGAATCGGGAACTTCTGGCTTCTATCCTCAACGTATGAGATCTTGAACGTCTTGGGGTCCTGCTTGCCGGTCATCCCATAGACGAAGGGCCGCCACTGGAACTGACCGTTGTCAACAAACCGGATCGGTTGCGGCGGCATGTCCATGTAGTTCGTGTCGCGATGGGTGGGCGAATAGGGCGCCACGAAATCAGCGAACAGGACACACAGGTACAGCAGCGCAAGTACACCAAGCGACACCACCGCCAGCCGATGGCGCATGAACTTCCAGCGCATCAACTGCCAGGGCGTAGCGACTGCTGCCACATCCTGGGTTGCGATTGGCGTCCGGTCATCCAGACTCACGACTTCTTCTGCAACGGCCACGATAAATCCACCTTTCGTACTTGTCATGCTGAGGCCCGTCGTCTGGGCCGAAGCATCTCCCCGACGATGAGCTACGCCGCCGCGGGACCGCAGCACACGTGTCATGCTGAGGCCCGTCGTCTGGGCCGAAGCATCTCTTTGCCAGCGCAAGACGCTTCGCTGGCGGCTTGGGATGGCGAACTTCCGCTTTCCGACCCGCTCAGCGTGACATCACCGACAAAGTGCGGTTGTAGTGCTAGATCGCGCCCCGAATGCGCGGGTCAAGCCAGGCCAGCAAGATATCCGAGATAAGCGTCCCGATCAGCGTCAGGGCGCTCAGGATCATGACGATGCTGCCAGCCAGGAACATGTCCTGGCTCATCAGCGCGCCCACCAGCAGCGGCGCGATGGTGGGCAGGCCCAACACCAGCGAGGCCAGCAACTCGCCGTTGACCAGGGCCGGCAAGGTCCAGCCGATGGTGCTGGCCACCGGGTTCATGGCAATGCGGAACGGGTACTTGATGATGACCTTGTTCTCGGGCAGCCCTTTGGAACGGGCAACCATCACGTAGGTGCGGCCCAGCTCATCCAGCAGGTTGGCGCGCACCACGCGGATCAGGCCGGCTGTGCCGCCGACGCCCACGACCAACGCCGGCAACCAGACGTGCTGGAGCAGGTCGAGAAACTTACCGAAGCTCCAGGGGGCCACGATGTACTTGTCCGAGAACAGCCCGACGGCGACATTGCCCGTGGCCAGGAAGTAGTACCACAGGATGATCAGGGCCAGCAGAAAATGCGGGATGGCGATGCCGATGAAGCCGATCAGGGTGAACAGGTAGTCGCCGGCCGAGTATTGGTGGGTGGCCGAATAGAGGCCGATGGGGATAGCGATGGCGTAGGTCAGCAGGAGGGACAGCAAGGAGATAGTCAGGCTCCAGGGAAGCCGATCCAACACCAACTTCGCCACCGGCTGGTTCCACTCCAGCGAGCGCCCCAGGTCGCCTTGCAGCATGTTGCCCATCCAGCGAATGTAACGCACGAACGTGGAATCATCCAGGCCGTAGCGCGCCCGCAGTGCGGCGATCTCAGAGGGATCAACGGCGCGCTGCTGCTGGATCAGGCGATCCACATAAGCGTCCATGTAGTCGCCGGGCGGCAACTCGATGATCGCATACGAGATCATCGAAACCGCGATCAAGGTCGGGATCATCAGCAGCAGCCGGCGCAGGATGAACGTCCACATGCGGTTACTCCTCAGGATCGGAAAGCCAACTGGATGGAGGAAGCCGTTCAGGCGAGTGACAACTCGGCCAGATAGATGGCACAGGGGGCCAGGCTCGTGCCGCTTCCTTCATGGCTGGAATAGTACGAAAGCAGGCCCCGGGTCGGACTGAGCTCGACAAAACCTGGATAGGAGTTGTCCCCTCCGCTGGGCAGCTCCATGATCTCGTGAAGCGCGTCGCCCTCGAGCCAATAGAGCGTGGTCACCGGCCGAGCTTTGTCAATCGTCTTGCGGCCGCCGACCAGGTAACGTGTTCCCCAGCGGGCCAGTAGCGGCCCGCCGATGTGCCGATCGAGGTTCGTCCGCGTCCATGCTGTGTAGGGCGGTCGCGACCGGCAAACCTGGGCCGGGCGCTGCGCCATCCCCCGGGCCACCGCCAGGATGCTGCCGTCATCCTCGAACACGAAGGCCGTTTCGTCCCCGCCATGCGGCTGCATCAGTCCCAGGGGCGTCCAATTGAAACCGTCCTGGCTGCTCATCAACCACGACTCCATCAGCTCGTCGCGTTCGCGGCGGTCGGCCACAACCATGAAGTCGCGATGCCGTCGTCCGTTCAGATAGGCTATGCCCGCATGGCTGGCCGCCCGCCAGATATAGTAGCCATGGGTGCCGTTCAGCAGCGTTGGGCCGTGCCACGCCAGGCCATCATCGCTCCAGGCGCAGAAGCCCAGGTGATCGTTGATGTCCCGGTTGTGCGAATCCTGGGGATCCACCCACCAGGCGCCCGAATAGACAAACAGGCGACCGTTGAACACCATGAAGTGCGGATCGCGCACATCCCGGTGGGGCACGCTGAAGGAAAAGACTTGCTGCCACACCTGGCCATCGGCGCTGCGCATGACGATGATGCGGGACGATGTGAAGAGCATGTGTCCATCGGGGCAGTTGCGGAACGTCAAGTAAAGCTGCCCACGAAAACGACAGAGATCCGTGAAGGCGTTGTGATTGCCGTCATTGAATAGCCGCCGTACAGATTCCAGCCTGATCGAGGTTTCCATTTTATCATTATAGCACAACTCGCGACTCGGTTCCAAATCGCGGCAGTCAGAAGTCAGATCAGGCACCAGCGTCGCCCTTTGGATCGGCCAGTAGCGGCTGACGAAAGAGGCGTTCCGCTCGAGGGTGCGCAGAGCGATATGATGCGCTTTGACAAAGAGACAGATGAGTAGCATACTCCTCGCTGCTGGCGATGATTGATACCGGACTTCAATATGGGAGCTACCCCATGACCAAAACCACCGTCCACATGATCGGCCAGGCCCACCTGGATCCGGCTTGGCTCTGGCGCTGGCAGGAGGGCCGGGCCGAGGCGCTCGCCACCAGCCGCTCGGCTGCTGACCGCCTGACCGAGTATCCGGACTTCCACTTTGTGCGCGGCGAGGCGCAGATTTACGACTGGATCGAGCGGGAGGATCCCGCGCTCTTCGCCGAGATCGTGCAGCGCATCCGCGAGGGGCGCTGGCACGTCGTCAACGGCATGATCGTCCAGCCCGACATGAACCTGCCGCAGGGCGAATCGTTCGTCCGCCACTTCTTGCTCGGCAAGGCCTACATGCGCGAGCGGCTGGGGGTCGAACCGGCCGTGGCCTACTGCGTCGATAGCTTCGGTCACGCCGAGACGCTGCCGCAGATCTTCGCTAAGTGCGGCTGCGAGGCGTATGTCTTCATGCGGCCCGGCCCCCACGAGATGCCAGATGTGCCGCAGGCGTTCTGGTGGCAGGCGCCCGATGGCAGCCGGGTGATGGCGTTCCGCATCGCCGGCAGCTATGGCACGCGTACCACAGAGCTGTCGGCTCACATTGACCGCGCGTTGGAACAGAAGCCGGAGGGGTTGACCGATACGATGTGCTTCTTCGGCGTGGGCAACCACGGCGGCGGGCCGACCATCGCCCAGATCGAGGCGCTGCACGTGCTTCAGACCGCACGCGATGACATCGAGATCCGCTTCGGCGGGCCACAGGCTTACTTCGACGCGGTGCGTTCGACCGCCGACGGCTGGCTGACCGTGGCCGAGGAGCTCTACTTCCACGCGACCGGCTGCTATTCGGCCAACAGCGGCCTCAAGCGCGCACACCGCCAGGCCGAGTGCGCCTTGCTGACAGCCGAGCGGATGGCGGCGCTGGCGCACGCGTGGGTGGATCGTGCGGTCGAGACCGAGACGCTGCGCCGCCTCTGGCGCGACGTTTGCTTCAACCAGTTCCACGACATCCTGGGCGGCTGCACGGTGAAGGATGCGGCCGACGACGCCATCGCCGCGTTCCAGCGGGTGATCGCCACGGCGCAGGAGATCACCGATGATGCGGGTCGGGCGATCGCCAGCCAGATTGACACGGCCGGGCCGGGGGGCGCGGTCGTCCTCTTTAACCCCGCGGCCGAGCCGATCGAGCGGTATGTCGAGTACGAGCCGTGGACCGAATGGGATGCCTGGGATGCCGGCGGCTGGGGTCTGGCCGACGAGCGCGAGGGAGCGGTGGCGTGGCAGAAGATCACGTCGCACGAGGCGCTGACCAGCCCCGAAGGCCGCGGCATCCATCGCCTGGTCTTTCGGGCCAGCCTGCCGCCGCTCGGCTATCGCGTCTTCCGCTTCGCCAAGGGGCTGCCGCAGGGCGATCTGACCTCCGCGGTCAAGGTGACGCCGACGACCCTCGAAAACGAGCATCTGCGCATCGCTCTCGACCCCCAGACGGGCAATATCCGGTCGTGCGTGGACGTGGCGTCCGGGCTGGAGCTGGCCGGGCCGGGCGACTGGAACGTGCTGCAAGTGCTCGAGGATACCAGCGACACCTGGTCGCACCGCGAGACGCGCTGGGACAAGGTGTTGGGTACGTTCGGCAAACCGAAGATCATCGTGGCCGAAAACGGCCCGCTCCAGGCGTCGCTGCTGGTGGAGCGTAGCTATGCAGAACCGGGCGCCGACGCCGCGGCCGGCGCGCTTCTGCAAGAACTGATCGTGCGCCGCGACGAGCCGGAGATCCTGATCCGCAACTGGCTCTTCTGGCAGGGCCGCTGGCGGATGCTCAAGCTGGCATGCGATGTGGCCCTTGCCAATCCACACGCGGCCCGCGATGTCCCCTTTGGCTTCTCGGAATGGCCGGCCGATGGCACGGAGCGCGCGGGGCAGATGTGGGTGGGGGTGTCGGGCGATGCGGCCAGCGATCCGGCCCAGACCGCCGGCCTGGCGATCCTCGACGACGGCAAATATGGCTGCGACGTGGACGGCTCGACCGTCCGCCTGACCGTCCTCCGCTGCCCGCCCTACGCGTATCACGTCCCGCCGCACGTCTTCGGCGCCAAGCTGCGCTACGATTGGCTCGACCAGGGCAGCCAGGAGTTCACGGTTGTGCTGCGGCCGCACGTCGGCGATTGGCGCGAGGCCGAGGTGGTGAAGCGGGCACGCGAGCTCAACCTGCCGCTCCCCGCGATCACCATGCACAGCCACGCCGGGCCGCGGCCCAAGAGCGCCTCGCTCGCCGCCTTGACCAACGCCGACATGGAGCTGACCGCGCTGAAGCTGGCCGAGGATGGCGACGGCTATATCATGCGCGTGGCGGATCGCCACGGCCGTGCTTCTCGCGGCGCGCTGATCTGGGGCAGCCAGAGCTTCCCGCTGGCGCTGGCGCCGTTCGAGGTGGCGACGCTGCGCGTGCGGGAGCGCGGCGGTAGGTGGGAAGCGGCGCGATGTGATATGATCGAGCAGCCGCGTTGAAGCCGTCCGGCGCCGGCATGATGGGCGCGCTGCCTTGAGCTGTTGATCGGAGATGGATCATGTCCCTCGAAGAAGACCTGACTATCGTGCTGAACCAATTGGAGAGCGGAGCGGTGGCTGAACGCCGCCAGGCAGTTGCAAAAGCAGCCAATCTCCTGAAGGATCGCCGCTGCGCGGCCCACTGTCGTGAGCGGATCGTCGGGGGTCTGCGGGCTGCGGCAGAGACGGATGGCGCGCTCACCGTGCGCGACGCCGCCCGGCAGGTGTTGAGCGATATTCCCAAGGTCGCAGCCCAGGCGTTGCTGCCCGACGACAGCCGCCACATCGTCGGCGTGCGGTGCCCGACGGGGCACGTCTTCTACGTTGACAAGCGCCGTCTTTGCACCGAGACGACCGCCTTCGTGCGCCAGGCCGTGCGGGAAGACGGCGCAGACCTGGATGAGCTCTTCCTGACGTGCCCTGAACGCGGCTGCGGCGAGGTGGTCAAGGTGCGTCTGGATTGCGGAGCCTACCGATGAACGAGCCGATCCCCATCCTCGAAAGCGTACCGCTGGATCCGGGGGATCGCCGGCTGATCGCCCTGTTCGACGCGCTGGAGGCCGGACAGCTCGACTTCCTGGACAAGGCCAGCAAGCGGATCATCGATCTGTGCACGGCCATGCTCGGGCTCCTGTTTGCGGTCACGGCGTTCGGCGAAAAGTTCCCGCCGGCCTACCTGGCCCAAAATGACCTGGGGAAGGGGCTGGTGCTGGCCGTGCTGGCCGCCTATCTGCTGGCGCTGCTCTTTGCGCTGCTCGCCATCCAGCCGCGCACCTATGAGCGCCCCGAGCATGACCTGACGCGCATGCGCCAGGAGTTGGATCGCATCGTGTCCTTCAAGCGCCGCTGGTTCCGGGTCGCCACCGCCCTGTTCTTCGCTGGCTCGTTGGCGCTGGCCGCGCTCGTCGGCACGATCCTGCTGCGCGCGTAAGACCGCCCGGAAATGAACTTTCCGGGCTACTGAGCAGCGCCCGGTGAACCGGGCTGAGGCCATTGCCGGCACGGTACCAGCCCCATTCATGGGGCGCAGCTCAGGTAGCCCGGCGACTTCATCGCCGGGCGGCCCAGGTTGATGAACAGCGCGCCGCAAATGGCGGTTACTGGTACATTTCTTGGACGTGCATCAACGATTGATCATCGAGCCAATGTCATCAAGCCGATGACGGGAGAACTCCATGCCTGAACTGCGGGCTGTCCGCACCGACCGGGATTTGGCTGTGACCCTTGGGGAACGAACCGCTCACATCCCCTGGGGAAACCTGGCGGCCTGGGCGGCCGATCCATTGGCGATGCGCACGGACGCCGCGGCCTACGGCCGCCGCCTCTTCGACGCGATGTTCGCCGACCCGGCCCTGCAGGAGACGCTGCTGGCGCTCCCGGCCGGCAGCCGCTTGCAGGTGACGGCCGGCGACGCGACCCTCGCGGCCATCGGCTGGGAATACCTGCGGGACGCGCAGGGCCGGTTGCTCTCGAGCACGCTGAACCTGGTGCGCGGGCTGCCCGACGCCGAACGGCCTGCCGCGGCCTGGCCGGTCCGGCTGGACGCGGCGGACGGCCTGGAAATCATCGCGGTGGTCTCGTCGCCCGCCGGCGAGACGCGACCGTTGAATGTCGAGTTGGAGTGGCAGCGGCTCGTCGAGGCAGTACGTGCGCCGGGCAAAGCCGTGAAGCTGCAGCGCGTCCGGCCGCCGACGCTCAGCCAGCTCGAACGCGCCATCAACACGCAGGCCTGCACGATCGTGCATTTCATGGGGCACAGCAGCAGCGAGAAGGGAACGGCCAGCCTGGCGTTCGAGGATGAACGGGCACGCGGCCGGCTGATCCCTGCCGAGGATTTCTCTGATGCCCTGACGCCCGGCGTGCTGCTGGTGGCGCTCAATAGCTGCCTCTCGGCCGCCGGGGCGGAACCGACCGAATTCAGCAACGTCGCCCACGGATTGGCCCGCCGGGGCGTGCCCTACAGCCTGGGGATGCGCTTTGTCCTGCCCGATGACGCCGCGCTGGTGCTGGGGCGGGCCTTGTTCGATCTGTTGTTGAAGGGTCGGAGCATCGAGGACGCGGTGCGCGGGGCGCGCCGCGCCTTGCTGGACGACACGAGCCTGCCCGCCCGCGATTGGCTGGCCGGCGTCCCGATCCTCCATACGAGCCGGGGCGAGGCCGAGCCGCCGGTGACGCTATCGCCCTTGCTGGCCGACGGCCCGGCCCGAGTGATCCCCGACCCCGAACAACTCGACAGGAGCTGCGACCTGACCGCCCTGCCCGCGGCCGAGCACTTCGTCGGCCGCGGCCGCGAGGTGAGCCAGGCGCTCGATGCGCTGTTGGACCCGTCCGGCCCGCCCTTCGTGGCGATCCACGGGCTGGGCGGGATCGGCAAGACCGCGCTGGCGCGCGCGGCCGCCACGCGCATCGGCTGGCGTTTCGGCGACCGCGTGCTGGGCTATTCCTTCGAGACCTTCACGCGGCCGGACGGCGACGGCACGCGCCGCGTGGATCCCCAGTTCGCCGGCCGCTTCATGGTCCGGCTCGCCCGCACCTACGGCCTCGATCCGGCCGAGCATCCCGATCCCACAGACCTGCGGCGAGCGATCCTCCGCCGCCGCGAACACCTGACCTCCCTGCTGGTGCTGGACAACGTCGAGACGGTGTTCGAAGCCCAACGAGATGGCGACGAAGACGCCAGGGCGCTGGCCGCCTTCCTGGCCCGCCTGCGCGAGGGCAGCGGCCGCGTGCTGCTGACCACGCGCGTCGAGCCGCCGGCCGACTTCGGCGCGTGCCGGATCGTGCCCCTGGGCGGGCTGAGCGAGGAGGCCGGCGCGGAACTCTTCCTGGCGTTGCTGCCGGCCGATCGCAAGCCTGCGGCCCCGCGCGCCGACCGGCTGGCGCTCAGCCGCCGTGTGCAGGGCCATCCGCTGAGCATCCGGCTGCTGGCCGGCCGGTTCGCCGAGACGGTGGGGGCGTTGGCCCCATTTCTGGCCGCGATCGAAGCGCGGCTGCGTGAGGCCGAGGCGCGCACGCCGACCAGCCTGGAGGACCCGGCGCGGCAGGCCACGCTCTACGCCTGCATGGCCTACAGCGTGGATCGCCTGACCAACCATCAGCGGGAGGCGTTGCGGCAGGTCAGCGTCTTCCGATCCCCATTCCCGCCGGAATTTGCGGCGCGGGTGGTGGATCTCGCATCGGCGGACATGCAGCGGCCGGCAGGAGACGAGGCGCCGGAGGACGAGGCGCGGCGGCAGGAGGCGGCCCTGTCCGCGCTGGGTGACCTGGCCCGGCTGGGGCTGTTGGCGACCGAGCTGCGGGTCTTCGAGGATGGCGCGCTGCTGCTGCACGAACTGCACCCGATGCTGCGCTGGTATGCGGCGGAACGGCTGCCCGCGCCGGATGAAACAACCTGGCTGCGCCACGGCCTGGCATACGGCGAGCTGGCCAGGCTGGCCTACCAGCCGGTGGAGGGCTACACGGGCAGCGCCCGCGTGCGCGGGCTGGTGCAGGCCAGCCTGGCCGACTTCGACCTGGCACTCCTGCATCTGCCGCCTGAGGAACGCGCGGCCCTGGCCTACCATATTGCCGATCCGTACCTGACGATGGGCCAGGTTCGCCGCGCACTCGAGCTTCACGAAGAAGCGATCGAGGCGTATCAAAGGCTGGAGGACAAACGAAGCGTCGCGGTTGCCGTGAGTTCGCTGGCCGCCGTGCTCAGTCAGCTGGGCCGGCCGCAGGAGGCCCTGGCGCTCTATGAGGCGGCGCTGCGCACGATCCAAACCGTGGGCGATACCCGTGGCGTGGCCGTGACGCAGAGTTCGCTGGCCGCCGTGCTCAGTCAGCTGGGCCGGCCGCAGGAGGCCCTGGCGCTCTATGAGGAGGCGCTGCGCACGATGCAAGCCGTGGGCGATACCCGTGGCGTGGCCGTGACGCAGAGTTCGCTGGCCGACGTGCTCAGTCAGCTGGGCCGGCCGCAGGAGGCCCTGGCGCTCTATGAGGAGGCGCTGCGCACGAAAAAAACCTTGGGCGATACCAGGGCAGTGGCCGTGACGCAGAGTTCGCTGGCCGACGTGCTCCGGCAGCTGGGCCGGCCGCAGGAGGCCCTGGCGCTCTATGAGGAGGCGCTGCGCACGATGCAAGCCGTGGGCGATACCAGGGCAGTGGCCGTGACGCAGAGTTCGCTGGCCGCCGTGCTCAGTCAGCTGGGCCGGCCGCAGGAGGCCCTGGCGCTCTATGAGGCGGCGCTGCGCACGATCCAAACCGTGGGCGGTACCA
>Ga0233425_10008890_pt1 | contig 13048 bp, 12 predicted proteins | sample Watercolumn_Towu_2_FD_181712 | JGI IMG/M metagenome (GOLD analysis project Ga0233425, IMG submission 181712) | Freshwater microbial communities from Lake Towuti, South Sulawesi, Indonesia - Watercolumn_Towuti2014_140_MG | ecosystem: Environmental > Aquatic > Freshwater > Lake | place...
TGCGGGCGATGCCCTCGGCGTCCACCGCGAAGAGCAGTTCGTCGGTCGAGGCGGTGTCGGCGTTCATGCGGCGGTTCCTCGTCAAGCGTCTCTCAGGCCGTCGTCTCGCGAACCACGCCCCGGGCGATCCAATCGTCGATCGCCGACTCGTCATAGCCGGCTTGCGCCAGGATGGCGCGGCTGTGCTCGCCCAACAGCGGTGCGGGCCCGTGCACACGTCCTGGCGTCGCCGAGAACTTGACCGGCAGGCCGAGGGTGCTCATCCGCCCGGCGCGCCTGTGCTCGACCTCGACCACCATCTCCCGGGCGCGCGCCTGGGGGTCGGCCTGCATGGCGAGCACGTCGAGGACGGGCCCGGCCGGCACGCCGCCGGCCTCCAGCCGCGCGAGCCAGTCGGCCGAGGCCGCAGTGCGGAAATGCGGGGCGAGCGCCGCGGCCAGCGCTTCCCGGTTCGCCATGCGGTCGCGGTTGGCCGAGAAGCGCGGATCGGCGACGAGATCCTCGGCGCCGAGCACCGCGAGCAGGCGCAGCCAGTTGGTCTGGTTGGCGGCACCGATGGTGATCCAGCCGTCGGCCGTCTCGAACGCCTCGTAGGGCGCGTTCAGCGGGTGGGCCGAGCCCATCGGCCCCGGCGCCGCGCCGGTCGCCATGGCGATGGCCGATTGCCAGTAGGTGAGGGTGATGCCGGCTTCGAACAGCGAGGTGTCGACCACCTGCCCCTCGCCGGTCTTCAGCTTGTGGACATGGGCCGCGAGCACGCCCATCGCCGCCAGGATGCCGGCGGTGATATCGGTCACCGGCGGGCCGCACTTCATCGGCGGACGGCCCGGACCCTCGCCGGTGATGCTCATCAGACCGCTCATGCCCTGCGCCACGAGGTCGAATCCCGCCCGCTCGGCATAGGGCCCCGATCGGCCGAACCCCGAGAGCGAGCAGTAGATCAGCCCCGGAAATTCCTGTCTGAGCACCTCGTAGCCGAGGCCGAGGCGCTCCATCGTGCCGGCGCGATAGTTCTCGATCAGCACGTCCGCATCGGCGAGCAGGCGGCGAAGGATCGCCTTGCCGTCCGGGCTCTTGAGATCGAGGGCGATGCCGCGCTTGCCGCGGTTCATCATCATGTAGGCCGCGCTCTCGCCCTCGATCGCCGGCGGGACCGAGCGGCGCGTGTCGTCGCCGCCTTCGATCTTCTCGACCTTGATCACCTCGGCGCCCATGTCGCCGAGCATCAGCCCGCAGACCGGCCCGGCCATGATGTGGGCGAGCTCGACGACCTTCACCCCGGCGAGCGGGCCGGATTTCGCAACCTCCGCCATCGACTCAGCCGCGCTCCACGACGAATTCACACGCGAAAGCCGAGTCGCCGGATCGATCGAATGCCTGAAGGCGGCCCATCGGACGAATCTCCCTTGTTCAGCGAGCCGCGCCGCGACGGCGCCGATCTCTTGCCGAGCCGGATCCGGCCCGCCCGCATTTTGAATCGGTTTTACGGGTCGCTCGAAGGCCATGGCAACCCGTTTTGCATGCGATTCACCTCGTCGGAACAGGGAGCAAGCCGCTTCCGAGACGAGCGATGGAACGGGTGGGCCGGCTCCCGGTTGTCGGCGAAAGCGTGGCCGTCGGGAAGCGCGCCTTTCCGGCGTCGGCGAGCGTCACGTGAGCGAGCGGAGGGATTGATGCGTGGATTGAGCACGGCACTCGGATTTGCGGCGGCCCTCGCCGTCGCGTCGACGGGAATCACCTCCGCCGACGCGTCCTGCGCCCGCCGGATCGTCAACAAGTCCGGCTATATCGCCCTCGTCAGCCGCGACGGCGGTCCCTGGGTCGCGGTGCGGCCCGGCCGCTCGCAGACGATCAACTATTATCAGTCCGGCCGCATCGACGTGGCGCTGACCTGCGGACCGGGTGCCCTTCCGGAACAGGCCTCCTTCCGGGCGAGCTACGACACGGTGGCGATCATCGACCGCTGCTACATCCGCTTCGGCGACGGCTTCTTCGAGGACCAGCTCGGCGGCGGCTTCCTCGGCCGGAAGGAGACGGGGCCGCTCGCCCTCAACAATCCGCGCCAGGGCGACCTCGTGGTCGGCCCCCAGGCCGGCGCCTGCCCGGCGACGGAGCGCGCCGCGCTCAGCGCCCGCTATTAGCCTTGCGGGCGGGTGCGTGCTAACCCGCCTGCCCCGTCGTCAGCGACGACGTGCCGAGACGATCATCATGCGCTCGATCCTTCCCATCGCCGGAGCCATCGCCCTCGCCATGACCAGTGCCGCTTCCGCCGCCCAGCCCGTGACGCTGCCCTCGGGCCTCAGCTACACCGACGAGGTGGTCGGGACCGGCCCCGAGCCGAAGACCGGCCAGCAGGTCACCGTCCACTACACCGGCTGGCTCGATGAGGGCGGCGGCAAGCGGGGCAAGAAGTTCGACTCGTCGCGCGACCGCGGGCAGCCCTTCTCGTTCACCATCGGTGCGGGCCAGGTGATCCGCGGCTGGGACGAGGGCGTGGCCACGATGAAGGCCGGCGGCCGGCGCATCCTGACGATCCCGCCGGATCTCGGCTACGGCGCCCGCGGCGCCGGCGGCGTGATCCCGCCGAACGCCACGCTGATCTTCGACGTGGAGCTGATCGGCTCGCGCTGATCGCAGAAATCCGGCGCTCGCAGGGGCGCCGGACCTCTGCCGCGCGGCTTCAGATGAGCCGGTGCTCGCGCGCCAGCGCCGGAAGATCCCGCTGCGGCCGGGCGCCGATATGCTCGATGACCTCGGCCGCCGCCAGCGCACCGAGACGGGCCGAGGCCACGTAATCGATGCCGCGGGTGTAGCCGGCCAGGAAGCCCGCCGCGAACAGATCCCCCGCACCCGTCGTGTCGACCACTTCGCGGGCTGGGAAGGCCTCCACCGCTCGCACTTCGCCGCCGCGCACCACCAGCGCGCCCTGGGCCGAGCGGGTCACGAGGCCGAGCAGGTGCGTGCCCTTGACACCCCGCTCCTCGCGCAGAGCCGCGACGGCCGCTTCCGGGTCGTCGGTCTGATAGAGGCTCTGAAGCTCGCCGATATTGGCGAACAGGATGTCGATGCTGCCGTTTCGGATCAGTTCGAGGAATTCCTCGCGGTAGCGGCCGACGCAGAAGGCGTCGGACAGGGTCAGCGCCACGGCGTTTCCGGCGGAATGCGCGACCTTCACCGCCTTGCGGAACGCGTCCTTGGCGGCCGGCGGATCCCACAGATAGCCCTCGAGATAGGTGACGCGGGCCGAGCGGACGGTGGCCTCGTCCACGTCGTCGGGCGAGAGACCCTGACAGGCGCCGAGATAGGTGTTCATGGTGCGCTCGCCGTCCGGCGTCACCAGGATGAAGCAGCGGGCCGTGGCCGGTCCCTCGGTCGCCGGCGCGACGTCGAAACGCACGCCGGTCGCCTTCAGGTCGTGGCTGAACAGACGGCCGAGTTCATCCTCGTGAACCTTGCCGACGAAGCCGGTCTTGGCGCCGAGCAGCGCCGCGCCGACCGCGGTATTGGCACCCGAGCCGCCGGAGACGACGGTGGCCGGGCCCATCACCTCGAAGAGGTTCTCGGCCCGCGGCTCGTCGATGAGCTGCATCGCGCCCTTCGTCACGCCCTGCTCGGTCAGGAATTTCTCATCGGCATGGGCGATGAGATCGACGATGGCGTTGCCGAGGACGAGAAGGTCGAGGGATTGGGACATCGGGCCGTCCGGTCTCGCGTGACAGAGGAGCCGGGCCTGTCGCACCCCACTCGACAAGCGTCAAGCAAGGGCCGTCTCAAGGCTCCGCGAACAGGGCCGCGACGGGGAGCGTGAGGCCGGGCGGATCGAGCGAGAGATCACCCGAAGCGGCGATGCGCGTCTCGATCAAGTCGCTTGCACCGCGGCGGTGATGGATCACCGTACGTCGTTCTGTGTCGAGGATGAGGTAGTGCTGCACGCTCGGCAGGCAGAAGTAGCCGAGGAACTTGAAGCCGGTATCAACCTGCTTCGTGCTCGGTGAGAGAACCTCGACGACGATGAGCGGTTCGGGGACCGTCGTGGCATCGGGATCGAGACGCCCGCCGCGATGGACGAGAGCATCCGGCTCGAAGACCGTTTGCTCGTCGACCCGAACGGACAAGCCGTCCGGCAGCATTTCGCAAGGGACGCCGCAAGCGCGGATCGCATCGCGCAAGGCCGTCTGCGCCGCGAATTTCGTCACCGCATGCCGTACACGCTCCGGCGACATCGAGAAGACCTCGCCATCGGCGAGTTCGTGCCGTCCTGGCTGGCCCTCGGCCCAAGCCAGGAATTCATCGGCGGTCATGCGGACTTTGGGCTGCACGCTCATAGGCTTGAGCCTATCACCATTCCCGATGCCGGCGAAGGCGGGAGGCTACTGCTGCAGCGCCTTCACCTCGCATTGCGCGTAGTCCGAACTCGCCTTCACATACGCGTTGAGCTTCTGGACGTAAGCTCCTGCGATTGATTGGAAAGCCTGGGCCTGGGCGTTGTAGGCCTTGATCGCGTCGTTGTAGCTGTAGGCCTCCCAGCCGGGGCAGCCGTCCTTCTTGTCGAGGCAGGCGGGCTTTTCGGGAAGCTTCGGCTTTTCCGGCCGCGCCTCGGCCGGCGGGGGCGTCGGCGGCGTGCAGGGGGCGGCGAGCGCTGGCCCGGCGAGGCTGGCCAGCGCCAAAGCCGTGATGATGCGTTCTGCCATGATCCGCTCCCAAAGCCTCGCCCGAGCTCTCGTTTCGACGGTTCTGCCCGCCGAGTTGTGGCGGGAATGGGGTCGCCGTGGCGCCAGCGTTAACGCACCGTCGCGCGAGATCGGCTAGAACGCGGCCCATGCCGCGCACGCCCCTCTCCGCCGCCGTCGAATCCCTGAGCGAGGACGCCGCCCAGGCGCGCCATGCGGAATTGTCCCGGGCGATCGAGCGGGCGAACCACCTCTACTACAACGAGGACGCGCCCGAGCTCACCGATGCCGAGTACGACGCCCTGCGCCAGGAGCTGGAGGCGATCGAGGCGCGCTTTCCAACACTGACCGGCACGACCGAGGCGAGCGCCGGCGTCGGCGCCAAGCCTTCGGAAAAGTTCGCCAAGGTCCGGCACGCGGTGCCGATGCTGTCCCTCGGCAATGCCTTCGCGGACGAGGACGTGGAGGAATTCGTCGCCCGCGTGCGCCGCTTCCTCAATCTCGGCGCCGACGAGCCGGTGGCCTTCACCGCCGAGCCGAAGATCGACGGCCTGTCGCTGTCGCTGCGATACGAGGCCGGCCGGCTCGTGACCGCGGCGACGCGCGGCGACGGCGAGGTCGGCGAGAACGTCACCGCCAATGCCCTGACCGTAGAGGACATCCCCGAGACGCTGTCCGGCAGGGACATCCCCGAGGTGCTGGAGGTCCGCGGCGAGGTTTATCTCTCGCACGCGGATTTCGCCGCCATCAACGCGCGGCAGGAGGCAGCGGGCAAGCCGCTCTTCGCCAACCCGCGCAACGCCGCCGCCGGTTCGCTGCGCCAGCTCGACCCCGCGATCACCGCCGCGCGCCCCCTGCGCTTCTTCGCCTATGCCTGGGGCGAGGTGTCCGAGCCCTTCGCCGACACGCAGTCGGCGGTGCTGGAGCGGTTCCGGGGCTGGGGCCTGCCGGTCAATCCGCGGACCAAGCTGTGCCGCTCGGCCAAAGAGATGATCGCCCATTACCGCGCCATCGAGGCGGAGCGGTCCGGTCTCGGCTACGACATCGACGGCGTCGTCTACAAGGTGGACGATCTCGGCTTCCAGCGCCGGCTCGGCTTCGTCAGCCGGGCACCGCGCTGGGCACTCGCTCACAAGTTCGCGGCGCAGGAGGCGATCACCGAACTCGTCGCCATCGACATCAATGTCGGCCGTACCGGCTCGCTCAACCCGTTGGCGCGCCTCAAGCCGGTGACCGTCGGCGGCGTGGTGGTGTCGAACGCGACGCTGCACAACGAGGGTTACGTCCAGGGCGTCGGCGCCGACGGCGAGCCGATCCGCGAGGGACGCGACATCCGTGTCGGCGACACCGTGATCGTGGTCCGCGCCGGCGACGTCATCCCGAAGGTGATGGACGTGGTGCTCGACAAGCGCCCCGGTGACGCCGTGCCCTACGTCTTCCCCGAAACCTGCCCGGCCTGCGGCAGTCGGGCGGTGCGCGAGCTGAACCCGCGCACGAAAAAACTCGACGCGGTGCGCCGCTGCACCGGCGGTCTGATCTGCCCGGCGCAAGGGGTGGAGCGGCTGAAGCACTTCGTCTCGCGCAACGGCTTCGACCTCGAGGGCTTCGGACAAACCTATATCGAGGTGCTGTTCGAGGCGGGTCTCGTGAAGCAGCCCGCCGACCTGTTCCGGCTCGAATTCGAACCGCTGAAGGCGGCGATCGTCGCCCGGCGCGAGGCGCTCTCGGCCCAGCGCCGGGTCGAGGGTGAGCCGGCGCCGAAGAAGCCGACCAAGAAGAAGGGCGAGGAGGAGGACAAGGCGATCAAGAACCTGCTCGCCTCACTGGAGGCGCGCCGAACGACCCCGCTCAACCGCTTCCTGTTCGCGCTCGGCATCCCCCAGATCGGCGAATCGACCGCCAAGGCCCTGGCCAAGCGCTTTCCCGACATGCCCGCGCTGATGGCAGCGCTCGCGGCGGCGACACGGGAGCAGGCGGGACGCGACTGGCTCGAACTCTCGGCGCTTCCCCGGATCGGGCCGGGCACCCGCGACCGACTGTTCGAGACCCTGGACCCGCTGCCGGGAGAGGCGATGCAGGATCTGAGCCTCGGCGCGCGACTGCGAGGACGGCTCACGCCCTCCCAGCGCGAGGCGGTGCTCGCCCACTATGGCGGTGAGGCGGAAGCCGACGCCGCCCTCGAACGGGCGGCGTCGCAGCGGCCCGGCGATGCCTACCGCCTGTTCGCCGACGACGGCGAGATCGGCCCCGTGGCGACGGATTCGCTGATCCAGTTCTTCTCCGAGCCGCACAACGATGCGGCGGTGCGGGCGCTGCTCGAAGAGGTCAGCACCGAGCCGCTCGCGGCCCCGACCGCCTCGGCGGCGGCGTTCGCCGGCAAGACCGTGGTCTTCACCGGAACCCTCGAAAAGATGACCCGCAGCGAGGCCAAGGCCACGGCGGAGCGGCTCGGTGCGAAGGTCTCCGGCTCGGTCTCGGCCAAGACCGACCTCGTCGTTGCAGGCCCCGGTGCAGGCTCGAAGCTCAAGGACGCCGAACGGCACGGCGTGCGGGTGGTCTCGGAGGACGATTGGCTGGGGATGCTGGCGGAGGCGTGAGGCGGTGCCGGCGGCGGGACCCTTGGGCCGAACATGACTTTGTCATACACTTCAAACGTCTCGTTCGAAGCCGCAGCCCCGTCATGCGAAGCAGCAAGCCCGTCACCGTCACTCTCGGCGAGATGCAGGAGCGGGTCGAGGCCCGCATCCGCTCGGGCGCTTATACCTCGGTCAGCGAGGTGGTCCGCGCCGGCCTGCGGGCGCTCGAGCGCGAGGAAGCGGTCGTCGAAAACCTCCTCCGCCGTAGAGTGCAGGAGGCTCTCGACGATCCGAGTCAGCCGATCCCGGCCGATCAGGTTTTCGCCGAACTGCGCTCCCATCGTGCGAAGCGTTCGAAGGCCGGTGGGGATGGCGTGTGAACTGACCTTCCACCGGCTCGCCCGAGCCGACCTGTTCGGCATCCACGACTATATCCAGGAACGAAGCGGCGCCGCCCGTGCCGGCGACTTCCTCGACCGCATCGAGTCGGCGTGCCGAGGACTGACGGAGTTTCCCGAGAAGGGCACGCGGAGAGACGACATCGCCGCCGGCCTTCGAACCTGGGCGATGGAGCGGCGCGTCCTGATCGTCTACCGGGCAACGTCTCAGATGGTTGAAGTCCTCCGTGTACTCTATGCCGGCCGGGACTTCCGAGCGGATGAGGTTCCGCACTGAGCCTGCGGACAGGCGCGCCGATACGAGCCCACCGTCCCGACGAGAAATGTCTCGAGAGCCTTGACCCCGCGCCCCTCGGGGCGCAATCCGTGCGCCGGATCAGCCGGCCGGGCGGCCGCTCCGTCGTCAGACGGGGAGGAAAGTCCGGGCTCCATGGAGAGGCGGTGCCGGATAACCTCCGGCGGGGGCGACCCCAGGGACAGTGCCACAGAGAGCAGACCGCCTCGCAAGGGCTCGTCCTTTGCGAGGTCAGGGTGAAAGGGTGCGGTAAGAGCGCACCGCGGACGCGGCAACGCGGACGGCACGGCAAACCCCACCGGGAGCAAAACCGAATAGGGGCGACACGCTTCTTCCCGCGAGGGTAGGGCAGGCCCGCTCTCCAGGCTCGTCGCCCGGGTTGGTTGCTCGAGGCGGCCGGTAACGGACGTCCCAGAGGAATGGCTGCCACGTCCGTGAGCTTGCTCGCGGGCCCTACAGAACCCGGCTTACAGGCCGGCTGATCCACCCGGCGCAGCCGAACACTCCTTTCCATTTCTGGTAAGGCCAAGTGCTTTCCGAAATTCGCAAAAATGCGAGAGCGCGCCGCTGATACCGCGGTATGAGTTGCAGGCCGTCCCGCCTGTAAACCTCAAGAAAACGTCTGGTCCATTGACGCTCGGTTAACCTTGATGCGGTCAGATCAGAGCAGCCTGCACGGTCAAGCTCGTTGACGCGTTTCGAGGGCCCATGTTACCCCGAGCCATCCCGTTGACGCCCTATTCTGGATCGGCCAACACTCGCTCAGGTTGCCTCGCGGGACTGCGTGCGCATGGCCGGAGCCGTTCGCGGATCGGCGTCGCCACATCCGACCGGGCCGCCGCGCGGTCCGTCCACTCAGCAGGCCTTCATGACTCGTCCCTCGCCGGATGGCGCCCGAGCTTTCTCCGGATTCCGCGAGAGCGCCGCGGGGCGGTGGCGATGAGCCGGACGCCGCGCACGGTGAAAGCGGAGACGTCGAAGGCTGAGACGTCGGCAGCCGAGCCCGTTCGCCACATTCCGGTTCTTCTCGCCGAAGTCCTCGCCGCGCTCGCCCTCGACCGGCCGGGACTGGCCGTTGACGGCACCTTCGGTGCGGGCGGCTACACCCGCGCCCTCCTCGATGCCGCACCCGAGATCCGGGTGATCGCCATCGACCGCGACCCCACCGCGATCCGGGCCGGCGCCGGTCTGGTGGACGCCTCTGCCGGCCGCCTGCGGCTGGTGCAGGGCCGCTTCGGCGAACTCGATACCCTGATCGCCCAGCAGGGCGATGCGCAGGCCGACTGGGTCGTGCTCGATATCGGCGTGTCCTCGATGCAGCTCGACGAGGCGCAGCGCGGCTTCTCGTTCCGCCAGGACGGCCCGCTCGACATGCGCATGGGCAACGAGGGCCCGAGCGCGGCCGATCTCGTGAACGGCGAGGAGGAGAGCAGGCTCGCCGACATCCTCTACCATTTCGGCGAGGAGCGCCGCTCGCGCGCGGTCGCCCGCGCCATCGTCGAGGCGCGCCGCCGCGCCCCGATCGAGACGACGGCACAGCTCGCCGATCTCATCGCCGGCGTGGTGAGGCCCGAGCCCGGCAGCCCGATCCACCCGGCGACCCGGAGCTTCCAGGGTCTGCGGATCGCGGTGAACGACGAACTCGGCGAGCTGGTGCGCGGCCTGCACGCCGCCGAGCGTGTGCTCAAGCCCGGCGGCCGGCTCGCCGTAGTGACCTTCCACTCGCTCGAAGACCGCATCGTGAAGCAGTTCTTCTCCGCCCGGAGCGGCCGGGCGGCGCAGGCCTCCCGCCACCTGCCGGGCGTCGAGCGGCCGGCGCCCAGGAGCTTCCAGCTCGTGACCAAGGGCCCGGTCCTGCCCTCGGAAGGGGAAACGGATGTCAATCCGCGGGCGCGCTCGGCCAAGCTGCGTGCCGGGGAGCGGACGGAGGCGCCGCCGCCGCCGCCGTTGAGCGCCATCGAGACGCTGGCGAGCCTGCCGGCGGCACAGGGACGGGGGGCACGGCGGTGATCCGGCTTCTCAACGTGCTGGCGATCGTCGGCCTGATCGGCTCGGCGGTCTACGCCTACTCGATCAAGTACGACACGCTCTATCAGGCCGGACAGGTCTCCAAGCTGAAGACCGCCCTGCACAAGGAGCGGCAGGCCATCGCGGTGCTGCGCGCCGAGTGGCAGCTCCTGACACGGCCCGACCGCCTCCAGGCGGCGGTCGAGCGGCATCTCAGCCTCGAGCCCATCGGCGACGGGCATCTCGCGCGCCTCTCCGACCTGCCGAACCGGCCCGACCGGGGCGACGAGATCGGCCGCCTCCTGGCCTCCACGGCGACCCCGACCGTGACGCCGAAGGACAAGCCGGCGAGCGCACGAGACGAGCCGCGCACGACGGGCTCGGTCACCACCCGCACCGTCTCCACCCGCCCGCCGGCGGTTTCGAGGTAGCGTTCCTGTGTCTCAAGATCCGACGCACGATCCGTTGGCTGCGCCCCTGCCTGCGCCCTTGCCTGCGCCCTTGCCTGCGCCCTTGCCCGATCCCGCGCAGCAGGAACCGGAGACGTTTGCGCAGGATACGACCCCTGCGGCAGCCGTTTCGTCGGCGGATGCGATTCCGGAGCGCGTGGTGGCGAGCGAGCCGCCGGCCTCTTCGCTGATGCGCCTCGCCCGGATGATGTTCCGTCTCGCGATCGAGCGCTCCCACGCCCGCGTGGCGCTGGTCGGCCTCGCCTTCGCGGCGGTGTTCATGACGATCGGCGTGCGCCTGATCGTGATCGCGGCCACGCCTGCCAACAACAGCGACGAGCACCGCGTTGCGGCGGCGGCCACCACCGCGATCCGTCCCGACATCATCGATCGCAACGGCGAGATCCTGGCCACCGACATCCGCACCGTCTCGGTCTTCGCCGAGCCGAAGCGGATGGCGCGCACCTTCGACACCGACGAGGCAGTGGAACTCCTGACCGCGGTTCTGCCGGAGCTGAACGCCGCGGAGTTGCGCTCGAAGCTGTCCTCGAAGAAGGGCTTCGTCTGGATCAAGCGCGAGATCACCCCCAAGCAGCAGCTCGAAGTCCACCGCCTCGGCATTCCCGGCGTCGGCTTCCTGCCCGACCACAAGCGGGTGTACCCGAACGGGGTGGCGGCGGCGCACATCATCGGCGCAACGAACCTCGACAATATCGGTATCGCCGGAATCGAGAAGTACATCGACAACCGCGGCAACAAGGCGCTCAACGAATTCGGGCTCGTCGCCAAGCAGACCGACCTCTCGCCGATCCAGCTCTCGCTCGACCTGCGCGCCCAGTTCGCCGTGCGCGACGAGCTCGTGAAGGGCGTGGAGAAGTTCAAGGCCAAGGCCGGCGCCTCGATGATCCTCGACGTGACCACCGGCGAGGTCGTCGCGCTCGCCTCCTATCCGGACTTCGACCCCAACGAGCCGAAGGACGCGCTGTCCGACGACCGGATCAACCGGATGAATGTCGGCGTCTACGAGATGGGCTCGACCTTCAAGGCGATGACGCTCGCCATGGCACTCGATTCCGGCAAGTACAACGTCAACTCGACCTTCGACACCCGCGGCGGCGTGCTGCACTGGGGCCGGCAGAAGATCCACGACTATCACGCCACCGGCCGCGTGCTGACCATGCCGGAAGTGTTCACACACTCCTCCAACATCGGCTCGGCCAAGATGGCGCTCGGCGTGGGCGTGCCCGGCCACCGCGCCTTCCTCAAGAAGATGGGCCTGCTCGACCGGATGCGGACCGAGCTGCCGGAATCGGCGGCGCCGATCCTTCCGCCGCGCTGGGCCGAGATCAACACCATCACCATCGCCTTCGGCCACGGCATCGCGGTGGCGCCGATCCAGGCCGCGGCGGCGGTGGCGGCGATCGTCAACGGCGGCGACCTCATGACGCCGACCTTCCTCAAGACCGACGAGCCGACCGCGCGGGCCAAGGCCAGCCACGTGATCAAGCCGGAGGCCAGCGAGGCGATGCGCTTCATCATGCGCCTCAACGCGACCGAGGGCTCGGCCAAGAAGGCTTCGGTCCCGCTCTACTATGTCGGCGGCAAGACCGGCACGGCGGAGAAGGTCATCAATGGGCGCTACGCCAAGAACCGCCTGTTCACGACCTTCATGGCGGCCGCTCCCATGGACAAGCCGAAATACCTGTTCCTGACCATCATGGACGAGCCGCAGGGCCTGCCCGAGACCGGCGGCTACGCCACCGCGGCCTACAATTCCGGCACGGTGACGGGCAAGATCATCGAGCGGGCCGCGCCGATCCTCGGACTGGCGCCGCGCTTCGACCCGCCGGTGAAGCCGTTCCCGCTGATGGTGAAGCTCGGCGCCTATCACGCGACGATGGTGGACGGGCAGTGACGGCGTCCTGTACCCGGTCGGCCTGACCCGCAAGGACGCCTCCGAGGATCTTCTCTCCATGAGCCAGCCGACGCCAGACGACCGGACTCTCGGCGAACGGTCTCTCGGCCACCTGTTCCCGGAGGCGGAGGCCACCATCGCCGCCCGCCCCGTCGCCGGCCTCAGCGCCGACAGCCGCCGGGTCGTCCCCGGCGGCGTGTTCGTGGCCGTACCCGGAACCACCGCCGACGGCCGCCTGTTCGCGGCCGCCGCCGCGGCCGCCGGCGCGGTTGCCGTGGTCGGGGAGGGGACGCGCCCGGCGGATCTGCCCGGCGCGACGGCCTGGATCGCGGTGGCGGATGCCCGCCGGGCGCTCGCCCTCGCCGCCGCCCGCCTGTCCGGGCGCCAGCCGGAGACGGTGGTGGCGGTCACCGGCACTAGCGGCAAAAGCTCGGTCGCCGATTTCGTACGGCAGATCCTGTCGCGTCTCGGCCGGGACGCGGCCAGCCTCGGCACCGTCGGCATCGTCACGAACCGGGGCGCGGCCTACGGCTCCCTGACGACCCCCGATCCCGTGACGCTGCATGAGACCCTGGCGCGGCTGGCGGAGGAGGGCATCACCGATCTCGCCATGGAGGCCTCCTCCCACGGCATCGAGCAGCGCCGCCTCGACGGGGTCGCGCTGACGGCCGCCGCCTTCACCAATCTCGGCCGCGACCACCTCGATTATCACCCGACGATCGAGGATTATCTCGAGGC
>Ga0233425_10008891_pt1 | contig 13045 bp, 10 predicted proteins | sample Watercolumn_Towu_2_FD_181712 | JGI IMG/M metagenome (GOLD analysis project Ga0233425, IMG submission 181712) | Freshwater microbial communities from Lake Towuti, South Sulawesi, Indonesia - Watercolumn_Towuti2014_140_MG | ecosystem: Environmental > Aquatic > Freshwater > Lake | place...
GATCCGCGGTACCCGTGCCGAGGCTCGCGTGCTCCCAGGTGAAGAACACGTTGTAGTGACGGCTGACGCGCGCGCCGACGTCGAGCTCCAGCATGGGCCCGCTCGAGGCGTACTCCCGCCAGCCGACCTCGTCGTAGTCGTTGGCCCCGGGCCCGACCCAGCGGTGCCACAGAGCGCCGGCGGGCACGAAGTAGCCGCCGCGTGCGCCGAGCCAGAACGCGGTCTTCGGCGCGCGGTGCTTGGGCTTGGGGGGCGGCGGCGGCTCGTAGAGGGGCGGGGGTCCGTAGTAGTAGCCGGGTGGCGGCGGCTCGTAGGCTCCGCCGGGTGGCGGCCCCTGGGGCGGCGGTCCCTGGGGCGGCGGTCCCGAAGGCTCCGAGTAGTAGTGCGGCGGCGGTCCGCTGGACGGCGCGCCCTGCGCCGGCCGGGGAGGCGGTGGTTCTCCGCCCGCCTGGGCCCAGGCGAGACTGGGCGCAAAAATCGCGAGGATGACCAGCGGACAGGCGCTCCGAGCCATGCGCTGGAGATTAGCATCAGCCTTTCGGCGCGGCGCGTCGAGGTGTCGTTGACCCCCGCCGCCGCTGCGTGTTAATCGACCGCCGCTCCCGATGATTCGGGGGCTTTTTTCGCTCCGCCTCGCGCGGAGCGGCCCTCCAAAAGGGGGGCTCGGGTGAAGCAAAACTGGAAAGGTCTCGGTACCTACGGGACGGTCGGGCTCGAGCTGGCGCTCAGCGTTCTGTTCGGCCTCTTCGTAGGGGATTGGCTCGATCGAAAGCTCGGCACTCGCTGGATCGTCCTGGTGGGTTTCGGCTTCGGTCTCGCCGCCGGTGTCCGAACGCTCTGGCGAGCCCTGCGCCAGGCCAACCGCGACGCCGAACGCATGGACCGCGAGGAACGCGAAGCCAGGAAGAAGTTCGATGACGGTGACTCCGACCCAGACTGAGAGAGACGGCAGCATGGCTCGCGCCATGTGGGCCGTTGCGTTGGTCGGGTGCGTGTCGACCGTCGCGGCGGTGTTCCTGGGTGGCGTGCCCGCCGCGCGCAGTGTCGCGCTGGGTGCCGCGGTCGCTGGCGCAAACCTCTGGGTCATCACGCTCGTGGTGCGCGGCATGCTCGGCGGCAAGAAGAGCCGCGTGCCCTGGCCGCTGCTCGCCGTGTTGAAGATGTCGGTGCTGTTCGGGGGGCTCTACCTGATGCTCAAGAGCGGCTGGGTCGACCTGCTCCCGCTGCTCGCCGGATACGGCGCTCTCCCGCTCGGCATCGTGGCCGGGCAGGCCGGCGCTCCTCGCCCCGTCGAAGAGGAAGGCTGAACCATGCCCGAGCGTGCCTCCTGGCTCACCCTGCTGCTGGCCCACGTGAAGGACACGCTCTCGCACAACGCGAGCGCGATCGGTGACTCCTTCGTCGGCCACCACCACCCGACCTGGCAGAGCTTCGAGCCCATCACGGCCTCGCTGATCGTGGCCGTGATCGTGGTCCTGGTGGCCATGAACGTGAAGGGGCGCCTGGCGAACCAGAGCGAGGCCGTCATCCCCGACGACGAGCTCACGCTGCGAACCTTCATGGAGGCCTTCCTCGGCTACTTCTACGATCTCGCGAAGAGCGTGATGGATGCCGAGCGGGCCAAGAAGTACTTCCCCATCATCGGCACTGCGGCGACGTTCGTGTTCTTTTCGAACATCATGGCGTTGATCCCCGGCCTGCCGGTCGCCACCAGCAGCCTGAACATCACGCTGGGCTGCGCGCTGGTGGTGTTCCTCTATTTCAACATGGTCGGCATCCAGACCAACGGCATGGGCTACATCAAGCACCTGATGGGTCCGAAGTGGTGGCTGGCGCCGCTCATCCTGCCCATCGAGCTGATCTCGCTCTGCGTGCGCCCGGTCACGCTCGCCGTCCGCCTGATGCTGAACATGGCGGTCGACCACTTGATCCTGGGCATCTTCCTGGCGCTGGTGGCGGTCATCGTCCCGTTGCCGGTGATGGCCCTCGGCATCGTCGTGGTCATCGTCCAGACCCTCGTCTTCACGCTCCTCACGAGCATCTACATCGCGCTGGCGACGGAGCACGAAGAGCACCACTGATTTCCGTGGATTTCCCAGAGAGTTCGGCTTAAAGCCGCCCCGCCCCCAAAAAGGAGACTCGAGTAATGTCCAAGCAGAAGCTGGCGCTGGTCGTCGCGTCGCTCGTCACCCTCTTCGCATCGACCGCGTTCGCCCAGGACGGCGGCGCCGCTGCCAACAAGTTCTCGGCGCAGTCGATGGCCGCCCTCGCGGCCGGAATCGCCATTGGACTCGCGGTGCTCGGTGGCGCAATGGGCCAGGGCCGCGCGGCGGCCGCCGCGCTCGAAGGCATCAGCCGCAACCCGGGCGCTGCGGCGCGCATCCAGACCCCGATGATTCTGGGTCTGGCGCTCATCGAGTCGCTGGTGCTCTTCGGCTTCGCCATCGCGTACTTGCTCCAGGGCAAGGTCATCTGAGCGACGCCGTGGGCGCTCCGCGCCGGTGTGGCTCGCGCGAGCCATGCCGGCGCGTTTGCCTCGGCCTCACTTCTTCCAGCGGAAGGCGCGCCCCGCGTCGAGCGCCATGTGCCCGCCGAGCAGCAGCGCTGCCAGCGCGATGAGCACGTAGCCGACGATCTCGCGCCCCGACGCCGCGAGCCACGCGCCGCCCAGGATCAACGCCGCGCAGATCAGCGCGGTGAACAGGCGCCGCCCCAGGCGATCGGCGGCCTTGCCCGTGCCCGGGTCGAGGGCGTGGATCTTCAGCCGACCAAGGCGCAGGTCGTCCAGCACCTCCTGGAGCTGCTGCGGCATGTTGTAGGTCGCGCCGGAGAGCTTCTCGAGGCGCCGCAGGAGCTCGTTGCCCAGGCGCTCCGGTGAGTAGCGCTTGCGCAGGATCTCGACGAACAGGGGCTTCGCCTCCTCGAACACGTCGAGCTCTGGGTCGATCTCCTTGCCGACGCCCTCGACGGTCATCAGCGCCTTGCCCACCAGCATGAAGTCCGAAGGGATTTCCAGGCCGTACTTGGTCGCGCCCTGGACCAGGTCGCGGATCATCGCCGAGAGCTCGATGTCCTTGAGCTGCTTGCCCAGGTACTTCTCGCTCAGCATGCCCACCTCGGCGCGGTAGGCGTCCATGTCGATCTTCTTGGTCGGGGTACCGATGGCGTACATCGCGTCGGCGATGGCCTCGTAGTCGCGCCGCACGGCGCCCACCATCACGTCCACGGTCAGGTCGCGCATGCGGGGGGAGAGGCGCCCGACCATGCCGAGGTCGATCATCACCAGGATCGGGTCTTCTTCCCGGCCCAGCACCAGCACGTTGCCCGGGTGCGGGTCGGCGTGGAAGAAGCCGTCTTCGAAGATCTGCTTCACGATCACGTCGAGGGAGATGCGCGCGAGCTTCTTGCGCTCGTAGCCCGCCGCGAGCGCGTCGTAGATCTTCTTGCCCGGGATGAACTCCAGCGTCAGCACGTGCTTGCTGGAGGCCTGCTTGTAGACCTTCGGAAAACGCACGTTGCGAAAGGTCTCGAAGTTCTGCGAGAAGCGCAGCGCGTTGTCCGCCTCGGTGGCGAAGTCGAGCTCTGCGGTGATGGCCTTGTCGAACTGTTGCACCAGCCCCACCGGGTTGTAGATCTTGCTCTCCGGGATGGTGCGCTCGATCAGGGCCGCGAAGGTGTGCAGCAGGTCGAGATCGCTGGCGATGGTCCCGGCGATGCCGGGGCGCTGCACCTTGACCACGACGTCCTTGGCGCCGTCGTCGCTGCGGAGCACGGCGCGGTGGACCTGCGCGATGCTGGCTGCCGCGAGGGGCATCTCGTCGAAGCTCTCGAAGAGCTCGGAGAGCTCCGCGCCCAGCGAGCGCTCGACCTGCTCGCGAATCTCGTCGAAGGGCACCTCGGGGACGGCGTCCTGGAGCTTCTTCAGCTCGGCCAGCAGGTCCGGCGGGAGCACGTCGGCGCGAGTGGACGCGATTTGCCCGAGCTTCACGAAGGAAGGGCCCAGGTCCTCGAGCACGCGGCGCGCGCGCACGGCCGTCGAAATCTCCTGGCGCTCCTTCTGCCCGCGCGCCTCGTCTTCGGCCGTGATCTCGTCGTCGCCCGGTGGCGCGCTGTCCTTCGCCTTCTTCTGGCGGCCGAAGCCGATGCGCCGCGCGATCTCGCCGAAGCCGTGGCGCACCAAGACCAGGGAGATCTGCCGAATCCGCGCGATGTCCCGCGCGGCGTGGACGATGGAAACCATCAGTCGTCGCCGATTTGGCTGAGCCCGGTCGAGAGCTGCGACTTCAACGCGACTAGGTCGAACCCGCCCGGGCGATTCGAGGGCGGCCCGTTGCGCAACCCGAGGGCCACACCCTTGGCGCGGTCGCGCGCGATCCGCGAGAGCCCCAGGCGATCACCCAGGACGGCCAGGATCTTCTCCTCGTCGGGCGTGGTCGCGCCGTCGACGGTCGCGATCCACACCGCGGCGGAGTAGGTGAACAGGCGCGTGTGCCGGTTCATGCGCACCGTCTCGACCTCGTCCATGTTGAACGGGCGACCGAGCGCCGCTTCCATGACCTTGGTGTCGTCGGCGTTCAGGCTCAGCTGCTGCGCCGCGCCGCGGATGCCCGCCGCCTCGGCGGGGTCGACCTTGCCGTCGGCCCACGCCATCGCCACCAGTGCGAGCACCGTGTCGCGCCCGATGTCGAAGCTCATGGCCCGAGTCTAGAGCGTCTTTCCACCGGGTGGAACAGTGGCGGCGCGTCAACGCACCCGGATCAGAGTGCCCCGGTCGTAGGCCGTCGGCAGAGCCGCGGTCCAGCCCGCCGGCAGGCGTGGGCCCGTCCAGTTGAAGAGCCGCTGCGCGTCCTCCGGGGTGAGGTTCACGCAGCCGTGACTGCGCACGCGCCCGAAGGAGCGGTGCCAGAAGGTGCCGTGCAGGCCGTAGCCCCTGTCGAAGTACATCACCCACGGCACGTCCTGGATGGCGTAGTAGCGGCTCGCATCCTCGTCCTCCAGGTTGTCCATGTCGCTCGACAGGAGCTTCACCCAGATGCGGTGCGTGCCAACGGGCGTGGCCTGGATGCTCTTACCCTTGCCCTTGCCCGTGGACACGAGGGTCGCGAACACCGGGCGCTCGCCCTCGTACGCGGTCAGCACCTGGTTCGGGATGTCGACGTCGATCCAGCGCTCGCCTGGCGCGGCCTCGCCGGGCGGCGGCGCCGCGGACGGCGCGCGCACGTCGCGGTCACTCACCCAGCGGCGCTCGCCGATGCGGAACCAACGCTTGTCCTTCTTGGTCACCGTCTCGAGCACGGCGAGTTGCTCCCACTGCGGCCGCACCTCGGTCTTCAGGCGGGTGCCGCCGGGTTTGTCGTAGACGTCGGCGCGGTCCTCGTAGACCCACGCGACGTTCAGCGCGCCGTCTCCGAGCTCCGCGCCCCGGAGCGGCAACGCGCGCGCGGGTCCCAGGTCGCGCATCGGGATCCAGAAGCCCTTGGTGGTGAACCCGAAGGGATCGCCGCCGCGCTTCGCCACGCTGAGCACCGCCACCGAGAAGCCCGGCTCGAGCTCGGCGTCCGGCGCGCTCTCCTCCGCGACGGAGAGCGTGCGGTAACCGAGCGCGCCGTTCCTACCGACGAAGTGGTAGCGGTAGGGCAGGCCCTCCGGCATCGAGAGGGGTGTGACCCGCGCGCCGAGCGGGGCCTCGTTCGAGAGGCGCACGCGGTCCTGGCACACCCAGGCCAAGGGCCCGACCATGAGCCAGAGGCCGCGACAGCCGGCACCGCGCTTGGCGGCGTAGAGCGGCAGGCGCGACCCCATCTCCGCCGACCCGCGGCGCGCCGCTTGGGGACCCGCGCGCATGAACAGCGGCTCGTCCTTCTCGGGGAACTCCACGCTCGCGACCGCCGTGGCGAGCGGCAGCCCCCCCTCCACCCAGGGCAGGGGCTCGGCCCTCGCGACTGGGGCGATGGCGAGCGCGACGAGCGCGGGCGCGAGGCGGCGCATGCTCGCGAGTCTAGCGCCGCGAAGCCGAGTGCAAGAATTTTTGGGCGCCAAGCCGCCGAGCCGCCAAGCCGCCAAAGGAGAGTCGTCGGTCGACAGGGCGTGCGTCGGCCGCAAGCCGCTCGCTTTGGCGGGAAAACCTCCGCCAAGCCGAGGTCGTCAGGTCAGGCGTAGCTGAAGCGCAGCTCGTGATCGCAGACCTTGAAGTAGTCACCCTCGTTGATGACCTTGCGCTGCACCCGCTGGCCGTTGAACTCGACGCCGTTGGTCGAGCCCATGTCGACGATGTAGTACTGCCCGTTCAGGTACTCGACCATCGCGTGCTGGCGCGAGACGTTCGGGTCCTTGATGGTCAGGTCGCTCGATTGCTTGCCACGGCCGATGATGAAGCGGTCCTTGGTGATCGGGAAACGCTCACCGGCGTAGTAGATGTTGAGCGTGCCGTAGGCCGGGGCTGCAGGTGGCGGTGGCGGGGGTGGCGCCGAGCGCGGCATGGGCGGAGGAGGAGGCGGTGCTCCACGCCCCATCGGCGGCGGTCCGGGCGGTGCCGGCGGTCCGGGGGGCGGGGGGCCGCCACGGAACTGCTGCGGCGGCCCAGGTGGAGGCGGCGGAGGGCCAGGAGGTGGAGGCGGCGGGCCGGGGCCCCGGCGCGCGACCGAGCCGCTCGTCGTCGCAGGCGGCGGTGGCGGTGGTGGTGGCGCGCCGGCGGTCGAGGGGAACGCGCCTCGCGGCGGCGGCGGCGGTGGCACGGAGGCGCGCGACTGCGGCGGACCTGGCGGTGGCGTGGGCGCGGCGGACGCTCGCGCGGGCGGGCCGGCGGGTAGCGGCGGCGGGCCAGCGGCGGGCGGCGGCGGCGGCGGGGGCGGGGGTGCTCCCAGAGTCGCTGGCACGGCGGTGCTGCTGTAGCCGCGCTGTCGCGCGTACTGCTTCATCGCGTCGTTGATCAGGTAGTCCACCGAGCACTCGAGCTCGCGGGCCATCTGCTCGAACTTCTGCCAGAGCGACTCGCGGCACTGGAACGTGCGTGGGGCCTTCTTGTTCGGGTCCGACGATTCCATCACTTGCCCTTGGTCTCGCCCTTCTTGCTCTCCGTGCGCTTTTCCATCGCCGGCTTCACGCAGTACTGGACGAACTCCCCGACGGTCTTGACGTCCTTGATCTCCTGGCTCTTGCCCTCACCCACCGCGCACTTCCACTCGCAATCGGCGGCGCCCTCCTTGCAATCGGGCACCTTGTCGCGGTCGCTCGCGTAGCCCTCGACCTTGCTCAGCTCGGCCTTGATGCCCCACTCGTAGTAGTAGCCGAGCGCGGCGAGGCGCACCGAGGCCGCTTGGTCCTTCCCCACGTACTTGCCGACCAACGCCTCGGGCTTGTCCTGGCCCTTCATCTCGCCGATCAGCGCGCCGTAGCGCAGCGGCTCCGTGATGGCCATGTGGCGGACGCCCGCGAGCTTGCCCATGAACTCACCGAGCTGCGTGGTGTCACTCATCTTGAGCACGAGCTCCGCGGACACCCAGCGGACCTTCCAGTTGTCGTTCGAGAAGAGCCCGTAGAGGCGATCGACGACCTGCTTGCGCGGCAGCTCACCCACGCGCTTCAGCGCCAGGTCGCGCACGGAATCCGGCGTGTCGCTGGCCGACGCGATGTCCAGGACGATGGTGACGTGGTTCGCCTTGCTCTTGTCCAGGTTGCCCTCGAGGGCGGCGAGGGCGGCGGCGCGGCGCTTCTCGTTCTTGTCCGTCTTGGCGAAGCTCAAGAGGAAGTCCACGGCCGGCGTCTGCGCGACCTTCTTCATCGAGGCGAACACGCGCAGGAGCTCCTCTTCCTGGTACTGCTCGAGCTGCGCCTTGAACTGCTCGGGCGTCGGGTTCAGCTTGCTCGCCTTGTTGGCGGCCTCGACCAGCGGGGATTTCTGCTGAATCCAGTGCTCGGAGGAGATGTCCTTCGCCACCGCGACGAGCTGCTTGCTCGCGGCTTCCTTGGTCTTCGGGTCACCCAGCTCGGCCACGAGATCGGCCATTCGATCGAGCTTCTTCGCACCGGGCAGCATCTGCTCAGGTAGCCGCACTACGCCCTCGGCGCCGAGCTCGCGCAGCACCTGCTCCACACCGTAGAGCTGCGAAGACTCCTCGAGCCGCTCCGCGAAATTGGTCATCGACCAGTCGGCGAGCGCGGTGCGCAGACGCTTCTTGTTCTCCTCGCTCTGCACGAGGACGCCCTCGTTGTGCGTGAGCAAGGCGAACGCGGCGTCCTTGTACTCGAAGGTAGAGTCCGCGGGCGCCGGCTGTCCCGCCTGCGCCTTCGGCGGCGCCTTCTTCATCTCTTCTTCGAGCTTCGGCACCATCCGCGACACGATCTTCTCGCGGCTCGCGGGGGGCAGAGACTCCAGCGCATTGACGAGACCGGGCTGGTCGTCCTGACCCAAGATGCCGATGCGGCGGCCACCTCGGGCCTTCATGCGCACCATGCCCATCGCGGCCTCCACGCGGAGCTCGAGGGGATACTTGTCGTGCGTGAGCACGGCCACGAGCTTGCGGGGACCCTGCGCGGTCGTGGTCCACCTTTCGATGTCGTCGTTCGTCGTCCGGCAGCCCGGCGCGAGCGCACCCACCCCGATCACCAACCCCAGGGTGAGCGCCCGGGACGACTGCCCAAAGAACCTTTTCGTTTTCGCGTACCTTGACATTCGAGGGCCCGCCCGCGGTGATACCGAACGAAGAGCGAGGATAGTACAGGCTCGGAGGAAGGTGACTCAAGCGAGCGGCAGCTTTCGTGCCCCCTGAACGGACGGTAGGTAGGTACCTGCTGCAGCTTTTTTTTCCTGCCGTTCCAGCTGATGTAGGTCAAAAGCGTACATGGGCGCCCGACCCTTCTCTCCCCGGCGTCAGGCGGCGGCCGAGCCCGCCGTCACGGCGCCGGCGCAGGTCAGCGACAGCGCCGCAGCGCCGGCCGAGGGTCGCGGGCGTGAAGCCGCAGCGCTGCTGCTTTTCGCCGTGTCGTGCTTCCTGTGCTTGGCGCTCGGCAGCTTCCGCATGGACCCGAGCGACCCGACGGTCATGGGAAGGGACTGGGTCGGGCCCGTCGGGGGCTTCGTCGCGAGCGTCTTGGTGCGTGCCTTCGGCTTGGTGGCGTGGCTCGTCCCGCTCGAAATCGCGCTCATCGGCCTGCCGCTCCTTCGGCGCAAGGACATCGGCTCGGCGAGCCTGCGCGTTGCTGGTGACCTGGTGCTCGCCATCGTGCTCGCCTCCCTCGTGCGCGTCGCCGCGCCGGAGCTCTTGGTCTTCGGTCGCGTGCCGTCGGGGGGCAACGTCGGCCTGGTCTTCGGTGAGCTAGCGCGCGGCCTGTTCTCGGGCCTCGGCTCGTTCCTGGTGGGCAGCACCATCGTGGGGCTGATCCTGATCGGGCGCAGCAGCTTCTCCTTCATCTCGCTGGTCCGGCGGCTGGGCGCGTTGAGCAGCGCGTTGGCAGGTCGGGCGCAGAACGTCTCCTCCCGAGTCGGCTCGGCCTGGCTCGAGGCCCACGCGCTGCGCAAGGAAGAGCGCGCGCAGCGCCGCGAGGCGGCCGTACCGCAGATCACGTCTCACGAGACGGACGAGGCCATCATCGCGCAGCTCGCCGACGACGATGCGTTTCTGCCGCCCGAGACCACCGGCACTCCGCCGCTTGCGGTGTCGACCGCGCTCCGCCAGGCCGAGGCGGGCGGCCCCGCCGAGGCGCTGCTCGAAGCGGCGCCCGAGCCAGCAGCGGCGCCCGAGCCGGAGCCCGAGCAGGTCGAGCCCGTCACGCCTACGCCCGAGCTCGCGTCGCTGGCCCTCGAGGTCGAGGAACCTCCCGTCGAGGTGAAGGTCTCGAGGCAGAAGCAGAAGCCGGCGGAGCTTCGCATCGTCGAGACCAAGCGGGCGCAGATCGAGAAGCGCTCCGGCGGCCCCTCGCCGAAGAGCGCCCACGGCTACGCCTTCCCGTCGCCCGCGCTGCTCCTCGCGTCCACCCACGTCGAGACCGACGTCGACCGCGAGCACATTCGGCAGAACGCGGCACTGCTCGAGAAGACGCTCGCCGACTACGGCGTCTCGGCGCGCGTCGAAGAAGTTCACCCGGGCCCCACCGTGACCATGTACGAGGTCGCCCCGGAGGCGGGCACGAAGGTGAGCAAGGTCGCGGGGCTCGCCGACGACCTTGCCCTCGGGCTCTCGCGCACCGTGCGCATCGTCGCGCCCATCCCGGGGAAGAACCGCATCGGCTTCGAGGTGCCCAACGACGAGCGCATTCCGGTGAACCTGCGCGAGCTGATCGAGGACAAGCACTTCGCGAAGCTGGCGGAGAAGGCGCCGCTGCCGGTGGTGCTCGGCCGGGACATCGTCGGCGTGCCGTTCTACGCGGACCTCGCGTCGATGCCCCACGTCATCGTCGCGGGCGCCACGGGGGCAGGCAAGAGCGTCGGGCTGAACGTGATGCTGTCGAGCCTGCTCTTCTGCCGGAGCCCGGAGGAGCTGCGCTTCTTGATGGTCGACCCGAAGGTGGTGGAGCTCGCGCCCTTCGACGGCATTCCGCACATGCTCTTGCCGGTGGTCACCGACATGAAGAAGGCGGCGACGGCCCTCAAGTGGGCGGTCGACGAGATGGAGCGGCGCTACCAGCTCTTCGCCAACGCCGGCACCAAGAACATCTCGACCTACAACGCCTGGGTGCGGCGCGTCGCCGCGGGCGAGGTCCCCGCGCCAGCGCCCGAGGTGGTCGAGGCGCTCTCGCCGGACGGCGCGCTGGTCAGCGTGCCGGCGAGCAAGGACGGCTCGGATGGCAAGCTCCTGCCTCACGCGCTGCCGTACATCGTCATCGTCGTGGACGAGTTCGCCGACCTGATGATGCAGCAGGGCAAGGAGGTGGAGGCGAGCGTCGCGCGCCTGGCTCAGAAGGCCCGCGCCGCCGGCATGCACGTCGTGCTCGCCACCCAGCGCCCCAGCGTCGACGTCATCACCGGCATGATCAAGGCGAACTTCCCCTCGCGCATCGCCTTCCGCGTCGCGCAGAAGGTCGACAGCCGCACCATCCTGGACGACCAGGGCGCCGAGCACCTGCTCGGCAAGGGCGACATGCTGGTGAAGCTCAACGGCTCGACGGAGACACGCCGCGTGCAATGCCCCTTCGTGAGCGAGGAGGAGGTCGCAGCGCTGACGGACTTCGTGCGCAAGCAGGGCAGCCCGACCTACCACGAGGAGATCCTGGCTGCCGCCGACGAGCCGGAGGACGACGGCGACGGGGAGGAACAGCTCGACTCGCGGTTCGACGAGGCCGTGCGCATCGTGCAGGAGACCCGGCGCTGCTCGACCTCGTGGTTGCAGCGCAAGATGACGATTGGCTACAACCGGGCGGCGAAGATCGTGGAGATGATGGAGCGCCGGGGCATGGTCGGGCCGCCGAACGGGGCCAAGGATCGCGAGATCCTGATGCCCCCGCCCTGAAAAGTGGGCGTCCGGGCGCCCGGCTTTTGCGAGAAACCGCGCGCTCGGCCTATGATCGCGACCCACTAGATGTCCGGGCCGGACGACGTGATCCCGCAGCCGCTCGAGGACGACGACGACGACGTCGCGTGGGCGCTGCAGACCGCGGCGGTGCAGTGGCGCCGCGGGGCGAAGCCCGACGCGGTGCTCTGGCTGCGTCGCGCGGTGGAGTCGGCCATGGAGGTCGGGCACGTCCCCCGCGCCATGCAGATCAACGCGCTCATCGCCGGCGTCGAGGAGCGCATCGTCACGGACGTGTTCGCGTCGTCGCCGCCGCCCCCGGACGAGGGTACGGGCTTCGACAACCTGCTCACCACCGTGAGCACCGGGCGCGCGAGCATCGACGTCGAGTTCGACGACGAGAGCGAGTCGACCGAGATCGTGTCGCCGCGCGAGCTGATGCGTGGTGAGAGCTCGGCGCCGCCGCCTCCGCCGCCCCCCGCGCTGCCCACGACACCCGCGGAGCCGGCGAAGAAGCGCCGCGTGCGCCCCCCGCCGCCGCCCTCGTCGATGCCCAAGGCCGCGTCCGCGCCGCCGCCCCCCGCCGTGCCGCGCGCCCCGGGTGCGGCGCGCGTCGACGCGCCGGCGCGGGTGTTCGACGCGCCGACGGTGGTCCCCTCGCCCGAGCCCGCTCCGGCCAGTGTGGTTCCGAACTCGATGCCCACGCTGAGCGCGACCGAGGAGGACATCCTGGGCGCGCTCCCGCACTCCGCCGAGGAGGCCGACTCCATCCCGGCCCCGCCGCCGTTTTCGCAGCCACCGCCCGCCTCGGGGGAGCCCGACATCGGCGCACTGCTGGCGGCGGCTGCTGGCCCCGACGTGCCCGAGCCTGCCGAGGAGCCGGCGCCCGCTCCGCTCCCCGTGGACGACGGCGAGCCGCACATCGGCACGGTGAGCCTCGCGGACGTCGCGGGGCTGCAGGATCTCCCGCCCGAGGCTCAAGCGGAGCTGGTGCGCTCCGCGCGCATCGAGACCCTCGACGTGGACGAGGAGGTCAGCGCTTTCGCCATCGCCCTGGTGATCGAGGGCTGGGCCAGCATCATGCCGTCCATCGCCGACGTGGCCTGCGCCTTCGCGCAGGTCGGCGAGGTGGTGTTCACGCACGGCACGCTCGAGGAGAGCGTCGCGCTGCGGGTCGTGGCCGGCGAGACGGACACGCGCGTCGCGGTCTGGGAGCTCGCGGCGCTCGAGGCCGCCACCGCGGACTGTCCCTGGGTCGCGGACGAGCTGCGCGTGGTCGCCGACCGCTTCCAGGCCCTCGCCGGTGCCACGATGGGGCCGCTCGGCGAGCGTCTGGACGACTCCTTGCGCCAGATGGTGACGGGGCGTTGCCAGGTGCAGACCGTGATGTCCGGCGAGGAGATCGTGACGAAGGGCAAGCCGGTCCCGGGCATGTTCATCGTCGGTGCCGGAAGCGTCGAGCTCACCAGCGGCGAGGACGTGGTGGGCGAGCTCGGTCCTGGGGAGTTCCTGTTCGCCACCTCGGTGATGGCCGCTTCGAAGGCGCCGATGGGAGCCCGAGCAGGGGCGGGCGGCGCCCTGCTCTTGTTCGCGTGGCGCCA
>Ga0233425_10008892_pt1 | contig 13044 bp, 8 predicted proteins | sample Watercolumn_Towu_2_FD_181712 | JGI IMG/M metagenome (GOLD analysis project Ga0233425, IMG submission 181712) | Freshwater microbial communities from Lake Towuti, South Sulawesi, Indonesia - Watercolumn_Towuti2014_140_MG | ecosystem: Environmental > Aquatic > Freshwater > Lake | place: Indonesia...
ACGCCTATTTCTCCCGCGCTGGCGAGCATGAAGGCGCGTTTGGGCGCGAGCCAGTGGGCGAAAAGATCGCGCGTAAGTCCTTCGCGAAGCTTCAGCTTCATCATTTGGTTCAGCCAGGCTTGGGCGACGTTCAGGACCAGCAGAGCGCCAGCGATGATGCCGTAGACGCCCAGCTGCCGCCCGACCCCAGAAAGGTCCTTGCGGTTGATCGCGTCGTAAAATGGCTGGTTCCAGGCGTTAAGTTCGATCTGCGCATAGGCTGTCGCGCCGACGACGACCACCAATCCGAGAGCCAGCCAGACAATTGCGCTTCGCTGAGGCGAGACAAGCAGCACATGCGCCATCGCACGGAACTGTGAAATGAGTCCTGGCTCAATGATCGTCGCGTCGTCGACTTTCTGTTTCTCTCGTTCTTTTGATTCATTCATCGGCAGCGCCCTCGTGGAAATCAATAAATTGCCGAGTCGCGAAGTGTGTTTGACTAAACATGCGCGGCGACGGCGCTGGCGACAACAATAAACTCGACTGGACCGGAAAGAACGGCCGGTTGCGGCTGGAATGCGACGCTTGGCCGCGCTTGGTTCGCAGCGCCAAAAATCGGCTATGCTTTTGATGTTGAGCCATTCGGTCCGAATGAGAGAGTGCTGCGACTGGGTCGCGATGGATAGAATCGAAGCGCTTCTTGCGCGAATGACCCTTGATGAAAAGGTCGGCCAGCTCAATCTGGTGACGGCGGGGCAGACCGTGACCGGACCTCAAGGCTCCGGTGACGTGATGGCGAGCATCCGCGCGGGAAACGTCGGCGGAGTGTTCAATGTCTGGGGTCGCGCGGCGATCGCCGAAATGCAGAAGTGCGCGGTCGAGGAAACGCGACTTGGCGTTCCGCTTTTTTTCGCCCTCGACGTGCTTCATGGGCACAAGACGATTTTTCCCATTCCGCTCGCCGAGGCCTGCGCCTTCGACCCGTCTCTGTGGGAGAGAACGGCGCGCGCGGCGGCGCGGGAGGCCTCAGGCGACGGGATCGATCTAACCTTCGCGCCCATGCTCGACGTGACGCGAGATCCCCGTTGGGGACGGATTGCCGAAGGTCCTGGCGAAGACCCCTTCGTCGCGACGAAATTCGCGGAAGCGAAAGTCCGGGGCTTTCAGGGCGCCGATCTCGGGAACGCCATGGCGATAGCCGCCACTGCCAAACATTTCTGCGGCGGCGGGGCGGCCACGGCCGGCCGCGACTATGCGCCAGTCGATATTTCCGAACGGACTTTGCGTGAAGTTTATCTGCCGCCTTTTAAGGCGGCCGTGGCCGCAGGATGCGCCGCGATCATGCCGGCGTTCAATAGCGTCGCCGGAATTCCGATGACGGCCGCGACAAAACTGCTGCGCGACTATGTCAGGGGTGAACTCGGTTTCGAAGGAGTGGTTGTCAGCGACTACACCGCCATCCCGGAGTTGATCGAACATGGCGTCGCCGGCGATGTCGTCGAGGCGGCGGCGCTCGCTCTTAGAGCAGGCGTCGACATGGATATGGTGAGCGGCGCCTTTTTTCGTCTGCCGGAGGCGCTGGCGCGCGGACTGGTGTCGATTGCCGATATCGACGCCCCTGCGCGTCGCGTTCTCGCACTCAAACAGAAGCTCGGCCTGTTGGACGATCCCTATCGACGTGTGTCTATATCGGCTGTCCCACAATTCGATACAGAGAATTTGGCGCTGGAAGCGGCGCGGCGCGCAATCGTGCTTCTCACCAATGACGGGACTCTACCTCTTTCGCCAAAAGCAAAACGGATCGCAGTCGTCGGGCCACTCGCAGAGACGCCCTCTGAAATGCTGGGGCCGTGGGCGGCGGCTGGCGACCCTGACAAGAGCATTACAATTCTTGACGGCCTTCGCGCATTGCTTCGCGATTGCGACATTATGCATGAATCAGGCGGCGGAATTGACCGTGCCGATTCTGGCGCAATCCACGCGGCTTGCGCGTTATGCGAACAGGCGGAGTTGATCATTCTTTGTGTTGGGGAAGCGTCCTGGATGAGCGGCGAGGCTGCGAGTCGCGCGTCACTCGACCTACCGGGTCGACAGCGAGAACTCGCGGAACGCGTTCTCTCGATTGGGAAGCCCGTCGTCGCCATTCTTTGTTCTGGACGTCCATTGACCGCGCCATGGCTGGTCGAGCGTGCGCAAGCCGTGTTGGCGACTTGGTTTCTCGGCCACATGGCGGGCGCCGCCATCGCTGACGTCTTGACCGGGCGGTTCAATCCCGCCGGGCGTCTCGCCGTGACGTGGCCTCGGGACGTTGGCCAAATCCCGATATCATACAGCGAACGCTCGTCGGGCCGGCCTTTTGATCCTGCCAATCCCTTCACCTGCAGATATCTCGATCTTTCAAGCGAACCACTTTTTCCCTTTGGTCACGGCCTTTCTTATGCGCATGTCGTTTTGAGCAATCTGCGCGTGGAGCCCAGAACCTTCAGGCTGGAAGATGCAGTCCGGATTTGCGTGGACGCGCGCAACGAGGGCGACGTCGCCGCTGAAAGCACGATTTTTCTCTTCGTGCGCGACCGCGTCGCCACAGTCGCGCGGCCTGTGCTCGAACTGAAGAACTGGAGCAAAGTTTTGCTCGACGCAAAAGAGATCAAGACGGTCACGCTTACCCTGTCGACGAGCGAACTCCGCTACCTTTCCGAGAACTTCACTTGGGTGGCTGAAGCAGGTGAATTCGAGATCTGCGTTGGCCTTGATGCGCAACGAAGCTCAATCCTGACCCAGAGAGTGGTTCTTTCGTGAGCCTTGCGCTGTTCCACTTCGTGGACGAGCCTCGAGGAGGAGGAGAAGATCGGCATGAGGAACATGGCCGTTCGTGATAGGGGTGGGTTTGGCGGCTGATGGCGAGGGAGCGCTGTTTCTGTGCAAGGACGGGGAGCCGGATTCGCTTGACCTGCCTGTGGCGTATCATCCCCATCGCCAAGATCGGGAAGGCCCTAACGAGTCGATTTTCCCAGATCGGATGAAAGGCATGGGCGCTTGCGACAAAGTTCGCGAGCCGCCCCAAAACCAATTTTGGCGGCTTATAGCGCGGCCGAAGGTCATACACACAAAGTCGCTGGAATCGGCGCGATGGTCTTCACCATTTTCGCTGTTGCGGCGCCGCAGGGCGATCGTCGCGACGTAAATGGAGACCAAGGCATTGGGCATTTTGCTCGATACGGAAACCTTGGAACCTGAACGCTCATTCGGGCGCCCGGCGATTATGGCGATTCACATTGGTCCTCGCGTCTATCCACTCGCGAACGCGTGGAAAGACGCCGGGCGACTCTAACGCGAGATGTCCGGCGCCGGAAACGGCCATAAACGTTTTCGGTTCGTTGGCGAGATCGAACAGCCGCTGCGCCAACCTTACCGGGACAATGTCGTCTTCGTTTCCGTGAACGAAAAGAATGGGGGTGTGGACCTCATTGATAACCAGGTCCGTGCGATATCGGTCCAGCAGCAGCCAGCGCACCGGCAGCATCCAGTAATGCGCGGCGGCGACGTCTACGGCCGACGAATAAGGCGAATCGAGCACGAGAGCAGCCGCGCTCTGAGCGGCGGCCAGAGCTGTCGCGATGGCCGTGCCCAGCGACTCGCCCATCAGTACGATACGATCGCTCGAATATCCTCTGTCTTGCAGTTCCCGATAAGCGGCTTCGCCATCCCTCATCAAACCCGTCTCAGTCGGAGAACCGCTTGAGCCGCCGTAACCACGATAAGAGACGGCAAGAAACCCATATCCGCTCGCTGTAAACATACGAAAGCGCGGCGCACGGTCGCTTAGCGACCCGCCGTTGCCGTGGAAATATAGAATGAGCGGATATCCCGCCCTCGGGGAAACGTGCCACGCGACGAGCGTCTCGCCATCGTCCGTACTAAGGCTCAATTCTTCGACGCCGCTCATGCCGGCTTCAGCTGGATGGGTGAGCTGTCGATCCGGAAAATACATAAGCCGGCGCTGGAACGCCGCAACGCCTATGACCACCAGAAAGTAGACCAGCAGGAGAAGGCCCAATTGCGCTTTCAAGCGATGTCCCCGTGGTTGAGAAGCCGCCCCGCGGCATATTTAACGAATCACGCTTCAGCTACAGTGAGGTGGCGTTGGCCTGAGCGTATTCGCCTAGACGCCAGCGCGCCCAGTGCGGCCCCGTCGAAATTACGCGAGGGGCGCATTCGCTGGGACCGAAGCCACAAAATTCGAGCGCGGCGCCTTGGGCGCGACGATTTCCGTCCATCATCGAAAAACTGCGCGTGACGAGTTCCATTGATGAATGCGAATGTCGATGCGGGCAACTCCACGACGCTCCCCTTCAACTCGCAGTCCCGGGCGCCGTCTCTCAACTTGCGTCACAACTGAGCTTTATGGCGGCGGGACGCTCGAGACACCGCGCTCGAATGACGCAGGTTTCTTCTTCGACTTGACGCCTTTTCATGCTCAGATGACCTCTCTCAGTGTCGGAAACGTCCCCGAAGTTCGCTGGATCGGTTAGAAAGAATTGCAGCTGTGTGGCGTTTTGCGGACTGAACCGGCTTCGCTAAGGATTCGCATGAACAAGCGAGCTAGCTTTGGGATTAGAGGCTATGACCGGCATTCGAGAATTTGATGGCGTGGTCCGCGCCGCGGAGGAATGGATCGACGATCTGACGAAACGCCTTGGCTGGCAGGATCGCGAGAAGGTCTATTCGACTTTCGTCGCGACGCTACACGCGCTGCGCGACAGCTTGCCGGCGCATGAAGCGGTATTTTTGGGCGATTATCTGACGCCGCTGTTGCGCGGCCGATATTTTGAAGGTTGGCGCCTGCCAAAATACAGCTCGTTTAAGAGCCGAGACGCCTTCCTCGAGCGCATTCGAGAGGGCGTGCATCATGATCCGGGCATTGACGCCGAGCAGGTCGCTCGCGCTGTACTGGCTCTGCTCGCGGGGCGTCTGCCTGCCTCCGAACTCGAGGACGTCAGAGCCGTAACGCCAAAGGCGTTGCGCTCTCTCTGGCCGGCATGAGGGTCTTGCCGGCGCTCGTTTTTGCGCCGCGCAACCAGTGACGCTGCTTATCCATGAAAAGCGGAAATCGCCAAAAGGAGCGCGAGAAACAAGCAGAGCGTCTGCCAAAAAATGACGGGGTTCCGTTCGTAAAGCGACTTTTTGCGTAGCGTCAGCGGCTGAGCTCGCGCCGCGCCGTTTTCAAGCTCGAAGGCGAACTCCAAGACGTCGCCAAAACGATCGCCGCGCTCGGCGGCGATCGCTTTGACGATCGCCGCGTCGAGCCAGGCGGGAAGGTCGGGTCTCTTAACAGCGAGCGGCAGAGGCTTCGTGAAGCGCGGTCTGCTGAAGGGTTCGATTTCGCCGTAAGGATAGCAACGGCAGAACATGCGATAGACCGTGACTCCGAACGCAAAAAGATCTGATGCTTCGTCACCGGCGGCGCCGTCGAAAAGTTCAGGGGCCATATAGCTCGGCGTGCCGGGCGCATTCGCTTGCGGCAAATTTTCGAGATTCGGCGCGCGACAAACGCCGAGATCGACGAGCCGCAGTCCGCCATCCTTCGATAGGATAACATTTTCCGGTTTGATATCGCGGTGGATGACGCCGCAGCGATGCAAGGTCGCGATGGCGCGCGACAGACGCGTGGCGATTGAAACGCCTTCAGTAAGATCGATGCGCGGTTCGCGACACAGCCGCCGCTCCAGCGTCTCGCCTTCATAATAGGGCATCACGGAATAGAGCCGAGTTTGTCGCCCGGGAAGCAGTTCGATGACTTCGCCGATAAACGGACTTCTCACCCGCGCCGCCACCCAGGCTTCATTGACGAAGGCCAGTCGGTAAGCCGCGTCATCGGCGACGCGCGGATGCGGAAATTTCAAAACGACCGCCTTGCCGTTCTGCGTATCCGTCGCCCGCACTAGCCAGCTGTAACGCCCTTCGGAGAGTAGCTCGTCAATTCGAAAATCGTCGACAAGATCTCCGATCGCCGGCAACCCACGAATTGGCAAGGCCGCGAAGGCGCGTGACAAAGCGCGCTCGTCGGCAGGCGGCACATCGACGACGTCGACGACAAGCGCCGTGACATTGTCATCGCTGCCCACCTCGAGCGCCGCGTGAATGATTCTTTCTGACGTTTCCTGCGGCGCGCGCCTCTCGGCAAGGAGCGCGCGAAGCTTATTGTCGGGCAATACGCCGTGGACGCCATCCGAACAGAGCAGAAATCGATCATGGAGATTGAGACTATGCATTCCCTGATCGAACAAAAGCGAATCCTCGAAACCCACGGCGCGACGGAGCACATGCGCGAAATCGCCCCGACCGAAGGTGTGATCCTTCGTAAGTCGTTCGAGATCGTCGCCAGCGAGTCGGTACACGCGCGTGTCGCCAACGTGAAGGATAAAGGCGCTACGGTGCGACAGGATCAGCGCGCTGAATGTCGTCGCCATCCCCTCTAAAGCAGGATCGACTCTCGATTGCGCCGCGATCCAGCTGTTGACTGCTTCGAGCGAACGCGTGACTGCGCGAGGGACGCCTAATGTCTCGGGTTGCGCATAATAACCATCGATGAACGCGCGGACTGTTGTTTCGGCAGCCGCGCGTCCGCCCCTGTGGCCGCCGACGCCATCGGCGACGGCGGCGACGACGCCTTGCAAGGCGCCAGCGCCGCTCGGACCGAGGCAAAACGCGACATAGTCCTGATTGTCGGGCCGGCGGCCCTTTTGTGTCGCAAAGCCTGCTTCGACTTGAAGATCATGAACGACGCGGACCGACACGGATGTTTCTCAGTTCAGATTCGCGCGCCGGAAACAGCGCCCCAGGTGGTGCGCCAGCGCGTTTTCACGAAGATCAAGCCTACGAGACCGAGCAGCGCAAGGAAACCGAAGAAGCCGAAACCGGCCATGAAGCCGCCGGTCGCTCCCTTGGAAAGGGCGAGAGTCTTAGCGAGGAAATAGCCGCCGAATCCGCCTGCCGCTCCAACCAGCCCGGTCATCGCGCCGATTTCTCGACGGAAGCGCTGCGGCAGCAGCTGAAACACCGCGCCATTGCCCATGCCGAGAGACAGCACGCCGATCGAGAACAACGCCACCGCCGCAAAGGCGACGGGCGGCAGCTGCAGCAAGTTCCATCCAGCGACGCCCTTTGCCGGCGCCGGTCCGGCCGGAAGAAGGGCGACCGCGAAATAACAGGCGGACACGATGACGAAGAGAAACGACAATGTCTTCACCCCGCCAATGCGGTCCGCGATATAGCCTCCGACCGGCCGGAAGCCCGAACCGAAAGCGACAATCAGCGCGACCATCAATCCCGCGGCGACCCCAGTCGCGTGATATTGTGTCGTGAAATAGAGTGGAAGGGCCGATGCGAGACCGACGAAACCACCGAAGGTGATGAAGTAGAAGAACATGAACCAGCGGCTGTCTGAGTCTGCAAGCATCCTGCCATAGCCAGAAAAGTCCGTCTTCGTCTTGGCGCCGGGCGCATCCTTGGCGGCAAGCGAATAGACAAGCAGAACTAGAACCATCAGAGCGAGCAGAACGCCATAGACCGTCCGCCAGCCGTAAGCCTCGGCGATCGAGGGCGCAAAAAGCGTGTCGAGCACGACGCCCATGTTGCCTGCGCCGGCGATGCCCATCACCAGACCCTGATATTGCGGCGGATACCAGCGGCCGGCCTGCGGCAGGGCGACGGCGAAGGAGGCGCCGGCGATTCCGAGCGAAAGACCGAAAAGCGCGATGGCGATTGAACTGTTCAGCCCAAAGACGCAGACGAGAGATACGGCGAACATCACGATGGCCTGAGCGACCACGCCGGTCATTTTAGGACCGATCGCGTCCGCGAGCATGCCGAGCGGAACTCGAAAGAACGCGCCGCCGAGCACCGGAATCGCGACGAGCGAAAGTTTATCCTCGACCGAGATCGGCATGCCTTTAGTGATGTAAATCATCAGCGGACCGAGCGAGACCCAGGCCATGAAGCTGATATCAAAGTAAAGGAACGCTGCAAGCAGCGTCGGCCAGTGACCCGCCTTCCTAAAGTCCGAGAATTTCATCAGATGCTCCTTCTTTCATGCTTGGTGTTGTACAGGCGCCGCAGAATCCGTCGCAGACGCGGCCGCAAGAGAAATCTTGATGAGACGTTGAATTTCCGGTCGGCATGAGCCGCAATTTGAGCCTGCGCGCGTGGCCTTGCCGATGTCGGAGGCCGAGCGGCAGCCCTGCTCAATCGCAGTTTCGATTTGCTGTTGACCGACGCTGAAACATGAGCAGACGAGCGGACCGTCGCTCGTTGATTGCCCGCCAGAGCGACCGGACAACAGTGACAGTCGCTCCGAACCATTGAGCCGATCGCGGCCGAAGAGTTCGAGCGCCAAGTCCCAAGGCGGCGGAAGCGGAGAGAGAGACCAGATGAGCGTCGCGCGGTTCTCGACAAAGGCCGCGCCTGAAAAGAGACTCTTCGTCTCGTCAATCAGCTGGATGACATCTTCGCTGGCTGCAGCAACGCCGATGGCGTTCGTCCAGTCGTCATTTGAAAGATCCGCGGCGACGCGATAGCCATAGCCATTGGCGACGGCGACCCGCGCCCACCACACGCTTCCGGGCAGAGCCATCGATTTACGGGAGAGGAGGAAGCCCTGACGCGCAAAGCTAAGGGGCGTGATGATTGCGGGCGTGGCCTTGGATTCCGGCTGCCCCGAGAACGGGTCGACGAAAGGCGCGACGAGCGCCCCGACGCGTGCATCCACGGCGGTTTCGTCGGTCCAGTGGATCGGCGCGAAAATGTGCCCGGGCGGCTGACGATCGGTCACGACCGCGCGCAGGACGCAGCCGCCGTATGGCGTGGCGACGCGGGCGAATCCGCCGTCTTTCACCTTGAAGCGATCAGCGTCTGACGCGCTGATCTCGACGAAGGGCTCTGGAAGATGTCGTGCAAGGCGGGGGCTTACGCCGGTTCGCGTCATGGTGTGCCACTGATCGCGAATGCGGCCGGTGTTGAGCCGAAGCGGAAAGTCTTCGGTCAACGTCGTCGCCAACGTCGGCATCGTTGGCGCGATGAATTTCGCTCGCCTATCTCGCGAGAAAAAGCCGCCGTCGGCGAAGAGGCGCGCGCGGCCTTTCCTCTCGCCTTCACGGATCGGCCATTGCATCGGCTCGAGCGCGTCATATTGAGCGTCGCTCAGCCGCGCCAGTTCGCCGATGTCGAAAGCGCGCGTTCCGTTATTCTCAAACGCTGAGAGCCCGGCGTGTTCGCGAAAGACGTCGGCGGCAGACCGGTAATCGAAGCCTCGAAAACTCATCCGTCGCGCGACGTCGGCGAATATCGCCCAATCGGGCCGCGTTTCTCCCGGAGCGGGCAGGAAGGCGCGCTGACGGGAGATGCGGCGTTCCGAATTCGTTACTGTCCCGCTCTTCTCGCCCCACGCTTGTGCTGGCAGGAGCAAATGCGCGCCGCTGTTGATCGTGTCGTTCGACGCCACGTTGTCGGAGACGATGAAAAGTTCGAGCTTGCTGAGAGCGGCGCGCGCCGCATCGGCGTTTGGAAGAGACGCCGCCGGATTGGTTCCCACGACCCACAGCGCCTTGATGTCGCCTCGCGCGATCGCGTCGAACATTTGCACAGCCTTCAGTCCTTCGCGCGTCGCCATGCGCGGCGCGTTCCAGAAGCGGCGAACCCGATCGATGCTTTCGGCCTCGAAGCCCATATGCGCGGCGAGGCTGTTCGCCAGTCCACCGACTTCGCGGCCGCCCATGGCGTTGGGCTGACCTGTCAACGAAAGGGGCGAGGCGCCCGGCTTGCCGACGCGGCCGGTTGCGAGATGGCAATTGATGATCGCGTTGACCTTGTCGGTTCCCTGCGCCGACTGATTGACGCCTTGCGAAAAGCAGGTGACCGTGCGCCGCGTCTGCGCGAACATTTCGAAGAACGAGGCGATGTCTATTTCGCGCAGACCGGTCGACATCGCGGTCGCTTCAATTGACGGCGCAATAGTCTGCGCCGCCGTCAGAGCGCTCTCGAAGCCAGCCGTGTATTGCCGAATGTAGTCAGCGTCGAGGACGGCGAAATTAGCGAGATAGATAAGCAAGCCGCAAAACAGCGCCTGATCCGTCCCCGGCGCGATCTGCAAAAACAGATCGGCGCTTTCCGCCGTCGCGGTGCGGCGCGTGTCGATGACGACGAGCCTTGCGCCGCGCTCCTCCTTGTTGCGCATGATGCGCTGAAACAGAATCGGATGACACCAGGCGGCGTTGGAGCCGACGAGCACAATGAGATCGGCTTCGTCGAGATCCTCGTAACAGCCCGGCACGACGTCGGCTCCGAACGCGCGCTTGTGGCCGCCGACGGTGGAGGCCATGCACAGGCGCGAATTGGTGTCCACGTTCGCGGAGCCGATGAAGCCTTTCATCAGCTTGTTGGCGACGTAATAATCCTCGGTCAGCAACTGGCCCGAGAGATAGACCGCGACCGCGTCGGGGCCGTGCTGATCGACGATGCGGCGAAGACCCTGCGCGGCTTCGTCCAGCGCCACATTCCAGCTCACGCGCGCAAAGGCGCCGTCGGCTTGACGGCGCATCGGATAGAGAAGGCGCCCGTCGAGCCGGAGCGTTTCCTCAAGCGCCGAGCCCTTCGAGCAAAGTCGGCCGAAATTTGCAGGATGGGCGGGATCGCCGATCACACCCTTGCCGCCGGGCGAACCGAGGACGCCGCACCCGACGCCACAATAGGGGCAGGTGGAGCGCGTCGCAGTCGCCTGAAGCGACGACGTGTCGGCGTGCAAGTTTTCGTGCGGCGCTGGCGCCAGGACTCCGTCGAGCATGAGCGGCCTCAATAGACGTCCTGTTGATAGCGCCCGCTCTTTTTGAGTTGGGCGACGAAGGCGACCGCTTCATCGGCGCTGCGCGCGCCGAATTCGGCGACGACGTCGACGAGTGCGCGTTCAACATCCTTGGCCATGCGCTGCGCATCGCCGCAGACGTAGAAATGCGCGCCTTCCGCAAGCCACGCCCATAATTCGCGGCCGGACTGGCGCATGCGGTCCTGCACATAGAATTTCTCCGCACCGTCGCGCGACCAAGCGAGCGACAGGCGCGTGAGCAGGCCCGTCGCCTTCATCGTTTCGAATTCGTCGGCGTAGAAGAAATCACAGGCGGAGCGCTGATGGCCAAAGAACAGCCAGTTCTCGCCGCTCGCGTGAGTCGCCGCGCGCTCCTGCAGAAAGGCGCGGAACGGCGCGACGCCGGTGCCGGGCCCGACCATGATGATCGGCGTCGTAGGATTGTCGGGCAGGGCGAAGCCATGCGCCGACTGCACATAGACGGGAATTCTATCGCCTGGCGCGATGCGTTCGGCGAGAAAGGTTGAGGCGACGCCGAGACGTTTGCGCTTGCCGACGACATATCGAACCGCGTCGACGGTGAGCGACAAGCGTCCCGGCGTCGCCTTGGGGGACGACGAGATGGAGTAAAGGCGCGGCTGCAGCGGCTCCAGCGCTTCGACAAAAGCCTCCGGGTGCGGACGCGCGTTGGGGAACTTCTGCAATACGGCGAGCACGTCGAGCATTGCGGCGTCGCCGTCCGGGTCCTCGCCCTGCGCGAGCAAGCGCGCCTTCTCGCGCTGCGCGCCGCCGGTGATGAAGGAGATCAGCTCGAAAAGCGCATCCGGCGCCGGAGAGAGCGAAACGTCGCTCAGCAACGCTTCGCGCAGAGTCTTGTCGCGTACGGGAGTCACATGCGACGCGCCGAGCATGGCGATAATCTGGTCGACGAAGCCGAGATCATTTTTGGGAAACACGCCGAAACTGTCGCCAACCTGATAGCTCAGCTCACTTGCGGCGATGTCGAATTCTATGTGCCAGGTGTCTTTTTCCGAGCCTTCCTTGTTAAGCCGACGGCGCGAAACGAAAGCCGCGCGGGCCGGGTTGTCGCGCGAGGCGCCAGACGTCGGAACGCTAGGCTCAATTTGTGTGACGACAGCTGGCGTTAGCGGGGCCTCATCCAGCTCCGTCGCAAGCGCCTTCAGCATTCGCGCCGTGTCCTTGCCGCCGGGCGCGCAAAGATTAAGGCGCATCTCCTTCTTTGCAGCCAGCGCGTCCGCATAGGTCTCGCAGTTGTAGCCGCACTGACCGCAGTCCTGCTGCGCCATGGCCGCCATCATGCGGCGACGCAGCGGCCGCCCTTGCGCGAGCTGCATGCGCACATCGAGCGCCAGCGTTTGGTCATGCCAAGGCGCTTCGCCGTCATCGCTGTCGACCGGAGCGGCGGCCAAGATGGCGGCGTTGGCTTCCGGCGAAAGCGGCGTGACCGAGCCGTCGTCCGGCGCAGCGAAGCCAGCAAAGAAGCCGCTGAGCCAGGCCCGCTGCTCGGGCGTGAAGGGCGCGTTTGGCGGAATGAGAAAAGACGGAGAGGACATATGGGTCACGCCATGCTCTCCTCATTGGCGAGACGGCGCAGCGTATCAATGTCGTGACGGCGCGCGAAGGCGACAAAGGTTTCGTCCGCGGTTACGCGGTTCGTTCGATAGGCGCGGAGAATTCTCGCGACCATCTCCGGCGCCTCTTCCGCTTTCACATTCTGATGGAGCTCGGAGGCGATGCCTGCATCTTCCGCAAAACCGCCGCCGACGAGAATGTGGTAGCCCTCGACCGTGTCACCCTCGTCATTCACGGGAACGCGCGCGGCGATCAGTCCGATGTCGCCGATGTAATGCTGCGCGCATGAGTGATGGCAGCCGGTAAGGTGGATATTGATCGGCGTTTCGATCGGCGCCGTTCTTTCGCAATGCGCCGCGATTTCTTCGGCATGTCGCTTCGTGTCAGCGGCGGCGAAACGGCAGCCGGAATTTCCCGTGCAGGCGATGAGTCCGGCGCGAATGGGCGAAGCCTGCATCGAGAGGCCGAGCGCGTCAATCATCGCGACGGCCTCGGCAACATGCGCGTCGGCGACCCCGGTGATCAGCACATTTTGCCAAACAGTGAGACGCAGGCCGCCGTCGCCGAATTGGCGCGCGATCTCGGAAAGACCGCGCGCCTGCTCGGGGGAAAGG
>Ga0233425_10008893_pt1 | contig 13041 bp, 14 predicted proteins | sample Watercolumn_Towu_2_FD_181712 | JGI IMG/M metagenome (GOLD analysis project Ga0233425, IMG submission 181712) | Freshwater microbial communities from Lake Towuti, South Sulawesi, Indonesia - Watercolumn_Towuti2014_140_MG | ecosystem: Environmental > Aquatic > Freshwater > Lake | place...
ATTGCCGTTAAACGTCCTTTTATTTCAGTGGAATCTAAAAATTTGGTTTCTGTTGCATTAACATCGCCATCTACCCCTAATTGCAAGAAACTACTTTGAACTGCAGTTAAATCTCCCTGCACCGATGCAACATTGAAATTTGATTGACTAGCGCTCAAACCGCCAGCAACAGTAATGTGCCCTTGAATTTGCGTGTTATCGTTGGTCTTTAAATTACCAGAAAAATTTACTTGATGACTTGCAGTTGTATTAGAAAAGCTTCCCTCTCCTCTTACCACAACAGTATTTAACGTTGCGCCTTTAGCCCGTAAATCACCATTCACCGCAGTTTCCCCCAGTACGATTGTTCCATACAAACCCACATCACCAGTATAACTGATATTCGGCATAGTCCCCGCACGACAAATCAATCGCGAACCTCCACCAGGAGCGGGATAACAAACACCTTTTTCAAGCGCCCAGACACTTATCGAAAAAATTGAAAAAAAATAAAAAGCTAACACTAAAAAAATGAAACGTATTTTCATTATTATTCTCCCATAAATTAATGGATAGCCACATAGTACAATACCATGTGTTTTCCATTCTTACAGAAAAAATAATAATTATCTATACCGTAAAAAATACTGTAGGGATAGTACAACGCTTACTTAAGACGGGATTTTCCAGAAAGACAATTTAAATTCGGGAAAAATATTTTTTTAGCTGCAGTGATTACTTACTACCAGTAATTTTAAACAAAGTGACGATACAGAAAGCGGAGAAGATAGCTGATTGCGGGTGATACCAGACTTTGACCCCTCATTTTATTTTTACTGAACAAATCGATTTGTTTTTGTTCGCCGAATGGCGTGTAATAGAACCTTTGCGTGATATTCGCTTGTTCATCGGTGATTGCGACAACGGAACCTAGGTTATCGGTCAATAATGTGTAAAGATTAGTTGTGATTTCGTATCCATTTGCGTCATATTTGGTATTTTTATCAGACTGATTCTCTAAGCAATTGACCGTGTCCAGCCACTTATTTTCGGTATGCAAAGATGTTTTATTAGCTTTGGCTTTGACAATATCCTGATTAAAATCACGTGCTGCTCTAAGTGACTGGATTTATTAGAATTATTTTTTACATTGTTGACATGTATTCTTTGGTTGAAAAAAATTAAGGATCAAAATCCAGATTTTTTACATGTTTATAATCATCAATGCACAAATATTTGACTTATAAATAATTGTATTACATAATTGTATATACAATAATTCACATTAGCACTTAAACCGAATGAAATTCATTTGGAATAAAGAAAAAGATCGCTCAAACAAACACAAGCATGGACTTACCTTTACATTTGCACAAAATGTATTTGACGATCCACATGCGCTGAGTTGGCTTGACCATCGTTTTCCCAGCAACGAAGAAAGATGGATTACATTAGGATATGTTAATAACATATTGGTAGTTGTCGCTCACACATTTAGGAGGAGACAAAATGAAGAAAATATCAGAATCATCTCGGCGAGAAAAGCCACCAAAAAAGAACAAACAATTTATTTCAAAAACTATGAAAAAATCTAAAAGCCTATCCAACGCCGATCATGCTATTGACCTCAGTGACATATCTGAGATTAATTTACAACAATTAGGCAATCCTTTAATTGGCAAATTTTATCGCCCTAAAAAACAGCTAATTTCCATACGCCTCGATACCGATGTGCTCTATTGGTTTAAAACATATCCCCAATACCAAAAACTGATTAATCAAGTTTGCCGATTATACATGCACCAAAAAAAGCACGCCATACCTACTCATTCCACCGGTAGCTGACACTAATTTCGAGCTTCCAAGATAAAGTGTTGTCGTGGTTTTCTTTCCAACCTTATCAATTCTTACAAACCGATCGCGATCGGCGTTATATAAAAACTAACATCATCCTTCACGCGAGCGGATTTGCACCCGCGATCAGAAGAGATGTTTAGTTAATCATTAAATTTTTAAAGAGCAATTATTAACTTATTTTCCAGCTAATTTTTTTAAAAGGGTAACGTTTCGTTGGTCTTCGTTGTATCCATCTTGATGGCCAGGTAAAGCTTGCCCAATTGTTACTTTTGGGTTGTTTTTTTCAAGTCGCTGCATTTGTGCTTCAAAAAAATTAATTATTTTATCCACAGAAATTTTAGGAAACGGCGGAGCTAAAACCCACCAGCGTTTACCGTCATAAGTCAAATGGATTTTTTCTATATAATTTGGTTTGAGATATTCGACAAAAATTGCTTCGCCATGAACAGCTCCGTTCTTACGTTCATGAACTGTCCGCCCTGTTCTTTTCGCGAGTACATCATAGCTTACTGTCGCAGTTGCCTCGTTATTCTTAAGTAAAAATACAAGACCAAATTTAAGCCTACAACCAAAAATGATAATAATTTTCGATTTTCTCAACCCTAAATCCGCATTTCTCATAAAGCTTGCATGCAGGTACATTAGCGTGCTGAGTTACCACTTGAGCAAAACCATATCCTTGAGCAATAAAATCTTGTTGCGCAGCACGAACTAATTGCTGACCAAAACCTTGCCCGCGAAAACCCTCAGCAATTCCCACAAGCCCGATATCACCGCGTTTATTTTTTTCGCCCAAAGTAATCATACCAACAATTTTTTGTTGCCACTCTACAACCAAAACTTTCCTGGCTATAGTTTTATTAACTGAATTCACAATCCAATTTTGATAAAGTTTGACAAAAAAAGCATGTGGAAATTTTGGATCACAAACAAATCGCGAATACTTTCCTGCAGCTAATGCCAAAGTCTCAAGTTCTGGAGTTACAATAGTAGCCGTATATTCTTTAGCATCTGAAGTAAACGGCTCGGCTTTGCTTAAATCAATTAAATAAGTAACCTGCTCACTGCACAAACTGCCATTCAACTCTTGAGCGGCTTTTTGCGAATTTTTATCCAAACTGTCAGAAGCCCAATAAACCAGTTGAACGTTCAGTTTTTTTAACTCCGACAAAACTTCTCTAAGATCATGAAAATCAAGTCTTGGAACAATAATCTTTGCAACACCACAACCAAACAGTTCACTATCAAATTTAAGTATCTCAAAATTGCTCATTTTTATAACTCATTGATTTTATTACAAATTTTATTTACATTGTTTTTGGCTTCGACTGCAAAACACCACTTGAAAAACTGGAAAAAGATAACATATTTTAACAGTATTTTTATTAAAAATTGGAGGAAATTAAATATGTCTAACATTAAACCATTTTCTTTTATACCAATGGTCTTTGGAGACCTTGAAAAAGAGCTAAATAAGTCTTTTGACAATTCTATGTCAGTAAGCGACTGGCGTCCAAACATCGACGTCATTGAGAAAGACAATCAGTTTATTTTTGTTGCTGATGTGCCAGGTGTCGAGCCAAAAGATATAGAAATTAGTGTAAATAAGAACATTCTTACAATAAAAGGCGAAAGAGAAACCGAACACAAGGAAAAACAAGATAATTTTATTCGTTATGAACGATCGAAGGGATCTTTTTATCGACAATTTACTCTGCCTGATACAGTGGATGCTGAAAAAATAAACGCTAAAGCCAAAAATGGCGTATTGGAAATTACAATTCCAAAAACCAATAAAAGCATATCTCGCAAAATTGAAGTTGAAGAAAAAGATTAAAACTGTTATCCTGATGCACGGAAATGCTATAAATTTTAGTTATTTCCCTTGGTTTTTATCTTTGCCTATGTTTTTTGGCAGTGTTGTTTGTACGCCAAAAATATGGGGTTTTTATTCAACTTTAATTGAGGGTTTGTTTTTTATGTCAGATCGTGAAATCGGTACCGTTAAATGGTTCAGCTCTTCTAAGGGTTATGGATTTATTCAACGCGAAAATGGCGAAGATATATTTGTTCATTATCGTGTCATTCGCGGTGAAGGATATCGCACTTTAAAAGAAGGTCAAAAGGTTGAATTTACTTTAAAACAAGGACCAAAAGGACTATTGGCTGAAGATGTATCAGCTATAGAGTAAAATTATTTTTTAGATTAAGCGGTTAGATTCTTACTAACCGCTTAGTTGATCGTTTAAGAAGGACTTGCCGTATTCTAAAGGCTCTTCTAGTTGCAGATGCGTTGCTAAACTTTGTCCTACATCTGCAAAGGTATTTCTTTTTCCTATATTTTCAGCTTTAACTTTCTGTCCAAACACTAAAACTGGCACGTATTCACGCGTATGATCTGTCCCCGAAAAAGTTGGGTCACACCCGTGATCTGCAGTAATTACTGCAATATCATCAGGTTGCATAAGCTCCATAAATTCCGGAATGCGGCGATCAAATTCTTCAAGTGCGTGTGCATAACCAATAACGTCGCGCCTATGGCCATATTTCATGTCGAAATCAACGAAATTAGTAAAAACCAATGTGCGATCCGCAGCGGTTTTTGCCGCTAATAAAGTTTCATCAAATAATTCCTGGTTATCATGCGCAGTAATTTTCTCGCTAATACCATGTTGTGCAAAAATATCGGAAATCTTACCAATCGCGATAACCTTTCCGCCCTGCTCTGTAAATTTATCCAATAAAGTTTTTGCCGGCGGCGGTAAAGCATAGTCTTTGCGATTTGCAGTACGCTCATAACTTCCTGATTTACCAGTAAAAGGGCGAGCAATAACGCGGCCAATGTTATATGGTTTCAGAAGATTAAAAACCTTTCCACAAACTTCGTACAATTTATTTAAACCGAAAGTTTCTTCATGGGCAGCGATTTGAAACACGCTATCAGCCGAGGTATAGCAAATTGGCTGCCCACTTGACACATGTTGATCACCCAACTCTTTAATAATTTCCGTTCCTGAAGAATGGCAATCTCCTAAAATCCCTGAAAAACCCGTTTCTTTTAAAATATTATTAATCAATTCACGCGGAAAACATGGTTTCTGCTTAGGGAAATAACCCCAATCAAATAATACGGGAACACCCATTAATTCCCAATGGCCAGTTGGCGTATCTTTGCTCCAGCTGATTTCAGATGCAGCACCGTATTTACCTTGAGGAGTAACATCAGAAAAACCAGAAATTTTCTTATCGCAACATTGTTGAGCTGCTGCGATTAAGCCGAGATGAACGAGGTTAGGAATATGCAATGGACCTTGGCGAATGCCTTTTTTGTCAGCTTTGCCTGCCGCGCAAGCTTCGGCTATATGCAAAAAAGTGTTTGCACCTTTATCACCAAATTTTTCTGCATCCGGCAATGCCCCAATTCCAAAAGAATCAAGCAAAAACACAAATGCCCGCATAATATCTCCACGAAATAAAACAATAGATAAAAAATCAAAAACCGCGACAGAATGTCGCTTAACAATCATTCATCATTCATTGTTTTTCTGGTACCGAGGGTCGGAATCGAACCGACATGGTGTTGCCACCACCAAATTTTGAGTCTGGCGCGTCTACCTGTTTCGCCACCCCGGCACTTTTGGAGTCGGTATTGTAGTCAAAATTATTAATTTCTCCAAGATATAATTAATGCCATCCCCAACTTTTGTAGCCGCGGACTTTAGTCCGCGTGAGATGGCTTTGTTGATTCGTATTTTTGCGCAGGCTAAAAAGTTGAGAATCGCGTTTAATTAATAAAAAAACGTTAAAAATTAAGAATATTGCCACTCACCGCTGTAGTTTAAAGGAATTTTGTGGTAACTTATGCACAAAACTATTGAGGTACATTATGGAACAGCTGGCCATTGCAATTTTTGGTAATAGTTACGAAAAAATATTATATACCATTTCTGAATTAACTATTAAATATGAATGCCATATTTTACGCGCTCACATGACATCTTTGGGCAGTATTTATGCTTTCACTGCACTGATTACTGGCAATTGGAACACTATTGCTAAAATTGAAGCTGCGTTGCAAAATGAAGAAGCCAACGCCGCCGGTTCAATTATTTTTGAACGTACTAAATCCAAAAATCACCAAGAAAACTTCCTGCCCTATTCAATTCACGTAACCGGCATCGATGACACCAACATTGCCTGTGAAATTTGGTCGTTCTTTACTGCTCAAGGAATAGATATCGATAATTTATCCTTGGCTACTGGAATTACAGGCGCGCGCACTCCTCTATTTGATTTAAAAATTTCTATGAACGTTCCTGCTGATATTAGCCTTGCTAGTCTACGCGAACAATTTTTATCCCTATGCAATGAACTTAACGTAGACGGATCCATTGAACTCAAAACAATCGCCACATGAAAATTAAAAAAAGCATAAAATTATTTATTATCCTTATTAGCTTCGCATTAGTAACTACCATTCATGCTATCCCACCACCAACTGGCGTGCCCATTATTGCACAAAGAGAAAATGCAGAATTGGGTAAAAAACTTATGCAAGAACTGCGCCAACACGCGATAATTGTTGATGACCCAATTATTCAGAACTACATCCAAACCTTAGGACAAAGGCTTTTATCACATACCGAGAGCAGTTTAAAAAAGTTTCATTTCTTCATTCTTCAAGACTCAAGCATTAATGCTTTTGCCATGCCCGGCGGTTACATTGGCATTAATAGCGGATTACTTTTATCTACGCGAACAGAAAGCGAATTAGCCGCAGTGCTCGCACACGAAATTGCACACATTACCCAACATCATCTCGAACGCTTACTTGAACAAGTAGACAACATCAATATTCCCGCGACTGCAGCTTTAATGGCCACTTTATTATTAGGCGCAAGTTCCGGCAGCGCATCTACGGCCAATGCGGCTACGGGCGCAGCGATGGCGGTAATGGCAGGAAGTACACAACATCTTTTAAATTTTACACGCAGCAACGAAGCTGAAGCCGATCGCATTGGCATGAAAACTTTATATAATGCCGGTTTCGATCCTGAAGCGATGCCAAATTTTTTCGAACAAATGGAAAGGGCAAATATCGAATATGGCAATCAACTCCCGCCATATCTTTTAACTCACCCAGTTACTGGCACACGTATTGCTGATAGCCGCGGTAAAGCAGAGCTCTATCCAAAGAAAAATTTCACCAGCTCATTAGCCTATTCTTTAATAAAAGTACGCATTCAAGTTTTAATGATTCGCGAAAAATATCGCGCGCTGAGTGTATTTAAATCTTTAAGCACCAGAAGTGATGCTGAACGTTATGGTTATGCCTTAGCCGCATTTTTAGATCGTAAAGTCGAATTGGCCAAAGAAAACATAGATATTTTACTGAAAAAAAATTCCGACATCATTTATCAACTTTTATTAGCACAAATTCTAAGCGTGCATAATTTGCCCGGCTCGCTTAGTTTATTACAGCAGCAATTAACTATTCATGCGACTTATTACCCATTAATCATTCAATACGCTTCAACTTTGATCGATAATAATCAGGCGCAACCAGCGGAAGATTTCTTAAACCAATTCTCTGCGACTTACAGTGATGACCTGATGTTCTTACACCTTTTATCTCAAGCGCAAGCAAAAAATAAAAACTTAGCAGAAGCTTATATTACGCGCGCGAAAATGTACGAAATTCAAGGTTATTTCAAACAAGCATTGATTTTATTGCAACAAGCTTTAAAATTACCCAAAATAGATATAACTACAAAAAATTTAATTAACAAAAAAATTTCTTATCTTAAAATGGAAATTCAATCATGCAAAACCTGTTAATATTTTTTCTTCAAGCATTGATCGTTGTTGCGGGCATAACTTTAGGCATTCTTGCGATTGCCGGCGGTATCATGAACCTAGCTTTAAGATTTAAAGCCAAAGCCGGCCCTAAAGAAAAAATTGAAATTTTAAAGCTCAATGATAAGTATGAAAATTTTACTGAACTTTTAAACCAGGCAGTTTTAAGCAAAACTGAACTAAAGAACCTAGAACAGCAAAAGAAAGAAGAATTGAAGCTCAAGAAAAAACAAGAAAAAGTTGGTTCCATTCCTCTCCGCAAAAGAATTTTTGTACTCAACTTTTGCGGCGATATTCGCGCCACTCAAGCCGAAAACTTACGTGAAGAAGTAACTGCGTTATTAACCATCGCCACACCCAAAGACGAAGTTTTAGTAAAAATTGAAAGCGGTGGCGGTACGGTCCATGGTTATGGTTTTGCCGCATCGCAATTGGAACGCATTCACAATCGCAATATTCCGCTTATCGCTGCGGTAGATAAAGTCGCCGCCAGTGGCGGTTATATGATGGCGTGTGTCGCCGATAAAATAATTGCCGCGCCTTTCGCCATTATCGGTTCGATTGGAGTAATTATGCAGCTACCCAATTTCAATCGCCTACTCAAAAAACACGACATCGAATTTGAACAAATCATGGCAGGAGAATACAAGCGCACAATTACAGTATTTGGCGAAAACACCAATAAAGAACGTAAAAAAATGCAAGAGGAAGTCAACGATGCACACGAATTATTTAAGTCATTCATTGTCAATCATCGCTCCAATATTAATATCGATTTAGTATCCACCGGAGAACATTGGTACGGCATTCGCGCTCAAGAATTGCGCTTGGTTGACGAAATTATTACCAGCGACGACTATCTTGTAAAAGCCGGCGAAAAAGCCGATATTTATAGCCTCACCTACTCTGCTAAAAAAAGTTTAGCCAAAAAATTAGGTCTAACCTTACAAAAAGCCGCAGATTATTTTGCAAAAACAAAAGCAATTTAGGTGGAACTATGTCCACAGTATCTCAACGAGGGCTCAATATAGGCAAGTTATAAAACTTAACACCAACCCATTACTGCCTTCCTTAAGCGCGAGCTCGATTTGTTACAATACCTTTATGACAAATAGTTTTCACCACGCTTTACAACTCCACCAAATTGGCAACTTAGCAAGTGCTAAAGAAATATATAATAAAATTCTTATTGATAATCCCGATAACGTGGAAGTATTGCACTTGCTGGCAATTCTTCACTCTCAAGAACAGAATTTTCTCAAAGCGGCCGAATTTATAGAACAAGCACTAACCAAAGAATCATCGCCAACCCTTCACAATAACGCAGGCAATATTTACAAAAACCTGCAACAAATCGATCGTGCTATTTTTCACTATCAAAAATCTTTATCGCTAAAACCCAACGCCGCTGCCCATAACAATCTTGGCATTATTTATTATAATTCGGGTCAACTAAACAAGGCTACGGAACACTACCAAGCCGCATTAGCACTCAATCACCTTCTGGTTGACGCATATTTTAATTTGGGATTAATCGCCCAAATTCAACAAAAATTATCTTTGGCAAGCAGCTACTTTTCAGAAACTTTAAAACTAAAACCTCAACATACAGAAGCTCACTATCAATTAGCCAGCATTGCTCAACAAGAAAATGATTTGGATACTGCAATAAAACATTATCACAAAGTTTTAAAAATTGATCATAATCACATAAAAGCGCACTACAATCTTGGAGTTTTATTGATTAATAAAGGAAAATTAAACCCAAGCATTCGCCATTTTAAAAAAATATTATCGAACGATCCTAACCATCAAGAAAGTTATCACAATTTAGGGGTGATTTTTTTAAAACAAAACAAACCTGAAATAGCCTTAAAATATTTCTTGCGCCTATCTCAATTGACCAAAAACTTTGATAGTTATTACAATTTAGGAACTATTTATCTTGATCTTGGAAAATTGCAAGACGCAATTATTTATTTCCATGAAGCTTTAAAATTAAAACCGGAAAATCTTGAAACCTGCATCAATCTTGCTGGGATTTACTTAAGAAAAAGAGATGAAAATAACGCCATTAAATATTACGAACAAGTTCTAAAAATTAACCCCCACAATGAAGAAGCAAAATATTTAATTGCAGCTCTTAAAAGCGAAAACTTATCCATCGCTCCAACCCAATACGTCCAACACCTTTTTGACAACTATGCCAATCATTTTGATCAACACCTGCAATTACTAAAATATAAAGTTCCCGAAGAAATTTATAATGAAATCATAAAGATACTAGGAAAAGAGATCAAAAATCTGGTTATTTTGGATTTTGGCTGTGGAACTGGTTTGGCAGGAGAAAAATTTAGTCTTCACGCAGATAAAATAATAGGCATTGATTTATCAGAAAGAATGCTTGAAATTGCCAAACAAAAAAATATTTATGATGAATTAAAAATGGGTAATGAAAACGATATTATTAATTACCCGCACATCGACTTGATCATTGCCGCAGACACTTTTGTATACATTGGCGATCTAGACAAAATGTTTGCGAATTGCAGAAAAATTTTAAAACTGGGTGGTTTGTTAGCGTTTACAACCGAACAAACCGATCACTATCCTTATCTTTTACAAAAAACAGCTCGTTTTGCTCATTCAATTTCCTATCTAAATGAATTATCTATAAAGAATAATTTTACTATATTAATTAACAAAAATATTATCGCAAGAACCAACGAAGGAAATGAGGTTAAATGTAATTTATTTATTGTTAAAATCTTAACTCATTGATTTTATTAGAGTTTTTATTTGCATGGTCATATTTTAATAGATATTTTAACAAGAATAATCATAAAGACTGTGATATAATTATGGCATGTCAAAAAAACTGAACCGAAGCGTTCTTATTCTAGGGACGGTTATATTTTGTTTGGCAGAGCTTAGTGGATGCAGTTTTAATGAGTTACCTAAAAAAGATGGATCCCCAAGCACTGATTTTGACGCTTCAACAATACCTAACGCTGTACCAAAAAATGAACCATTGAGCAAACATGGCAACAAATCCTATCGCATTGGTGATCAACATTACCAAGTAATGAAATCAGCCAAAGGATATAAAGCGCGAGGTATCGCCTCGTGGTATGGAACCAAATTTCATGGCCACACTACCTCCTCTCTTGAAACTTATGATTTATATTCAATGACTGCCGCAAGCCCTACGCTCCCCTTACCCACTTATGTTAAAGTTACAAATCTACGCAACGGCAAAGAGGTTATCGTCAAAGTAAACGACCGCGGACCTTTCAAAAGAAACCGAATTCTAGACCTTTCCTATGCCGCCGCAAAAAAATTGGGCTTCATTCACCATGGAACTACCCGGGTAGAAATCATTGCCATCGATCCTGACCAATTAAAAAAACAAAACCTTGCATCTGTTTAGTAAATAATCCTATAATTTATTAGTAATTTCCAATCGGAGCACAAATATGAGCACACTTGTTATTCTTGTCATTATACTAATTGTCATTGCCATCTGGATAGTTAGTATTTACAACAAACTCATCCATATGATCGAAGAAGTAAATAATAACCAACAACAAATCGACGTACAACTCGATCGCCGTTATAAAGTATACGAATCTTTGATTGAATCAGTAAAAAAATACATGGATTACGAAAAAACCACGCTCAAAGAAGTGGTCGCATTACGCAATCAGGCACAACAAGCTCGTAATGCTGGCGATGAAAAAGGCCGGGTAAATGCCGAAGAAGCCATTTCCAAAATCGGCACTAATATTGGCTTGGTTTTTGAGCAATATCCACAACTCAAAGCTGATCAAAATGTTTTGCAATTACAAGAAGAAATTGTCAATACTGAAAACAAGCTAACTTTTGCCAAACAAGCCTATAACGACAGTATCGAAAGGTATAACGCGACTAAAAAATCACTTTTTGAATCGATGATCGTTGGCCTTTGCCCTGGTAAATTACTTAAAGACTTCACTTATTGGGGAATATCAAGCGAACAACGCCAGCAGCAAGAAAATTATAAGGTTAAGTTATAAGGCTGCGCGTATTAACCATATTCAAACCCGTGTATACCAAAAACCATGCCAAACAATTTCATCACAGCTGCCGCTGCTAATTGGCGCCAACAACTAAGCATTAACGAAAAACGCACCAAAACAGTCCTGGGCGTTTTTATTTTGATTTACCTCGTCGTAGGTTTAATCATTGACATTTATTTCAATGCTACTTTGGCAGACGTTCCCATAATCAAAGCCATCACTCTTTTATTAACCTTCAAAGCTCCGCCCATTGCTTCAATTATCATGGTAACAATTGCTATCGTTTCGATTGCAATTACTTTTGTGTTATACGATAAAATCATGTTACTCGGTACAACTTACCGCGAAATTACCGAAAAAAATGCGCAATCGCTTGAAGAAAAGCAGTTATATAACGCTATGGCTGAATTACAAATTGCTGCGGGATTGCGTTATTTGCCTAAAATTTATCTTATCGATGCGCCTTATATGAATGCATTTGCCAGCGGTTATAGCGAAAAATCAGCAATGGTTGCAATTACCACGGGGTTACTCAGCAAACTATCGCGCCACGAATTGCAAGCAGTTATGGCACATGAACTAAGTCATATTAAACATCAAGATATAAAATTAACGTTGGCGATTTCCGTTTTGAGCAATATTATGCTGATTGCCATTGACATTTTATTCCGCAGCATGTTCTTCTCCGACCGCAGAAAACGCGACGACGGTATCTTCATCATCATCACCACTTTACGCTTTGTATTACCGTTATTAACCGTGGTATTAATGCTTTATTTAAGTCGTACGCGCGAATTTATGGCCGACGCCGGTTCGGTTGAATTGACTAGAGACAATAACGCTTTAGCTAGCGCTTTAATTAAGATTAGCAATGATCACACCAATAACCAAGAAGCATACAGTCAAGCGTATAATGCTGTCGGTCATGAAGACATTCGTCGCGCTGCCTACATTTTTGATCCGACGCAAGCTGGAATTCGATTACAACAATCAATGGCAACGCTTTTTTCTACGCATCCACCTTTAGCTGCAAGATTGCAAGCATTAGGAGTAAAAACGCGTTAATTCGATAAGAGCGCTAATCTTTGCACAAATAGAGCAAATATCACGAATTAATGTAATTGGGTCCATCTTCTGTCACCTCAAAAATTACTGATAAATTTTCAAATTTGATCAAACACAAATTTGATCAAACCATACAAAACCCTCATGGAGTTAAACTCCACCCCGAAGGATGAAAATCGACTGACATAGGCAGTTGATTTATAAGGCAAAGTATTGGAAGATAAAG
>Ga0233425_10008894_pt1 | contig 13040 bp, 11 predicted proteins | sample Watercolumn_Towu_2_FD_181712 | JGI IMG/M metagenome (GOLD analysis project Ga0233425, IMG submission 181712) | Freshwater microbial communities from Lake Towuti, South Sulawesi, Indonesia - Watercolumn_Towuti2014_140_MG | ecosystem: Environmental > Aquatic > Freshwater > Lake | place...
TCTTCGAATCTCGGGAACCGCGGGCGGCGAGAGGAAAGGGATTGTCCGAGGGTTGGACAATTCATTACGGGGCAACGGATTCGGCAGCGGTTGGCTTGCGTCGCAGATTGTCTGTCCCCAGTTCCCGGTCTCAAGTTCTCCGTCCCCAATTCCTCAGCACCAGTTCCTCAGCAGCGTGCGAACGGAGGCCGAGGTCGCGCGTCACTGCCTGGCCACGGCGGACGCGGCCGAAGCCGAGGCCGCCCTGATCTGCTGCGGACATCAAGGGACAGTGAAACAGTGCCGGTCGGTCCTCTGCAAGTTCTCTGCCCCCTGGTCCCGTGGGAGTTATGGGGCAACCGATTGGGTCACATCTGGTTCGCCCCACACATTGCCTGTCCCCAGTTCCTCCGACGACAGCCTCCGCTCGTGGCGCGTTCTTCGAATCTCGGGAACCGCGGGCGGCGAGAGGAAAGGGATTGTCCGAGGGTTGGACAATTCATTACGGGGCAACGGATTCGGCAGCGGTTGGCTTGCGTCGCAGATTGTCTGTCCCCAGTTCCCGTTTCTGCCCAAGGGCGTCTACGTCTTCGAGTATTCCGCGCGCGTGGTGCACAAGGGCCGCTACCAGTCCGGCATGGCCGAGATCCAGTGCATGTACGCGCCGGAGTTCAACAGCCACTCCGGCAGCGTCGAGATCGAGGCGCGGTAGCCGCGCCGCCCGGGCCGCCGCCGTTGTCCGCCCGACGACGGCCTCCGCTCGTGGCGCGTTCTTCGAATCTCGGGAACCGCGGGTGGCGAGAGGAAAGGGATTGTCCGAGGGTTGGACAATCGGCTATGGCCATGGGTTGTGTCGCATCTGGTACGCCCCCCACACGGCCTGTCCCTCACTTCCTTTCTCGACCGTCGTCAAGCGCCGCGTGCGGTAGTCGTAGGCGGCCTACTGCTCGGGGGTCGGGGTCGCTATCGGTATCGGGGTCGACTCGATACCGATCCCGATACAGAGGATCACGAGACAGGTTCACCATCCTCGCCTGTCTCTTTGAACCGGCTTCGCCGGTTAGTAACGAACGCCCAAGTCGGGGCGGTCACCCCTTTTCCACCCATAACCCAGGGAACGCGTGCCAAGCACCTTGGTCTGCTCAACCTTCAGACTGTTGCCTTCAGTTGATTCGACGATCACCTCCAAACACCAGTCGACAGGCCATATTGACTCAATGCAGATGCACGACACTTCGATCCCCCCCGGAATGGGACGCGCGCTCATCACTGGCGGAACTGGGGACGGAGAAACTGGGGAGGAACTGGGGACGGAGAAACCGTGGAGAAGCCGTGGCGGGAGCCACGAGCGGAAGGCTGCGACGGGTTGCTGGAGGTCGGCGATCACGATGCACGGACGCTGAAACGGGGTCGTGATGGGATGCGGGGGTCAGGTGGAGGGAGTGGATGGACTGCTTTGCCGGTAGCCAGGCGCACCGCGGCACTGCCGAGCGTGATCGGCAGAGCAGTGGCGATCAGTCTTTGCGGGTCGGGAGCGCTCAGGCGCAGGACGCGCAGGCGTCGCCAGCAGCAGACGGGCGCGGCGTCGAATTCGGCCGCGTCCGCCGTGGCCAGGCGGTGACGGGCGACTTCCGCCTCGGTCCGCACGCGGCGCATGGTCTCGCGCACGAAGATCTCCGAACCTATCACTAGGCCGTCCACCCAATGCCGGACCCGGTGGCGGGCGGTCATCGCGAAGGCCGGGACAACCCAAGGGCCAGGGAAAGGGTGTCAGAAACACGCGCGAAGATCGAGGGCGCGTTTCCTTTCCACTGCGGGGTCGGATGCAGGAGACGAGGGCGGAGCCGTTCTGGACGCGCCTCTCCCTTGCGTCGCCCTTGTGTTTCCGCGCATCCAGGTTCCACGCCGTCTCCCCCAGGGGTCCATCCCCTGCGTCTCCCCGCGCCACTCGTCGCTCCCTCTTCCGGCGCTTGACACCTGGTATCTTATACCGCAAGGTACCGTGCCGAACATGGTACCAGTGGATCGACCGGTGCGGATGAAGTCGGCGGCGCGGGGGACAGCGCGGCGATGACGGACGCGGAGAACTGGCTGGCGCAGATGCGGAGGGGCACCCTCGAGCTCGCGATCCTGAACGTTCTGGCGCGGGAGCCGCGGCACGGCTACGGGCTGGCGCGGCGCCTGGCCGGCGGGCCGGGCCTCGCCATCGGGGAGGGCACCGTCTATCCGATCCTCAACCGCCTGCGCGAGAACCGCCTGATCTCCAGCCGGCTGGTGGCATCGACCGAAGGGCCGGCGCGGCGGGTCTACAGCCTGACCGCGGCGGGCGAACGGCAGCGGCGGGACATGAACGAACGATGGGCGGCGCTCGCGGAAAGCCTGGACCGGGTGATCCGCGAGGCGGCCGGGGCCCGACCAGGAGACGAGCGGTGAAGACGCGAACACCGGAGGCGGCGCACCTGGAGCAGGACTACCTCGCCCGCCTGCGCGCGATGCTCGGCGGCCGGCCGGCGGCGGAGGCCGAGGCGATCCTGCAGGACGTGCGCGACCACATCGAGTCGGCGCTGGGCGAGTCCGCCGCCGAGCCCGTATCGTTGACGGCGATGGCCGCCGTGTTCGAGCGGCTGGGACCGCCCGAGACCTGCGCCGCGGCCGAGGAGTCCGCCCGTGCCCGGCCGCCCTCGCCGGCCCCGCCCGTCCCTGCGGCGGGCGTGGCGTCCGCCGTCGACGGCGAGGCCTGGGCCGGCGTGATCGACCGCCTCTGGTGGGCGTTCCTCGTCACGACGATCGGCTTGTACGTGCCGGTGATCGAGTTCGCGTTCTGCGACATCGCGGGCATCGCGCTCGTGCTCGCGGCGGTCCGCCGTCTCCCCGCCGGCGCGCCGGACGACTACCGGACGCTCGCGCCACACGGCGTCATCGCGATCGTCCTGCTCCTGCTCACGTCGCCGCTCATCGCCCTCTCGCACATCGCCCCGCTGCTCGCGCTGGCCGTGGTGCCGGTCGCGGTGGCGGCCTTCGCGTGGGAACTGATCGTGTACGCAAAATGCATGGGCGGCGCCGCGGCGCTCCTCGAAGGCCGGGGCCGGGCCGACCTCGCGCGATCGGTTCGAACCAGCCGCGCCATCTACATCGGCTCCTGCATCGGCGTCACGGTGTTCATGATCGGCGTGGTCCTCGTCGTGGCCCTGGTCACGCCCGCGGGCCGCCGGGAGGGCATCGACTGGCCGACGGAGATCCTCAGCGCCTGCGTCATGCTGCCGATCGGCTGGGTGTTGGGCGCCTTCTTCGCTTTGCGTCCGCTCGGCCAGGTCCGTGCGGCGTTGCGCGAGACGGCCGCCGCGTGACGATCGCGATCCGGCGGGCCGCCCCTTGCCCTTCACGAGACCTTCTACTTCTGCGCTCCGACCTCCGCACACCTTCGGATTGGTCTTCCCCGGCGCGCGAGCAACCCCTATGCTCCCGCCATCGTGGCGGAGGCGCACATGATCTGGTACTACGCGAAGGGCAATCGGCCGGAAGGTCCGTTGACGGAGGCCGACATCCAGCGCCTGGCGTCCGAGGGGGCGCTGAAGCCGGCCGACCTCGTCTGGCAGCCGGATTACGGAAACCAGTGGCGGGAGGCGCGCACGGTCCCGGGGCTCTTCCCCGAGGCGGCGCCCGGCACGGCGCGGGAAGCTACGGGCGGGGCGACGCCCAACCGCGAGCTGATGGCGCGCGCGCGGCAGGCGCTCCGCGGCCACTGGGGATCGGCCGTCGGCGCGAGCGTGCTCGTGCCGCTCCTCCTGTGGGGCGTGGGCCTGCTGTCGGCGGTGGTCGTCTGCATCGGCCCGATCGTGGCGCTGCTCGTGACGGGGCCCATCGCGCTCGGCGCCTCGATGTTCTTCCTCTCGATGAGCCGCGGCGAGGGCCCCTCGGTCGGCCGGCTGTTCGGGGGATTCCGCCGGTTCGGCGCGGCTCTCGGCGCCATCCTTCTCGTCGGCATCTTCACGCTGCTGTGGACGCTTCTCGCCCTGCTGTTGCCGGTCATCCTGTGGGCGGCGCTGGCGGCCTTGGGCGCCGTGGTCCTGCCGGCGGGCGCGACGAAACCCGCCGATCTGGCCGCCCTCGGGCCGATCGCCCTCGCGGCGCTCGTCGCGACGTACCTCTATCAGATCGCGGCGTCCATCGCGATCCAGTTCCGGTACGCGCTGGTCTTCTTCGCCCTGGCCGACGACGACACGATGGGCCCGCTGGATGCCGTGCGCACCAGCGTCGCGCTGATGAAGGGGCGCAAGTGGAAGCTCTTCGGCCTCTACTGCCGGTTCATCGGCTGGGCGCTGCTGGCTTCCCTGACCTGCGGCATCGGCTGGCTCTGGCTGTGGCCGTACGTCCGCACGAGCGTGGCCGCGTTCTACGACGACGCGCAGATGCCCCTCTCGCCGGCCACGTCGCGCTTCCGTCTTCCCGCGACCGCGACGTGAGGGAGTTCAGACCAGCTCCGCGAAGACGCGATCGCTGACGAACAGCGCGCGTTCGGTCAGGCGCACGCCGCGCGCGGTCCGCTCCAGCAGCCCCTCCGCGGCCAGCGCGTCGATCTCCCGTCCGCGCAGCGCCTCGTAGTCGAAGCCCGTCCGCCCGCGGAACCACTCGCGGTCGACGCCGGCGATCCGCCGCAGCCCGAACACCAGCGTTTCCCGCGCGCGCGCCTCCGGATCGAGCGTCTCCTCGAACTCGATCGGATCCGCGCCGCGGCGCAGCGCGTCCGCCCACGCGCGCAGGTCGCGGAGGTTGGCCCGGCGCCGTCCGCCGGCGTGCGCGTGCGCGGAGGGCCCGGCGCCGGCGTAATCGCCCCCGCTCCAGTAGAGCAGGTTGTGCCGGCAGGCGCGGCCGGGGCGGGCCCAGTTGGAGATCTCGTAGTGCTCGAAGCCGGCGGCGGCCAGGGCGCGCCGGAGGCCCGCGTACTGCTCCCCGGCTTCGTCCTCGTCCTCCTCCGGCCAGCGGCCGGCCGCGCGTTCGCGGGCCAGCGGCGTGCCGTCTTCGATCGTGAGGGCGTAGGCGGATACGTGATCGGGCGCCAGCCGGACCACGGCGTCCAGGGTCGCCGCCCAGACCGCCGGCGTCAGCCCCGGCACGGCGTACATCAGGTCGAGACCGACGTTTTCGAAGCCGGCCGCGCGCGCGACGCCGACCGCCTCGCGGGCCTCCCGCGCGTCGTGGAGGCGCCCCAGCCGCACGAGGATGGAAGGGTCCAACCCTTGGACACCGATCGAGAGCCGGTTCACGCCCTCCCCGCGGAGGAGGCGGGCCTTGGCGGGCGTGAGCGTGCCGGGGTTCGCCTCGCAGGTCCATTCCGCCACGGCCTCGGGCCGTATCCGCGACCGGACGACATCGAGCAGCCGGCCGAGCGCGGCCTCCGGCAGCGCGGTCGGCGTGCCCCCGCCGAGGAATACCGTCGCCGGCGAGAACCCCGGCGGCCAGCGCGAGGTCTCGATCGCGAGCGCGTCGAGGTAGCGCTCGATCGCCTCGCCGGCGCCCGCGTCCGTCGCGCCGGCGGGGATCGAGTAGAAATCGCAGTACGGGCACTTGCGCGCGCAGAAGGGTACGTGCACGTAGAGGCCGGCGCCGCGGTCCGTCGGACGCTCAGGCATCGCGCACGACGGGATTGGCCTGCGTCCCGAGCCCCTCGGCGCCGGTCTCGAGGAGGTCGCCGGGGCGCAGCAGGACCGGCGGCCGGCGGGCCGAGCCGATGCCCGAGGGCGTGCCGGTGGCGACCACGTCGCCGGGCTCGAGGGTCATGGCGGCGGAGAGGAACTCGACGATCGCGGGGAGGCGGAACACCATGTCGGACGTCCGCCCGTCCTGCAGCGGCGCGCCGTTGAGCCGCGAGAAGAGGCGGAGGCCGTGCGGGTCGGGCGCCTCGTCGGGCGTGACGAGGAACGGCCCGAGCGGGCAGAACGTGTCGAAGCCCTTTCCGTAGAACCACTGCTGTCCCGCGCGCTGGGCCTCGCGGTCGGTGACGTCGTTGAGCACGAGGTAACCCGCGACGGCGGGCATGGCGCCGGCGGCGTCGAGGCGCTTCGCCGCGCGCCCGACGACGAACGCGAGCTCCACCTCGCCGTCCACGACCGTCGAGGCCGGCGCCAGCCGGATGGGGTCGAAGGGCCCGATGACGGCGGTCGGCGCCTTGGCGAACACGACCGGCCGCGCGGGCACCTCGCTGCCGAACTCGGCGGCATGCTCGGCGTAGTTCTTGCCCAGGCACAGGATCTTGCCCGGCCGCGCGACGGGCGGGCCGAGGCGGACGGTGTCGGACCGGACGGTCTTCCGGCTCCGTTCCGTCAGGAGCGCGCGCACGCGCTCGATGCCGCCGTGGCGGAAGAAGCGGGCGTCGTAGTCGCGCAGGTCGAAGGCCATCGCGCGGACGTCGAGGATCTCCGCCGGGACGCGGGCATCGTCGCCGCCCAGCCACACGCCCGGCCGTTCCGCGCCGGGTTCGCCGAACCGGACGAGCTTCATGTCGCTCCTTCTTCTTCCGCCGGATCCGCCGCCGGATCCGCCGCCGCGGCGACCCCGGGGGCGGCGGCGCGGCGCGGTTGCCGCGGCCGGGACACGGCGCGGCCGTCGGGGCCGAGGGCGGCGCGCGTCAGGCCGGCGGCGGCCAGCACCTCGTCGGTCGTCCGGAAGTGGCACTTGGCGGTGTCGAGCAGGATCTCCGGGGGGCGCGACGCGAGCAGGGCGGCGGCGGCGGCCTTCACGGCCGGCGAGGCGCCCTTGGGGAGGGGCTGGCCGAGGTCGGACGCCATCCGGTCGAGCGCGTCGACGAAGGCGGCGCGAGCGAGCACGGAGGCGGCGGCGACGGCGATATCCGACTCGGCGCGCGGCCGCTGGACGAGCTGGATGCGCCGGCCGTGCTGCAGGAGCGCCCGGCGGATGCGGTCCTCCGGCCCGAACTGGTCGGCGACGGCGCGGGGACAGCCGGGCACCTTCTCGAGCAGGTTCTCGATCGCGCGGGCATGGCCCCATCCCAGAATGCGGTTGACGTTGCCCATGGAGGCGTAGAGCCGGTTGTAGGCGCGGGGGCCGATGGGGACGAGCGCCCACGCCGGTCCGAGCGTTTCGCGGATGCCGCGGGCCATCTCGCGGGCGGCGCGGTCGCTGCCGATCGTCTTGCTGTCGCGGACGCGCAGGCGCTTGAGCGCGTCGATCGTCGAGCGGTCGACGTAGGCGGCGGCGATGACGAGCGGCCCGAAGAAATCGCCCTTGCCGGATTCGTCGACGCCCATGTGCGGCTCGTACTCCTCCGGACGGCGCACCTCGTCGTATCCCGAGACGAGGGCGCCGAGGATCCGCGGCTCCAGCACGAACGCCACCCAGTCCGCCGCGCCCCGGCCCTGCGCAACGCACTTGCCGCTGCGGTAGAGCACGATCCGGCAGTCCGGCCGGTCCCCGGCCGCCCGGGCGTAGGCGACCTCGGCGGGGCGGTAGTTCCCGCTCCGCAGTTCGCGCTCCAGCGCATCCTGCTCGGCCGGCCCCAGATCGAACGCGAAAGAGTTCTGGCGCGGCGGTTCCATGGCGCGTAACATAGCCCCCGGTTGGCGCTTCTGGCAACCCCGCGACCGTGCGGCGGACCGAAAAAAACTTCTGTTTTTCGTTTGACCCGCGCCTCCAAGACACGTAGCCTGACCGCGACGATAGTAGAGATGGTTCGGTTTCGAGCCCCTCAGCGCGCACCGAACTCGCGGAAAGCGAAAGGGATATCCTATGAACAAGATGATTTCGTCCGCTCTGGCCGCCGCCCTGACGCTGGCGGTTTTCGTCCCACCGGTGGTGTCCGCCCAGGAGAAGCAGGAAGACCCTTACACCCAGCAGCAGTTCATGCTGGATTTGACGATCCGGCTGGGGATCATCCCGTCGTTAGGCGGAAACGTGCCGACCCCCAAGGACTGCGAGGTCGAGCTCCTCCGCTTCGGCGTTCAGCCGGTCGGCGGCTGGCAGTACACCGAGCCGGTCACGCCGTTCCTGCTGACGCAAGTGCTCGTGCAGGTATTCGTCGCCCAGGGCGCGAAGGATGCCGCGCTGCCGCCCAAGGAGAGCGAGAACGATCCGCAGGCGTGGCTCGACGCCCTGAAGAAGGTTCTCGAAGATCTCCGCGTCGTCGAGACGGTCGAAGGCACGCTTCGCGCGATGAAGCCCGACCTCGGCGTTCAGATCATCGCCGGATGGTATACCATGTCGGCCGACCAGTTGATCACCCGGATCGTCGGCAGTTCCCAGGTCGTGACACAGGGCCTGGCCCGCGCGCAGGTCGCCGCGGTGATCGGCGGCGCCCGGGTCGTGCGCCGCGACGATGCGACGCCGGACACGCCATAGCGGGCAAGGGCGTCGAGGTTCGGAAGCGTGACGGGATTCCGGAAGGAGAACGGGAGCATGAACAGGACGAGCAGATGGGTGGCATTGACGGCGGCGGTCGGAGCGATGGCGATTCCCGTCGCGGGTCGGGCACAGGACTCGATCGAGCAGGATAGCGGCCGGATGTGGGACATCGTCAACCAGTTCATCGTGGGGTACGACGACAACATCTACCAGACCCCCGAGCACCAGGACGACAGCTTCAAAATATCCGACGCCTTGATCCTGTCCCTCGACGTCAAGAAGCCGACGCGGTACTTCAGCTTGCGGTACCGGCCGCAGTACACGTGGTGGGAAAAGAAGGAACCGGACAACACCGACTGGTCGCACGTCTTCAGCCTCGTCTGGACCGAAGAGGTCAGCCGGAAGCTGAGTCTGTCGTTCATCGATTCGTTCACCTACGTTGACGAGCCGGAATTGATCGGGGCCGACGGATCCATCGCGCGCGCCGACAATGCGTACCTGTACAACACCGGGACCCTGACCGCCCGCTTCAGCCCCAAGCCGACGCTGGACGGGGATGCGTCGGTTCGATACGCCATGCTCCGCTACGAAGAGGACCGGCAGGCCGAGCGCGAGGATTACGACCTGTGGGTCTTCGGCCTGACGGGCCGCGATCTCGTCCGCAAGGACCTGACCGCCCTGGTCGACGTGCGGTACGAGAATCTCATCTATCGCGACGCCGGCCTCGACCAGGAGGTGTTCATGGCGTTCCCCGGCGCGACGAACCAGAACGACGTCACCACCCAGGTTCCGGATCGCGGATCCGACACGTGGCAGTTCGGCCTGGGCCTGCAGAAGACGTTCTCCCCCAGCTTGGTGAGCACGCTGCGCGGCGGCTGGATGTACAAGCAGTACGAGGCCGCGAACACCGAGAACGAAGACGCTCCCTATGTCGACCTGCAGTTGACGAAGAGCGTGTCGTTGCGGACACAGTTCGCGTTGAGCGCGGGGTATTCGCTGTATCGTTCGGACGTGCTGACCTACGCCGGTCAGACGCGGTACAACGGGTCGGCCTCGGTTCTTCACGACCTCACGGCGAAGATTCGCGTGGGCGGCGGCCTGACGTACGTTCATTCCGAATACAACGCCGAGCAGTCCGTGGTCGAGCTGGACGAGGTGCAAGTGCAGGACGGGTCTGAGGATGCTTTCTACGCCACGCTTACCGCGTCCTACGAAGTCGACCTCGCGAATTCGATCGAAGCCAGCTACACCTTCAGCGACCTGTCATCCGATGTGCAGCAGGACTTCGAGAGGAATCAGTATCGCCTCGGATGGAGGCTGCGCCTGTAAGAAGCGCGTGAGGCCGCCTCGATCGAGGGCGGGCGGTGCGGGAGGCCGCAGCAGGCATTCGAGCTTCTGCGGCCTTCACCGTGAATGGATATAGCGGGGACCTATGGACCAGCCGACTCAGCAGGAAGCGGGACTGCATTTTCTGGACTACTGGCGCGTCATCCGCTCGCGCAAGGAAATCATCCTGGCCGTGACGCTGCTGGTCGTGCTGGCCGGCGTGGGTTACACGTTCACGCTGCCCAGGATGTATCGCTCGATGGCGCGCATCCAGGTGCGCGAAGACACGCTGGATGTCGCCGTCTTCGGACCGCAGAGTTCGTACGCCTACAACCCCTTCTTCCTGCGCACGCAATACGAGGTGATCCAGTCGCGGCCCATCCTGTACCAGGTGGTCGACAGTCTGAACCTGTGCGAAGTTTGGGGGAAGGAGTACGGCGAGGGGCAGCCCCTCCCCAAGGAAGTCGCGGCCTCAATGCTGGGCCGCTCGATCCGTGTGGACCAGTACCGCGACACGAGCCTCATCGCCATCAACGTGACGCGGACCAATCCCGACGAGGCCGCGCGCATCGCCAACGAGGTGGCGACCGTCTACCGCAACCAGCGGCTCGACCTCAAGAAGCGCGAGCTGAAACGCGGCCTGGAGGCGATGGAACGCGAACTGCAGACCCAGCGGGAACGCGTGGAGCTGGCCGAGAAGGAAGTCGAACGCCTCCGCCGGGAGCTCGGCGTGGCGCTCATCGGCCGGGGCTTCCGAGTCGAGAAAGTGCGGCTCCAGCAGCTCGAGGCCGACCGCATCTCCTCCCGCGTGGACATGCTTTCGCGCAAGGCGCGCATCGACCAGGTCAAGGACCTCAAAGACGACGAGCTGCTGGAAGTGGCGGCCTATGTCGTGAACGACCCCGAGATCGCGGCGATCCGCCGGCAGTTGCTCGATACGGACGTCTCCCTCCGGCTGCTCGCGGAGAGCCGGGGCGAGGAGCATCCCGACGTCCGACGCATCAAGGCCGGACGGGATGAACTGGTCAAGAAGATGAAGGTCGCGCTCGACGGCCTCAAGAAGGGCATCCAGGCCGAGTACGAGGTCGCCCTCACGCGCTACAAGGCGCTCGAGGAAGAGCTGGCAGCGGCCCGCAAGGCGGATATCGCCGCCGAAGGCGATGCCTTCCTGCCGTTCGACAAGGCGGAACGCGATCTGGAACTGCAGCGGAGCATCCTGAACGCGCTCGAAGCGCGCGTGATGCAGGAGACGATCCAGATGCAGGTGCCGCGCACGCCGGTCGAGGTGATCGACCCCGCCGAATCCAACGGGCGGCCCATCAGCCCGAACATGATGCTCAACGCGCTCCTCAGCCTCTTCATCGGTCTCACCGCCGGCGTCGGTCTCGCCTATTTCATCGAATACCTCGACACGTCGGTCAAGACCGTGGACGACGTGGAGCGCCTGCTGGGCCTGCCGGTGCTCGGCGTCATCCCGCAGAAGGTGCGGCCGCTGATCGAGGAGGGGCCCGACAGCCCGCACGCCGAAGCCTACCGGATCCTGCGCACGAACCTCATTTTCGCCAACAAGGGCGTCTCCGGCGGCGCGTTCGCCCTCGCGAGCGGCGGCGTCGGCGAGGGCAAGTCGACGACGCTCTTCAACCTGGCGTACGTCTGCGCCACGCTGGGCGACAAGGTGCTGATCGTGGACTCCGACCTGCGGCGCCCCGTGCAGCACACCATCCTCGGCATGCAGAACCGCTTCGGCCTGACCAACGTCCTCATGCGCGACGTGCCGATCGAGGAAACCATCAAGCCGGTCCCGAACCTGCCCAACCTGCATTTCCTGCCGAGCGGCAAGCTGCCCCGGTCGTCGGTTGGCGTGCTGAACCAGCAGCGGATGCGGGAGCTCGTGAAGAACCTGAAGGCCCGGTACGACTACATCCTGTTCGACTCGCCGCCGATGGTCGGCGTCAGCGACGCCTCGATCATCGCGAGCGAGGTGGACGGCGTGCTCCTGGTGGTCCAGTACCGCAAGTATCCCCGGATCATTTCCTCGCGCGCCAAGCGCATGGTGGAGAACGTCGGCGGCAAGCTGGTCGGCGTCATCCTCAACAACATCAACATCGTCCGCGACGACTACTACTACTACTATCACTCGTACTACTCGAACTACTACTATCGGCGGGATCAGGGCGCCTCGTCCGGAGCCGGTCGCGAGCCGGCGACGAAGGCCTCCTGACCGGCTCGGGCGGGGAAGGCAAGAATGAGGCGATTGCTGCAGCTCACGGCCGTGTTCCTGGCGTTGGCGTTCGGTTCGACGGGGTGCCGAGGGCTCCGGCCGGGCGCGGACAAGGAGGAACCGGCCCCGGGGTCGTCCGCGGTCGGCCTGCGGCTCGACGAAGGCACGCCCTATGCCCTGCCATCCGGCCCGCGGGCCGGCGCGCCGCGCGAGACCGGAGGCTCCTCCGCGGTTTCCGAAAGCGCGTCGGCCTACCGCATCCGCGTGGGCGACATCATCGTGATCTCCCTCCGCACGTCGGAAGAGCAGCGGATGGAGCTGATTGTGGACGAGAGCGGGAGTATCCGCCTGCCGTTGATCGACCGGGTCAAGGCGGAAGGCCTGACCAGCATGGGCCTGGAGGAGGCCGTCCAGAAGGCCTACCTCGTCGGCAAGTTCTACAAGTACATCACGGTCAACATTTTCATCCCCTCGCGGAGCTACTATGTGCGGGGCGAAATCCGTGCGCCGGGCAAGTACCCGTGGCAAACGGGGATGACGGTCATGCAGGCCATCGCTTCGGCGGGCGGGTTCACCGATTTCGCCGCTCCCGGCGGCGTCCAGATCATGCGGGGAGAAAGGATCGTCATGTTCAACGCGAAGGCGGCGGAGCGCGATCCCGCCAAGGATATCTCGATCGAAACGGGCGACGTGATCGTCATCCCGCGCAGCTGGTACTAGCCGCCGGGGCCTCCGATGAGAGCGGATCCGCCCCCCTCCGCAACCTCGGCCACGCGCCTTCCTGCCCCCGGGGTCGCCGGAGCGGTCTTCGCGCTTCTCGCCGCGGCGACGATCGCGTCCCTCGCTCGTTTCGGCGGAGTGCGCATGTGGTATGCCGCCCCGGGCATGTTGTGCATCTTCGCCGCCGTCGTGCTCCTGGGCCTTGACGGCCTGCGTGGGGGCTCCGTGTTCCGGGGCTTGCCGGGCGCCATGCCCTGGTCGATCTTCCTGGTCTATGCCGCCGTCCGCATCCCGTTCTCCGACTCGCCGTACGACGCGCGGATGGAGTTCCTGACCGCCGCGGCGGTCCTGGCGGCCTACTGGGCCTGGAGCCGCGTCGCGCATCGCGGCCCGCGGTGGCAACACGCCGCCTTCGCGCTGGCCCACGTGCTGCTGTTGG
>Ga0233425_10008895_pt1 | contig 13039 bp, 16 predicted proteins | sample Watercolumn_Towu_2_FD_181712 | JGI IMG/M metagenome (GOLD analysis project Ga0233425, IMG submission 181712) | Freshwater microbial communities from Lake Towuti, South Sulawesi, Indonesia - Watercolumn_Towuti2014_140_MG | ecosystem: Environmental > Aquatic > Freshwater > Lake | place...
CAGGCGCCCTCGGTCTTCGGATCCAACTTGGCGAGGTCGAGGCGGCTCATGTTGCCGTCGATGGCAAAGTCTCCGTAATCGAGGTGGAGCCGCCCGCTGACGCCATCCTCGTAGAGGTCGAAGGTGAGGGTGTAGATCGGTGTCCGCTCGCCCTCGCCGGGGGTGAAGTAGCTCAGGGTCACCGGCCAGCGCCGCATGCCGGCATGGTCGCCCTCGCGCAGGGGCTTGTCGCGCTCGGTGTCGGCGGCGGGCGCCGCGTTCGGACGGCCGATGATGGCCAGCGTGTCGTAGACCTTGCGCCCGTCGTCCGAGCCGTCGAAGACCTTGGCCGGGACAGTGGTCTGGCCCGCTTTGGCCGCTTCGATCAGCCGGATCATGTGGTGGATCGGGAACAGCACCGTCCCCTCGGCCTGAAACTGGTCGCGCTTGGGCTCCTTCAGCTTCACCTTCAGCGCGTCGCCCGCCTCGGCCGTCCCGTCCACCGCCGGCGACGGCGCATTGTTGAGGATGGTCGTGGTGCGGAAGCGGAAGCTCTTGCCATCGCCGTTCTCGAAGGTCGTGCTGCGCAGGTCCGAGGTGCGATCGCCGGACTCGCCGGAATTGAGCATCGTCACCTGACGCGTCTGCATGGTGTAGCCGCGGCAGGCGTCGCCCGAAAAATCGATGACGATGCGCCCGCGCACGCCCTCCACCGCCCGCGTACCCGTCGAGCGAGCGAGCGACAGGTCGTAGACTGCCCGGTGATTGGTGAGCCGGATCGCGGTCTCGTCCGGTACCGGTACCGGTGCGGCCGGCCCGGCCGCCAGAGCAGAGCCGGGCAGCGCGGCGAGAAGGAACAGGGCCGGCGCGAGGCGCAGTCGCATGCGATCTCCCAAGATCCGTTTCGAAGACCTGCTTCAGGTCGGTTGTCCACAGGCGCCGGGCCGGCGGAGCCCGCCCGTCACATAGTCATTGCGCCTCTTTGGACAATCTTTTTCGCGGAGCGTTCGAAGCGGGGCAGGGGCGCTGTCCCGGCCTTTGCGACCCGTCGAACGGCCTACGGCAACGGGCCTCGGGCGAGCGCTCAACGCGGAAAAGAACAATTTTATCCAAGGCGTTAAGGGATCCCGGCAAGGATCGCGAATATCCCGCCGTGACGGCTCCGAGCCCGCGGCCGCGAACGCGGATTGCCGGTGGAAACCGGCCTGTGAAACGCGCCGACCCTTGCTCCGCGGCCGAGCTGTCCTGTAGTCTCCACAGCGTCGCCATCCGAAGCTTTGGCGTCTGTTAACCGACATGTGCAGGGCCGGATTGCGGCTCCTGGCGAGGGTTGCTGTCGCTCCGAGCGGCTGCGGTGCCGCGCGGTCGGTCGGTTTTGCGTACGTGAGGACGTTTCGACGTGGAGGGGGCAATGACGGAAGCGGTCCCGAGCTGGACGGATGAGCGCGTCGAGCTGCTTCGTCGCTTGTGGGACGATGGCTTGAGCGCCAGCCAGATCGCCCTCCAGATCGGTGGCGTCTCTCGCAACGCCGTCATCGGCAAGGTCCACCGCCTCGGCCTCGCCGGCCGCGTCAAGCCGATCGGCCCGGCCGCGGCTCAGGGACGTCGCAAGGATGACCTGCCCGCCGAGGTCGAGGTGGAGACGGTGGTCGTCGAGGAGCCGACGCTGCCGGAGCCGCCCGCGATCGTGGCGCACCGCCCCGCACCGAACTTTCCGCTGCGGCCGTCGCCGGCTCCGGAGCCGGTGGCGCTCGCCGTTTCCGAGCGGGTCACCATCATGGACCTGCGCGACTCCATGTGCCGCTGGCCGATGGGCGACCCCACCTCTCCGGAATTCCGCTTCTGCGGGGCGCGCTCGATCACGGGCCTACCCTACTGCACCCAGCACGCGCAGGTCGCCTATCAGCCGGCGGCCGAGCGCAAGCGCGACCGCCGCGTCGCCGGCTTCCGCTGAGGTCTTCCGGAATCAACACGATCTTCGTGACGCGGCGCGATGTTCCGATCGCGCCGCCGAAATCGGACGCGACGACGGCTGAAGCTGCCTTCGGCTGATCGCCTCGGCTCTCGCGCCGCTCCGTCATCGCGAGCGCCCGCAAGGCGATCCACGGCGGGACATTTCCGGACCATGCGCAGCCCTGGAGGGCTTCGCGCGAACCGTCGGCACGAAGAATTCGGGTGCCGTCAGCCGATCGAGCGCGACGGGTTCGCGTCATGCCCCGACGAGATGATCGGTCTCACTCCGCGCCCGCGAACATCTCGTCGAACGAGTAGCCGGAGCCGCGGACGGTGCGGATCGGGTCGCTCTGGCGCGGGCGGTTGATCGCCTTGCGCAGGCGGCCGACATGGACGTCGACGGTGCGCTCGTCGATATAGACGTCGTGACCCCACACGCCGTCGAGCAGCTGCTCCCGCGAGAAGACCCGACCGGGGCTCTGCATCAGGTACTCGAGCAGCTTGAATTCGGTGGGCCCGAGATGGATCTCGCGGCCCTGGCGGCGGATGCGGTGGCTGACGCGGTCGAGCTCGATATCGCCGGCCACCAGCATGTCGGCGACGTGGGCGGGCTTGGCACGGCGCAGCAGGGCGCGCACGCGCGCGAGCAGTTCCGGCACCGAGAACGGCTTGACGACGTAGTCGTCGGCCCCCGTGGAGAGACCCCGGACGCGGTCGGCTTCTTCGCCCCGGGCCGTCAGCATGATCACGGGCAGCCGCTCGGTCTCGCGCCGCGCTCGGATGCGGCGGCACAGCTCGATGCCCGAGAGACCCGGCACCATCCAGTCGAGCAGGACGAGATCGGGCGTCATTTCGTGCAGACGCAGATCCGCCTCGTCGCCGCGGATGGCGACATCGACCGCGAAGCCTTCCGCTTCGAGGTTGTAGCGCAGCAGCGTCGTCAGCGATTCCTCGTCCTCGACGATCAGGATGCGCGCACTCGTCATCGTCCGTCTTTCCATCCGTCGCGCCCGGCCGAGTCCGTCGGGAGATCGGCCGGAAGCGCCTGTTGGACGCCTCTCGCGTCCCGAGCGTCGCCCGGCGTCAGGCGCCGGGCGTCACCGTCGCGTAGTTCGAAGCGTCGTTCTTGGGCCGCTCGCCGGCCGGCGTCTCACCGGTAACGAGATACTCGATCGTCTCGGCGACGTTGGTGGTGTGGTCGCCGATGCGCTCCACGTTCTTGGCGCAGAACAGAAGGTGCGTACAGAACGAGATGTTGCGCGGATCCTCCATCATGTAGGTCAGGAGTTCGCGGAACAGCGAGTTGTAGAGCGCGTCGATGGCGCTGTCGCGCTCCCACACTTCGTGGGCGGCGGTCACGTCGCGGCTGGCATAGGCGTCGAGCACGTCCTTGAGCTGTTCCTGCACGAGGTCGCTCATGTGCTGGACGCCGAGCACGATCTTCTGCGGCTGCGCCTGATCGCTGATGGCCACGACGCGCTTGGCGATGTTCTTGGCGAGATCGCCGATCCGCTCGAGGTCACCCGAGACGCGGATGCCGGAGATCGTCTCGCGCAGGTCGATGGCGAGGGGTTGGCGCCGGGCGATGAGGAGAACGGAGCGCTCCTCGATCTCGCGCTGGAGCGTGTCGAGGCGCTTGTCGGCGACGATGACCGCCTGGGCCAGGGTCGTGTCCCGACGCACCAGCGCCTCGGTGGCATCGGTCATCATCTTCTCGGCCACGCCGCCCATCTCGGCGATCGAGCGGCGCAGGTTCTCGAGGTCGGTGTCGTAGGAGGAGACGATGTGCTCGGCCATGTCGCGAATTTCCCGATCAGGCAGTCGGACGAGAGCGCTCCCGGGTCGAGGCGGATACCGGTCCGGCCTCGGAGGAAGCGTCGAAACGAGGACGCGGAGTGGGTCGCGACGGCTGCGCAGTCGCGACCGGGCTTAACCGAAGCGGCCGGTGATGTAGTCCTGAGTCTGCCGCTTGGCCGGATTCATGAAGATCTTCGTGGTGGCGTCGAACTCGATCAGCTCGCCGAGATACATGAACGCCGTGAACTGCGAGATGCGCGCGGCCTGCTGCATGTTGTGGGTCACGATGACGATGGTGAAGTCGGCACGCAGCTGCTCGATCAGCTCCTCGATCCGTCCGGTCGAGATCGGATCGAGAGCCGAGGTCGGCTCGTCGAACAGGATCACCTCGGGGCGCTGCGCCACGGTGCGGGCGATGCACAGACGCTGCTGCTGACCGCCGGACAAGCCGGTGCCCGGCTGTTTCATCTTGTCCTTCACCTCGTCCCAGAGCGCCGCCTTGCGCAAGGATTCCTCGACGCGCCCGTCCAGCTCGGACTTGGGCAGCTTCTCGTAGAGCCGCAGGCCGAAGGCGACGTTGTCGTAGATCGACATCGGGAAGGGGGTCGGCTTCTGGAACACCATGCCGACCCGCGAGCGCAGCTCGTTGAGATCGACCTTGGAGTCGAGGACGTTCTGCCCGTCGAGCAGGATCTCACCCTCCGCCCGCTGCTCCGGGTAGAGGCTGTAGATGCGGTTGAAGGTGCGCAGGAGGGTCGACTTTCCGCAGCCGGACGGCCCGATCAGCGCCGTGACCTGCCGGTCGCGGAAATCGAGATTGATGTCCTTCAGGCCGTGGAAGCTGCCGTAGTAGAAGTTGAGGTCCTTGACGGCGATGCGCACGGGCGCCTTGACGTCGGCCGGGCTGCGGCCCTCGAACTGGCTTCGGATCGCGGGGGAGGCGCTCATCGGATCTCTCGTCGGTAGGAGGTCTGTCCCGGGGCCTTCAGCGCGGCCGCTGGTCCTTGATCACGAAGCGGGCCACCACCGACAGGGCGAGGATGGTGACGGTGATGAGAAGCGCGCCGGACCAAGCGAGGCTCTGCCAGTTCGGATAGGGCGAGAGGGCGAACTGATAGATCATCACCGGCAGGTTCGGCACGCCGCCGAGCAGGTTCGCATTGAACCAGCTGTTGTTGTTGAGCGCCGTGAACAGGAGCGGCGCGGTCTCGCCGGCGATGCGGGCGAGCGCCAGGATGATGCCGGTGACGATGCCCGCGCTCGCCGCGCGCCAGGTCACCGCGCGGATGACGAGGGAGCGGGGCGCGCCGAGCGCCGCGCCGGCCTCACGCATCGGGCCGGGGACGAGACGGAGCATGTCCTCGGTGGTGCGCACGATGACGGGGGTGGCGATGATGGCGAGCGCCACCGCGCCGGCCCAGCCGGAATAAGTGCCCATCGGCCGGACCATCAGCGTGTAGACGAACAGGCCGATCAGGATCGACGGCGCCGAAAGCAGCACGTCGTTGAGGAAGCGGATGATGTCGGCGAGCTTCGAGGTCCGGCCGTACTCGGCCAGGAAGGTACCGGCCATCAGCCCGATCGGGGTGGCGATGAGGATGCCGAGGAACGTCATCACGAGGCTGCCGAGGATGGCGTTGGCGATGCCGCCGCCCTCGGATCCCGGGCCCGGCGTCGGCGCCGTGAACAGGGAGGGGGAGAAGCCCTTCACACCCTCGACGATCAGCATGAGCAGGATCGAGCCCAGGACGACGATGCCGAGCAGGGTGGCGATGGTGCTGGCGAGGATCAGCACGCGGTCGGCGACCCGGCGGCCGGGGCGCACACGGCTGACCGTCGGCGCGCGTCCGGCCGTCGCGATGGGGTTGCTGGCGTCCATGTTCGGCGTCCCTCGGGCTCGGACAGTCTCGTACGGTGTCGCTCGGGCCGCTGGGCTCAGGCGACCTTGGCGCGCCGCACCAGCAGGCGGGCGATGATCAGCACGAAGAAGGTGATGATGAAGAGCAGGCAGCCGAGCGCCATCAGCGACGAGAGCTGGAGCCCGTCCGCCTCGTTGAACTCGTTGGCGATGCGCGAGGCGATGGTCGAGCCCGGATCGAAGATCGAGGCGGAGAGGCGGTTGGCGTTGCCGATCACGAAGGTGACCGCCATGGTCTCGCCGAGCGCCCGGCCGAGGCCGAGCATGATCGCGCCGATGATCGACACCGAGGCCTGCGGCACGAGCACGTGGCGCACGACCTCCCAGGTGGTGCAGCCGATGCCGTAGGCGCTCTCGCGCAGCACGGTCGGGATCTGGTCGAGCATGTCGCGGGTGATCGAGGCCACGAAAGGCACGATCATGATGGCGAGGATGATGCCGGCGGTGAGCACGCCGACGCCCGAGGGGATGCGGGCGTAGAGGATCGTGCCGAGGATCGGCATGCCCTCGACGAGGTTCGAGACCGGCACCTGCACGAAGCGGGCGAAGAGGGGGGCGAAGACGAACAGACCCCACATGCCGTAGATGATGCTGGGCACCGAGGCGAGCAGCTCGATGGTCATGGCGACCGGCTTGCGCGCCCAGCCCGGGCAGAGCTGCGTGAGGTAGACCGCGATGCCGAGCGAGATCGGCACGCCGATGATCAGCGCCAGCATCGCGGCCGCGACCGTGCCGATGACGGCGGGCAGGGCGCCGAACTGCTCGGTGCCGATGTTCCAGGCGCTGGAGGTGAGGAAGCCGAAGCCGAATTCCGAGAAGGCCGGCCACGCTCCGTAGATGATCGAACCGAGGATACCGGCCAGCACGAAGAGCACGAGCAGGGCGGAGGCATAGGCGGCCCCCTGGAAGAGACGGTCGGCGCCCTTGCTCGGAGCGATACGGGCCACCGCGGTCTGGCGGTCGACGGCGAGGGTCTGGGTCAAGGCGGTCATCCGCGGAGGCTCTTCGGCTGGGGAGCGTGTAGCGCGCCGTCGCGCGCGAGGCGAGCGGATCACTTCAGGAAGAGCCCCCTCCCGAGCGGGAGAGGGCTCTTCTCGGCACTCAGTTACCGGCGAAGACGGGCTTGCCGTCCTTCTTCACGGCCTTCCACTCGTCGTGGATCAGGCCGACGACGTTGTCGGGGAGCGGCACGTAATCGAGCTCGGTCGCGAGCTTGTCGCCGTTCTTGTAGGCCCAGTCGAAGAACTTCAGCACGTCGGCGGCCTTGGCCGCGTCCGCAGGCTCCTTGTAGACCAGGATGAAGGTGGCGGCGGTGATCGGCCACGCGTCGTCACCGGCCTGGTTGGTCAGGGCGATGCCGAAACCGGGGGTCGACTTCCAGTCGGCGCTGGCGGCGGCGGCCTGGAAGGCCTTGTCGTCGGGCTGCGGGAACTTGCCGGCCTTGTTCTCGATCAGGGCGTAGGCAAGCTTGTTCTGCTTGGCATAGGCCGACTCGACGTAGCCGATGGAATTCGGAACCTGCTTGACGGTGGCGGTGACGCCCTCGTTGCCCTTTCCGCCCTGACCCACCGGCCAGCTCACGGTCGTGGCGGCGCCGAACTCCTTCTTCCAAGGCTCGGAGACCGACGAGAGATAGGTGGTGAAGATGTTGGTCGTGCCGGAGGCGTCCGAACGGTAGACCGGGGTGATGTTCGCCTCGGGCAGCTTCAGACCGTCATTGAGCTTGGCGATCTTCGGATCGGACCACTTCAGGATCTTGCCGGCGTAGATCTCGGCGATGATCTCGCCCGTCAGCTTGAGCTTGCCCGGCTCGAGGCCGGCGATGTTGACGACCGGAACCACGCCGCCCATCACGGTGGGGAACTGGATGAGGCCGTCCTTCTCGAGCTGGGCCGGCTTGAGGGGCGCGTCGGTGGCGCCGAAGTCAACGGTCTTGGCCTGGATCTGCTTGATGCCGCCGCCCGAGCCGATCGACTGATAGTTGAGACCGGTGCCGGTCTCCTTGCGGTAGGCTTCGGCCCACTTCGAGTAGACCGGGAAGGGGAAGGTGGCACCGGCGCCGGTGATGTCGGCGGCCACGGCCGAGGTCGCGAGCTGAGCGGCAGCGAGGCCGACCGCCAAGGCGTAAGCGAAAGGTTTCACAAGCATCTCCGTAGGGTGTCGGGCGCATTGTCGGGACCGATCCTGGATATTGGGACCGATCTCGCTGCGACACTGCTGCCATCTAGTGCGCCGACGCGCCGCCTCTATGACGCCCACATGACGGTGACATGACAGCCCCGGCGGAGACGGAATTTGATTGAGGATGGGACCGTCGGATGCTCTCGAGCGTTACGTGAACAGGTCCTGTGGCCGTCGTCCCAGCTGCTGTTACCCCCAAGGTACTGTCGCTGGAGGCTGCCTCAGCGATCTGGAACCCCGCGCGATCCGGGACCGCGGCGGGTTCATGCCAGTGAGTTCGAGGAGACCGTCGGCGTGACGGAACCGCATTCATCGCGCGAGGAGGATCCTGCGCTGGATCCAGCCGATCCTCAGGAGGCGGCCTATCGGGCGCTTCACGCGGAGCGGGCTGCCCTCGAAGAAGAGCTGACGCTGCAGCAGCAGCGCCAGCGGTTCGGCAGCGACGAACAGGAGATCGCCTCGGCACGGGCAACGGAATCCTCGCTGCTCAAGGATCTCGACCGCGTGCTGACGATGATTCGCGCCGCCGAGGTCCGGCGTCAGCAGCCGAAGGCGCGGCGCTGGCAGTAGCGCGGGCCGGCCCGTTCACCGCAGCGGGCCCGTAAGGTCCGGGCGGATCAGGGGCTGCGACGCCGGTCGCGCTCCTTCTGCCGCAGGCGCAGCAGCATCTCGACCTGCTCGGCCGTGATCGGCTGGGCGTCGCAGCGCTCCACATAGGCTTCGCGCAGGCCCTGCCCGATGCGGTCGCGGCTCTCGCCGTTCAGGGCCGGCATGGCGGCTTCGACGATCGCTCCGCTGGGATAGTCCGTCGCGAGATGTGCCATGGCTCGACCGGGCCAACTGTTCAGGATCCGTAACGCAACCGGCCAGCGGAAGCGATGATGCCCAGAATTGCATGAAGGTGGTTAACGGAGCCTTACACTGTGTACGGGCTCACCCGTTCCCAGCAAAGCCGCCCTCAACTTGGGCGGCTCCGCGCTCCTCTCCCAGATCTTCCTGCGCATCCTCTCCCGCACGAGTCCGCTCGGACGGGAACGCCTCCCGACCCGGTCGATGGGCGACGCGAGGGTGAAATGAAGCGGGCGGAGTGGGTGTGCTGGCGCACATCGGCGAGCGAATCTCGTCCAACCGGCAGCAGCCAACTCCCGAAAGCCCACACTTTTTAAGCCGCTCGGCAGGCGGAACGAGGCCGTCATTCCTTTGCAGCGCCTGGGATGACGGACCGCTTCCGCGCCGTTTGCTCAATGTCGTTGGGCTGCCCGCCCCCATGCGGAACGCAGGCGACAGGCGGGTCGGCATTCTCCCGAGAATCCGGCCCGCCACGCCTCTCCGACCAAGGCAGTCCGCGATAGCCGAGCCGCTGATCAGCGCTCCGCCTCGCGCCGCTCTCCCTCCGCCTTGTCGCCCTGTCCCTGCTTTGCGCCGCCGTGGGGGTCGGTGTCGTCCTCGCCCGATGGCGTTCCGCTGCTATGACCCTGCGGCGTCAGACGGGGGCGATCCGGCGCTTCGACTTCGTCCGGCTTTCTCGACTCGGCCATGGCATACCTCCACGGTGGCAACCCGAACGCCGGCCGAGAGTTCGCCGATCACGGACTGGCCGCGTGCCGGCAGGAGGCTGACTCACCTCGTAAGGGCAAGCCGGGAACGGGGAGCGCGACGAGAGGACCCACCGGAGCAGCCCCTCCGTCGTTGACCGAAGATGATGACGGACAGGACAACAATCCGCTCCCGCTCCGGCGCGCCGAGGAAGCAACGCGGGTGCTAACGGTAGCGCGCTCCGATCACCTCGTCCGTCCGCCAGACCGTCCGGCAAACCTTGAGCAGCTCGCGGGCCGGGGATGTCAGCATGAACACGTCGGGGACACACGATGTGTCCAAGACGGTGATCTCGATCTCCGTTCCCGAGAGGTCGTTCACCCAACATCCGATCGAGGTGTGTTCATCGACGGCGATCAAACCCGCCTCGCCGGTCGCAAGCGTTGCGTCGGGGTTGATCGCGGCTTGTCTGGACATCGATGTCCTCACGTGACCGCGCAAGCTTGGCAGGCACCATATAAGATGTCGTTTCGCGCCTCGTTAAAGTTGCAGCAAACGACCCTTGTCCCCTCCGACACCGTGCAGGAACGGGATTGGGCGGTCCCAAACCCACCGGTTTCGGAGGCCGTCGCGACTCGGTTCCCACCTTGGCACCGAACCCATCGTTCGGGCTCAGGCGGCGGGCTCAGCGCAGGAACCAGATGACGAGTCCGACCGTCAGGGCAGCCGCTGCGATGATACCGTAATAGGCGGACATGACCCCACGGTTGGCGCCGTGTCCCGTCCGCATTCTGCCGGCCCTGACGCGACGGGGCCCGGTCTCCTCGTCCCGCGCCATGGCAATGCGCGATGAGGACGAAGGCCTGCCGGCCGCCTCGTCATCGGTGCCGAGGGGCGACAGCCCGGGATCGTGGGCGGGGATCTTGTCGCCGGTGCGCCCGGAATCGATCTCGGCCTTCAACTGCGCGCTGGTCGGTCGCGTCGAGGCAGCGGGCGCTTCCGGCACACGGTCGGCGGGCGGGGGCGGCGTTTCGGATCGGAGGGCCATCGGTCAAACGTCTCCTTCACAACGCCCGCTGCCGTGATCACGGCGTGGACCGGCTCCTTCGGCGTGCGTCCGCGCTCAGGTCACTGAGCCCCGGCACCGCCGCTCCCGCCGCCGCCGCTGCCTTGCGGGACCGCGCGCTCGGGCTGGTTCGCGTTGCCGCCGGCCGCGGAGTTTCTGTTGATGGTGCTGGCCCCGGTCGCGCCGCGGGAGATCGTTCGGTCCCGACCACGCCCGCCTGTGACGCTGCCGTCGTTCGTGACGACGCCGCGGCTCTTGTGACGCGAGCGGGCATCGGCCGGCCCCGCCGTCAGCGGCACGAGACTCGCGGCGGCCAAGCCGACGGCGCTTGCGCAGATCAGGAAGGTCTTCATGGCTCGTCCCAGTGATCCATCCACCGGGGAACCCGGCGCGGCGGCTTTGTATCCAATCACCCGCCATCTGCGATCGATGGTGCTTTTCGCAGGGAGCGACGCTTCATCGCTTTGGAGCCGGAGGGATACGGCCGTGCCGTCACGGGCTTTCCGCTCCAGCGCCGCCCGCGCGACCGCGGAGGGCGTGGCATGATTTCGGCCGCTACGACCGCGAACACAGCTGCCCAATGACCCAGAACCACCTGACGCTCGATCACCTTCGGCAAACGCCTCTGCCGATGCCCCAGGAGGGCGGCAAGGAGCAACGCGGCACCGTTCTCGTCGTCGGCGGGTCCGTCGAGGTTCCGGGCGCCGCCCTCCTGGCCGGGATCGCCGCGCTCCGAAGCGGAGCCGGCCGCCTCCGGATCGCGACCGTCAGGACGGCCGCGGCGAACCTAGCCGTCGCGGTGCCCGAGGCCCGTGTCATCGGGCTCGCCGAAACGGACGAAGGCGCGATCGATCCGTCGGATGCCGTGGCGCGCCTGCCGGCCCTGGCGGAGCGCTGCGACGCGGTGCTGGTCGGCCCGGGCCTGAACGCCGACGCGGTCGCAACGGCCCTCTCCCGCGCGCTGCTGGCGGCCCACCCGACGGCCGCGCTGGTGCTTGATGCAGGGGTGATCGCCGGTCTCGGCGGGCAGGCCGAGGCGGTTCGGTGCTGCCGCGGTCGCGCGGTGATCACACCCCATGCCGGTGAGATGGCCCGGCTGCTCGACATCGATCGCGGGGCGGTCGAGGCGGATCCTCTGGCGGCCGCCCGCCGGGCCGCCGCGCTTCTCGGATGCGTCGTGATCATGAAGGGGGCCAAGAGCTGGATCGTCGATCCCGGCGGTGGGGCGTGGCTCTACGGCGGTGGCGGTGTGGGGCTTGCCACCTCAGGCTCCGGCGATGTTCTCTCGGGCCTCGTCGCAGGCCTCCTCGCACGGGGCGCCGAGACGGCGACGGCGGCCGCCTGGGGCGTCTACCTGCACGGGCAGGCGGGGCGGCGCCTGGCCGAACGAGTGGGACCGATCGGCTTCCTGGCACGGGAGATCGCCGGCGAAATCCCCGCCCTCTTGCGCGAGGCCTAGGGCGCGTCGCTCGGCACACGCTTCGATGCCGGGAACAGGGCCCCAAGCGCGAAGGTTTTGCCCTACCTCAGACCAGGGAGGCGATCATGACGCAGTCGGAGCCAGTGAAACCCGGCGATGACGCGCCGCCCGGAACGCCCGGTACGGGCGAGAACCTGTGCCCCCGGTGCGGGGGGAGCGGTCGTGTCGAAGCCGAGAGCTGCCCGGACTGCAACGGCACCGGCAAGGTCGTCACCGGCATCGGCGGCGGCTGACGATCCTCTGCCGAGGTTTGCAGAGCGCTCAGCAAGCCGAAGATAGGCCTCTCACAAGCTGTCAACCGGCGTCAGCGCGTCAGAGAACGCGCCGCGACGTCTGCCTCTCAGCCAGCCCGTTCGATCCCTGCCGACCGAGTGATCTTCACTGCCCCGGACCGCCGCGCGCTGACCCGGGACGGGATCCGTCCCGATCGTCCGGAGCGTCCCGCTTCTCGACCGGTATCGCCGCGACGGGGCAGGAGCGCGCCGTCTGCAGCGTATCATCTTTCGCAAAATTGGCTCACCCGACGCCGCCTTCTGTGCTAGAACGAAAACGGAACAGACGTGTGGCCTGTCTCCAGGCGGCAGGAAGGTGACGGTCGCACCCCGTCCGTACCGCTGCGGCAAGCGTGGATGACGGCCGATCCGGCCTCGGCGAGGGAGAACGCGGGTGACGATGCGGACGACCTATCTCGTGCAGACCTTCGTGCTGAAGCGCAAACGCCTGTGTCCGGGCGATCAGCAGGTGTCGCCGACGGTGAGCGGTGCGCTGAAGCGCGCGGAGGCGATGGCGGCGCGGCTGCCGGGCACGGCCGCTATCCAGATCGTGGCCGACGACGAGACGGGGGAGCTGGAAAGCGCAACGATACTCGGCCGGTTCGGCGACGTGCCGGATGATTTTGCCGACATGCTGCAAGCCGCCTGACGCGGGGATCGAAGAGAGGAATCACATGGCCTTCAAGCCGAAATCGGCCGCGGAGACGAAAGCGCGCGATCTGGGTTTGGCCCTGGCACGCATCGCCGAGAGCGAGGGCATGCCCGCCCATGTCGGCGTGGATGCCCTACGTCGCGCCAGTCCGCGCCTGACGCCGCTGGCGATCGGACAGATGGTGCGCAAGCACCGCGACATCGTC
>Ga0233425_10008896_pt1 | contig 13038 bp, 13 predicted proteins | sample Watercolumn_Towu_2_FD_181712 | JGI IMG/M metagenome (GOLD analysis project Ga0233425, IMG submission 181712) | Freshwater microbial communities from Lake Towuti, South Sulawesi, Indonesia - Watercolumn_Towuti2014_140_MG | ecosystem: Environmental > Aquatic > Freshwater > Lake | place...
ATTCGCGTAATTCGCTTCATTCGGGAAATTCGCGTTAAGATTTTTGCTCTTGCCCGCACACTCTTTACACATGAGCGAAGAATTTTTTCAAATCACGGTAATGGATCTGGTTATGCAGGTACAGCATCTTGATCATCTCGCGGATGGTGGTCACTTGAAGAAACGGATGGCGGCCTTGAATCTCCAAATCGGATTCCTGCAAGCCAGAAACCCAGACCACCGAATTTTCACGCACGAACCTGTATTGTTCCAGCAATTCGGCGGGAGTAAAGCCCTTTGTCTTTTCCTGCTGCGCTTCGTTGTAACGGTCAATCGAGAAATCATCCGCCGCGCCGGCGCCGCCCTGACGAATCGACTCAAAGAGCCGGACCAGTCCGCGCTCAGAGGTGACAAAATGCGAAAGCACATTGCGGACAGTCCACGTTGCGCCTTCGGTGTAGACTTCGGCATTCCATTGCTCGTCGGTCAGCGCGGAAAAGATATCAAAAAATTTTTGACCTTCGGATTTTAATTTCCCGGCAAGTTCGGCGGTTTCGGACATGATCGGCTCCTTATTAAGGGCAATGGATGATAGGCGGTAGACGGTCCATCGTCAATCGTCTGCTTTCACGGTTCTGGAAAGCCGGCGTAATTAATGGATTTCTTCCCTGTTGTCGGATAGTAATAATTTTTCATCGTCGAGATCTGTTCGACCAGGCGTTTGCTGTCGGCGAAATCTTTTCTCACATAATAGTAATGCGTGTCATAGGGGCTGTCGCCAAAGACTGCGGCGAGAACGTAATCATTCGCTTCAGCGTAATCCTTCAGTTTGATGGTCATGCCAAACCATTTTTGCGCGAGGTTGGCTTCGGTTAATTTGGGCGGAACGAGCGGCGAGTAATAATCATGGAACATGATGATCTCGGGTTTGTGCCTGTCCAAATACTCCACGGTCAATTCATGGTGCGCAATGAACTGGTCATTCAAACCCCACACATCCAGCGCATCCCAACCAGAATAATACGGGATCAGGCCCGCCTCAGTTGTCGCAATCACATAGCCTTTGCCGCGATACTCCGCCAGCAGTTTGCCCATCTCGTAACGGCCGTCGCGTTCATAGGCGGTTGTGCAAGTCTGTTGATAGGATGTCAGGAAGCAATTCTGAAACCATGAGTAATAAACAAGACTTGCGCACAGAAATATTAACGCGATGAAGTGCGCGCTTCTTTCTCTAGCCGACAATTGGTCCGGGTCTCGATACGGGCTGGAAAAAGCACCCAGCCCTGCCCGACCAGCGCCTGCAAGTTGAGTCCACGACATGAGCGCAATGGGAACAAGGGCATACTGAAAGCGCGCGCCGTAATTCATTTCATCCGAGATCAAAATAAAAGCGGAGGCGAAGCCAAGGATGGGAATGAGGTAAGCCAAAGTCTGCTTTGTGGTTTCGCGCGAGCGGAAGCCGAGAATAAACGCAATGACCATCGGCAGGCATAAGCGCAAAGTGTTCAGCAACGAGCCGGTGGCCGAGTCCCAGTGCAGGGCGCTGCCGCCTTTTTTGTAAAAGGGATTCGGCAATGGATAGCCAAAGTAATTCCAGCGCCAGATGAAGTACGCGCCGCCTAATACAAGAAACACGGAAAAAAAGATTACGGCAATTGAAATGGACTTCTTAACCCCGCGCATGATGACAACCGCAAGCAATATCAACGAAGCAAGGATGACTCCTTCGGGGCGAATAAGCCCGGTGACGAGTCCGCTAAGGGCGAACGCGAGGGAAAGCCAAAAGGGAGAGTCGTCTTTTTGAATCAGGAGCAGGCCCAAAGTCCAGGTGGATGCGGCGGCGAGGGCAAAGAAAGGCGTCCCGAAGTAAGCCGCCACGTAGGAGAGGCCGGTCCCAACAGCGAGGTACAGTCCGCTTAAAAATGAAAATAAAACGCTGGCACGGTTAACCCGCCGGTTTGTCCAGTAGACGAGCAGGACAGTGAGGAGGTGTGAAATCAAGCCGAGGCCGCGCACAGACTGGCCGACCGTTAACCCGAGTTTGATTAATGCGGCAGAGGCGGTCATGAAGAGAAAATCTGTCGCGCCGTCTACGGGATGTTCACCGATGTTCCAGACAATACCGTGATCGCCGGCAAGATGCTGGGCATAGCGCATGAGCATGGCGGCATCTTCAAAGGGAGGGATGGAAAAATCCACGAAGCGCGCAGCGTAGAAGAGGGTAATGGCGATGAGGAGGAACGGGGGAAGAAGGCGTTTGAGGGAAGGCATTGGCGGTTAGCGGTTAGCAATTAGCGATTGGTGAGTTTTATATCAACGAGTACCCGCCGTCAACGACAATGGTTTGGCCGGTGATGTACTCGTTATGGATGAGGAATTCGAGCACAGATGCGACCTCGTCGAGCGCCGCGGCGCGTTGGAGGGGCAGGCGGCTGACAAGTTTATCCCATTCTTCAGGATTGACAACGTCTGAAGGCAGAACCAGGCCCGGGGCAATGGCGTTGACGCGGATGGCCGGGGCAAAGGAGCGCGCGAGGAGTTTGGTCAATGAGTCCAGCGCGGCTTTGCTGACGGTATATGATGGATAGCGGCTCCATGCTTTTTGCGCGGCAACGTCTGAGATATTGACGATCAGCCCGCCGGAGGTCATGCGTTTGGCGGCTTGCTGGGCGAGGAGAAAGGGTGCGCGCAGGTTGAGGTTGAGAGCAGAGTCCCAGTCTTGCAAGTCAAGGTCGCGCGGGTTGGCGGCAGGCATGATGGCGGCGGAATTTAGCAGAAGGCGGAAGGAATTAGGAATAAGGGATGAGGAATTAGGAATGAGGGATGAGGAATTAGGAATGAGGAGAAAGTCAAGGACGGCGAAGATGGAGTGAATTTCTTCGGGCTGGGCCAGGTCGGCTTGAACGAGATGGGCTTTGACGCCGAGTGATTCTATTTCGGCTTTGGTCTGCCGCGCCTGTTCTTCGGCGGAATGATAATGCAAAAGCAGGTCATAGCCCATGCGCGCAAGTTTCAACGCGAAGGCTTTGCCGAGTCTATGGGCAGAGCCGGTCACAAGGGCCAGCGGAACAGAAGTTTCTGGTGTCACAATTCTCTATTGCCCTGCCGCGAGCTGCGCAATGATCTGCTCCGAGGTCATCACCTGGCCGTAGGATTTTAAGGCAGCGAGAAATGCCTTGTGGACATGCTCGGCAGGAATCACGGTTTCGCCATGCTTCAAATCACGCGTGGCGCAGGCATCTTCCGCCACCCATACCTGGAAGCCGAAATCTGCGGCGGCGCGGGCAGTGGCGTCCACGCACATGTGAGTCATCATGCCGCTGATGATCACCCGCCCAATTTGCTGCGCCTTCAACAACTCGAGCAGATTGGTCTCACGAAACGAGTTTGGATAATGCTTGTACACGATCGGCTCCTCCTCGAAATGAGTGACCGAATCGTGAATATCTGACCCGCGGCTGCCTCTTACAAAAAACGCGGCGTCGGGGCTCAACGCGATATGCTGGATGTGGATATGAAATCCACCGTGTTCGCGGAAACATTGCAGGAGCATGTATGCCTTGCGGGCGGCTTCAAGCGGATTGACAAGCTCCATTTTACCGCCGGGGAAATAATCGTTTTGAATATCAATTACCAGCAAGGCTGTTTTCATTCTCCAACTCCTGTTTCGACGGCGGTCATCTTATTCAATAAATCTTCAGCCTGGCGTTTCAGGTGCAGTTTATCCGTTGCGGCAATACTGCTTTGAAAGTCGGCGCGGGCTTTTTCAAATTCGTTAAGCGCAGCGTGGGATTTCCCGCGGGAAAGGAAGAGACGCATCTCGCGCGGATTTAATTCGATGGCGCGGGTGTAATCTGCCGCCGCCCGGGCGTGTTCATTGTTGATGCGGCAGGCATCTGCGCGGCCTTGATAGGCGCGCCAGCAATGCGGATGTTTTGCCAAAACGCGCGCATAATAATCCTCGGCCCAATCGAGCCAGCCTTCATAGATTTGCATATTCACCTCGAGCATCGTCAAGGCGTCTTTTTCAGAGAGGTTCACGGCCAAGTCCTGATCTCTGTGGGCGGAGTCAAGGTCGCCAAGCCTGAAATGCGCCATCGAGCGCATGACATGGAACAGGGCAAAATTGGGGAGAAGGGAAACGGCCCTGTCGAGTTCCTTCAAAGCGGGGAGAAATTCCCTCTGGTCCAGCAGGACAGCCCCACGGTCAAAGTAAGGAACCGCCCAGTTGGGGTTGATCTCCCGGGCGCGCGTAAAAAAATCCAGCGCTGAATCATAGTCCTTGTCCATTGAATACAATTCGCCGCGCAATTGCAGGGCGACTGCGCTCTGCGGGGTAAGTTTCAGGGCGCGCTCCGCATCGGCGCGGGCCTTTTCCTTTTGCAGGAGATTCAAATAACAGGCGGCGCGCGCCAGGTAGTGGCCGGCCTGCTGTGGTTCGCGTTCGATATCGCGGGTGTAATATTGCGCCGCGCGTTCAAAGTCGCCCTGTAAATAATGATAGCCGGCGCGCCTGAACAGATAATTGAATCCCAAATTGATCCAATGCTGTGACGAATGATTGAGCGTGCCCAGCGCGAGGCCGATCAACACGCAGGAAAGGAACAGCAAATAATCGTTCGCGACCAGACTGAAGATGATCAGCGCCAATAAAATGGGAGCGCCGATGATGAGGGTGATCAGGTCGGCGTTTGTTTTTCCAAAAAACAGTTCCATCAGGGAATGAAGGATGTTTCCGCCGTCCAGCGGGTAAACGGGCAGCACGTTGAAAACGACCAGAACCAGATTGACAAGGGTAAGTGAAAACAGCAAATTGACAATCATCTGCGCCCAAAGGAAAAGGCGCACATCCTGAAAACTTGGCAGCAGCAGGAAGGAGATTATGATGTAAAAGAGCACACACACGAAGGCCAGGAACATATTGACCAGCGGCCCGGCCGCGGAGATCAGCAGTTGGTGAGACGGTTTTTCTGCCTTGCGGCTGAGGTTTGTAAAGCCGCCCAAAAGCCAGATGACGATGCTTTTTACTTCCACACCCATAAGCTGGGCGGCGAGCATGTGACCGAATTCATGCAGGAAAATGCAAAGCAGAAGGCCAGTCACCCATAGAAACGCGGTCGCCATTTCCCTGAAGTTGATTGGGCGAAAAAGATAATACGCAATGGGAATGCTGAACAGCATGGAAAAATGAAAACGGATCTCCACCCCCCGAATACGCCCAAGCGACCATGACCAGGAAAGCCACTTCATGTCTGAAATACCGCTTCGTTCTTCCCGGTCACTTGCGCCCAAAGTCTGCGGGATTCTCGCCCCATAATTTCGTATCCCATTTCAGGATCTTATCCTCGGGAAGTTCGTTTTCAGCCAGCCAGTTCTCCGCACTGCGAATCAGGGCAAAGAGCAGGGCATTTTTCGGCGTGTGCTTGAGATTGGTTTTGCAGACCCCAGTGACCACCCACGAAATCGCGTTCTCTGAATCGGAATAAATACTGACATGCGAATTATGTTTGGATTCCCACGTCAGCGCATGAACAATGGCCAGGAACTCGCCCACATTGTTGGTTCCCTGCGTATACGGCCCGGCATGAAATATTTCCTCGCCGGTTTCGGTGTTGACACCGCGGTATTCGACTTTACCGGGCGAACCATTGCAGGCTGCATCCACACAAATGGAAGGCAGGATGGGGCGCACGCTGGCGGTTTTCCATCTTCCATTTGAGGATGCTTTTCCCTTGTGGTCATCGTATCTGGCAAGGAAGGCGGTGTCCGCTTCGGTTACGCTGTCGAAGGCCTTGAACTGCGCCCCGACGACGCCCTTCACCTGTTTTTCGCACTCCGCCCATGAAGTGAAGATGCCGGTCTTGCGTCCCTTCCAGACAACGTAGTACTTCTGCTTCGCCATGCGTCAATTTTACATCAAAGCGATATAAATCGAGGCCGGTGACAGGGCAATCACATTAGAAAATCTGAAAACTCAAAACCCAGCCTTTTGAAGAATTCGCACAGATTAGCAAAGATTAGCGGAGAAAAAAAATCCAGCCTCAATTTTTATACCGCACACGGTCACACACCTGCCCTGGCACTGTCCGCCAGGGCAGGTGTGTGACCGTGGATATTATATGAGACTGGATTCCCGGCAAAGACGAGCCATGAATTACTTGACTTGAAACGAGGAAAGGATCGCATGAAATTTTTGCAGCAAGCCGTCATGGTCAAATTCGATCACTGTGCCGGGAGCGTAGTTCCCAACATTGGAGTAATGGATGAAAAAAATCGCCTCATGACAAACGCCTTGATGTGCCGCGCGGTAGGTCTCCTGCTCGTAGATATTGCCCGCGCCTGCGCCCACAGACTGGCTGTGAACAAAGTTAAGGCCGTTGACCGCTTCAATGCCTTTTGCTTCTTCAGGCGCGCCGCCGTTCGGGTTAGGGTCAGCGCATGTGGCAACAACCTGCGGGTCGGAAGATGAGCCATATAGGAAATATGCCTCGCTCAAATTCGTATTGAAATATGAATTGGTATCAATGAACTGAAGCGCCAGTTCAGATTCAATTTTATTACCGGCCGCCCCGGGAAAAAGCACCGGCGCAAACTGGTCTGAATATGCAAGCGAAAGCCCGGTGACAGGATTTTTATATTGGAAGACCTGTTCCGCTTTTCCCGGCGGATTTATTGCCACGCGCAGGGTGAAATCTGTCAGATCGCCGCCCTGCTTGACCTTGATGAAGTACTCCTGCGTCAATGGCAGTTTTCCGCGCCAAAACTCGCATTCGGTATTGACCTCCAGTGGGCACAGAAGAGTCCCGTCACTGCCTGCAATCTCAAGCGGAAAATACCCCCACGCCGCAGGGTCCCCGCCCGCCAGAACAGACACAGACATGATCTGGCCCTGCATGGCGCTCAGCGTGTAAATCTTGCTGGCTCCGGCGTTGAGGCTATCCTTCAAGTCCAGCCATGTGCCACCCGGGGGAAATCGAATTGAATTCGGCTCGGAAACCAAAGGCGTGAAGGCCGGGGTTGGAATGTCTTGTGTTGGCGGAATTTCAGTCAAAATGACCGGCTCGAAAGTCGGTGAAGCCGTCAAAGGCTGCGGCGCGCTGGTTGGTGTTCCAGAAGCAATATTACAGGCGATCAATGCCAGGATCAAAACGGAAATGGCCAATGGAATTTTTTTCATTTAATCTCCATGCAAAGAAGGCAAAAGCTGCCAAACTGACTTTGAGCAAATCATCAGCCCAGGTATTCAAGCACAGTCGCTTCGCCCTGACCAACGCCCACGCAGAGAGTCGCAACACCGAATTTCACATTGCCGCGCAACTTCATTTCATGCACCAGCGTTGTGACAAGCCGCGCGCCCGAACAGCCAAGCGGATGCCCAATGGCAATCGCGCCGCCATTTACATTGACCAGTTCAGGGTCAATGCCGAGGTCTTCGATCACAGCCAATGACTGCACAGCAAAGGCTTCGTTCAACTCCATCAGGCCGATGTCTTTTATTTGCAGGCCGGCGCGTTCAAGCGCCTTCCTCGCAGCAGGCACGGGGCCATATCCCATCACACGCGGCGGCACACCCGCAGAGGCTGAAGTCACAACACGCGCAAGCGGTTTAAGATTCAAGGCCTTTGCCTTTTCCTCGCCCATCATCAACAGCGCCGCAGCGCCGTCATTTAATCCCGACGAGTTTCCAGCAGTGACAGTCCCGCCGTCTTTGGCAAAAGCAGGCTTGAGCCGGGAAAGCGAATCGAGTGTCGTGTCGCGCCGCGGACGTTCATCCGTATCCACAAGTTTTGGATCGCCTTTTTTTTGTGGAATGATAACGGGCACGATCTCATGTTTGAAACGGCCCGCGTCGATTGCCTTAACTGCAAGCTGGTGCGAACGGACTGAGAATTCATCCTGCTTTTGGCGGGTGATGTGCGGGCGTTCCCGCGCAATGTTCTCGGCAGTTTCGCCCATCGAATCTGTGCCGTACATTTCCTTCATTTTAGGGTTTGGATAACGCCAGCCGAGAGCGGTATCGTAGGCTGTTAAATTGCCGAATGAAAACCCCGTTTCCGCTTTTGGAAGCGAGTAAGGCGCGCGGCTCATGGATTCGACTCCGCCCGCAATGTACACCTCCCCCTCGCCCGCCTTGATGGCGCGCGCCGCCTGATTGACGGCATTCAAGCCGGAAGCGCACAGTCTGTTTACAGTGACGCCGCCGGCCTCGAGCGGCAGGCCGGCCAGCAGCGCAGCCATGCGCGCCACGTTGCGATTATCTTCACCGGCCTGATTTGCGCATCCGAAAAAAACTTCTTCAACCAGCGCTGGGTCAAATTGATTTCGTTCAAGAATGGACTTGATGACGTGCGCCGCCATATCGTCCGGGCGGACGGATGAAAGGATGCCGCCCAATGCACCGATCGGCGTACGGACTGCGTCAATGATGACAGGGTTATTCATTTTGATTCTCCAGTTTTTGAATTCGGAATTATTTTACCACCTGCAATGTCCCCGCTTTTCGGCGTTGCCTCTCCTGAAAATTAACCCGCTCAATCTTCATTTTAGGCCTTGACAGGTATAAGACTATTTGATAATATTCCTATGCAGATATATAAAACCGAAAGATAAGGAATTAATATGCCCCTCCCCCATGCAATTCTTGGTTTTCTCGAATACCAGCCCATGACGGGCTATGACTTGAAAAAATTCTTCGATCAGTCGGTGGCGCATTTCTGGTCTGCGACGCAAAGCCATATTTATAAGGCGTTGGAAAAATTGGAAAGCGACGGGCTGGTCGAGTCGCAGGTCATTCAAGGGGAGGGAAAACCGAACAGGAAACAGTACCAAATCACGGCGGCGGGAAGAGGCGAATTGCATCGCTGGGTATCCACGCCCCTGCCGTTGGAAATCCACCGCGAGCCGTGGCTTATCCAAATCTTTTTTTCGCACAACCTTTCAAATGAAGAGATCGTGGAGATGTTCGAAAAGCGGATCGAAGCCATGCGTGAATATTTGTCGCAGTGCGAAGTGGCGCAGAACCATATTGACGAGAATGCCGCGCGGGTTGGCATCGAGCGGCTGCGCGAGCTTTGGCAGTTGACTCTTGATTTCGGTACAGAATATTACGAAAGTGAAATTGCCTGGCTGGAAAAAACGCTTGATCGTTTACGCAAGATCCCGCCTTTGGAATTGCCCAAAAAGTAATTAATTTTGCGTAAGACAAAACTATTTTTTAAACTGCCTGAACAAGGCAGGTATATTCAACGCGCCTTGTCGCGGAAAAGGAAAATCAAAATGGAAAAATTCGACATTATCGTCATCGGCGCGGGGCTGGGAGGGTTGAGCGCCGCCGCGTATCTCGCCAAAGCGGGGAAGAAAGTCCTCGTGTTGGAGCATCATTCCGTCCCTGGCGGGTACGCGCACGAGTTTCGGCGCGGCAAGTATCGCTTCGAGGTTGCCCTTCACGCGCTGGACGGCGCGGCTCCTGGCGGATGGGCTTACCCTGTGCTGAAAGATTTGGGCGTCCTGGATACGCTTCATTTCCACCGTATGGATCCGTTTTACACGGCGCGTTTTCCGAAGCATGAAATCACCGCCCACGCGGACGTTGTGGAATACGAAGCGGAGTTGGTCAAGCATTTTCCGCGCGAACGCAAAGGGATTCACGCCATCATCGCGGACATGATCGAGACCTTCTGGCAGGTGCGCCGCTTCGGCGCGGAAGGCGAAGCGGGGATTCGTCCAGCCATCGAGCAGATGCCAGTCGAGTATCCCAAGATGCTGGCGGCGATGTCCATGAGTTGGGACGAGTACATGAGTCAGTTCATTCAAGACGCGGAACTGAAGGCGGTACTCTCGAACCTGTGGGGCTATTACGGACTTCCGCCCGAAACGCTCAACGCGGGGATTTATATTTTCCCCTGGGTCAGTTATCACCTGTACGGCGCGTATTATCCCGAAGGCGGGAGCATGGCAATGAGCCGCGCCATCGAAGCGACGTTGAAAAAGTTCGGGGGTGAGATTCGCTATCGGCAAACGGTGAGCAGGATCGAGGTCAAGGATGGACGCGCGGTGGCAGTCGAGACCGAGAAGGGGTTGCGCGTCGAAGCGGATGTCATCGTCAGCAATGCCAACGCTCCCGATACGATGTTGAAATTCGTCGGGCGCGAGAATCTGCCAGCGGAATATGTTCAGAAAATCGAAGCGGGCAAACCGTCGGCGTCCAACCTGGTTGTGTATCTCGGCTTGGATTGCGACTTACGCGCCGAAGGCTGGACTCATCATGAAATGTTTTTGCCCGCGAGTTACGACATCGGGGAGGATTACAAAGCGGCGATGAAAGGCGACTTTGCCAACGCCGCGATGGGACTCACCTATTACAACGTCGCCGACCCTGATTGCGCCCCCGAAGGCGGCTCGACGCTGGGGCTGTTCGCGCTCGCCGATTGGAACTCGGACAATCAATGGGGCACGGGCGGCGACTTAACGAACTATAGCGAGAACCCGCAATACAACGAAATCAAAAACGCGGCGGCGGATGTGTTGCTTGACCGCGCTGAGAAGTTGATTCCGAATCTGCGCCAGCACATTCAACACATGGAAGTCGGCACGCCCATCACCAACTGGCGATACAGCCGCAACGTGGGCGGAGCGATTTACGGCACAGAGCAAAGCGTGGACAACGTTTACATGAATCGCCTGCAAGCGAAAACGCCCATCCCGAATCTCTTTCTCACGGGCGCGTGGACATTCGGCGGCGGCATGAGCGCGGCGATGATGTCGGGGCGCGAGACGGCGAAGATGGCGCTCGGTTCCATGGACGGCACGGAGGTCGTGTTGATGACGGGAGTGGAGTCAGTTATCAGTGATCAGTTATCAGTGATCAGCGATCAGTCATCAGTGATCAGCGATCAGTCATCAGTAAGAGGTGTAAGTCAATTACCAATTACTAATCTCCAATTACCTACAATGAAAGCCATCGGCTCGAACCGCGAGGTGAACTTGAACGCGCTCAGCAAGCCCGCTGTATTGTTGTTTCACACGCAAGAGACTGCGGAGGACGCGGCGAAGGTCAATGCAGCGATACGCGCCGATGAAAACTATCACACCGCTGAAAATCTTTTCATCGCCAACATCGTGGATTTGCGCTCCGTGCCGAAACTGTTTCGCGGGTTCGCCGAAAAAGCCATGAAGGAGAATTACGAGAAAGCCGCCGCTTCCCTCCCTGCCGAAGCAAATCCCGCCGACTATGTGCTCATCCTCCCCGATTGGGATGGCAGTGTGACAAAATCAGTTGGGCTGAAAGATACGAACAAAACCGCAGGGATTGCGGTGTTCAACGCCAAAGGACAGGTTGTTGGAACTTATCAAGGTAGTGATTCCATTGCAAAGGCAGTTGAAATGCTGGCTTTGTAAATTCACAAAGGAAAAAAATGAACACTCAAAAATCTGGTCGCCTCTGGTGGACTTTACTTGCCGCACCGCTTCTCGCGTTGGTTTTGATTGTGATTGCGTCGGTGTATTTTGGATTCGCCACGCAAGGCAAAGACCCCGCAGCAATCCCCCAACTCGCAGCGGATTCAACCCCCTACCAATTGGTTGTCCTGCAAATTTGGCTTGCGCTCATCCTGATGAAATCCATGAAGCGCGAAGGACTCTCATGGCAAGACATCGGCTGGAAGTTACAAGACGGTCAGCAGCTATGGCGTGAAGTCTTGATTGGCGCCGTCCCCGGCGCTGTCATTGCGCTGCTTTACTTTTTTGTCCTCACGCCGATTCTGGTTCGCCTGCAAAATCTCTGGGATTATGTTCCCGCGGGTTCAGTATTGACCGCGCTTGGCGCGTCACTCATCCCTTTTGCTATCGCGGATGTTCTCTTCGCGCCATTCGTGGAAGAAAGCATATATCGCGGCTACGGTCTGACTCGCCTGCTCGGAAAATTCAGCCAGCCCGCAGCCATTGCGCTCTCTGTTTTCTTCTTTGGCATCCTTCACTGGACAGGCGGGTTTTGGTATACGGTTCTCGTTGGACTTGTCGCAGGAGCGCCATTAGCGTATCTTCGCGTCACTCGCAAGAACATCATTGCGCCGTTTGCCGCGCATCTAACGTTGAACATTATCGAAACAATTTTCATCATCCTTGGTATTGGAGCAGTGTGAAAACAAATGGAAACATCCATTAATTTTTTATCCGCTGCTGAACTTGCCGCGAATATCAAAGCAGGTGAAATCATTTCACGACAGGCGGTGGAAAGTTTCTTGGCGCAAATCAAAAAGCATAACCCCACCTTCAACACAGTGGCGACTCTCAGCGAAACCGAAGCGCTCGCCGCCACCAACCAAGCCGACAGCATCCGTGCAAACGGCGAAAGTCTCGGCGCGTTACATGGCGTGCCTATCACCGTCAAAGAGCAATCATACACGACGGTTCTAACCACTACGAACAGCCCTGTGGTTTCCATGCCCATCGGCTTGGGCGAGTCGGGATTGCCTGTCAATGTGCAGGCGGCGGGCACCCGCTACTCCGACCGCAGGCTGCTGAAAGTGGTCAAGGCGTTGAGTCAATTTGCCGAACGTTTTTCGTATCCGTTGCAGTAGTCATCATCGAAAACGATTCATCAATCAACTGCAACCTGTAACCATTAAACTTTCAAACTCTTAAGAGGTATCTCATGCTTTACCCAATTCTCAAATGGCTTCACATCCTTTCCGCCATCGTCGCCTTCGGAGCGAATCTCACCTACGTACTGTGGCTCTTCCGCGTCGAGAAGAATCGCGAGTCGGTATTGTTCACGCTTCGCACCGTCAAAATCATGGACGATTGGATGGCGAACCCGTCCTACGTGCTGGCGTTCTTCACAGGCGCGGGCATGATCGAAATCGCAGGCTTGTCTTATCTCACGCCCTGGATTCTCTCCGCGCTGATTTTGTACGCGCTCGTCTCCGTGCTGGGACTTTTCGTCTACTCGCCCTGGCTCAAAAAGCAAATCGCTCTGGCTTGACCTGCTTTAGTTTTTGAGTCCAGTGGAAATGAGAGACAGAGCAGATTGAATTTGGGTGGTGAACTGGGCAGCAAAGG
>Ga0233425_10008897_pt1 | contig 13038 bp, 16 predicted proteins | sample Watercolumn_Towu_2_FD_181712 | JGI IMG/M metagenome (GOLD analysis project Ga0233425, IMG submission 181712) | Freshwater microbial communities from Lake Towuti, South Sulawesi, Indonesia - Watercolumn_Towuti2014_140_MG | ecosystem: Environmental > Aquatic > Freshwater > Lake | place...
GTTTGCGTCTTCAAGATGCCCGCGTGGCAGACATACACCTTCACGTCCGCAGCTTGCGCTGTCGAGACCGACAACACCGAGGCCGCCAAGCCTGCCATCAAACTTCTACGCATGAGTTTCATTGTCGTGTTCGTCATCTCCGCGATTCGTTCTCTCCAAGCTTCAGCCTCAAAGGGTGGTTGGCTGGCAGGCGGCCGATCAGTTCTTTCTGGAAGACCTCTGCCTGTCTCTTATGTTCGGCATTGGACCGTATCCGGTCAGTCAGATGCCGTTGGCCTTTGATTTCCGAGTTTTGGAGCGAGTTCGCCCAAGCCCGCAGTTGCCGTGAACAACTTTCCGCAGCCGATTTCAAATCTGAGATTTCAGATTTCAAATCCCCAAGACCCGCCCGTCTTTCCAGGAAGATGAGCATGGACCGGGTTTCTCCTGCCGAGCCTCTCGCGATGTAGATGAATGCCAGCAACTCATTCGTCGTCCCGCGCTCAAATCCTTCGGCGATGTTGTTCGAGACCGACAGCGCGGCGCGTTCCAATTGATCCCTCAAACTGTGCGACATCCGCTTCGCATTTCGTTCTGTCAGGTCATATACCCGTTCCGCCAGCCGCACCGCCTCCTGCCAGGCCGGCAACTCCTCAAATCGCTGGTAAGTCATGCTTGTCTCCGCATCGTGAATTACGCGCGCTCGATTTCCACTCTCTAATCTCCAATTTCAAATCTCCATCTCCCCGCACTTCGTCATCTCCGCGAGGGCAGGGGAATCCAGTCGGGTTCCTTGTTGGAGTGGCCGTCTGTGGTCACTTGCACAAAACTGTTCGAGCCATTCGCATCGGCGACGCAGATGTTCCAGCCGCGTGCCTCGACACTGATGATCGCCGGCGAGAGAGCCAGCTTCTTCTCCGCCTTCGGCCCGCGGGTGAACGCGACATAGCGGCCGTCCGGCGACCAGTCGGCTTGATAAACGAACACCGGGTCCTGGCTCTTGACGAGGATGCGGGGATTGAGCGCCTTCGCTTCCGGCCCGCTGAGGTCGAGGTCCGCCACACTGATCGTGAGATCGCTTGAGTTCCACACCACGCGCTTGCCGTCGGGACTGATGTCCGGCCGGCAACCGCCGATGCGATTGCCGTCGGCATAATCCACCCTGCGCACTTCATTCCCTCGCGCCGCGACGGCGAGAATGGCGTGGTTATGTCCCATCGCGCCGGAGACGGTGGCGAGCATCCATCGCTCGTCGGGAGTCCAACAGAGATTGTAGAGATGCAGAAGCTCCGGGTTGGGGTGCGGCGTCGTGCGGCGCGTGGCGAGGTCGTGGACGCACAGACCTCTCCCCGCGGGATCGCGGACGTTGAACTGCTCCCTCTCGTCGGGGATGTAACAAAGACTCGTGCCTGTCCGGTTCCAGAAAGGCCACCGCGCATGTTTCGCAACCAGCGTCCGGTCGGAGCCGTCCCGGTTCATCCACCAGACACTGCGCACCTTCCCGTCGCCTGTCTCCTCGTCCACGATGAAGGCGACCTTGCTGCCATCGGGCGAGACCTGCGGGAACATCTCATGGACCTTCGGCGTCTTTGTGAGATTGACCAGCTCCGAGCCATCGGCATTGACCTGATAAAGCTCCCAGTTCCCGTCGCGATAAGTCTCATGCACGATTTTGTAAGGAAGCTTCTTCAATTCCTCGCGAAGCCCCTCGTTCTCTCCCGCCGCGTCCGCGCCCAGACACGCCATGCCCGCCGCCGCCAACACTCCCATCGCCAGTCCCAAGTATCCGATCTTCCGTGGCCGTGCTTTCATGTCGTCTCCGCCGCCTCTTGTCTCACTCTTTCCCATCCGGGGCAATCCCGAATCTCCAATCCCCAGTTTTTCCAATCTCCAATCTCCAATTTCAGATCCCCGCTCTTTCCAATCCTCACAAAACAGCTTTGCAGCGCGCGCGCCTCTGTGCTTTCTTCAATGCATGTTCGCAAAACCGATCTGCATCTGCGCCCTGCTGATGGTGGCCCTGGCCACGGGGAAAGACAGTGCATACGCGGCGGAGACGCCCGACTCCCTTATCCCCTTCGACAAACTCGATGCAGCCGCCCAAGCGCGTGTGCGGCGCGTCGTGCCGGGCTATACGTTCTACCGGAACGTCCCGATGCCCAAGCCCGCCCTCCGTGCCCGATACGACATCTTCCGCCACCTCATCAGCAACCTCGACCAATGCTCCCTCGTGGCCCGGTCCTTGAAGATTGAAGACTCCCGCCGGGAGCGGCGGCCGGACGGCTCCTACTTCGGCGACAACCACAAAGGCACCTCCGGTTACCTCTGGCCGCTTCGCAGCGCGCCGGGCGAGGAGCTTTACTTTGGCGAAGGCACCGACAAACAAGCCGACTCCGACTCCGGCCGCGCCATCCTCCTGTTCCACTACCGCGAAATCCAGCCCGGCCTCCTCCAATGCAACCTCCACGGCTTCGTGCAAGTGGATGGCGCCTTCCGGCGATTCTGCGCCTATCTCTTCCGGCCCTTCATCATGGGCATCGTGGACAGCCATCTTCGCGAAGTCGTGGACACCCCCATGTTGGTTGCGGAAGAAGCGACCGCCCATCCCGACAAAATCCTGGGCCTCATAGACGCCATGCCCCCCACAGACGCTGCCAAGCTGAAAGAGTTCCGCGCCCTCCTGGCCAAGCCCGCCGCCAAGTCCTGAGCGTCACCCAGCGACTTGGCCCGCCGCTCAAAGCCGGTGGCGTGAGCCGAAACCCGTGTCATCCTTCTTCCCCCGCGCCTGTCGGGTAACTGCGCCAAGAGATTACGCTTCTTCCCGATTTGACGATTTGCGGAGAGTGGCCGGATAGTGACGCAAGAAAGGATGCGCCATGATCGTTCCGAACAACAAAGCGGTTCTTCTGGAACTGCCCGATCCGGCCATCTGCCGGGCGCGGCTGGTGCTCAAAGGCGTCGTTGATTGTCTGGTTCAAGAATCCTTCCTCTGTCCTTATGCCCTGTCCTACGGCAACAACATCCTCTGCACGCACCCGTTGGCGGAGCTGGTTATCGCCAATACCCCGGTAAAAAGAGTTGCCGCACCACTGACCCACCCCGACTCCCCCGCGCAAAAGCCAGCCAAGCTCTCCCTGGCTGCCTGACGATCAGGCACGCCGGAGTTTTCCGCGCCTTGGTCTTACATGGACGTTTCAGCTCTCAGAAATCCGGGGAATGTGGGGGCATGATCTGCGGTTTCCTGTGGAAAACCGCATTTTCTTTCCAGTTCCGATGCGGCGAGGAGGCCGGCGATTTTCGATGGGCGGGTTTCCGTTGCGGCGGGGTGCTCGCGGATTATCCGCGAGTGGGTTTCCATCGCGGAGAGGTCCGCAAGGATTTTCGGCGGATGGGTGGACGGGACGGAATGGGGCCGGCGGATTATCGGCGGGTGGGTGTCCGGGACGGAAGGCAGCTCGCGGATTATCCATGACAGGTGTCCCGGGATGTTCCTGGGGAGCAAGTTTTCTGTTTTCGTGGAGACGGTCTCCGGGCGGCGGGCGAATGGCGGCGTGGAGAGACAAGGGAGGCGGTCTTGTTGGAAAAATGTTGCGGCGAGATTTTGCGCGGCGGGGTCTCTTGCGTTAGACTACGCGCCATGGATAAACACAACGTCGTATTGATTCCCGGCGATGGCATCGGGCCGGAGATTACCGAGGCGGTGAAGCGCATCTTCGCGGCGGCGGAAGCGCCCGTGGAGTGGATCGCGCGCGAGGCCGGCTTGACGGCGCTCGCCCACGGCAAGGATGTGTTGCCCTTGGAGACGCTGGAAGCCATCCGCGAGCATCACGTGGCCCTCAAAGGCCCCTGCACGACGCCCGTGGGCAAGGGGTTCAGCTCCATCAACGTCCAGCTCCGCAAGAAGCTCAATCTTTACGCCGCCGTCCGCCCGGTGCGCAGCCTCGACGGCGTGCAGACGCGGTTCTGCAACGTGGACCTCGTCATCATCCGCGAGAACACGGAGGGCCTCTACAGCGGCATCGAGAACGAAGTGACGGCGGGAGTGGTCACAAGCATGAAGGTGGCGACGGAGGTGGCCTGCACGCGGATCGCGCGGTGGGCGTTCCGTTACGCGCAACAGCGGAAGCGCCGGAAGGTGACGGTATTTCATAAAGCGAACATCATGAAGCTGACCGACGGCCTGTTCATCCGCTGCGCGAAAGAGGTGCATGAGCGGGAGTTTCCGCAGATGGAATACCAGGAGCTGATCATTGACGCCGGCTGCATGAAGATGATCCAGGACCCGGTGCAGTTTGACGTGTTGTTGCTGGAGAATCTCTACGGTGACGTGGTGAGTGACCTTTGCGCGGGCTTGGTGGGAGGACTCGGCGTGGTGCCGGGCGCGAACATCGGCGACGAGGACGCCGTCTTCGAGGCGGTGCACGGTTCCGCCCCGGACATCGCGGGCAAAGGCTACGCGAATCCGTTGGCGCTGCTCATGTCCGCCGTGATGATGCTGAACTATCTGAGCGACCGGCGCGGGGATGAGCGTTGCCGGCAGGTCGGGAAAAAGATCAAGGAGGCCTATAACCGTGCGCTCGGTGACGGGCAAAAGACTCGCGACCTGGGCGGCCAGCTCGGCACGGCGCAATTCGCCGACGCGGTGATCCAGCGGTTGAACGGCCCGGTGGACCTCCCCGACGAGGTCGAGACTCCGGAGTTGCCGGCGAAATTGTAAGCGTTGACTTCACCGGGGCGCGTGATACTCTCCGCCCCGCTGAAAGTTCTTCAGGGCAGGGTGAGTCCGGCGGCGCGCAAGCGTTCCGGATGATTCCCGACCGGCGGTAGACCCCGCGAGCGTGCCGAGATCGGCGCGCAGGACCCGGTGAGATTCCGGGGGCGACGGTAGAGTCCGGATGAGAGAAGAGCCAACGGCCGGCTGCTACCCCGCGATGCGGGCGTGTGGCGCGGCGTGAAACCCTGAAGAAGCCTTCAGGGTTTTTTATGAGCAGAAAGGCGACAAACAAGACCGGCGGCCCGTTTGACCCGGTTGAGGCGGTCATCGAGGACATCCGCGCCGGCCGTCTGGTGATCGTCACCGACGACGAGAAACGCGAGAACGAGGGCGACCTCGTGATGGCGGCGGAGAAGGTGACACCCGCGGCGGTGAACTTCATCGTCAAGCACGCGCGCGGCCTCCTCTGCGTGGCGATGGTGGATGACGACCTCACGCGGCTTGGCATCGGTCGGATGGTCGAGCGCAACCGCGAGGCGTTCACGACGGCGTTCATGGTCACGGTGGACGCCAAACACGGCATCACCACCGGCATCAGCGCATCGGACCGCGCCAAGACCATCCAGGTGCTCGCGGAGGCGAAGTCCAAACCCTCCGACCTCGTGCAGCCGGGCCACATCAATCCGCTGGCGGCTCGCGACGGCGGGGTGCTTTGCCGCGCCGGCCACACAGAGGCCACGGCGGACCTCGCTCGGCTCGCGGGCTTGCGGCCGGTGGGCGTCCTTTGCGAGATCCTCAACGAAGACGGCTCGATGGCGCGGTTGCCGGAGTTGATGAAGTTCAGGCGGAAGCACCAGTTGAAGATGTGCAGCATCCGCGACCTCATTCAATACCGCCATCGCCGCGAAAAGCTCGTCGAGCGCGAGCGCGTCGTCACGCTGCCGACAGAGTTCGGGGATTTTGCGCTGCACCTCTATCGCTCGAAAGCCGACGGCCAGCATCACGTGGCGCTCGTGAAGGGTGAAGTGGCGGGCCGGAGCGATGTCCTGGTGCGCGTCCACAGCGAATGCCTCACCGGCGATGTCTTTGGCTCCCACCGATGCGATTGTGGAGAACAACTCAGCCAGGCGATGCAGAGGGTCGCCAAGGAAGGTTGTGGCGTCATCGTCTACCTGCGCCAGGAAGGGCGGGGGATTGGTTTGGCGCACAAGATCCATGCTTACGAGTTGCAGGAGAAGGAAGGGCTCGACACCGTCGAGGCAAACGAGCGCCTGGGCTTCAAGGCCGACCTCCGCGAATACGGCGTCGGCGCGCAGATTCTTGCCGACCTCGGCTTGCACAGCATCCGCATCCTGACGAACAACCCGAAGAAAGTCATCGGCCTTGACGGCTTCGGCATCAAGATTGCCCGGCAACTGCCGATCCGGGGCACCGTGACGCCGCACAACGCCCGCTATCTCGAAACCAAGAAGAAGAAACTCGGACACGCTCTCTGACCATGTTACGCGCCAAACAATCCCAACCCGTCTATTCCGCCGAAGGACTGCGATTCGCCATCGTCGCGGGCCGCTATAACCAGCGCTACACCGATGAACTCGTGAAACGCGCCAGCCGCGCCTTGCGGACCGCCGGCGCAAAGGATAAGGAGGTCACAGTCGTGCGCGTTCCCGGCGCTTTTGAGGTGCCGGTGGTCGTGAGCAAGCTCGCGGCGAGCGGCGACTATGATGCCATCATCGCCCTTGGCGTCATCATCCGCGGCGAGACGGCCCATGCCGACCTTATCGGTCGCGCCGTGACGGACGCATTGAGCCAGATCGCGTTGCGCGAGAACGTGCCGGTGGTTCACGAAGTGCTGTTGCTCGGGAATGAGCAGCAGGCGCATGTTCGTTGCCTCCAGCCGAAACACAATCGCGGCACCGAGGCCGCCCTGACCGCCATCGAGATGGCGCATTTGATGAGGACGCTCTGATTATGGGAAGCCGACGACAAGCCAGGGAAGCCGCGGTGCAGATCCTCTACTTCCGCGACATCAACCCGCACGAGGAACTCGACGACTCCCTGAAACGGTTCTGGGAAGGCCAAAGCTACGACACTGAGACCCAAGCTTTCGCGGAAGTCCTGGCGCGCGGCACGTTGGAGAATCGGCCGGCCATTGACGAGCAGATCAAGAAGGTGACGGAGAACTGGGACCTCGACCGTATCGCCGCCGTTGACCGGAACGTCTTGCGACTGGCGATCTATGAGATGATCTTCCGCGAGGACGTGCCTCCCGTGGTCTCCATTAACGAAGCCATCGAGATCGCGAAGAAGTTCAGCACGAAGGAGAGTGGCAAGTTCGTCAACGGCATCCTCGATCGTATCCGCAAAGACCTGCCGCGTCCCGCGCGCACGCCGGGCGGCGCCCCGCCCAACAAGCCGTCATGACGCGCGCGGCCGACCTGCATCTCCATACGCGCCATTCCGATGGGACGTTCACGCCGGCGGAAGTGGTGCGGCGTGCCGCCGAAGCGGGCTTGGTCTGCATCGCGCTCACGGACCACGACACGCTGGCCGGTCTGCCGGCGATGATGAAGCTGTGCGCGGGAGAGGGCATCGAGTTCATTCCCGGCATCGAGTTGACAGCTCATCACGAGGAGCGGGAGATTCACGTCCTCGGCTACCTCATGCGCCACGATGAGCCGGAGTTTGTTGCGAGGATCGAGCAGTTCAAGGAAGCCCGCGCGGAACGGGTCGCGAAGATGCTGGTGAAACTGCGGGAAGCAGGCGTGGATTTGCAGGCAGCGGACGTGGCCTCGGTGGCGGGCAGCGATAGCGCGATGGGGCGCTTGCACGTTGCGCGGGCGCTGAAGAACCGCGGCTTCATCCAGCACATGGAGGAAGCGTTCCGTCGCTTCATTGGCAAGGGCAAACCGGCGTTCGTTCCGAAATTCCGGCTCGACGTGGCCGGCGCGGCGACGTTGATCCACAAGTTCGGTGGCGTTGCCATCCTCGCGCATCCCGGCATCTCCGGCCTGGATCATCAGATGGAGGTCTTGCTGGAGGCGGGACTTGACGGCATCGAAGTCTGGCACAGCCGCCACACGCCGGCGCAGTGCGAGCGTTACCTCGCCTTCGCGCGGCAGCGCGGATGCCTCGCCACGGGCGGCAGCGATTGCCACGGGCTGGCCAAGGACGAAGTGTTGATTGGAAGCGTGCGCCTCGATTACGATTACGTCGAACGACTCAAGGAATTTCATGCTCGGACTTTTTCAAAAGTTTCGTGACGGCCTCGCCAAGACCCACGACAAGCTGATCGGCGAGATCAAGCGCATCGTCACGCGCGCGCCGCGGCTCGACGCGGAGTCGCTGGACGAACTGGAGGCCGCGCTTATCGCCAGCGACATCGGCGTGGAGACGGCGATGCGCATCGTCGGGGAAGTCCGCAAAGCCAGCGCCGAGACGCGGGAAGTGGACGTGGTTGCCATCGCCCGGCGGATCATCTCGGAATCGCTCGCCAGCCAGCCTGCATCATTGCGGGTTGCGGCGCAGGCTCCGACGGTGATTGTGCTGCTCGGTGTCAATGGCACCGGCAAGACAACCTCCACCGCCAAACTCGCGCACCAACTCAAGAAAGATGGCCGCTCCGTGCTGCTCGCCGCCTGCGACACCTTCCGCGCGGCGGCGATCGAGCAACTGAAGATTTGGGGCCAGCGCACCGGGTGCGATGTCATCTCCGGCCAATACAACTCCGATTCCGCCGCCATTGCGTTCGACGCGCTCGACGCGGCGATCAGCCGGAAGTGCGACTACTTGTTGATAGATACAGCGGGCCGGTTGCATACGAAGAAAAACTTGATGGACGAGATGGCGAAGCTCCAGCGCGTCCTGCGGAAGCGGTTGCCAGACGCTCCCCATGAGACGCTGCTGGTGCTCGACGCCAGCACCGGCATGAACGGACTGAATCAGGCACGCGAGTTTCATCAGGCCGTCGGTGTCAGCGGGCTTATCGTCACGAAGCTCGATGGCACTGCCAAAGGCGGCATTGTCGTTGCCATCAACCGCGAGTTGAAGATATCCGTGAAATTCATCGGCGTTGGCGAGCAGGTGGACGATCTGCAACCGTTCGATGCGAAAGCTTTTAGCGATGCGCTCTTCAACTGAATTCGATGCCGAGATGATGGAGAGGGCGCTGGCGTTGGCCCGGCGCGCGATGGGGCAGACCTCGCCGAACCCAATGGTCGGCGCGGTCGTCGTAAGGAACCGCCGGATCATCGGAGAGGGCTATCATCACCGCGCCGGTTCGCCGCACGCGGAAATCCACGCGCTCAACGCGGCTGGCGACCGCGCCAAAGGCTCAGACCTCTTCGTGACGCTGGAGCCTTGCAGCACGCAGGGCCGCACGCCGCCATGCACCGACGCCATCATCAAGGCCGGCATCCGCCGCGTGGTCGTGGCGGTCGTGGATCCGAACCCGAAGCATCGCGGCAAGGGGTTGGAGTTGTTGAAGCAGGCGGGTCTCCGCGTGGAGGTCGGCCTGCTCGGCGAGGCGGCCAGCCGGCTCAACGAGCCGTTCAACAAGTGGATTCACACCGGCATGCCGTTCGTGACCGCCAAAGCCGCGATGTCGCTCGATGGCAAGATCGCCACGCGCACCGGCGACTCGAAGTGGATCACCGGGGAGAGTGCCCGCGCGTTCGTGCAGGAACTCCGCCGCGCCGCGGATGCCGTCATGGTCGGCTCCGGCACCGTCATCGCCGACAATCCCCAACTCACTGTTCGTGATGGCGCGATAGACCGCCAGCCGTGGCGGGTGGTCGTGGACAGCCGTGGGCGCTCGCCGCTGGAGGCGCATGTCTTCAGCGACGAGGACCGGTTGCGAACGCTCGTCTTCACCAGCGACCACTCGCCCGAGACATGGCGCAAGCAACTCGCCGAGCGCGGCGTGACGGTGATCGAATGTGGATCGCGGATTGCGGAAGGCGGTGAGGAGAAGATTGACTTGAGCGACCTGTTGAAGCGGCTGGCTCAGCGCGAGATTATCAACCTGCTCGTCGAAGGCGGCAGCGGCTTGCTGGGCGCGCTCTTTGACGCGCGGCTGGTGGACAAGGCGGTTTTTTTCTATGCGCCGAAGATCGTCGGTGGCGCGAGCGCGCCCACGGCGGTGGGAGGGCAGGGGACGGCGCAATTGAAAGACGCCCTCACGCTGCGGAAGTTCGAGTGGCGGCATCTGGGGGAGGACTTGGTCGTCATCGGATACTGTTGAACCGTTGCGATCAACAAACAGAACCTCAACGTCACAAACCACGAAAGTCATCACACCATGTTCACAGGACTTGTTGAAGAAGCAGGAGAGATTGTCAGCGTCAAGCGGGGCCGGAAATCCACTGAATTAACCGTGCGAGCGGGCACGGTGCATCGCGGGCTGCGCAAAGGCGACAGCCTCGCCGTCAATGGCGCGTGCCTCACCACCGTCCGCAAACGCGGCGCATTGCTCGGCTATGATGTGCTGGAGGAAACTCTCCGTGTCACCAACCTCCAATACGTCCGCCCGGGCGATGTCGTGAATCTGGAGCGCCCCATGCGGGCCGACGCGCGGCTCGGCGGGCACTTCGTCCTCGGCCATGTGGATGGCGTCGGCATGATTCGCCGCTGGGAGCAGGTGGGCAAAGACTGGGTGCTGGAGGTGACCGTGCCGAAGAAGCTCATGCGCTACCTGATCTACAAAGGTTCTATCGCCGTGGACGGCATCAGCCTCACGGTCGCTGATGTTGGCGCTGATTGGATTCGCATCTGGATCATTCCCCACACCCGCGATGTCACCAACCTCCGCCAAGCCCGCGTCGGCAGTCGCGTGAACCTCGAAGCCGACGTGCTTGGCAAATACGTCGAGCAGTTGCTTTCAACGCGAACCACTCGTCGCGCCTGACCATCGCGCCTTGAGCTTCGACGAGCCGGAACATTCACCCTCACTGGCTTCACCCGTGAAGTCGGAGTGGGCATGGTGAGAGCAAGGGGTGGCCGGCCTACAGCGGCGTGAGGGTTTTCTTCCGCTTTGCAAAGCGGAAGAATTCGGAATAGCCCGCGGCGCGCGCCAAGGCGATCGCCTGGTCGAAGTCGCGCCCCACGTGGCGGGATTGGTGCGCGTCGCTGCCAAACGTGATGCCGACACCGCGCGCGCGGGCCAGTTTGAGAAACTCCAGCGAGGGGTAAATCTCCTTGCACGGCTTGTGCAGGCCGGCGGTGCTGATCTCGATGGCGGTGCCGGTGTCGGCGCACGCGTCCAGGAACTGCGCGAATAGGGGCGTCAGGTCAGCCCGGGGATGAAAGCCGAACTTTTTCGGCAAGTCCGGATGGGCCATTGAGTCGTAGAGCCTCGTGCGCGCGGCATCAGTGAGGAGTCGGAAATAGGTCGTCCACTCGACGTCCACGTCGGTGGTCCGCCAGCGGGCGATGGCTTCAGGGGCGTCGTGGTTCCATTCGCCGATGAGGTGGACACCGCCGAGGAAGAAATCCCAGTCGTAGCGCCGTTGCAGGTCGCGGAGTTCCGGTTCGATACCGGGGAGGTAGTCCAGTTCGAGGCCGAGCAGGATGCTCAGTTGCGGGAACTCGCGCCGTGCCGCCTCCACCCAGCCGACGTAGGTCGGCAGGTCTTCCGGCCGCATGTAGCCGTGCGCGTAAGGCCGCACCAACGGCATGTGATCGGTGCAGGCGATCTCCGCGACGCCGGCGGCGAGGGCGGCGGCGGCGTAATCACGCGGCTCCTCGATGGCGTCAGTCAGGCGTGTGTGCATGTGGTAATCGCAACGCATGGTTCACTCTAGAAATCCGTGGCGCACCATGTCAAACTCATCCGTGATGGAACTATGAAGAAGCTTGCATTGACACTGTTGTTGCTGATGGGCTTGGCGGGGCTGGTTTTGGCCGGTGCTTACTACTACGAGCAACACTGGGGGCTTGAAGGCCCGCTTCCCGGTTGCCGCCATCATCATTGAGTTGTCCGCGACATGATAAACCTTGCGAAAGTGCCGCGCAGGCGGTAGAAAAGTTTTTTGCCGAGTAGAAAGCGAAGGCTTGAATAAAACAGTCGAAGCCGTGAGTGGGTTCCCTCAAATGACATCGGCAGCGCAGATACTCGTGGTGGATGACGAAACCACGATCTTCGATGTATTTGGCCTGATGTTTCCCAAGCCCCAAAACGTATTGGCGGTGGCTGCGAACGGCGATCGCGCTTTGCAGTTGGCCGCGACGCAGGGATTCGACGTGGCGTTCGTGGACTGTTTCCTTGGAAACGAGAATGGCGCGGAAGTTGCCCAGCGGCTGCACAAGGTGCAACCAAACCTCAAAATTGTGCTGATGAGCGGATTTCTGCGTGAGGAACGAGCGGCGGCCATGGAGCAGGCGGGCGCGCGGGCTTTTCTGACAAAACCTTTCAGCTTCGAAGCTGCCCAGCAGATCGTTCGGCGGTTGCTGGGACGCAAGAAATCGGACAACGAAATTGGAACACCTTTGGAGGAATAGCCGCGTGATGATGACCGTGATTTTAGTGGGCCTGGCGATTGCGTTCCTTGGGATTCTCAGCATGGCTCTGTTCAAGTCCACGAAGCAGCCAGTGCCCGGCTCCAAGCACGCCCGACCGGCAATCCTCGTGATTGACGACAATACCGGCGTTCTCAACATGGTCCGGCTGGCGCTGGACAGCGAAGGATACACGGTCTATGCCGCCGGCAATCCCCAGGAGGGTATTGAACTGTTCAAGTTGCACTCGGAGAATATCAGCCTGGTGTTGTTGGATTTTCGCATGCCGGAGATGAGCGGCGACCAGGTGTTCGACTGCCTGCAGAAAATCAACGCAGACGTGCCGGTGCTGTTGATGACTGGCTTCTACGAGGACACGAAGGAAGCCAGCAATCTTCTGAACAACGTGCATGGCTACCTTATCAAGCCCTTCCATCTGGGCAATCTCCTCGGCAAGGTTCGCGAAGTGGTTAGCGTGGAGTGACCCACTCCTCCGGCGTTGACGGGCGCGCGCGGCACGGTTAGGCTCGGCGCGTGGATTTTCCGCCGCTAGACTGGAGCCGGATAAAAACATATCCGCTGCGCGAGCGGCCCAACAAGGTCAGGGCCGGGGATTTCGCGCGCCTATGGAGCAAGGGCGGCTCGCTGAAAATCTTCCTCGACTCGCTTCCCGATACGCTTGCGGCGAAGGACCTGCGCGCGCTGGCAGTGGCTATCGCGGAGGCGGTGCGGCGTAAGAAGCCCGTGGTGCTTTGCATGGGGGCGCATTTGGTGAAGTGCGGCTTGGGGCCGGTGGTGGTGGATTTAATGCGACGCGGCGTGGTTTCGTGCGTGGCGATGAACGGCGCGGG
>Ga0233425_10008898_pt1 | contig 13036 bp, 11 predicted proteins | sample Watercolumn_Towu_2_FD_181712 | JGI IMG/M metagenome (GOLD analysis project Ga0233425, IMG submission 181712) | Freshwater microbial communities from Lake Towuti, South Sulawesi, Indonesia - Watercolumn_Towuti2014_140_MG | ecosystem: Environmental > Aquatic > Freshwater > Lake | place...
GATGCCAGACCGGAGGTTGGCGACAGCGCGGTGGCGGTCACCACCCTTCGACCATCCGGCAGGATCGCTTTTGCGGGCAAGTTGCTCGATGCCTGCACAAGCGGCGAATTCGTCGAAGCGGGTACCGTGGTTCGTGTGATTGGCGTTCGTGTCGGAATGATCGAAGTCGAACCTACGATTCCGAGCTCGGCAGGTGCAGGGAAAGACGCACCTGCTGAGGGGCGGAAAAACCTATGAGCGTTCTCGCAATACTTCAGCAGGCGGCAGCGGCATCACCTCCACGGGAGGAGGTGTATCTCTTCGTTGCGCTTGGGCTCCTCGCACTTGCGCTCGTCCTGCTCGTTCTCGAATTGTTCGTGCCGACGGGTGGCGCGCTTGCCATCATGACAGGTGTCGCAGCACTCGCTTCGATTGCGTCCATGTTCATTTACGACACGGTGTACGGTGCCGTGTATCTCGCGCTGTTGTGTGCGGGCAGCCCGCTGGTACTCCTCCTGGTGTTCAAGGTCTGGTCGCACACGCCCATCGCACGGCGAATGATTCTGCAGCAGGGAGCAGATGGCGCATCGGATGGAGATGCGATGCGCACCGAAGGTGCAGATCCATCCGTTGCAGCCCGCGGAAAGGCAGCTTCGGCATTGACAGCACGCCTCGCGGAGCTTGTTGGCCGAAGCGGTACTGCGGTCACCACACTTCGCCCCATCGGCTTTGTGCGCATTGACGGCCAACGCCTCGATGCCATTGCCGAAGGTGGGTTCATCACGGAGGGTGCTGCTGTGGATGTAATCGAGGTCTTCGAGGGACAACTCAAGGTTCGTGAGCAGCAGGCGCGGTAGTATGTGCGCATCATGACTCTCACTACGGTGCTCGCACTTGCCCCCTGGGCCTGGGTTGGTCTGGCAGTCCTCGCAGTCGTTGGCCTCATTTTCCTTTTGATCATCGGTCAATATCTGCAGTTGTGGCTGCAGGCATGGCTCAGTGGTGCACCAGTCAGCCTCATTGACCTCGTCATGATGCGCCTTCGGAAGGTGAACTCAGCGGTCATCGTGATCAACCGCATCAGCGCGCGCAAGGCTGGGCTTGATATCAGCACCCAAGCAATGGAAGCGCACTTTCTTGCGGGGGGTCGCGTGACCAATGTCGTGCGTGCCATGATTGCCGCGGAGAAGGCCGGCATCGATATGGCATGGGACCGAGCCGTTGCCATCGACCTTGCAGGGCGCGACATCGTGGATGCGGTGAACACCTCGGTGATGCCCAAGGTGATCGACTGCCCAAACCCCAACTCCGGCAAGCAGACAATCGATGCGGTGGCGAAGGACGGCATTCAATTGAAGGCGAAGGCTCGCGTCACCGTTCGCACAAACATCGCGCGGCTCGTCGGCGGCGCAACGGAGGAGACGATCATCGCCCGAGTCGGCGAGGGAATCATCTCCACGATCGGATCGGCGGAGGACCATAAGAGCGTGCTCGAGAATCCCGACCGAATCTCGAAGACCGTGCTCGCGAAGGGACTTGACTCCGGAACGGCATTCGAGATCCTCTCAATTGACATCGCCGATGTGGATGTCGGCGAGAACATCGGAGCCCAATTGCAGGCAGCGCAGGCCGAAGCCGATACGAAGCGGTTTCAGGCGCAGGCGGAACAGCGCAGAGCGGCGGCCGTGGCGCAGGAGGCGGAATACAACGCAGAGGCGCAGAAGAATCGTGCTCTTGTGATTCTTGCGGAGGCTGACATTCCCCGTGCCATGGCAGATGCGTTCCGCGGCGGCAATCTCGGTGTGATGGACTTTTACCGGATGAAGAACCTGAACGCCGACACCGACATGCGCACCTCAATCGGCAAAGGTACTGCCTGAACCTCCCACGCTCTGCGCATCACGCCGATCGCGTGTGCGTTGCGGATGTGATGTTGCTCGATTGCTCAATCGACCACTGAGCGCGCAGGATGCGCTGCATGCCATTGTCGCGAAGGAGGTAGGCGATGCGCCAGCGTTCCGCAGCGCCGCCAAGCCATGGCGCACGGCCCGCCGTGCGATCAATCCTGCCAACCGCGGCTTGCATGTCGGCAACCATCACATTCGATCGACCGGACGCTGCAGCATGCCAGCGTGCAACCCAGCCGACTGATGCCACGGCGAGCGCAAGCGCGGCAAGTCCCTCGACTGCGCTCCACCCGTAGGCGCCACTGCCCCACACACGGCCTCCCTCAAGACGCGCGCGCAGCCAACGGGTGACCAGTTCGTCGATCGCATCCGCATCGTCGGATCCTGCAGCGGACGGCATCGCATCGACTGCGCCAAAGGTCGCGCCGCACGGCCAACCGATGCCGATTGTTGGAACGATGGCTCGCGGTCGCCCGAACTGCCATTGCACGCTCCGCAGGAACTGGTGCGCCGTCGCGCGTACTCGCGACGGTGCCCGCGCTGCGAGCGGCTTGGGATCCTCAGTCCGCGCAAAGACCGCACCGCGGAGCATCGCCCTTTGACGCTTTGTCGGAGGCTGGAGTGCCGACATCGCCAGCTCCTCCTGTAGTGCGCCGAACAGGATGTCGAGTAGTTCTTTCCATCTGGCGCCCCGCACCGCCGCCAACTTCGCTGCGGCGAGCGTCTGTGCCATCCAACCAATTCCATCGATCCGCATGCGAAGTGGTTGCGCACGATCCATCCATTGCACCAATCGCCGCTCGAGCGACTCCACTTCACCCGCCTGCGAGCGCATCCCCTGCGCAAGGAGCGCATCGGGCGCAGCAGCAAGCGACTCGGGGATCCCACGAAGGGCGATCCGAAGAGCCTCCGTCTCCTGACCGCGCACAAGGTCGCCGCGATTGGCGATCACGCTTCCGCATGCGAAGCTCACTCCGAGCCGCGTTGCATGCGCACCGGGCGAAAGCGTGTAAGGAAACATCTGACATGCAAGCGGCTTCTCAGCGAAACCGTGGCGCGCGTGAATGCGACACTTGCCGTCCTGTGCAAGGAAGACACACGCACCGTCTTCGCGCTGACGCAGGTACTCCTGGCCCCTGAACTTCACCACGGGATCGAAACCCAGTTCGGTGCGCCACTGCTGTGCCTCAAGGCGCTGCAAATCGACCGGCCGTAACTGGACGGAGAAGTCGCGGCAGCAAGAGCCGCATCCATGACAGGAGTAGCGCTGCTGGGGCGTTGCGAGCGGCAGGATCGGCAGTTGCAGCGACATACTCACCGCGCAGCCGATGCGAGGCGCGCAAGCGAGTGCGCGAGCGCACGGGTTGCGTTCCCTCGGTGGCTCAGCGCGTTCTTCTGCTGCGGCGTCAGTTCAGCTCCGGATACATCGCTCGCGCGCACTCGAAACAGCGGGTCGTAGCCAAATCCATTGCTGCCCCGCGCTTCGTGCCCGATCCATCCGTGGAAGACCCCCTCCGACTGGGCGATCACGCTGCCATCCGCGGCGGCGACACACATCGAGCACACGAAGCGAGCGGTGCGTTTCGAATCGGGCACACCCGCCAACCGCTGCAGCAACTTCGCGTTGTTCGCTGCATCGCGTGCGGCTCGGTCATCGGCGCAGCCGGCCCAGTAGGCACTGTGCACCCCAGGTTCGCCACCGAGCGCATCGACCACCAGACCTGAATCGTCTGCGAGCACCATGCGCCCAACGAGCGATGCGTACGCGACGGCCTTGATGCGCGCATTCTGTGCAAAGGTCGAACCCGTTTCCGCCGGCTCAGGCGCATCGGCCGCGCCGACATCCTGCAAGGAGTGCACACGCCAACCAAGTGCGCCAAGCACAGCTCGAACCTCCTCAATCTTGTGCGGATTGCCGCTTGCAATCACCAACTCCTGCATGCGTTCCTCGCGTCCATCCAACATGTCAGCAGCCCATCATGTTTGCAGCACGCCCGTACGCAGCGGGCCGTCGCTCGGCGCCTGCGCGGCAATCTGGACCGCCAGCAGCAATTCTTCGCGCGTTCGATGCGGCTCGATGATGCGGTCGACCCAGCCGCGGCTCGCTGCATAGCGAATGTCCTGCTGCTGCGTATAGGACGCTGTGATCCCCGCGAGCAACTGCTTGCGCATCGTCTCGTCGACAATTTCACCGCGCCGCTCGCGTGCGGCAAGATCGATCTGAAGCAGCGTGTTCGCCGCCTGTGCGGCACCCATCACCGCGCAGCGCGACGCAGGCCACGCGAGCGTCAGCAGCGGATCGAATGCGCGACCGCACATCGCATAATTACCTGCGCCGTACGAGTTGCCAACGATCAGCACAATCTTTGGGACGACAGAGTTGCTCATGGCGTTCACCATCTTGGCGCCTGCTCGAATGATGCCTCCCTGCTCACTGTCGCGCCCCACCATGAATCCTGTCGTGTCATGCACGAACACAAGTGGAATGCGGCGTTGATTCACATCCAGAATGAAGCGAGCAGCCTTGTCGGCGCTATCGTCATAAATCACCGCAGGCATGCACTTCCCCGTGGACGGACCAGCCTTGCCCCCGGCCATTCGCCGCTCCGTCATGCAGCGCTGGTTCGCCACGATGCCAACTGGAAAACCGCCGATGCGCCCATAGGCGCAGACAATCGACGGCCCGTACTCCAACTTGTATTCGTCCAACGAATCGCGATCGACAAAGCACTCGAGCAGTGTGCGCATCTCGTACTGGCTGCCAGGCTCGTTGGAGTGAATCTCGTAGACCGCTTCGCCCACTCGCGCTGGTGCGCTCGCCTCGCAGGGCGGTTGAACGGCAGTGCGCGCGGCGGCGTTCGCGTCCATCAGTCGCCGCAGGCGATCGATGCACGCAGGGTCATCCTTCTCACGGAAGTCGATGGTGCCGGAAATCTGCGCGTGCATCTGAGCGCCACCAAGATCTTCGCTCGACACCTCTTGTCCGATCGCTGCCTTCACCAGAGCCGGTCCCGCGAGATACAGCCCGCTCCCCTCTGTCATCAGCAGCGTGTCACAGAGCACCGGCAGATACCCGCCGCCTGCAACGCAGTTGCCCATGATCGCGGCGTACTGCGGGATGCCGTCCGCACTGATCACCGCATTGTTCCGAAAGATGCGCCCGAAATCGTCCGTGTCGGGAAACACATCCTCTTGCAAGGGAAGGAACACACCCGCGCTGTCCACGAGGTACAGCAGCGGCAGTCGCGCGCGCCGCGCAATGTCCTGTGCCCGAATGATCTTCTTGCAGGTCATCGGGAAAAACGCACCCGCCTTCACGGTCGCATCGTTTGCGATCACCATGCTGAGTCTGCCTTGCACGCGCCCGATGGTGGTAACAACGCCCGCGCCCGGCGCGCCGCCGTACTCGCGGTACATGTTCCACGCCGCCATCAGGCCGCACTCGAGTGAGCGCGTCTCGGGGTCAAGCAGGAGTGCGATGCGCTCGCGAGCCGTCAGCCTTCCGTGACGGTGCTGCCGTTCTGCACCGCTCGGACCGCCGCCCTGTTCGATGGATGCGGCGAGCACTGTCCACTCATCGCAGGCACTGCGCAGCGAATTGGTCGCGGTCTTCATTCCATGCAGGATAGGCGGTCGAATCGTCGGATCCCGCGGATCCAATGCCGGCCGGGCGGTTATCGGATAATGCGACGAACAGCTGCCGATGCATTGACCCGCTAGCCGACCCGCGGTACGCTTTGCGGCTCAATTCACGGCAACAGAAACGCCCCCGCGACGGGGGTCAGACAAAGGAATCCATGATCACGACGACCGAGCGAGCGCCTGTTATCGCGGCGCACCGAAAGCACGACAAGGACTGCGGATCGACGGAAGTGCAGATCGCACTCCTCACCCAGCGAATCAATTCGCTGCAAGATCACTTCAAGGCACACTCAAAGGACCACGCGGGGCGTCGGGGACTGCTCCTGATGGTGAGCAAGCGAAACAGTTTGCTCCGCTACCTCGCCGAGACCCGGCGTGCCGATTACGCGTCGCTCATCAAGAAGCTCGGTCTGCGCAAGTAACCGACGCATCGTTCACCCCCGTGAGTGGCGGTCGCTTGTGCGCAGAGCTTCCTGCGCTCCAGCCTCTGCCACATCGGGATCTTCCGCTGCAGCATTCTCATATGTGAAATCTGCGGCATCACCTCGCGTGGCGCAATCAAATCTTCAAGCGCCCCGCAACGCATCGACTGAAAGGCAATCATGACAACTCGACAGCATGTTTCTGTGGAACGCGAGATCGGCGGTCGCACTTACCGCCTTGAGACCGGCAAGATCGCGAAACTCGCCGGTGGTGCGGTCGTCGCCACCTATGGCGAGACCGTCGTCCTCGCCACGGCAGTGCGGGCCAACCCGCGCGCCGGCATCGACTTTTTCCCGCTCACCTGCGACTACCGCGAGAAGGCACCCGCTGCGGGCAAATATCCAGGCGGCTTCCGGAAGAAGGAAGGACCGCCGAGCGAGAAGGAAATCCTCACCATGCGGATGATGGATCGACCGATCCGCCCGCTCTTTCCTGAGGGATTCGTGGATGAAGTGCAACTGCAGGTGCTCGTGCTGTCGCACGATGGACAAAACGATTCGGATGTGCTCGGTTGCAGCGCTGCTGCGGCCGCGCTGCATTTGTCCGATGCGCCGTTCAACGGGCCCGTTGCAACCGTTCGGGTTGGTCGCATCTTCATCGACGACCAGCCCACCTTTGTGATCAATCCAACGCAGGCACAGATGGAGTTCAGCGATCTCGATCTGGTCCTCTCGGGCCACTGTGACGGCATCAACATGATCGAAGTTGGTGCTGCGGAGATCGGCGAAGCCGACATGGTCGAGGCGATTCGCTTCGGCTACGACAACGGGGTTCGCCCGATTCTTGAACTGATCGAAGAGCTGCGCACGAAGAGCGGCGCTCCGGCGAAACGCGCGGGCGAGTCGGTTGCACCGAGTGCCGAAGTCATGGCTCAGGTGAAGGACAAGGCGTACGACCAGCTGCTGAAGGCGCGACAAATCCACGGAAAGCAGGCGCGCAACGACGAGGTTGACCGCATCAAGAAGTGGGTTCTTGAGTCGTCATTCGCCGTGCCGGCGGGCCTCAGCTACACCGAACACCTCGCTGCTGAGAAGCGCCTTCGCGAGGCGAAGGAGGGTCTGCGGCTTCTCGAAAAGAAGATCACGCATTACCTCGTCGCGGAGAAGGGCGTGCGCGCTGATGGGCGCGGTCTCGACCAGATCCGTGCGCTCGACATGAGCGTGGCGCTGCTCCCCCGCACGCACGGGTCGGCGTTCTTCCAGCGCGGCGAGACGCAGTCCATCGTGACCTGCACGCTTGGCACCACGAAGGACGAGCAGATTGTTGACGGGCTTCTGCCTGAGTACGCGAAGAAGTTCTTCCTGCACTACTACTTCCCTCCATTCTGCACGGGTGAAGCTGGGCGAATCACCGGGCCAGGTCGCCGCGAAATCGGGCACGGGGCGCTCGCGGAGCGCTCGCTTCTGGCGATCCTCCCGAGTTCGGAGGACTTCCCATACACCGTTCGCCTCACGAGCGAGATCACCGAGAGCAACGGCTCGTCGAGCATGGCCAGCGTGTGTGGTGGCTGCTTGGCACTGATGGATGCGGGCGTGCCCATCAAGGCGACATGCGCCGGCATTTCCGTTGGTCGCTTCACGAGCGGCGAAGGACGAGTGACACATGTCACCGACATCATTGGCGAAGAAGACTTCTTCGGCGAGATGGACTTCAAGGTGTCCGGCACGCGTGATGGAATCACCGGCATTCAGCTCGACCTGAAGGCGCGCGGATTGAAGATCGACGAAATCGTTCAGATCTTCGAGCGAGCAAAGCAGGGGCGACTTTTCCTGATCGGCGAAATGGAGAAGGTGATCGCCAAGCCGCGTCCCGACATCTCACCGAACGCGCCGCGCATCACGATCGTCAAGATCGACCCCGAGAAGATCGGCAAGGTCATTGGTCCCGGCGGCAAGATGATCCGCAGTATCCAAGAGCGCACTGGTGCTCAGATCGATATCGAAGAAGATGGAACCGTCTTCATCGCATGCTCGAATGCCGAAGCCGCCGCGCAAGCGAAGGCAGAGATCGAGGCGCTTGGCGCAGAGATCAAGGTGGGCACGATCTACGATGGAAAGGTCGTCTCGATCAAGGAGTTTGGTGCCTTCGTGGAACTCGCCCCCGGCACCGATGGCATGGTGCATGTCAGCGAGCTCGCGCACGGCTTCGTGCGGAATGTCACCGAAGTGGTGAAGATTGGCGATCAGATCAAGGTCAAGGTCATCAATGTGGATGACACCGGTCGCATCAAGCTCAGCCGGAAGGCGCTGCTCGATCCACCAGACCCGGCGCTCGTCGCTGCGGGCGGCGAAGGTGAGAGCGACGGCGGTGGCGGTCATCGCCGTGATGGTGGCGGCGGTGGACGGGATCGTGATCGCCGCGGCGGTGGGCGCGATCGACGCTGAATCGCTCCCAACGCTCAATCGCTGATCGGGCGCCCAGCCCCCTCCGTGGTTGGACAATGAGGAAACCGCCAGCAGACCGCGCTGTTATGCGAACGCATAGCGACCCGTAAGCCTTTGTTTTGCTTGCGCCTAGGGCCACAGACCACCGCTGTTGCAAGTCGAGTTGAGAGCAGTCAAAGCCGCAGTGCTCGGGCTCGGGCCCCAATTCTTCCGCAAAGGGTGGACGGGGCGGCAGGTAAGTTTCGGCGACTTCTTCCCGTATCCAAGTTGCGCGTTGACGAGTTTTGATGCACAATCCGTGGGTGTTGAATTGCCAACACGGTTCCTTTGTTTGGGTTTCATGAGCGAGTGATTTTGTCATTTCTCGCGGAGTCCCCGTTCGTGGAGGAATGTATGTCGGACACCACTGAAAAGATCGTGAACTGTGAAGGCGTCGTGAAGTGGTTCGACGCCCGCAAGGGGTTTGGCTTCATTGTTGGTCCACAGGGGCAGGACATCTTTGTTCACTTTAGTGTGATCGATCAGGAGCAGGGATTCCGCACGCTTCGCGATGGCGAGAAAGTTCAGTACAGCGCACAGTGCGGAGCGAAGGGTTGGGCAGCGACGGCTGCAAAGGCAACGGCCCGCGCGCCGACCGCAACGGCGTGAAGCCGGACGCGCGGTCTGTGGACCTGACTGCGCTCTGTTCGCTCAACGCCCTGTCGGTCAGTGTTCTATCTTGGGTATGTCGTGCCGTCGGCTGAGCTGATCATCGGTGTCGGTCTCGGGTTGCTGCTGGCATCCGTTGTTTGGTACGCCGTGGTGGGTCGTCGCTTCGAGCGTGCGTTCCGCGCCGAACGGCAATCGATCGAAGCGGAGCGAGTGGCTGAAGTGAGCGCGATGACGAGCGGTCTGGCGCACGAGATCAAGAACCCCCTGTCGAGCATCGTGCTCACGGCTCAACTCCTGCGTGAACAGGTCATCGATGCCAATCTGCCAGAAGCAGATTCGGTGCAGCTGATTCGCAAGGTGGACTCGCTCGCACGCGAGACCACCCGCATTCGTGCGATTCTTGAGGACTTCCTTCGATATGCCGGGCGCTTCCGCCTGCACCGACAGGCGCTTGATCTTCGCGAGTTGGTCGGTGAGCTGCGAGATTTCCTGCTGCCGCAGTCGGAGGCTGCAGCCGTCCTGCTGCGCACGGATATGCCGCAGGAAGCGGTCACCGCGTCGGTCGACGCGGATCTCATCAAGCAGGCGCTGCTCAACCTCATGCTGAACGCCATCCAGGCCATGGAGTCGAGTCCGGCCGATGCTCGGAAGGAACTGATCCTTCGTGTGGAGCACGCGTCTCCACACGCTCGACAGCCGGCAGAAGCAGTGATCCATGTCATCGATACGGGGCCGGGCATCGCGCCCGCGCGGCACGAAGAGATCTTTCGCCCCTATGTGACTGAACGGCGCGGCGGTTCTGGACTCGGCCTGCCCGTCGCGCGCCGCATCGTGGAGGAGCATGGCGGACGATTGACGCTCTTTAGTGAAGTCGGCAAGGGCAGCGATTTCCAGATTCGCATTCCAATCGCCGCCCCACCACAGGCCGCGGCAGCTGCCCCCGCTTCAGCCGCGGCCACTGCTTGAGAGCGGGTCAGTCGATCCAGTCTTTCGCCTTCAGTCGCTCGGGGACATAGACCTCCGTCACATAGGAGATGTCCTTCGTGATCAGCGACTCCACTTCCATCTTGAAGCCATTGCGCAGCATGAGCGCGATCTCCTTCTGCCAGTGCTTCTTGCCCGCGAACCAGGGATACTCCGCAATCTGCTTCGCACGCTCGGTGTCGCGGTCATTCAGCGCGATCTTCACATCATCGGAAAGTTCGCAGCGCGTGTAGTCCGCCGAGCGGATACCGAGGTACTTCGCATCGGGGATCGCCATGCGCTGGCTCTCAAAGGCCAGATTGATGGAGCCTTGCTTGATGACGGAGTAGATGTAGTGCCCCCAAGGATCGCAATCGAGCAAGCAGATGATCGGCAAACCGAGTTCCTTGTTGAGTCGATAGAGCAGGCGGCGCACACCGCGCGGCGGCTGTCCGCTTCCCTCGGTGAGAATGCAGTTGTGCTTCTCCCAGAAGCGATCTTCGTTGAAGCGACTCCAAACCGTGTCCTTCTCGACATGCAGAACGAACTTCGCCTCGCACTTTCCGAACTGAATGATGGATGGCTCGCAGATCGAGGGGATCGCATAGCCGCCGGTGCCCATGCGGCGGCAGTCGATCGTGTCGCCATTGTCAATGACCGTGATATTGCCCACCATCGTGCCGCGCTTCTTCGCGAAGAGATTCAGATTCTCCCGAAGCGTGGTGAGCGCGACCTCGATGTCCTCAAGGATGGTGTCGGACTCCTCCTGATCCTCAAAGGTTTTCTCCTTCGTGCCAGCGATCGTGTGAAGGCTCTTGTAATACATGCCACGAAGGCTCAGTGTCTTCTGCGCCTCGAGCAGATCCTTGCACCCCTTCGAGAGCAGCAGGGTCTGCATGAACTTTCGTGCCTGTGCTGTGTTGAACAGATTCCGCCGAAGCGTGGCATCCCCCATCTCAAGGAGACGGCGTCTTTCGTTGTACGAAGTATTCGAGATTGTCCGCATTGGCACATTCACGAACGGGTCATCTTCAGCGAGAGCAGTCTTCGCAACGGCCTTGCCAAGCGAGCCGATCTTGGCGAGGGTGTCTTCGCGAACTTTCCCGGTCGCGCCCGCGGTGCGCCGCGAGGAAGACTCGCTGCCGCCGTCCGCGCCGCCCGATTCAGATGTTTTCTTGCGTGCCATGCTTCCTCCGCGCCCGTTCACTTGCCCGAACCGCGCTTCCGCCTCGAACGGGGCGCTTCGTCTTCACCGAACAGCGATCCCTGTGCCTTTGCACCCTTCGCAGGCGCCGTTCCCTCGGCCGCCCCTTCTTCGGTCGGTGGCGAAGCGATGCGCGACTCCATGATGACAACCGAATCGTCCTTGCCCAGCTGATCTTCGTCGCGCACGCGTCGCCCCTCTTCATCGAGCACTGCGTCTGCTTCCTCCGTCTTTCGTTTCGCCACGCGCATGAGTGAGTCGTACACCTTCTTCGCCGCCGTCCCGGTGATCGACTCGGTCGACTGCGCGATCTCGCCGATGTAACGCTCGAAGATGCTGCGGCGTTCACCCTCATGGCGCATGCGCTGCCGGCGGCGCATATAGATGCCAAGCTTGCGGCCCACTTCCTGCAAGCCGAGTTTCATCTCCTTCCGGATCTCGTCGTAGTCCGCAATCGCTTCCTTCGACTCGCTGGTGAAGGGAACCCACACGCTTGCCATGTGGACCATCACGACGAGTGGCCCCTCCGGCAACGAGGCGCGCGACTGCGCCAGCCCGTAGTTGCGCCACGATGTCTCGAGCACCGCCTTGAACGATGCGCACGCCGACTGCTGATACAGCAGCGGAACTCTGTTCGCGTAACGAATGACCCGGATGAGTTCTTCCTTTGGCAGCTCGCCGCCATAGGCCAACCCGATCTCAATGAGGAACGGATTGCCGCGGTACACATCCGCCGGTCGCGTGCATGCTGTGAAGAACTCAGCACGAACGCCCTTCAAGAGTCCGGACAGCAGCGCCTTGGTGCCAATGGGTACAAGGCAGTCCGTGGGTGGCGCCATGATGCGCACCTCCTGAATCGCCTTGTAAATCGCCTCGGACTCCTTGTGCCCGACCTGCTTGATCCATGTCCGATTGGTGACACCTGCGCGCTCGCAGATTTCCTTTGCAACGCTCGGTGAAACTCGCGAAAACTCCTCCTGCAGGAACGACCCGATCTGTGTTCGCTCGGTGCGCTCCACCATCTGAATCAGCGTGCCGAGTTCGATCCCCTTCGGATGCGGCAAGATCTCTTTGGCTTCCGGAGGATGCTCGTTGGTGCCGCGCTTGAACTCAATTGTTTCGTTCGATGGATTGACGAAGGTGAAGCGGGCGTGAGGGTTCGCGATTGCCGTTTGATCGAGATACTCATCCACGCTTTGACGGCCACCTTGATACCGCCCCTCCATCTCGATGCTGACCTGCGTGCCGTGCCCGTCCGGGAAGAGGTCATCATCTTCGGGGTGCTCTGTCTCGCTCACCACATCGGCGCGGTTCTTCGAAGTGTCCATCTTCAGCAGCACTTCGACCGCGGGCTTCTTCTTGCTTGTCTTCGAGATGATCAGAACGGGCTGTCCAGTTGTCATCAGCCCATACATGCCCGCCGCCGAGATGCCGATGCCCTGTTGCCCGCGACTCATCTTGAGCCGATGAAACTTCGAGCCATACAGCAGTCGACCGAAGATGTGCTCGATCTGCTGTCGAACGATGCCCGGCCCGTTGTCGCGCACGGTCACCTTGAATCGCGTCTCCGACCTCTGCAGCAACTCGACGCGGATATCAGGAAGAATGTGCGCCTCCTCGCACGCATCGAGCGCGTTGTCGACGGCCTCTTTCACCGCAGTCATGAGGGCCTTGCGCGGATTGTCGAAGCCGAGAAGGTGGCGATTCTTTGCGAAGAACTCGCTGACGGAGATCTCCCGCTGTTTCTGAGCCATCTCCTCCGCCGTGGCGCCGCGACGGCCCTGGGCCGATTTCAAGCGAGTTTTCGGTGAGGCCTCCATGCC
>Ga0233425_10008899_pt1 | contig 13036 bp, 10 predicted proteins | sample Watercolumn_Towu_2_FD_181712 | JGI IMG/M metagenome (GOLD analysis project Ga0233425, IMG submission 181712) | Freshwater microbial communities from Lake Towuti, South Sulawesi, Indonesia - Watercolumn_Towuti2014_140_MG | ecosystem: Environmental > Aquatic > Freshwater > Lake | place...
TCGTCTCGCTGCACTGCTGAAACTGGATCAAGCAAAGACATCGTTCGCGCCGATCAGCGAGTTCGGCATGATCGAGATGACGCGTCAGCGCATGCGTCCAAGCCTGCGCAAGATGAACTACGCCGATTGCCCCAACTGCGGTGGCAGCGGCGAGATTCGCGTTCCGGGAGCTGTCGCCGCGGACGCCATGCGGCGTCTCGCGCTGCTCTTTAGTTACGACTCGATTCGGCGCGTCGAACTCGTCTGCTCGGTGCGGGTGGCCGCAGAGTTGCTCTCGAACCGAAGGCGCGCCATGCACGAGCTGGAGGACCGTTTTTCCAAGCGCATCGATGTGCGCATCAGCGAGGTCTTTGCCGCCGATCGTCTGGACATGTACGCATACGCAGCGGATGGTGCAGACATCGAACTCGACCGCTTGCCCGAACCCGCAGGCCCCAATGCATCGACGCTGCACAGTGACTTGCCCGAGGCTGACGAGGAGGATCTCACCCCCACGGAATCGCTGTCGCGCAAGCGGCGGCGCAAGCGAAGACCTGCCCCCGCAGATGCCACCGCGATCGCGATGGCAGGCGGGTTCGATGACCTGCCTCCAGTTGTTGCAAACGAGGGCTCGCTCCGCTCCTCGATCACTCGCAGTGCCGCTGCGAGTGCGCGCCAGGATGCCGACGAGCAGGATGAAGCCGGCGATGCTGGCGGTCGCCGCCGAGGCGGTCGGCGAAATCGCCGCGGCCGCGGCGGAGAACGAGAGGGTTCGGAAGGAAGCGGTACCCCCCAAGCGCAGCAGCCCAACGCCGCACAGCAGGATCAGAGTCAGCAGAACTCAAGGCGTGACGGCGGCGGGCGTCGGCGCGGTCGCGGTGGCCGCTCGGTTCGTTCGCTCACGGACATGGCACGCGAGAATGCAGCCTTTGAGACGACGCGTGTGGCAGAAGTCGCGGGCGCTTCTGTCGATGATCTGCTCGCGCGCCTGCGCAGTGCGGTCGATGCTGATACGGCTGCGCTGATTCGTCCAACCACATCCTTGCTCCCGCCAGAACTAGTCCGCATCGCAGCGGAGTTGTTCGAGGCGCCAGGATCTGGTGATGCGGCATCTAATGAAGCCGAGAGCGCACCATCCACCGATGCGGGAGTTGATGCGACAACGACTGGTGGGGGCGACGACGCAGGTGACAGGCAATCGCGCCGACGACGGCGCGGGCGCGGGCGTGGACGCGGCGGTCGTGGGCGCGGCGGTGGCGCGGAGCGCGAACAGGCGTCGCCGCAGAGCGCTCGGGCAACATCCGAAGGCTCCACAAGTGCCGAGTCCGTTTCCGCTCCAGTTCCCACGCCGATCGCGCGACCGGAGCCGCCGCCCGTTCAGCCCCAAGCAACTCCACCTGCGGAGCAACCCCCGGCAAAGCCGAAGCGTCGATCGCTGTATGGCGCAGCAGTTCGCTTGCTGTCGTCGATCGAACGCTCGAAGGCGAAGGGTCGCTCCGAGTGATTCGCCTGGAGATGTGATGAATTCGCCACGGAGAATCTTGATTCTCGGATCAACCGGCTCGATCGGCGTGAACGCCGTCGCGGTTGTGCAGCATCTCGCATCGTGTGGTCGGCCACCGCAAGTGATTGGGCTAGCCGCCGGTCGCCGCGCGGATCTGCTCGCAGAACAGGCGCGCATGCTGCGCCCGGATGCCATCGCCCTGGCTGCGGACGCTTCGTCGGTCCTGCGCGACATCCCCGCAGCCACGAAGGTCATCGCCGGTCCAGACAGCGCGCTCGAACTTGTTCGCACGCACGCTCGCAAGGGCGATCTTGTGCTCGGCGCGATGGTCGGCGCCGAAGGCATCCCCCCCCTGCTCGCAGCGATCGAAGCAGGCTGCGACATCGCACTCGCGAACAAGGAGACGCTTGTTGCCGCGGGCGAACTGGTGACTGCGCTCGCGCGCCGCACGGGTGTCGAAATCATTCCCGTCGACAGCGAACACAGCGCAATCCTGCAGTGCATGCGCGGCGGCTCTCCGCAGGAAGTGGAGCGCATCGTGCTGACCGCAAGCGGCGGTCCGTTCCGCCGCGCAACGCGTGAGCAAATCGAAACAGCCACGCTCGAGGATGCGCTGCGACATCCGACTTGGTCGATGGGGCGCAAGGTCACCATTGACAGCGCCACCATGATGAACAAGGCGCTTGAGGTGATCGAAGCGCACTGGCTCTTTCAGCTGCCCGCGGAACGCATCGATGCCATCGTTCACCCGCAGTCCATCGTGCATTCGTTTGTGGAGTACCGCGACGGCAGCGTGCTCGCTCAACTTTCGCCTCCAGACATGCGTTTGCCGATCGAACTGGCGTTCACTTGGCCAGAGCGTGCTGCACGCTGCGCGACTGCGATGGACTGGCGCACACTTCGCTCGCTTGATTTCGAGCCGGTGGACCACGATCGCTTCCCTGCCATCTCACTGGCGTGGCAGGCGATTCGCGCGGGCGGGTCCTCCGGCGCGATACTGAATGCGGCCAATGAGGCAGCCGTCGAAGCATTCATCGAAGGGCTCGTCCGATTTGGCGACATTGCACGGCTTGTGCGCGGTGCGTTAGAGGCGCTGCCCGTCACCCCGGTCGCGACACTCGACCAGGTGCTTGCGGCAGACCGCGCCGCGCGCGCCTGGGTGCACTCGCGCATCGCAGCGCAACCCGTCGCCGGCTGAGCGCTGCTGCGATCGAGACGACCGAGCTCCACGAGATAACGCGCATCGACCCGCATCGCAGTCGATCGCAGCCTGGCATTCGACACGCCGCACCGCTGAAGTGTCTACTCTTGCGCAGACATGGAATGGCTTGGCACTGGCACGAACTTCGTGATGGTTGTGATCGGCTTCGGTGTACTCATCGCGGTGCATGAGTTCGGTCACTTCATCGCGGCAAAGTGGGCCGGCGTGCGCGTCGACAGTTTCGCCGTTGGCATGGGCCCAGTCGTCATCTCGTTTCGCCGCGGCATCGGTATCCGCATCGGGTCGACCGAGCCGGAGATCCGCGGCCGATTTGGCAGCGAGGCAATCGCCGTTGACCCCAAGCGCCTGCGCGAGGCCGGCATCGACGAGACGGAGTACTCGCTGCGTCTGCTTCCGCTCGGCGGCTTCGTTCGAATGCTCGGTCAAGATGATCTGAACGCATCCGCGACAAGCGACGATGCGCGCTCGTACACGAAGGCACCAATCTGGAAACGGATGGTGATCGTCTCCGCGGGCGTGACCTGCAACATCCTCCTCGCGATCGTGATGTTCATGGTCGCATTCCTGGTGGGCGTTCGATTCGACGCACCCGTGGTTGGATCTGTCGTGCCGGGCAGTGCCGCCGCTGAAGCGGGACTGCAGGCTGGCGATCGCATCATGACCATCGATGGTCACCCTGCTGCGACCTTCTCCGATGTGCAGATCGCCGCGGCGATGGTGCGACCGGGTGCTGCGCTGTCCATCGTGGTTGAACGAGGTCCCGCTGCCGATGTGAAGTCGCAAACGATCGCAGTCACACCGAAACAAGACGCCACTGCCGGCATGATGGCTATCGGCGTTACCCCTGCATCGAGCACCTCCCTTACTGATGATGTCGAGGCGCTGCCGTTCCTTGAGAGCGCGATGCAGCGCGCAGGCTTCTGGGATCACCCAGCGCGCGATGATGGGAGTTCCCAGGGGATTCCCGCGGGAGTCCTCGCGACCACAGATGGGGAACCGCCCGCCGCAGCAAAGTTCGCGGCGGCGTTCCAAGGCGCACAACTGCTCACGGTGCAAGGACAGCCGGCGACGACATTCGAGTCGCTCGCAGCGGCTGCGCAGTCAAGCAGGGGCGAGCCGCTTGCGACGCGATGGATGATCGCCGGCGTCGGCGAAGTGGATGTTGCGCTGCGCACCACCCCCACCTGGCAGGTCCTGCAGTACACCGAAAAGCCGCAGAACGCGCCGCTTGACTACGAGCTTGGCTTCCTCGGCATGACACCGCTCGTTCGCATCGGGCGCGTGCCGGCAGATTCGGGATGCTTTGGGATACTGCGCGAGGGAGATGTCGTGCTTCGCATCGCAGAGATCGACGGACCGCGACAGATCGACTTCCGAATCAACATCGCACAGAACGCCGGCGGGCGGGTTGCAATCCGTGTGATGCGCGACAGCGAGTCGATTGACATCACCGCACCAGTCTCGCGTGAGGGACGCCTCGGCGTCGAGATTGGAAGTGCGTGGGATCTGCCTCTGATCGCACGCACCTTCGAAACCGTGGGTGCGCCGCCGGGGCAATCGACTCCCGTGCGTCACTGCCAACTGATGCCGCTCAGTCGCCTCAACTCGCTGCAAGGCATCCCCCTCGCGAACTGGCACGATCTCTTCCGTGCTGCAAAGTCGACCATCGCCGCAAAGCCAGACATTCAATCCCTCGCGCTCGTGTGCACTCCGCCCACGCCGGACGCGCGGCGAGAGCCATGCACGGTCGACCTGACCGCTGCCGATCGCGACGCTGTTGCCGGGCTCGCGTGGCGACCCGCGCTCGGCCCCGAATGGTTCCGCCCCGCGGAAGTCACACTGACCGCGGGCGGAAGTCCCCTGCGCGCGATCGCACTGGGCTTTCAGGAAACACACAAGCTGGTGTTGATGACCTACCTGACACTGGATCGGCTCTTCCGCGGCAGTGTTGCCGTGTCGCAGTTACGCGGGCCCGTTGGCATCGTGCACATCGGCACGCGCATCGCAGATCGCGGCTTCTCCTATCTCGTTTTCTTCATGGCCATGATCAGCGTGAATCTTGCCGTCATCAACTTCCTGCCCATTCCGATCGCCGATGGTGGCTTGATGGTCTTCCTTCTGTACGAGCGCCTCCGCGGCAAGCCACCGAGTGCGGCCTTTCAAAATGGCGCGATGGTCGCTGGACTCATCATGGTCGGCATGCTGTTTGCCGTCACCTTCTACTACGACGTCATGCGACTGATTGGGTGACACCGCGTCATCGCGTCACGCCTACCGTTTGATGCATCATGAACGGCGCTCCTGTTTCGGTTGTCGTCGGTGGCGGAGGAGGCATCGGCCGCGAAGTCGCAGCGCAGCTCGCCGCGCTCGGCCACTGCATTGCACTCTCCGGGCGAACTGCAGCGAAGCTCGAGGATGCGGCACTCGGCTGCTCTCTTTCACCCGGCCTCCTCCTGCATTCTGCGGCGATTTCCGATGAACCATCCGCGGCGGCCTTGATCGATGCCGTGATCAGCCGCTGGGGGCGTGTCGATCATCTGGTGCACTGCGCCGCAATCGCGCCGCTCCTGCCCATCGAACGCACCACGGGTGATGCGCTGCGGGAGACATTCGAAGCCAATGTGTTCGGCGCAGCAAACTTGCTCTCTCGCGCATGGCCGCATTTCAAGGCGCAGCAGAGCGGGCGCGTTGTCCTCGTATCGAAAGCAAAGGCGCTCGACCCGCTCCCAGGGTTCATGGCGTACGCCGCAGCGAAGTGCGCGGTGGAGTCGCTCACTCGAAGCGCCGCGAGGGAAGGCGCTCGCATCGGTGTGAAGGCGTTCACCGTTGTTCCCGGAGCGACCGAGACGGCTCTGCTTCGGTCGAACTTCAGTGAACGCGTCGTGCCAGCGGCGAAAGCGATGGCTCCAGCGGTGGTGGCGCAAACCATCGTTGCCTGCATTCGGGGCGATCATGACACGCTCAACGGTCAGTGCCTTCACCTGACCTAGCGGTGCGTGGGTGTGGAGATACGCGGTGCGCCGCGTCTGTCATTCACTCAAACCGCTTCATCTTTGCCGATGTCATCGTCGCCGATGCATCGCACGGTCGATGTCCCGCTGCGACTCGCGCTTCGCGATCGATTGTCGCTTATCCACCTTCGTCTTGCCTGTCCCGACGCCGATGAGAAGTTTTGCAAAGCCATTCTTGAAGTAAATCTTGAGCGGGACGAGCGACACACCCTTCGCCTGCACTTGGCCTGCGAGTCGTTCAATCTCGCGGCGCGATGCGAGGAGCCGGCGCACCCGCGTCGGATCATGCTGTCGGTCGCGCCCAGCAGGTGGGTACTCGGCGATGTGAACGCCATGCAGGGCAAGTTGAAGAGGCGTTCCCTCCGCCATCACAAAGCCTTCCGCGATGCTGACTTGGGACGCTCGCACAGACTTCACCTCTGTGCCCCTCAGTTCCATGCCACACTCAACGGTTTCGCCGATGGCAAAGTCGTGAAATGCCCGCCGATTCTCGATCGTCGGGCTGTTCTTCTGAACTTTCTGCGGGCGACCCGACATGGTTCAAAGTCCTAGTCTGGCGGCTCGGTGCGATCGCATAAAATGGGCGGAAAGTTCTATGAGAATCTTGCCCCAAACCATGATTGGTGCATATTGCAGTTTCGACAGGTCGTACAGTGTAAAGGAGTTTGTTTCCGAGGGTGTGGGGCGTGGCGTGCGGCGCCTCATGAAGGTCCGATTGCAGTTCTCCGCCCCCCAAGCAATAACTGAGACAAGGTCAAACACCCCAATGAACAAATCCGCAACAACCGGCGCCACGCTTTCGCTCACTGCATTGCTGATTGGGTTCCTCGGCGGAACCCCGACCCTTGCGCAGCAGGCCGATCCGATCGGCGGCAAGAATGAAGGCGCGGTCGTTGATGTTGATGCGCTCGCTGCACAGAAACAGTTTCAGACACAGCACCCCGCGACCGAGTTGTACACCGTCGCCGATCGCATCACCTGTCTCTCGGGTCGATTCTTCTCGCAGGGAACCTCACCGACCCGAAGCGCCGAGGCATTCTTACAACAGCATGTCGGCATCTTCGGCGTACGCGCCCAAGACATTGTGCCCTTCGGTGCATTCCCGCAGGCGATCCATTCGATGGGAGTGATGTGGGACGAGGCAACGCAGTCGTTCGGCTTCACGCTGCTGGGTTACTCCCAAGTGGTGGAGGGAATCCCGGTTTTCCGCAGCGCACTGAAGCTGCTGATGCGAAACGAGGTCGGATTCCCGCTCGTGCTCGCAAGTGCCGATCTTCGAGATCTCGGCGACTTCCCAGCAACCCTCGCCGGACGCCCCACGCTGAGCGACTTTGATCAGCGCGTCTGGAGCAGCGAAGCCATCACGCACCGCGCATTTGGCGAGGCAGAGGAAGCGCAACTCGTCATTTTCGCCGGCGTTGACAATGTTCCTGCTCAGCCCACGCTTGCCGTGAGCTTCGTGGTGGAGCGCGGTGTTCTTGGAACGGGCTACACCAAGATGCTGTATGTCGCCGACGCGCGGACGGGCAAAGTCCTCTTCTCGGAAAGCCAGGTGTTCCACGCAGATGTCTCTGGAACGATTGCCGGGCAGGCGACACAAGGATTTGCAGCGGACGCGTGCGGTCCAGAGGTCCAAACGCCCATGCCCTATGCGCGCGTGACAGCAGGAACGACAAATGTGTTTGCGAATGTGAACGGTGCGTTCGTCGTGCCGAACGCCGGCACAGGTGCTGTCAATGTGACGAGCAATTTCGCGCTCGCCGGTCGCTACTTCAAGGTTGCCGACAATGCGGGCACGGTTTCGTCAGTCTCGCAAAGCATCGCGAGCGGTGGCTCTGCCACCCTCGTGCACAATGCGGCAAACACGGATGCGAATGTTCGCGCGCAGGTGAACGCGTACCTTCATGCCAACATCGCCCGCGACACGATCCTCGCCGCGAATCCTTCTTATCCCGTGGTCGTTGGCCAGCAGGATTCCACCGCGTTCCAAATCAATGTGCAAGTTTCGGGCACATGCAATGCGTTCTACAACGGCAGTTCGATCAATTTTTATGCGGCTGGCGGTGGATGCAACAACACGGCCTTTGGAACGGTTGTTCACCATGAGTACGGCCATCACATGATTGGCTCCGCGGGGAGCGGACAAGGTGCGTATGGAGAGGGTCAGGCCGATGTCTTGTCGGCCCTCATCAGTGAATCAGCTCTGCTTGCGATCGGCTTCCAGTCGTGCAGTACTGGGCTCCGAAACGCGGACAACACCAATCAGTATTCAGCCACGGGCTGCTCGACCGCGGGCAGTCAGATCCACACATGCGGAACCCTGCTTTCAGGATGTGTTTGGGACACTTGGATCAACATGCAGGCAGCCGAGCCAGCGAACTACCGCACGATCATGCGCAACCTTGCGGTCAACAGCACGCTGCTTCATACGGGTACCGGCATCAACAGCGACATCACGCGACACTACCTCACGCTCGACGACAACAACTCGACGCTTGAGGACGGGACGCCACACTACACACAAATCAACACTGGTTTCTCTGACCATGGCATGCCGGGGCCGGCAGTCTCGCCCCTGTCGTTCTCGGTAGCTGGTGGCATCCCGCAGTATGCAAATCCATCTTCCACCCGCAACCTCACTGTGACAGTAGGCGCTCTTGCCGGACAACCCCAAGCGGGGACCGGGCGACTCTTCTGGCGCAACGGCAGCACGGGCGCGTTCACAAGTGTTGCGATGACGCAAGGTGCCGCAAATGTGTACACAGCGGCTGTGCCCATGGGTGCGTGCGGCACCGTGACCCAGTACTACTTCCAAGCTCAGACAACCACTGGCACAACCGTGACAAGTCCAGCCACGGCGCCCGCTGCCGTGCACAGCACTTCGGCTGGAACGGGAGACCTTGTCGCGGTGTTTGACAATCTGGAAACCAACACCGGATGGACAGCTGGAATTGCTGGCGATACGGCAACGACTGGTCAATGGACTCGAGTTGATCCCATCGGCACGCTGGCGCAGCCAGAGGACGACTACACCGTGGCCCCAGGCGTGACCTGCTTCATCACTGGGCAGGGCTCAATTGGCGGTGCGCTTGGGGAGGCAGACATCGATGGCGGCGTGACGACTCTCATGACTCCGATGTTCTCAGTCGCGGGCGTTGCCGAGCCGCAAGTCTCCTATGCGCGTTGGTACTCGAACGACAAGGGTGCGAGTCCGAATGCGGATTCGATGCCGGTGCAGATCTCCAACGACAATGGCTTGACATGGGTGCAGATGGAATTGGTCACGGAGAACCTGAATGCGTGGTCGCTCAAGACTTTCCGCATCGCTGACTTTGTGACACCAACGGCCACCATGCGCGTGCGTTGGCTGGCGAGTGATCTTGGGAGTGGTTCGCTTGTCGAGGCTGGCGTGGATGACTTCCGAGTCTTTGGAATCAGCTGCGAGCCGCCGAGCACGCCGGCAGATCTAAACGGCGACGGGGTCGTCAACGGACTCGATCTCGCGATCGTTATCGGCGCATGGGGCACCGCTGCGGGCGATGTGAACGGCGATGGCACAACCGACGGCGAAGATCTCGCAGTGCTGATCTCGGCTTGGATGAATTGACATTCGAGTCGGAGGCGGCGCGCATCGCCGCCGCTGCCACCGATTGTCAGACTGCTTCTGCTCGGGCTACGAGTCGGCTACAGCTGCCAAAGACCGTGATCATTGCCGCCAAGTAGCCAAGTAAGTAGATGGCGAACGAGCCGTGCCCGGGAATCTCCATTGGCGGGACAGTGAGCAAGGTGGCGGTTCGCGCGTTGCCGAGTCCAGCGAAAGGTTGGCCGAATTTCGCATTGTGTGCGGAGGAGTATGCGGCACACACCGCGTCAACTTCCTTCGTCACGCCCTCAAGATACTGAACCTTCACTGTTGGCATTGCCTCCCTCACTGTGCTGCGCCAGCGAGCGCTCCATGAACCGCCACCGTTCATAAAAGGCCTCGGGTACCTCCGCGTCCGTATATGGCGGCCGGTCTGTGAAGCCTGCTGCTTCGTAGATGCGCTGCGCAGCCCTCATGAACGGTGCGGACTCTAGGAGAACCTTGGAGTAGCCGAAGTTGGCGGCGTCAGCGAGTAAACGATCAACAATGAGTGTGCCGAGTTTGCCGCCGCGACAATCTGGCTGGACATATATTCGCTTGATCTCAGCGGTTTCAGCAGACAGACGATGGAGCCCGCCCATCGCCGAGAACTTCCCGCGGACTCTCACCAGATAGAAGATTCCATTCGGCGGAGCAACGGCGCAGATCTTGTCCAGGAGCGAGGACGCGTACTCCGCAGCGCTCATTCCAACAACATCGGTACAGCGAATTGCGAAGGTCTTATCCATTTCTGTGAACAGCCACGACATATAGCCAACATTCAGCGAAAGCAAGGGCGAGTGATGCTCCGGGAGACGGGCAATCACGAATTCGGGTTCAGTCATCGCTTGCCCTGGGACTCTGTGGCGTGTGACTCATAGCTGGGAACTCTGCTCCGACGGCGACGAGACACGAGCCGCCCGAACAGGCCACGAGCTCAACGCTCGCCGAGCCGCTTTGGAACGAAACGCTGTAGTGTCATGGTTTGGTGTGCACGGTGCCTGACTGTGGTCAACACTTGTCTGATGCCAACCAAAGCATCGGGCCAACAAAGAACGCCTTGCCAACAAAATAAAATCCCATGGCCGTCGTAAGAGCATCGTCTTTGGAGGCAAAATTCACCCGGCTCAAAAGCCATAATCCGCCGAGCAAGCAGAATGCGAAAGATAAAGTTGCGCCGATTCGTGCCAGTGTTTTCATGGTGGTGGTCCTTGTCTATGTGACTCTCTCGCGCAGTGTCACCCAAAGCTCAGCAGCGGCGGTGGCCGGGTGAGCTACGACTTAGGGGAAAGCCTATCGGCTCCCGCAGCCTGCTGCAGCGCCCGGTTCGCCGGCTCCTACCGCTCGTAGACACTCGCCGACTTGGTGAACCCGGACACCTCACCTGCGGTCTTGCCGGGGAAAACCTCGATCTTGAGCTTACGGCCGTCCAATACTTGCGCCAGCAGCACGCCTTGCACGGTCCCGTCCGCACCTTCGAATGGCTTGGCGGAACTGGGCCGCGTGGGGTTGATCAGCTCGTACTTCACGGCCCCGACATCCTGGCTGACCTTGGTCGGGTCCGGGCCGTTGCCCTTCACTCCGAACTGCCGCGGGCGGCCGTCGAAGTCGCCGATCGAAACGATGACCTTGTCCGTGTCTAGGTGGTGGTACACGATGGCCAGATGCCCGAGCCAGTAGCCTTTGGGATCGCGGGTGCCGGCGTACCCGTTCGTCCCTTCCAAGAACCAGTTGCCGACGAGTCGCCCGTCCACATCGTAGTCAATCCTCCCGCCCCGCGGCTCGGCCGTCCGCTCATTGAGCTTGAGCAACCGTCCTTTCAGCGGCTCGTCAAAGTAGTCGAAGGGATCGACCACATGCACTCGCCAGGCGTAGTGCCCATACCGCTTCGGGGTGAGCAACCCCTTGAGCCGGGACTCCGAGTTGACCACGGCTAGGTCGAGCGATCGCCCCTGCACCTTGCCGACGACCTGACCTGCCTTGACGGGGATGCGGACATGAACCGGCGGCCCCTGTTTCTTGTCCGCGAACCGCTTCCGCGTCTCGTCGTCGAGCGGCTTCAGGATCGTCGGGTCGAGTTCGGTGAGCAGGTCGTAGAAGGTGTAGAATGTGCCGGTGTGTTCGATGTGGAGGGCGAAGTCGTCGTACTCGCGCTTCTTCTCCGTCGAGCCACCGAGTTGCACGCGGTGGCTGATCATGACCACGAACCCGTCCGCCGGGGCAAACACATCGCACGCCTTGTCGCCGCGGGGATAGTAGTACTGGTGGTCGATCGGCATCACATGCCCACCGACCATGAGGCCGTAGGGAATGATGCGCTCGATGTTCTCCAAACGCATCGGCGAGTGGGTCAGCCGGACAGGCCCGTTGCCTTCAGCCTTGCCCCGACTCCACTGCTGGTTCAGGTCGAGCAGTCCGTCGGCTGCGGCTGGTTGCCTAGCCGGCTGTGCCGATGCCACCACGACCAGCAGAAGCGTGACCCCACACACGATGAAACCGAGCTTGCCCATGACGCCTACAGATACTAAGCCTCTGCCGCCTAGAGTTCGACATGAGTGGCGACCGGGGGCATGCGAAGCATGCCGTAGGGAGTCCGCTCGATGGAGGGGTTCAGTCTCTGGCGGCGCGACAAGCTAGACCTTGATGCGACCTGGATTTTCAGAGTAGAGCGCGTAGTACCAAGGACCTGCGGCATAGGGGTATTTCTCATCGTTCACGGTGCTGAGTCCAGCAGACCTGACCCATTGGACCATTTCATCAACATGAGCCCAAGACCTTCCATGAAAGGCCCGGTGATTGAGCCCGACTCTATCCCGATCGAACCCGGTCCTTCGATGCTCTTCTGGGGTCTGAACAAAGCGGAGGTAGGTGTCCTCGAACTGGTAGCTCACACCTTCCGACCATCGTGAGCAACTTCAGGTCCTTCGCCATCCGGATCAGCCAGCGAAGCACTTCGAGAATGCCCAGCGCCCGGTCGGCGATCCGGTGCCCGAACCCGAAACGCCGGTTTTTTGGGGAACGCCTCCACCAGTTCGAGCAGCCACTTGGTCGTATCGTGCCACTTGACCAGCAAGCCAGCGGAACATCATCCAACGCCACCATCTTCCCGCACCCCGTCTGCCCTCATGGAATCTTCACGGAGATTCACTTGACAAATCGAGGGGAGGGAACATGGTTCGATGAAACGAAAGGAACTTTTGAGGGAAACGTTGGCCCCCCCCCGTGGCGTCGGTTTTACTCCCCAATTGCAGGCGTCAGCCTGCGGAGAGACATATGTCCGTAAAGTCCATCACTAGCGTGGTCGCGTGCGCGACCGTCACCGGCGCCTTGGCCCTGAGCACCGCTGCCCACGCGCAGTGGACAGTCACCAACCTCAGCCCCGCGGGCTCGGCGGGCTCGGCTGCCTCTGCCACCAGCGGCGGGCAGCAGGTTGGGTACGCAAAGGTGGGCGGGGTGTCCCCCACCAGCCTGTGGAGCGGGACAGCCGCCTCGTGGGTCGACCTCAGCCCCGCGGGCTCGACGAACTCCTTCGCCTGGGCCGCAAGAGGCGGGCAGCAGGCCTGGTGCGCAGAGGTGGGCGGGGTGACACGCGCCAGTCTGTGGAGCGGGACGGCCGACTCGTGGGTCGACCTTAACCCCGCAGGCTCGTCGGACTCCCTCGCCCTTGGTGCCAACGGCGGGCAGCAGGCCGGGTTCGC
>Ga0233425_10008900_pt1 | contig 13036 bp, 9 predicted proteins | sample Watercolumn_Towu_2_FD_181712 | JGI IMG/M metagenome (GOLD analysis project Ga0233425, IMG submission 181712) | Freshwater microbial communities from Lake Towuti, South Sulawesi, Indonesia - Watercolumn_Towuti2014_140_MG | ecosystem: Environmental > Aquatic > Freshwater > Lake | place: Indonesia...
ACGACTCATCAAAAATCTAAATTCACGTGCAAAAATGCTGGGCTTTGAGCTAAAAGAGGTTACATGTTAATCAATAACCAGAGGGAAGTTCTTTGGGAGCCAGGATGGCGACTGAGGGCGACCCGAAAATTGCGAGGAGCGCAGGATCAGCGGTTTATTGAATGATGAAATCCTCCGACAAGACGCCCCCCCGAGATCTCTGCAAAACGCTTCATAAAAAACCAGATTGCTGAAGTTAAAAAGACTCTTTATAATTCCCTCTTGTTGGTTTTTATCTTTACTCATTTGGAGGAAATGTCATGAGCAAATCAAGAGACACAAAAAAAGAAACCAAGAAGAAGCCTTTAAAAACCCTAAAAGAAAAACGCGCAGAAAAACGCGAGAAAAAAGACAAGTCCTAATCCACCCAGCGCCTTGCATTTGCAAATAAGCGAAACCAAGGACTCATGGATTTCCAGCGAGTGGGGGCCCACGTGTGTTGTATGCCTCTAAAGATGCGCTCTGGGTGAGGCATCATTAAAGTAACGCGGCCATCTGTGTTAGTAATGGCAGTGATACCTCTCGGACTTCCGTTTGGATTTTTAGGAAATTTTTCCGTGGCATTTCCTTTTTCATCCACAAATCGCATCACTACTTTTTTACTTCCTTCTAAATGTTTTTGTTCTTGAGGTTCTTCCCACAAAACCCGCCCTTCTCCATGGGACACCATCACAGGAATGATAGAACCCACCATGCCTTCTGTGAGGATAGAAGAAGAATCCATGATTTCCGTTAAGGCCCATCGAGCTTCAAATTGTTCGGAAGCATTTCTTACAAATTGCGGCCAATGATGTGAGCCTGGAATAATGCTCTTTAAATGACTTAGCATTTGACATCCATTACAAACTCCTAAGACAAAATGGGAAGGATCTTCAAAAAAAGTTTGAAAAGCGTCTTTCACTTCTTCATGAAATAAAATAGAAGTAGCCCATCCTCGTCCCGCACCTAATACATCCCCGTAGGAAAATCCACCGCACACTCCCATGCCTTTAAATTCATTAAAGGAAACTTCTCCTTTCAATATATCACTCATGTGCACATCCACTGCAAGGAATCCCGCTGCGGTAAAAGCGGCTGCCATTTCTAAATGGCCATTCACTCCTTGTTCTCGCAAAATAGCCACTTTCGGTTTCGCGTTGCGTTGCACATAGGGAGCATGAATTTCTTCATCCACATCAAAAGTTAATTGAGCAAACAAACCCTGATCTTTTTCATTTTCAATGGCGGCATATTCTTCATCGGCACAAAGAGGATTGTCTCTCAATCGTTGCAATTCATAGGAAGGTTGACTCCATATTTTTTGTAAGGCGCTACGGGTGTTTTTATATAAGATATTTCCTTCATAAGAAATTTCAAACTGTTCTGCCTTCTGAAGACGGCCTATGCAAACCATATGTTCTAATAAACCCATTTCCTCTAAAATGTTCATGGCACGAGTGGTATTTTTTTCTTTAAATTGAATCACTGCTCCTAACTCTTCATTAAAAAGAAAAGCCATGGGATCTTTTGTCAATGCAGTGAGATCTAAAGAAATACCCACACGACTTGCAAACATCATTTCACACACAGTGGCTAATAAGCCCCCGTCGGAACGATCATGATAAGCGAACAACAAGTCTTCTTCATTGAGAGTTTGGATCCCTTTGAAAAATTGTTTTAACTCTTGGGAAGAAACCACATCGGGGGCTTCATTCCCCAAAACACTCCACGTTTGAGCCAAAATGGATCCCCCTAAACGGGTATGACCTTTTGCCAAATCAATGAACCAGAGATGAGGATCTCCTTCAAGACTTAACTGAGGTGTTAAAGTGCGTCTTACTTCTTGTACTTTTGCAAAAGCAGAAATCACTAAGGATAAGGGAGACTTCACTTCATGGGAAACACCTGCTTCATCTTTCCATTGAGTGTTCATGGAAAGAGAATCTTTTCCCACGGGAATGGCGATGCCTAATTCCACACATAAATCACTGGCTGCACGCACTCCATCAAACAAGGCTGCATTTTCTTCTTTTGAACCACAAGCCGCCATCCAATTCGCAGAGCATTTAATATCACTTAAATTTTTTATAGAAGCCGCTGTAATATTGGTGATGGCTTCTGCCACTGCCATACGAGCAGAGGCCGCAGGATGAATCAGCGCAAGGGGAGGACGTTCTCCCATGGCCATGGCTTCTCCTCGAAAGGAATGAAATCCTTGGGCAGTCACCGCCACATCTGCCACGGGCACTTGCCAGGGTCCCACTAATTGATCTCTCACCACGGAGCCGCCCACGCTGCGATCTCCAATGGTAATTAAAAATTGTTTACTCGCCACCGTGGGATGACGTAACACCCGTGAAATGGCTTCGGAAAGAGAAAGAGATCCTGTGGAAAAATTCTGAAAGGATGGATGGGATCGTACACCTTCTCGCACCCCATTGGGTGTCTTTCCAAATAACAAACTCATGGGAAGATGAATGGGTGTGTTTTGAAATTCCTTATCTTCCACCTTTAACAAAGGATCTAAAGTGGCATGGCCCACCACGGAAAAAGGACAACGCTCTCGAAGACAAAATTCGGAAAATAAGGGCAAGTCTTCTTCCTGAATAGCTAACACGTAACGTTCTTGAGATTCATTACACCAAATGGCAAGAGGAGACATGCCTGGTTCTGCGGTTAAAATATTTCGTAATTGAAAGGTTCCCCCTCTTTTTGCATCGTGAATGATTTCCGGCAATGCATTGGATAATCCTCCGGCTCCCACATCATGGATGGAAAGAATGGGATTTTTTTCTCCGAGACTCCAACAAGCATCTATGACTTCTTGAGCTCGTCGTTGCATTTCTGCATTGTCTCGTTGTACCGATGCAAATTCTAAACCTTCATCGGAAGTGCCTGCTGCCATGGAAGAAGCAGCACCCCCGCCTAAACCAATTTCCATACCGGGGCCACCTAATACAATCAATAAAGCTTTTTCGGGTAAGGAATGTTTTTCCACATGGGATCCACGAATATTTCCATATCCTCCCGCAATCATAATGGGTTTGTGATAACCTCGGGTTTCTCCTTCATGGGTGAGTTGAAAACTTCGAAAATATCCTGCAAGGGCGGGACGACCAAATTCATTATTGTAAGCCGCGGCGCCAATGGGCCCTTCAATCATAATGTCTAAAGCACTTCGTAAATGGGCTGGTTTTTCTAACACGGTTTCCCAAGGTTCTTTTAACCCTGGGATATGAAGATGAGACACGGCAAATCCTGTTAAACCCGCTTTGGGTTTTGCACCTCGTCCCGTGGCACCTTCATCCCGTAATTCTCCTCCACTCCCCGTGGCAGCACCTGGATAGGGAGAAATGGCGGTGGGATGATTGTGAGTTTCTACTTTCATTAAAATGTGAATGGGTTCTTCTTCATAAGCATATTCATGGGTGATGGGATTTAAAATAAAACGTTTTTCTTTAAACCCCTCCATCACCGAGGCATTGTCTTTATAGGCAGATAAAATTCCTTCGGGGGCATGGGCATAGGTTTTTTGAATCATGGAAAACAAAGAATCTGTTTCTTCTTTTCCATCCATGATCCACTGCCCTTTAAAAATTTTATGGCGACAATGTTCTGAATTGGCTTGAGCAAACATCATGAGTTCCACGTCCGTGGGATTTCTTTCTAAAAGAGAAAATTCTCGGTGGAGATAATCAATTTCTTCCTGAGACAGGGCGAGACCTAAGGTCATGTTTGCTGTGTTTAAGGCGTCTTTTCCTTGGGTCAGCAGGGGAATTTCTTTTAACTCTTTAGGAGCATGATGATGAAATAAAGCCTCTGCAGTTTTTAAAGAAGTTAATAAACATTGGGTCATGGGATCATATAATTTCTTTTTCCAAGCTTCTTGAGAAGAAGGTTTAGAAAAAGTAATAGAATATAAAACACCTCGCTCTATTCTTTCAATGTCTATGAACCCTGCATTATGGCAAAGTTGTGTAGCCTTAGAAGCCCAGGGGGACACAGTACCTAAGCGAGGCACCACCACCCAAGCGGCTTCTTTTTGTTTCTGTTCCTCTACTAAAGTACCGCCAGGCAATAATTCGCAAAGTTTCTTTAAGGTGTTGGAGGTGAGAGGTACGTGGCTATTGATAAAGTATACCCAGTGGGCGGTAACCTTTTGAATATTTGGCTCTTCTTGTTGCAAGCGCCCTAATAATTGTTTTAAACGAAATTCAGATTCTGCCCCAAGACCCTGAACCACTTGCATGAAAACACCCTCTCAATGAAAAAAAAGGGAGTATATCATAAAAATTTTTTTCTTTAGAAAAGCATGTTTTATCAATGAGTTTCACTTAAGAATTCATAAAGAAAATGAAATCCCAATTTACAAGTTCTTCATATTGCGTTAATATTGGACATGTTGATCAACTCAATGTGATATGTGTTTAAACAAGGCTTTGCCTGAGCCCGAAGGAGATACATCATGCCATTAGAGTTATTCAAAGAGTTATGGAATGCTCGACATGTTAATGACATTCGAAAATTAAAGTATCCCAACGTTTCTTCCATGAAGAATGCCCTCATTGAACATGAGTCGAGGAAACATCGATGGCTCGATACCTTAGATCATTGGCTCTTTCACCATCCTTCTTCTGAAACCTCTTCCTCCGATCTCGTCTTCAGTGGGGATATGTTGGAAAATTCCCCTATCCAAAAAGAAGCCCGAGGGTGGCTTTTATGGAAAGAGCGAGAACATTTAACAGGGGAGGAATTTTTTAAACTTCTTGAAAAAGAAGCCTCTGAAAAATCTTCCCTTGAAATTACTGAAAGTTAGCTTCCGATATTCGATTAGCCATCTTCTCCAAGGTGGCTTTTTCATTTTGGGGGGGTAAACCACTCCAACTCAATTGCATCAAATGGGAACCTTGGCGCCATTCCATACGGGGTGGCCAGAAGTCCCCCATACTATGGCTTGGGGTGAAATAAGCCATTATCCCCGTTTTTAAAATGACTTTTTCTGTGATGGGTTCATGATTTCTATTGGAATAAAGGGTTGGATTCCCTTGGGTATTGTCAATCAAAGTTCCCACATTACAGTACTTAGCCCCATGACAGTCTTTTGTTTTATCAAAGTAAATAATGTATTGGTCCGGAGTGGCGTGCTCTTCTGTGATGTAATAGGAAGAAAATAACTTATCTTCTTTCGTGAAAGCAGGTGGGGAAGACAATGCTTTTCCATAAGGGATCATAGAAAGGAAAAATCCTAAGCCTAAGAATAAAAGATATTTTCTCATGATTGACTCCTTGGTGATGGTGTGGCCTACTCTTTTACCACAACCGGAGGGCTGGAAGGAAGAAAAAGGAGGAAAATTACGATTCCTTACGAAATTTAACTAGACTGAAAAGGAAGAAAAATGTACAATGTCTTTTATTATACAGATGCTTCGTGAGGGTTTCTTTAGATGATTGAGTCTTCCTCCCCGCTGCGGCCATTAGATAGGAATGGGACAGAATCTCTTTTTGAAACGGAATTTACTCAAAAATTTCCAGACTGGACACGTAAAACCATTGAAGCAGAGCGATTTAATCAACCCGTAAGAGTTCTTAATGATTTACCTCGTGCAGTTCATCACAGAGCAGATAAAGAGCTAGTTTATTATGTATCTCCTGGGCAGCCTCAGATTGTTGTAGTAACTACCCCTGTAGGAGCTCACTTAGATCTAAGGAGTACTGGCCTTTCCTATTATCACTCCCTCGATCACACCATTGCCTTGATTAAAGAAGATTTACAAATAGAAGCCATAGGCCATCTTATCTGTCCCCTAGTGGGGCAAGGGAAAACTGAACCCCATGTCACTACTTTTTACATGACCGAATCACAAGGAAAGCGAACTACTCAAGTTTTTGACTCGAAAGATAGTAATCCTGAAACCTTCGCTCAAGAAAAATCTTCTTTTTCAGATTTATTTGCTAGTTCTAGCCCTGATTTAACAAAAATTCCTAGCAATGATTCACAGATCCCTTTTTACTTACAAAATGCTGAGTATGTTTCACTAAAAGGTGAGCAATCTTTTATTGATGCTAAAACTTGCGGATATCGTCAAGTTCTTCATGCCATGAAGATGGTTCAATGGATTCAAAAAAGAAAAACACCAGATCATACTGCTTTATCAAATATTTCTACCTCCCTATCTCATCATGTTCAATATAAGAATTATTTTCTGGCCGCTTGGTATGAAACTTTTCTTCCAGAAATTCTTCCACAAGAAAGACACCAACAAAAATTTTCTCATTATTTTTTTGGTGTGCCGGACACTTCCCAATTTTCTGATGAAAAAGCAAGAGTTGTGTGGGGAAGCTATCTCTTGGGTGGATGGGTATTCACCCCTGCAAAAAACATTCTTAAATTGGCTACGGAATTTGTTCTTAAATGGATTGTGATGTCTCTTCAGTGGGTATTTGATTTGATCTACGTGCAATCTCCAAAAAGTGAGGGAATGAAATGGGTACGAAGTGGGGCAGTAGCAGGAACCCTATTCTTTTGGGCTCTCTTTACAGGTCTTCATCTCTTTGTTCGCACCATTACTTCCCCCATCACCAGTTACCGCGCTGCGGGAGATTCTTCGATTCTCAAAGCCTTGAGTATTATTTCTAGTGTGGTGGGCATTTCTACCCTGATAGCAGGATGTATCATTGCCCTAGCACCCCTCGCTGCAGGATTAGGAGGAACCTTTGTCCTGGCAAAACCCCTGGTTTGGTTATTAGGACAATTCAATGTGATTCTCGCTCCAGGGCTTGTGAATAGCATCGCCATCATGGCATGCACCTTTGGTGCCTTTGCTTTGAATGGAATAAGGGAATGGTTTTCAGAAAAAACTTATGGAGATACTAAAACACATATACAAATAGAAGGTATGGATTTTGTCGACTTGCAATATGAGAACACAGAAAAAGGACACAACGATGGCACAGCAGGAAACCAACCCATAGAGCCCAGGTCTTTCTATGATTCAACATCTCCCACCATATAGGTTTGACCGCCCACTAGTAGACTCTCTCCTGCAATTATTCAGTGTATAACACTTCCAATAATTCCACCTCAAACCATACAGGCTGTCCGCACAAAGGATGATTGAAATCCACTAACACTTGTTCTCCCTCCAAGCGTCGGATAGTACCGGGGAGGGTTTGTCCATTCATTTGTTGGAATTCCACAATCACTCCTGGTTTTAATTGAATATGGGGAGGAAAAGTATTTTTATCCACTTGATGAAAATTTTGAGGATTAGGCTGGCCGAAACTTTCTTCAGGACTTAATTGAAAAGAGCGAGTTTCACCCTCCTCCATACCACAGAGGTTTTTTTCTAAGGCTTCACTTAAACTGCCATCTCCCATACGAATCAATAAAGGCACCCCATTCACTTTGCTACTATCTGCCACAGTGCCATCCTTTAATCGAAGGGTGAGATGAATAAGAGCTTGGCTCTGGGCTTCCATGGTTTTTTTCATAGGGGAATGTCTCGCTTTGAAAATAACATATCTAATATCAAGAGAAAGGCTCCCACTGTAATAGAAGCATCTGCCAAATTAAAGGCGGGAAAATAAAATGGTTTCTTATAAAATAAAAGAAAATCCACCACATACCCGTGGAAAATACGATCCAACATATTTCCCAAAGCGCCTCCTAAAATAAGCGCCATTCCCCCTAGAATTTTTTTGTTTTGTGGAGGAGTTCTCAACATCCACACAAGGAGTCCCACACTCACTAAAAGAGCGAGCGCGCCTAACCCCCAAGAAGCCCAAATACCTTCACCATTTAAAAAACTAAAGGCAGCCCCTTGGTTATGTAATAAGATAAAACTAAAAAAGCCAGGGATTTCTTGTTTCACTTCATACAAAGCCAATCGGTGACTCACTAAAAACTTGCTGCTTTGATCCAATAAAATCACCAAGAAAGTCAAAATCAACCAATAGGCATTTTTCCCATAAATCTTTTTAAGCATATTGACGTACCTCTCCCTCACCCTCTACATTTTCCACGCATCGGCCACATAATAAAAGATGTTTTGCATGATGGCCCACGTCTTTTCGACGGTGCCAACAACGAACACATTTTTCATGAGGGGAAGGGGTGACTTGAATCCAAACGCCCTCTAACCCCGTGGGTACCACTCCTTGAGGCGCTGCTTCCACACACTCTAAGGTAGCTTCTGAGGTAATGAAAATAAATCTTAATTCTTTACTTAAAGGTGAAAATTTCTCATAAGGTTTTTTCAATGCAAATACTTTCACTTCTCCTTCTAACCCTGATCCTAATATTCCTTCGGCGCGGGCTTTTTCCAATTCCTTATTCACATCTTCTCGAAGCATCATGAGTTCCATCCAAAACCCTTCATTCATCACTTCTTGTTCTCCTAAACAAGATAAATGTTCATACCACTGGGATAAGAACACGCTTTCTTCCGCTTTGGGTAAATGCATCCAAATTTCTTCCGCGGTAAAAGAAATAATGGGCGCCATCCAACGCACCAAAGCTTGAAGAATATGGTACATGGCGGTTTGAGCAGAACGACGAGCTTTGGAATTTTCTTTGCAGGTGTATTGTCGGTCTTTAATAATATCTAAATAAAAACTTCCCATGTCCACATTACAAAAATGATGAATCTTTTGAGTCACTAAGTGAAATTCATAGGTTTCATAGGCCTTTAAAATCACTTCCTGTGCTTTACATGCTTGATGAAGAGCGAAACGATCTAAGGCCAACAATTCTTCCACAGGCATTTCATGCTCTAAGGGCTCGAATCCTTTTAAATTTGCCAGTAAATAACGAGCGGTGTTGCGAAGACGTCGATAAGTGTCGCTGGTTCTTTTTAAAATTTCATCGGAAACGGCTTGTTCCCCACGAAAATCCGTAGAAGCCACCCACAAACGTAAAATATCCGCCCCGAGAGTTTCCCACACTTTATGGGGAGCCACCACATTGCCGAGGGATTTCGACATTTTGCGACCTTCTGCATCCACCGTGAAGCCGTGAGTTAATACTTCTTTGTAAGGAGCACGACCCACCGTAGCCACGGAAGATAACAAAGAGGTATGAAACCATCCACGATATTGATCCGAACCTTCTAAATATAAATCCGCAGGAAATTGAAGACGAGGATCGTTTTGTAACACTCCGTAATAAGTAGATCCCGATTCAAACCACACATCTAAAGTATCTTCTAACTTTTCATAATGGGCGGCATCTTTTCCTAATAATTCTTTTGCGTCTAATTCAAACCAAGCATCAATGCCTTTTTCGCCCACCCTTAAAGCCACTTCTTCTAGTAATAAAGGCGTGTGGGGATGTAATTGGCCTGTTTCTTTATGAAGAAAAAGAGGAATAGGCACACCCCAATCTCGCTGCCGGGAAATACACCAGTCCGGGCGCTTTGCAATCATATTTTCCATACGCACTTGTCCCCAATCCGGGATCCAAGCCACTTTTTTAATTTCTTCCAACACTAAATCTCGCAATCCTTTTTGTTCCATGGAAACAAACCACTGAGGAGTGCCTCGAAAAATTAAAGGAGTTTTATGGCGCCAACAATGGGGATAACTATGTTTGACTCGAGCTCCATGTAATAAATGACCTTTCATTTTTAAATATTCAATCACATGATCATTGGCTTTAAATACATGTTGTCCCGCAAACAATTCTGTGTCTTTTGCAAAAACCCCATCGCCCATCACTTGATGATCCACGGGCAATCCATAACGTAATCCCACGTCAAAATCTTCTTGACCATGACCCGGCGCGGTATGTACACATCCCGTTCCCGCATCCGTAGTCACATGATCCCCTAATACAAAAGGTACGGTGCGAGAATAAAAAGGATGTTGTAATAAAATTCCTTCCATGTCTTTTCCTTGGCAATCCCCAAGGATTCGATATTCACTCACCCCATAACGTCCTAAGCATTCTTTTAATAAGGCTTCACTTAAAAACAAATAACGAAGTTTCCCTTCCACTTCACATTCCACCAACACGTAGGTTAAATCTGCGCGAAGACACACGGCTTGGTTTGCAGGTAAGGTCCAGGGAGTGGTGGTCCAAATCACCACGGAAATACTCTGCTTAGGCGCTTCCTTATGGGGAGCATGATGAAGCTTGGACCAAAACACTTCTTCATTCACCACATTAAATAAAACATCAATGGCGGGAGATTCCTTATCCATATATTCTACTTCTGCTTCTGCTAAAGCAGAACCGCAGGCAGTGCACCAATGAACGGGTTTATACCCTCGATGTAAATGTCCCCTTGCAATGATGTGGGCTAAGGTGCGGATCACATTGGCTTCAAAATCATATCGCATGGTGAGGTAAGGATCTTCCCATTCCCCCATGACGCCTAAACGAATAAAGGCTTGTTTCTGATTTTCCACTTGGCTGGCTGCATAATCACGACAGGCTTTTCGAAATTGTCGACGAGACACAGGTTCCGTGGGTTTCCCTAATTTTTTTTCCACGTTTAATTCAATGGGTAACCCATGACAATCCCAACCAGGAACAAAGGGAGCATTATATCCACTGAAGGTTTTACTCTTAATCACAATGTCTTTTAAAGTTTTATTTAAGGCGTGGCCAATGTGAATATCTCCATTGGCGTAGGGAGGACCATCATGCAAAATAAAAGAAGGATGATATTGGTGTTTTTCTCTGATTTTTTCATAAATTTTATGTTCATACCAAAAGCGCAACAACTCTGGCTCTCGAGTGGTTAGATTTCCCTTCATGGGAAAGGTGGTGTCTGGTAAATTCAATGTATGTTTATAATCACTCATGATGACTCATCCCAAAAAATAATTTTGCATTTTTCACGTCACAGGAAATTTGTTCTTTTAAAGAATCCATGGAATCAAATCGTTTTTCTTCTCGAAGGGGAGATAAAAATTCCACGTGAATTTTCTCTCCATAAATCTCTTCGTTAAAATCAAGCAAATGAACTTCCAGTTGAAAGCGTGTTCCATCCACCGTGGGGCGATAACCCACATTGGCCACCCCGGGTAAAGATTCTTTTTTTAATCCATGCACTTTAACACAATAAACCCCTCGAAGAGGACTGTTATTTCCATACAAGGAAATATTTGCTGTGGGGAACCCTAAAATCCGCCCTCGCTTATCTCCATGGATCACTCGACCATACACATTGTAAGGATATCCCAATAAGGCCTGTGCTTTTTTTAAATCTCCCTGGAACAGGGCATGACGCACCGCCGTGCTACTCACTCGCTCTCCCCCTTCTTCAATACAACCCATTCTCTCCACTCGAAATCCATAGGAAGTACTGAGTTTTTGCACTAAATCAAAATCCCCTAATCGCTTGGCGCCGAAGCGAAAATCATCTCCTAGTAATACATAAGCCGCTTTGAGTCCTTCCACTAACACTTCTTTTACAAAGTCTTCTGCGGTTTTTTTTGAAAACGTTTCGTCAAAACGAAATAATAAAATTTCATCAATTCCTAATTTCTTTAAGGCGTTCCATTTTTCTCGAAATCTCATCAAGCGGGGCCTAGCTTCTTCTTTAGAAAAAAACTCTTCGGGTTGAGGTTCAAATAAAATCACTACACTTTTTAAATGTTCTTTGCGTACGGTTTCAATAAAATGTGTTAACAAGGCTTGGTGTCCTCGATGAAGCCCATCAAAATTACCAATGGTGACTCCTCGCTTTTTTTCTTCAAGCACATTTTGATTTAAACCCTGTAGCCCGCGAATTAATTTCATAGGGAAGAAGCCGCCTCTTTAGAATCTTTAGAAGAAGATTCTAAGAATATAAAATCCTTGGGTCTTAAGCCCAAAGCCCATAACACAATGAAATAAGAAACCATGGCTAAAACACACAATCCCGTTAAATGCAATCCTCGCCATTGATTACTGGCGGCGAACCACACTTCAGGGGCATCATTAAAAATCCATAACAAAACACACATAACGCTATTGGCCGCTAACATTTGTAATCCAAAGCGTCGCCAATGGGAGCCGGGTTGATAAAATCCCGCTTTCACTAAACCATAAAACAACATGCCCGCATTGAGAGTGGAGGAAATGGAGGTGGAGAGAGCCAAACCCGCATGAGCCATGGGAAAAATTAATGCGACACTCATGAGAGTATTCGCCACCATGGCCACCACAGCAATTTTCACAGGCTTTTTAATATTTTGTCTTGCATAAAATCCAGAAGCTAATACTTTAATTAACATAAATCCCGGGATCCCCAAGGCAAACATACACAAGCTACTGGCGGACATGAGAACATCATGTTCCTTAAATCCCCCATGTTGAAACAGAGTGGATAAAAAAGGAATGGCCAACATTAAAAAGGCAAAGGTAGCGGGCAAGGAAATCAATAACACCATTCGCAAAGCCCAATCCACAGTGGCATTGTAATCTTCATGGGATTTTCGGCTAAAGGCTTTTGCTAAAGAAGGTAATACCACGGTGGAAATGGCCACTCCAAAAACCCCCAAGGGAAAGGAAGTGAGACGATCGGAATAATACAACCAAGAAATACTCCCCACGGGTAAGAAGGAAGCAAACACCGTATCAATTAATAAATTAATTTGTCCCACGGACACTCCGAAGATAGCGGGCACCATGAGCTTTAATACGCGTCTCACTCCAGGATCTTTCCACCGTAATCGAGGTAAAGGTAAAAGCCCTTGACGAATTAAAAAAGGAATTTGAAAAACACATTGCACCACCCCTGCTATAAACACCCCCCAAGCTAACGCCATGACGGGTTCCGCACAATGGGGTGTTAACCACACCGCCGTTAAAATCATACAAATATTTAATAAGGCAGGAGTAAAGGCAGGAATTCCAAAACGGCCATAGGTATTCAGTATGGATCCAAAAAAAGCGGTGAGAGAAATGAAAAATAAATAGGGAAAGGTTAAATGGAGCATTTCTGAAGATAAATGAAATCGATGGGGATCATGCAAATAACCAGGAGCAAATAAAACAGTGATCAAGGGAGTGGCCAATTCCACAAAGAGG
>Ga0233425_10008901_pt1 | contig 13035 bp, 22 predicted proteins | sample Watercolumn_Towu_2_FD_181712 | JGI IMG/M metagenome (GOLD analysis project Ga0233425, IMG submission 181712) | Freshwater microbial communities from Lake Towuti, South Sulawesi, Indonesia - Watercolumn_Towuti2014_140_MG | ecosystem: Environmental > Aquatic > Freshwater > Lake | place...
GTCGAGCAGCCAGCCCTGCGCCGCGTCATCCTGGCTCAAGCGGTCGCGCACGAGGTCGATCATCAGCCCATCGGAGACCAGCGCGCCCGCGTCGAGCACCGCCTTGACCTGCAGCCCGAGCTCGCTGCCGGCCGCCACGGCCGCGCGCAACATGTCGCCGGTCGAGATGTGCGGCAGACCCAGCGCCGTCGTCACATCCTTCGCCACGGTGCCTTTGCCCGCACCCGGAGGGCCGAAGATCAGCAGACGCATCGCGAACCTCCTAACCGATGAAGCCCTTGTAGTGACGCATGAGCAGATGCGCTTCGATCTGCTGCATGGTCTCCATGGCCACGCCAATCACGATCAGCAGTGACGTGCCGCCCACCAGCCCGAACGTGGACACCTTGGTGATCAACGGCACCAGGTAGGGCAGCAGCGCCAGGACCCCGAGGAAGAGCGCGCCGGCGAACGTGATGCGCGTGAGCACACGGTCGATGTAGCGCGCCGTCTCCGAGCCCGCGCGAATGCCCTTGATCTGCCCGCCCCACTTCTTCAGGTTGTCGGCGACGTCGTTGGTGTCGTAGGTCACCGCGGTGTAGAAGTAGGTGAACGCCACCACCAGCAGGAAATAGCAGCCCAGCGAGAACCACATGCGGGCGCCCGCGCCGGTGTTGGGCGTGAGGTAGTTGTCGACGAACGTGCGCACCCGCGCCCACCAGTCGGTCTGCAGCGGGATGAACGTGACGATCGTGCGCGGGAACAGCGCGACCGAGATAGCGAAGATGATCGGCATCACGCCGGCCTGGTTGACCTTCATCGGCAGGAAAGTCGAGGCGCCGCCCATCATCCGCGTGCCCACGACGCGCCGCGCGTACTGCACGCGGATCTGGCGCTCGCCCTGCTGAATGACGATGATGCCCATCACCGTCGCAACCAGCAGCGCGAAGAGCAGCACGACGTTGAAGAAGCCGATCGCCCCGCTCTGGAGGAGCTTGGCGGTCTGTCCGACTTCCAGCGGCAGGGCGGCCATGATCCCGATGAAGATGATCAGCGAGACGCCGTTGCCGATGCCCTTCTCGGTCATCTGCTCGCCCAGCCAGAGCAAGAACATGGTGCCGGCGGTCACCGTCAGGACGATCTGGACCTGGCTCAGCGTGGAGATCTCGAGGGCCTTGCCGCTGCGCAGCAGGCTGGTCAGCCCCATGCCCTGGAAGATGGCCAGCGCCACGGTCAGCCAGCGCGTGTAAGCCGCGATCTGCTGCCGGCCGTGCTCGCCTTCCTGCGACAGCTTCTTGAGCTGCGGCAAGGCGACGGTGAGCAGTTGCAGCATGATCGAGGCATTGATGTAGGGCATCACGCCCAGCGCGAACACGCTGAACTGCTTGAGCGCGCCGCCCGAGAACATGTTGAGCACGCCGAAGAGGTTGTCTGCCCCGCCGAACATGCGCTCAAGGGCAGCCCGGTCCACCTGCGACAGGGGCACGTGGCGGCCGACCAGGAAGATGAAGAAGCCGAAGACGAGGAAGAGCATGCGCTGCCGCAGATCGGGCAGCTTGGCGGCTTCCTTGAGTTGGTTGATCATCTTCATGTCGACGCTCTCCTCGCGCGCGCCCGGCCTACTCGGCCGCCGCCTGGTCGCCCACCAGCACCACCTGGCCGCCGGCCGCCTCGATCTTGGCACGCGCGGAGCCGCTGAAGTGCTGGGCGTGCACGGTCAACGCCACGTTCAGCTCACCGTTGCCCAGCACCCGCAGGCCGTGCCGCGCCGCGCGGGTGACGCCCAGGTCGACCAGCAACGCGTGGTCGACGACGGTGCCGGCGGCGAGCTTGCCGAGCGTGGCCACGTTGACAATCGCGTACTCGCGCTCGAACAGCCCGATGTTGCGCGAGCGCCGCGAGTACGGGCCGCGCAGCTTCGGCGTGCGCATGTGCAGCGGCGTCTGGCCGCCTTCGAACCCCGGCCGCACGCCGCCGCCGGCGCGCGAGCCCTGGCCCTTCTGGCCGCGGCCACTGGTCTTGCCCGTGCCGCTGCCCGCGCCGCGGCCGACGCGTTTGCGTTCGTGGCGCGCGCCTTCGTTCGGCCGTAGATCACCCAGCTTCATCAGGCCACCTCTTCGACTGCCACCAAGTGCCGCACTCGGTCGACCAGACCGCGCACCGTGGGCGTGTCCTCCAGCTCGACGGTGTGGTTGAGCCGCCGGAGCCCCAGCGTCTGTAGCGTCGCCTTCTGGCGATGCGTGCCGCCGATATCACTCTTGCGCCAGACAATGCGCAGCTTGGCCATCTCAGCTCTCCCCGGTGCGCGGCACGAAGCCCACCTGGTTCTCGGCCACCCCGCGCAGTTCGGCGATGCGTGTCACCGTCTTCAGCTCGCGCAGGCATTCGAGCGTCGCCCAGACGATGTTGACCGGGTTGTTGGAGCCCAGGCTCTTGGTCAGCACGTCCTCGACGCCCGCCGCCTCCATCACCGCGCGCACGGCGCCGCCGGCGATCACGCCCGTGCCCGGCACGGCCGGCTTGACCAGCACGTCGGCCGTCTGCACGCGGCACTGGACGGCGTGCGGCAGCGTGCCGCCGACCATGGGCACCTCGAACATCTCCTTGCGCGCGCGCTCGGAGCCCTTGCGGATCGCGTCGGGGATTTCCCGCGCCTTGCCGATCGCGGCGCCGACATGGCCCTTGTTGTCGCCGACCACGACCAGCGCCCGCCACGACAGGTTGCGGCCGCCCTTGTGCACCTTGTCGACGCGCGCGATGTCCACCACGCGCTCGTCGAGCGCCGGCACGTCTTCGCGCCGCGGCCGGCGGTCACGCCGCCCCCGGTCGCCGCGCTCGCCGCCGCGCCCACGGCCGAAGCCCAAGCCTTCGCCTGCGTCGGTCATAGCGTCAACTCTCCTTCGCGCGCGCCCTCGGCCACCGCCTGGACGACGCCGTGGTAGACATACCCGTTGCGATCGAAGACCACCGCCTCGATGCCCTGGGCCTGGGCGCGCTGGGCGATCAGCCGCCCCACCTTGCGCGCCGACTCGATGTTCCGGCCGGTCGCCTCACCGCGCAGCTCGGGATCGAGCGTCGACGCCGCGGCCAGCGTGTGGCCGGCGGTGTCGTCGATGAGCTGAGCGTAGACGTGGTGCTCGCTGCGGTACACGCTCAGCCGCGGGCGCTCGGCGCTGCCACGCACCTTCTTGCGCACCCGCCGTTGGCGGCGCAGACGTCCCTCGAAGCGCTGGACACTCTTGCTCACGGCTTACACTCCCTGCTTGCCGGCCTTGCGCCGCGGCCGCTCGTCTTCGTAGCGGATGCCCTGGAAGTCGCCGCGGAAGATGTAGGGGCGGACCGGCCGCACGGCGCGAATGCGCGCCGCCATGTCGCCGACCAACTCCTTGTCGATGCCGCTCACCGTGATGCGGTTCACCGTCTCGACCTTGAGCTCGACGCCCTCGGCGGGATAGACCAGCACCGGGTGGCTGAGCCCGGCCTGCAGGCTGACGAAGGAGCCGACCTGCTCGGCGCGGAAGCCGATGCCGGTGATCAGCAGCGTGCGCTTGTGGCCCTGGGTCACCCCGACCACCATGTTGTTGAGCAGCGCGCGCGTCAACCCGTGCAGCGCGCGGTGCTGACGGGCGTCGCTCGGCCGCTTGACCAGCAGCTCGGCGCTCACGTGCTCGACGCTGATCGCGGGATGGAAGGTCTTGGTGATCGTGCCCAGCGGGCCCTGCACCGTGACCTCTTGCCCGTCGATCTTGACGGTGACCCCAGTGGGCACCGGGATCGGGGCTCGTCCTACGCGTGACATCGCAACCTCCTGCGCTTTCGCCGCCCGCTCACTGGACGGTGCAGATCACCTCGCCGCCCACGCCCTGGCGCCGGGCGTCGCGGTCGGTCATGACGCCGCGCGAGGTGCTCACGATCGCCACGCCGAGGCCCGAGAGCACGCGCGGCAGACGCTTGCGCGGCAGGTAGATCCGCCGGCCCGGGGTGCTTACCCGCTCGAGGAGCGAGATCACCCGCTCGTTGCGCGGGCCGTACTTGAGCTTGATGCGCAACATGCCCTGCGGGCCTTCTTCCACCACGCGGTAGCTGCGGATGTAGCCCTCGGCCTGCAGAATGCGCGCAATCTGCACCTTCAGCTTCGAGTGCGGCACGTCCACCTGGCTCAACCGCTGCTGGTTCGCGTTGCGGATGCGGGTGAGCATGTCCGCAATCGGATCGGTCATCATCGTTGGTGCCCTCCGCTGCCTACCAGCTCGACTTGGTCACGCCGGCCAGTTGCCCGCGCAGCGCGCGCTCGCGGAAGCAGATCCGGCACAGTCCGAAATGCCGCAGGTACCCGCGGCTGCGCCCGCAGACGCTGCAGCGGTGGTAGCCGCGCACCGCGAACTTGGGCCGCCGCTTGGCCTTGGCAATCAGCGACTTCTTCGCCATTCTAGTTCTCCCGCAGCGGGAGGCCGCAGCGCTTGAGCAGCGCCTGCGCTTCCGCGTCCGTCTTGGCCGTGGTCACGATCGTGATGTTGAGGCCCTGGACCCGCTGAACCTTGTCCTGGTCGATCTCCGGGAACACGCTCTGTTCCTTGAGCCCCAGGCTGTAGTTGCCGCGCCCGTCGAAACCGTGCGGCGACAGCCCGCGGAAGTCGCGCAGCCGCGGCAGCGCCGTGTTGAACAGGCGGTCCAGGAACTCGTACATGCGGTCGCCGCGCAGCGTCACGAAGCAGCCGACCTGCATCCCCGCGCGCAGCTTGAAGTTCGAGATCGACTTGCGCGCGCGGGTGATCTTGGGCCGCTGGCCGGCGATGCGCGCCAGTTCCTCGGCCGCGGTCGCGACGTGCGCCGCGTCCTCCCGGCCCTCGCCCACGCCCATGCTCGCCACGACCTTGACCAGCCGCGGCACCTGCATGATGTTGCGGTAGGCGAACTCGGTCATGAGCGCCGGCACCAACTCCTGCTCGTAGCGCTCCCGCAGGCGCGGGGCACGCTTCTCGGCGTCGGCCATCGTTTACTCCTCCACGCTCGGCCGGGCGATGTCGGCCCCGCACTCGCGGCACAGCCGCTGCTTGCTGCCCGCGTCCTCGCCCACGTAGCGAGGCCGCGTGCGCTTGGCGCACGTCGGGCAGACCAGCATCACGTTGCTGATGTGCAGCGCGCCCGGCATCTGGATGCGCCCGGCTTGCTGCTGCATGGCGCGCGAGCGCCCGCTGGCCCGCTGGTGCTTGGTGATCAGGTTCACCCCCGCCACCCGCACGCGCTGGCTGCCGCGCAGGATCTCGGCGATCTTGCCACGCTGGCCCCGGCGCTGACCGTTGACCGTCTCGACGTAGCTGCCCTTGCCCGAGATCACCTCCACCTCGTCACCGACGTGCAGGCGGATCTTCGTGCGCTCCTGGTGGCGCGTATCCGGCCGCTTGCGCTGCATCACAACACCTCCGGCGCCAGCGAGACGATGCGCATGAAGCGCGCCTCGCGCAACTCCCGGGCCACCGGCCCGAAGATGCGCGTGCCCTGGGGCTCGCTGCCGTCCTCACCCACGATCACCGCCGCGTTGTCGTCGAAGCGGATCGTCGTGCCGTCGGCGCGCTGGTACTCCTTGCGCGTGCGCACCACCACCGCCTTGACCACGGCGCCCTTGGCCACCGACGAGCCCGGCCGCACCGACTTGACCGTCGCCCGAATCAGGTCGCCCACCCGCGCGTAGCGCCGGCGCGTGCCACCCATCACATGGATGCACAGCACCTCCAGCGCGCCGGTATTATCGGCGACCCTCAGCCGCGTCTCCTGTTGGATCATGGCTCTACCTCACTGTCCTACTTGCGGGCCTCGGCCAACTCCGCCTGGCGCTCGGCGACCAGCTTCTCCTGCAGGTCGCCGGGCACTTGCTCGTACCGGGAGAAGGCCACCCGGAACGAGCCGCGGCCCTGGGTCATCGAGCGCAGGTCCGTGGCATAGGTGGCCATCTCGGCCGCCGGCACCTGCGCCCCAATGGTCTGCAGCCCGCCCTCGCCGGCCGAGCCCATGACCGTCCCGCGCCGCCGCGGCAAGTCGCCCATGATGTCGCCGACGTAGTCGTCGGGCACCGTCACCCAGACGTCCAGGATCGGCTCGAGCAGGATCACGCCGGCCTTCTTCACGCACTCCTCGACCGCGATGCGCGCGGCGAGCTGGAAGGCGATGTCCGAGGAGTCCACCGAGTGGTAGCTGCCGTCGTACAGCGCGACCAGGATGTCGACCGCCGGGTAGCCCGCGATCAGGCCCTCGGCGAGCCGTGCGCGCGCGCCCTTCTCGACCGACGGGATGTACTGGTTGGGCACCTTGCCGCCGAAGATCTCGTCCTTGAACTCGATCCCCGTGCCCCGCGCCAGCGGCTCAAGCCGCAGGTGCACGTCGCCGAACTGGCCGCTGCCGCCGGTCTGCTTCTTGAACCGGCCCTGGCACTCGGCCTTGCCGCGCAGCGTCTCGCGGTACGCGATCTTGGGCTTGGTCGTGTCGACCTCGACCTTGAACCGGTTGCGCAGCTTGCTCAGGATGACCTGCAGGTGCATGTCGCCCATACCGCTGAGGATCTGCTCGCCCGTGTCCGGATTGCGCTGGAACAGGAAGCTGGGATCCTCGTCGTGCAGCAGGTTCAGACCGGCGCCGACCTTCTCGTCCTCGCCCCGGCTCCGCGCGTGGATCGCCACCGCCATGAGCGGCTCGGGGAAGGCGGTCGGCGGGTAGACCACCGGCGCGCTCTCGTCGCACAGCGTGTCGCCCGCGCCCGCGTCCACCTTGACCACGCCGACGATGTCGCCGGCGACGATCTCGCCCGCGTCCAGCAACTCGGGCCCGCGCACGTACCCGAAGGTGTTGATGCGCTCCTTCTCGCCCCGGCTGGTGTTGGCCAGCGTCGTGCCGCCCTTGAGGCTGCCCGAGAGCACGCGCATGAGCGTGATCTTGCGGCCCTCGCCGAGCACGCACTTGAAACAGTAGGCGCTGAACGGCGCGCTCGGGTCCGCCGCGCGCTCGACCACGTCGCTGCTGTGGGGCTTGGTGCCCTGGGCCGCCGGGCGTTCCGCCGGCGAGGGCAGCAGGCCGACGATCAGGTCGAGCAGGGGCAGCGTGCCCACGTTCCGCGTGGCAGCGGTAACCGTGACCGGCACCAGCCCGCTGACGACGCCGAGCTTCAGCCCTGCCATGACCTCGGCCGCGCTGAGGTCCTCGCCCTCGAAGAACTTCTCCATGAGGGCTTCGTCGTTCTCCGCCGCGAACTCGATCACCGCGGTGCGCAGCTCCTCGGCGCGCGCGGCCAGGTCGGCCGGCACCGGCACGGGCTGCGCGCTCTTGGTCTGGCCGCCGGGGAACGCCTGGTTCTGCACCAGGTCCACCACCGCGTCCAGCGCCGCGCCCTTGCCCGCCGCCAGGCCGACGACCGCGGTGCGCGCCCCGAGCCGTTCGCTCAGGGCCTCGACCACGGCGTCGATCTCGCCGCGCTCGGCGTCGGCGTGGTTGATCACCGCGAGCACCGGCAGGCCGCGCTCCTGGGCGTACGCCCAGACCTTCTCGGTCTCGACCTCCACGCCGGCTTCGGCGTGCACCACCAGCAGGGCGGCGTCGGCCACGCGCAGCGCGCCGTAGGTCTCGCCCAGGAAGTCGGCGTAGCCGGGCGTGTCGAGCAGGTTGAGGCGCTTGCCCTGGTACTCGAAACTGGCCACCGCGCAGCCGATCGACAACTGGCGGTTGCGCTCCTCGTCGTCGAAGTCGGTGACGGTGTTGCCGGCGTTGACCGCGCCCATGCGGTTGGTCACGCCCGCCGCGTGCAGCAGGGCCTCGACCAGCGAGGTCTTGCCGGCGCCGCGGTGGCCGATCAGGACCACGTTGCGAATGTCAGCCGTCTGGGCCATGCGACTCTCTCCGGACTCAGGACAGCACTGCCACGACTTCCCAGCGCTTGAGCTTGCTCAGCGGCCGGCTCTCCCGGATGCGCACGCGCGCGCCTTCCTGGATCGCGTCGCTGGCGTCGTGCGCGTGGTAGCGGCTGGTCGTGCGCACCACCCGCTGGTACAACGGGTGCCGCGTGCGGCGCTCGACCGCCACGACCACCGTCTGCGCCGACTTGGCGCTGACCACCACGCCTTCGAGCTCGCGCTTGCGAGTCTGCTGCTCGCTCATGCCTGGTCTCCTTGCCGCCGGCGGTGCAACTCGCCTTCGATGCGGGCCACGGCCTTGCGCACGAAGCGGATGCGCTTGGGGTTCTCGAGCGCCGAGGTCGCGGCGTTCATGCGCAGGTTGAAGTGCTCCTGCTTGAACGTCGCGAGCAACCGCGCCAACTCCGTACCGTCCGCCTCGCGCATCTCCGCCTTCAGGCGGGCAATCTCATTCGGCATCGCCCATGCCCTCCCGATACACGATCTTGCACGGCACCGGCAGCTTGTGCGCGGCGATCTCGAGCGCCTCGCGCATCAGGCCGAGCTCGGCGCCGCCCATCTCGAACATGACCCGGCCGGGCCGTACCACGGCCACCCAGAACTCCGGGATGCCCTTGCCCGAGCCCATGCGCGTCTCGGCGGGCTTCTTGGTCACCGCCTTGTGCGGGAAGATGCGGATCCACACCTTGCCGCCGCGGCGCACCTTGCGCGTCATGGCGATACGGGCCGCCTCGATCTGGCTGGCCTTGATCCAGCACGGCTCGAGCGCCACCAGGCCGATCTGCCCGAAATCCACGGTCGTGCCGCCCTTGGCCTGACCCGTGAGTCGCCCGCGCTGCTGCTTGCGGTGCTTTTCCCGCCGTGGCATCAACATGGTCTGCTCTCCGTCACTCGTCGCCCGCCGGCTCGGCCACCGCGGCCGCCGCCTCGATCGCGGGCGCCTCGCCGCCTGCGCTCACCACAGCGCCTTCGCCGCCCTCTTCGCTGCGCCCGCGGCGGCGCCCGCGCCGCTTGCCCCGGCGCCCATCACCGGCGGCCTCTGGCTCGACCGGCGGCTGCTCGGGCTGCACCACGAGCACCGGCGCCGCCGGCGCCGCGAGCGCCTCGGGCAGCTTCTCGCCGCGGTAGACCCACACCTTGACGCCGATGTTGCCGTACGTCGTGGGCGCTTCGCAGGTGCCGTAGTCGATGTCGGCACGCAGCGTCTGGAGGGGAATCTTGCCTTCCTTGTGCACGTGGCGCCGCGCCATCTCGCTGCCGGCCAGGCGGCCCGCGACGGCGATCTTGACGCCCAGCGCGTTGGCGCGCATGGTGCCCTGGATCGCCTGGCGCACCGCGCGGCGGAAGCTCACGCGCCGCGAGAGTTGGCCGGCGACCTTCTCGGCCACGAGGCGGGCGTCGCGGTCGGGATCACGCTCCTCAACCACGTCGATGCTCACCTGCCGGCGCGTCAGCCTCTGCACCAGCGTGCGCAGCACCTCGATCCCGCGCCCGGCGCGGCCGATGATCACACCCGGCTTGGCGCTCGTGATCACGAGGTGCACGCTGTTCACGCTGCGCCCGATCTCGACCCGCGAGATGCTGGCGTTGCGCAGCGCCTCCTCGACCTTGCGCTCTTCGACGTCACGCGCCAGGGTCGGCGGGTGCTTCTTGTCGAAGCGGTCGAGGTACGTCCGGATCTTCATGTCCTCGACGGTGTATTCGCGGTAGTTGCGGTCCGCGAACCACTTCGCGTCGGACTCCCGGATGTAGCCGAGGCGGAACCCGATGGGATGGACTTTCTGACCCACCGCTCTACTCCTCTTCGCGCTCGCCGACCGTGATGGTCAGCCGGCAGGTGCGCCGGCGGATGCGGTACGCGCGCCCTTGCGCTCGCGGCCGGATGCGCGGAATGGTGAAGCCTTCGTTGACCTGCACGTTCTCGACGAACAGGTCGTCCTCGTTCAGGCCGCAGTTCTCAATCGCGTTGGCCGCCGCCGAGAGCAAGGTCTTCTTGACCTCGGGCGCCGCGCGGTGCGGCAGGAAATCGCACGTCGTCAGGGCGTCGTCCACCTTCGCGCCGGCGACCAGGTCGGTCACGCGGCGCACCTTGGTGGCGCTCATGCGCAGCACCGACGAAGTCGCGGTCGCCCGCGGCTCGCGGCTGCGCTTCTCTTCCGCCTTGCGCTTCTGTCGGTTCGGCATCGTCTTCCTCACCGCCCGCGGCTGCGCCGCTCGTCGCTGTGGCCGCGGTAGTTGCGCGTGGGCGCGAACTCGCCCAGCTTGTGGTCCACCATGTTCTCCGTGACGTAGACCGGCACGTGGCGCTTGCCGTCGTGGACGGCGATCGTGTGCCCGATCATGTCCGGCGTGATGGTGGACCGGCGCGACCAGGTCCGGATCACTTCCTTGCGTCCGCTGGCGTTGAGCACCTCGATCTTGCGTTCCAGGTGCCCATCGATGAACGGTCCTTTGCGCAGGCTACGCGGCATGGCTCACTCTCCTCGCGCCCTATCGCTTGCGCCGGCGCACGATCAACACGTCGCTCGGCCGCCGCTTGCGCCGGGTCTTGGCGCCCAGCGCCGGCTTGCCCCACTTGGTCCGCGGGCCGTCCTTGCGGCCGATGTCGGTGCCGCCCTCACCACCGCCGTGCGGGTGGTCGTTGGGGTTCATCGCCAACCCGCGCACCGACGGGCGCTTGCCCATCCAACGCGAGCGGCCCGCCTTGCCCACCGTGATGTTGGCGTGGTCGGGATTGCCCACGCGCCCCACGGTCGCGCGGCAGTCCACCGGCACCATGCGCTGCTCGCCGCTCGGCAGGCGCAGGAAGGCGAACCCGCCCTCGCGCGCCATGAGCTGCACGAAACTGCCCGCCGAGCGCGCCAACTGGCCGCCGCGGCCCGGCTTGAGCTCGACGTTGTGCACCACCGTGCCCAGCGGCGCGCGCCCCAGCGGCAGGCAGTTCCCCGGCGCCACCGGCGCGTCCGGGCCGCTCATCACCTCGCTGCCCACGGTCACGCCCACCGGCGCCAGGATGTAGCTCTTGGCCCCGTCGGCGTAGTGCAGCAGCGCGATGTGCGCGGAACGGTTCGGGTCGTACTCGATCGCCGCCACCTTGGCCGGCACGCCGTCCTTGACCCGCCGGAAGTCCACCGCGCGGTACTTGCGCTTGCTGCCGCCGCCCTGGTGGCGCACGGTCAGCTTGCCCTGGTTGTTGCGCCCCGAACCGCGCTTGACGCCCTTGGTCAGGCCGCGCTCGGGCTTGTCGCGCGTGACGTCGGAGCGCACGACCACGCTCATCGAGCGGCGACCCGGGGACGTCGGGCGAAACTCCTTGATTGGCATGGTGGGCTCCTTAACCCGTTTCGAACAGGGCGATGCTCTCGCCCGGCGCGAGCGTCACGACCGCCTTCTTCCAGCGCGGCGTACGCCCCGCGGGCATGCGCCCCAGGCGCCGCTGCTTGCCGCGCACCCAGAGCGTGTTGACCGCGGTCACGCGCACGTGGAAGATCTCCTCGATCGCCTCGCGCACCTGGATCTTGTTGGCGCGCGGCGCCACCTCGAAGGTGTAGCGACCGTCCTCGGCCAGGTCGTAGCTCTTCTCGCTGATCACCGGCCGTACAATGATGTCGCGGGCGTCAGGCATCAGGCTTCCACCTCCTCGGCCGTCGTGAACTCGGCGCTCACCCGCTCGATCGCCGAGCGCGAGGCCACCACGACGTCCGCCAGCGTCAGGTCGTAGACCGAAGCGTACGGTGCCACGCCCTTGTGCAGCACGAAGACCACCGTCTTGCGCTCGGGCAGGTCGAACTCGAGTTGCTCGATGTTGCGCACCGCGCCGCGCAGCGCGAGGTCGTCGGGGCCGAGCAGCAACAACACGTGCCGGCGGGCCTTGCCCCGGCGCGGCGGGCGCGTGTCGTCCGCGGGCCGCTCGGGCGCGGGATCCATGGCCGCCGCCACCCGCTCCGCCAAGGGCGCGAGCAGGGCCTTGAGCGCCGCCGCCGCCAGCTTGGTCTTGGCCTCGTCGAGTTCCAGCTTGTCGACCACCAGCAGGCTGCCCGCCCCGCAGTGGTCGCTCCACGCGCTGAACAGCGCCGCGCGACGCACCTTCCGCGGCAGGCGTTGCTCGTAGCTGCGCGGGATCGGCGGGAAGGCCACGCCACCGCCCTTGTAGTGCGGCGCGCTGATCGAGCCCTGGCGGGCGCGACCCGTGCCCTTCTGGCGGTACGGCTTGCGGCCACCGCCGGCCACCTGCCCGCGGGTCAGCGCGCTGTGCGTGCCCGTGCGCTTGGCGGCGAGCTGGGCCACCACCGCGGCGTGCACCAGATCCGCGCGGAGCGGCGCGCCGAAGATCGCTTCGTCCAGTGCCAGGCTGTCCACCTGGGCGCCGTCGGTTCCGTAAACGGTCACTTGCGGCATCGTCCTACTCCTCCGCCAGCACCAGGACGAGACCGCCCTTGGGGCCGGGCACCGCGCCGCGCACGGCGATCAGGTTGGCCTCCGGGTCGACCAACTCGACGCGCAGGTTGCGCTCCGTCTGCCGCGCATGGCCCATTTGGCCCGGACCGCGCTTGCCCAAGAAGACGCGCGCCGCGTCCGTGGCGCCCGCGCTCGCCGGCTTGCGGTGGATCTTCGCGCCGTGGCTGGCGCCCTGGCCGCTGAAGTTGTGCCGCGCCATGGCGCCCTGGAAGCCCCGGCCCTTGGTCGTGCCGATCACGTTGACCAACTCGCCCGCCGCGAACATCTCGGCCGTGAGCACCGTGCCGACCGGCGTCTCCGACGCCGACTCGACGGCGATCTCGCGCAGCACGCGGTGCGGCGCCACCCCGGCCTGCTCGAAGTGCCGGCGCTGGGGCTTGGCCACGCGTTTGGTCAGCCGCCGCTCGCGCTGCTCGGGAGACAGCTTGCGCGCCGTCTCGTCGTCGATCACCGGCTCGAAGGCCAACTGCAGCGCTTCGTAGCCGTCGCTCGCGACGGTCTTCTGCTGGGTCACATGGCAAGGCCCGACCTGCAGCACGGTGACCGCCACGCGCTCACCGGCCGGCCGGAACAACTGCGTCATGCCCACTTTTCGCCCGATCAGGCCCTTCATCGCCCTCACCTCAGACCTTGATCTCGATGTCGACACCGCCAGGGATGTCGACGCGCATCAGCGCGTCCACCGTGCGCGGAGTCGGAT
>Ga0233425_10008903_pt1 | contig 13033 bp, 10 predicted proteins | sample Watercolumn_Towu_2_FD_181712 | JGI IMG/M metagenome (GOLD analysis project Ga0233425, IMG submission 181712) | Freshwater microbial communities from Lake Towuti, South Sulawesi, Indonesia - Watercolumn_Towuti2014_140_MG | ecosystem: Environmental > Aquatic > Freshwater > Lake | place...
GACGTCTGCAAGAGCGGAACGTTCTGCTACTACAAACCCGATGTAAAACATAACGCAATAGACCGTAACAAGCTGAAATAATGGAACTTGCCATCCGAATTCCGGACCCCTCTCTCCTGGCCGCGCAGGAAGCGTTCCTGACGTCGATGAAGGCCCGGCACCTGGGTTTCCCGGTGCCGCCCTCGCAGCCCGAGCGCAACGCGTGGAACGTGCTGCTCCACCAGTTGGAGCGGGCACTTCCGGCCGCGACGGTGAGCCGGGTGTACCTGGGAAGCGAGTTCTGCCCCTTTCTGCTCGCGTCGCCGGAGCAGATGGAACGGGCCGCGCGGCTCGCGGTGGGAGCGGGGTTCGCGGTGTCCGTCGTGCTTCCGGTCCTGCACGAGAAGCACCTTGCCAGGGCGCAGGCGGTGGTGGAGGCTGTGGCCGGACGGTGCCCGGACGCGGAGGTCGTGGCGAACGACCTCGGCTCACTGGCGCTGTTCTCCCGTGCGGGACTAAACACCGTTGCCGGGCGGCTGTTGTTCCGGATGAAGCGGCTTCCCCGTTTCAGCGAAGCGACCCTGCCTGCTCCCCTGCCCCTGGAAGTGGAGGCCGACCCTCACGACATCCGGGCAGCGCAGCTGCGGGAGCTTTCGGAGTTCATGGTCGACTCCCCCCGGGTCACAGCCCTCCTGGAGCGGCTGTCGGTCTCGCGGTTCGACACGGAGATGCTTCCCCAGGGGATGCGGTTTGGAAGCCGGGGAAGCGTGGCGTGCTCCCTGCACATGCCGATGTCCTACGTGACCGGGGGGGGCGAATGCCCCGTTGCAAGACTGTCCACCTCCCGGGGAGTCACCCGCTGCGGCCGGGCCTGCCGCCGGACGGTCATCGAACCCCGGTACGGCGAGCCCACCTGGCGCATCCAGCAGTACGGCCACACGGTGTTCACCTTCATGACCCCGTTGCTGGACCACTACCTCGGGCTGACCCGGTTCGACCGGTACGTCCTGACCTGCGGGCTCCCGATGTAGCCGGCCGGGCGCCCGGCGCCGGCTTCCGCCCTGCCGCGGCCACGCGGGGCCAACATCTGACGCTTTCCGGAGGTGGGGCTACGGGCAGTTGATTTCGATCCCGGACCCGCTCTTGTCGACGCACTTGGCTCCGTCTGCGAACGGGGCGTACGGGTCCAGGGCGAGGGCTCCACACTGCCCGGCCCAGCCGGAGCAGTCGAGGCAGTTGTCCCACTTGCAGTCGATGCCGGTCAGGGTGACCCCGGGCTCACCGCAGCGGCACGTCGGGACCGAGCACCCGGAGACAGGCTTCCCCTTGCACACGCCGTTGGTGCACTGGTCCGACTCGGTGCAGGGGTCCTGGTCATCGCACGCCTCGCCGTCCACGGGAAACCAGAGGCAGAGGCCGTTGGTGCACTGGAACGGGCTGCACTTCTTGAACAGCGTCTCCCCGCAGGGGCCGGGCTTGGTGCACGTGCCGCCGCCGACGCACTTGCCGAAGTAGCACATGTCGGCGAAGGTCGTCGGGGAGCCGTCGTTGCACATGATGCCGTGCAGAGGTGTCCACGCGCACTTGCCTCCTGTGCACTGGTCAGTCGTGCAGCTGTTGCCGTCGTCACAATCCGCGGGGTTGCCGCACGTCTTGGACGTCCCTGCGCAGACCCCGGCCGTGCACTTGTCGCCGGTGGTGTTCGGGTCTCCGTCGTCGCAGGACGGGAAGTTGCCCGGAGTGTTGGTGCACACCAGGGCCGCGGTGCACACGTCGTCCGTGCACAGCTTCCCGTCGCTGCACTCGATGAAGTTCGAGCCGACCTTGGTGCAGGCTTTGGCCTTGCCGGAGCAAACGCCGTTGGTGCACGTGTCACCCGTGGTTGCGGGATTGCCGTCGTCGCATGCGACGCCGTCCACGACCTGGTGGGTGCACTTGTCCGCGAAACAGGTGTCCTCGGTGCAGGGGTCCTTGTCGTCGCACACCGTGGCCCCGACGTCCACGTACGTGCACTTGCCACCCGCCGCCCCCCCCTCCTTGACGCAGTCGTCCTGGGTGCACGGGTTCTTGTCATCGCAGTCCGACAGATCGACGCAGTCGACCTTGAAGCCCTGGCAGACGCCGGACTGGCACATGTCGTCGACGGTCAGCTTGTCGCCGTCATCGCACGCGGTCTCCGACAGGGGGACGTGGGCACATTTGCCCCCGGCGTTGCCCGGCTTGACTTCGCAGCTGTCCGCGGTGCAGGAATTGCCGTCGTCGCACGCGGTCGGGTTGTCGGAGAAGCACTCCGGCGGCTTCCCCTTGCAGACTCCGTCGACACAGGCCTCATCGATGGTATTGGGGTCCAGGTCCTCGCATTCGCCCCCGCTGAGAGGCTTGTGGACGCACTTGGCGGCCTCGCACAGATCCTCGGTGCACACGTTCTGGTCCGGGCACTGCCCGTTCTCCTGGCAGCCGCCAGCGGTGCCGATGCAGGCTCCGAACCAGCACTGGTCCGGGTCGTTGGCCGGATTCCCGTCGCTGCATGCAATGCCGTTCTTGGGCTCGTCCAGCGCGCACTTCCCCGCGGAGCAGAGCCTGGTCAGGCAGGGATTGGTCTCGTCGCACACCAAGCCGTCGGTGTCCAGGCTGGCGGTGCACAGCCCGCCGATGCAGTCCTGGGGAGCGCACATGTTGGAGTTGTCGCAGTGTGCTTTCTCGGTGCACTTGACCGGGATCCCCTTGCAGACGCCGTCCACGCACGTGTCCTGGTCGGTCCAGTCGTTGCCGTCGCTGCACTCGACTCCCGTGAGGTTGTCGTGCTCGCAACCCAGGGGCTTGCACTCGTCCTTGGTGCACGGGTTGTTGTCCTCGCACGCAGCCGCTCCGTCGTCGTGGACGCAGACACCGCCGTCCGGAGCGGTGGGATCGATGCAGGTATCCTTGGTGCAAGGTATCGAGTCGCTGCACTCGTCGTCCGAGACGCAAGCCACGACGTGGCCGACGCACTGCCCGTCCTCGCACAGGTCCTGGTTCGTGTCGGGATTCCCGTCATTGCACGCCGGGCCGCTGATGTTCTGCTTCGCGCACTTGCCGCCCAGGTCGCCCGGCTTCACCGCACAGGACTCGATGGTGCACGGGCTCAGGTCGTCGCAGTTGAACAGCTCGGTTGCGGTGCACTCCGCATTCCACCCGCCGCACCACCCCCCGCTGCATTCATCGTCGATGGTCATGGGATCCGCGTCATTGCAGGGCGGATTGCCCGGCACCGGGCCGTGGAAGCAGGCGCCCGTCTCGCAGGTGTCCAGCGTGCAGACCTCCTTGTCGTCGCAGTCCGCGTCCTTCGTGCACTCGTCCCAGTAGCCGACGCACTGGCCCGCGATGCACTTGTCGGGTGTGGTGGCCGGGTCGCCGTCATCGCAGGGCGCTCCGTCCTGGACGCTGGACGCTTTGCAGAAGCCTCCGTCGCACGTCTGCGTGGTGCACGCGTTCTTGTCGTCGCAGTCGAGGTCCTTGGCGCACTCCTTGGGCTCGCCGACGCACTTGCCGCCGCTGCACGTGTCGCCCACCGTGTCAGGGTTCCCGTCGTCGCACGGAGTGGCCCCCGCGACCGGATCGTGGAAGCAGCCGTCCCCCTCCCCCTCCTCGCAGACGTCTTGCGTGCAGACCTCGCCATCGTCGCAGCTCTTGGGGCTTCCGCCGCAGCTCATGGTGCCGGAGCACTGGTCGTCCACGGTGCACACCTGCTTGTCGTCGCACGGGGTGCCCTTCGGCCAGATGTCGTAGACGCAGTCGTGCTCGACGCACCAGCCGCCGTGGCAGTTGGGAGCATTGACGCAGTCCGAGTCCAGGGCACAGGAGGCCTGAGCTCCCTTGCAGTATCCTCCCTGGCAGGTCTCTCCCACGGTGTAGGGGTCGCCGTCATTGCAAGGCTCCCCTTCCCCCTTCTCCGTCCACTTGCACTTCCCCCCAACGCACTGGTCGAGGGTGCAGAACCGATAGTCCCAGCAGTCCGCGGCCGTCTTGCACGCATCCGGCAGGATCTGGATGAGCGGGATCCACTCCGAGAGGCCGGAGGTGAGAACCAGGACGCGCTCCACGGGCGTGGTCCCGTCCGGCTTGGCCGCGTGCACTGCCACCGGGCCGGCCCCCGCTTCGAGGCTCGGCTCGGCCACCAGCACGTCCTGGATCCGGAGCACGGGAAGCGGAGCGCCAACGGCCTGCGCTTCCTCGCCGGGCATCTCCGCCCGCGCCACGGCCAGAAGCGCCCAGCCCGACACCGGGTCGGTCTGCGCGTCGAACGCGAGCGGCAGCGCAAGACGCACCGGGTGCGCGAACTCGTAACCGTGTGGCTGGATGGATACCGCGGGACCCACCGTGGGCCCGGCGGCCCCGGGCAGAAGCGGTGCCGCGGCCGCCGCGACCGTGACCGTCAGAGTCTGGGTGGACAGGGAGTCCGGGTCCACGTCGAGACGGAACCCGTAGATGGGGCTGGCCGGATCGGTCACCTCCAGCGTCCCGGCCACCCCCTGCGTGAAGGTCTGGCTCCACGCCACCACCTCCGGCTGCACGTCCAGCCCCAGCCCCTCCGCAGGTACCTCGGCATAGGCCTCGGGAAGACCCGAATCGGGCGCTGGCGACGACTCCTCCCCGCAACTCCAGCAAGCCATCATCGCTGCAATGACGAAACCGCGCTTCATGTCCCCTCCTTGACAGCGCATCCAATACGGCTGTCTCCGACCTATTTCCATGGGGCCTTTTCAACCCCGCCACCTCCGCTGCCTCCAGCTCCGCCATGACCTCGTGCTCTTCCAGGACCCGCTCCGGGCTCAGGGACAGGAACAAGCCGGTGGCGTCCTGGCGCTTCGTACCCGTCCCCGCCTGGAACCCGAATTGCCCGCCGGGGGTGAAATCGTTCGAGGAACTCCCGGCCGCACCCGGGAATGGCAGGCCCCGCGGCGCGGCCCGCCGGACCGTTCAGCCGAACAACGACTACCGCCGCCTCTTCTTCTTCTTCTTGCCGCCGTTGGCTTCCGCCTCCGGCGCAGGGGCCGCCGCCTGCATGAGCTGAGTCTCGGTCGCAACGGCACCCAGGTCCGAGGCAAGGTCCGCAGTCTGCTCCCGCAACACCGCCTGCTCCTCCGCTGCCGGGGCAGGAGCCTCCGCTGCCACGGGCTGCGCAAACGGCGACTCGAACATCGCGGTCCTGGCCGTGGAATACGAATCCTCGGCCGCGGCCGGCGCGGCAAAGGCAGCGGGCTCCTCCACCGGGGCAGGCTGCTCCTGCGCGGCCGGCTCGGCAAAGCCCGCGGGCTCCTCCACAGGGGCCGGAACCAACGGCTCAGCCGCCACCGGGGCCGGCGCAGGCTCCGCCTCGACCACCGGAGCGACCCGGGACTCGGACATCGCCTCGTCCCGACGCATGGCTACCGTAGCTACCTCCTCCTCCTGCTGCACCGGCTGCCCCAGCCGCGACAGAAAGTCCGCACGAAACCGCTCCAGGACCTCGTCCCGGGCCGGCATCTCCTTGTTCGCTTCCAGCAACGCAACGACGATTTCTTCCATGAGATTCTCCTCTAGCGACCGGTTACCAACTCACGAAACCTGCTCACCACCGACTCCCACTGGTCCGGGTTTCCCCCGCCGGCCTGCCCGAAATCCGGCTTGCCGCCCCCGCGACCGCCACACAGCTTCGCCAGCTCCGTGGTCGCCTTGCCACAGTGGAAGTCCCCCGTGCGGTCCCTGGTGCCCGCAACGACGAACAACAGCTTATCAGCGTTTCTACTTCCGACAAGTACTACACCGCTCCCCACCTTGTCCCGCAACATGTCCGCCATGCCGCGCACCGCCGCGTCGTCCCCCCCCTCGAGCAACGCGTAGCCGCCCTTGCGATCCCCCTCTCCGAAAACCTTGAATGAGGCATCAGAAGATGAAGATTTTATGAGCTTTAGAGATACATCCTTCAAGTCTTTCTCTAGTTTGTTCGACGTGTCGATCAGCTTCTGGACCCGGTTGTCCACGTCCTCTGTTGCACAGTGCAGGAGCTGCGCGGCTTCCTCGAGCCTCCTTTCCCGCTCCTGCATCCTGCCGACCGCGGCCATGTGGCATACCGCGTAGATGCGTCGGACCCCGGACGAGACCGCTTCCTGCTTCGTGACTTTGAGACAGCCGATGGCGCCGGTGCGACGCACGTGGGTGCCGCCGCACAGCTCCTGCGACACGCCGTCGCCCATGGACACCACCCGCACCGTCTCCCCGTACTTCTCGTCGAAGAACGCCTTGGCCCCCGAAGCCACGGCCTCGGCCATGGCAAGCTGCCGCGTCTCCACCTCCGAGTCGTCCAGCACGCGGCCCGCGACCAGGGCCTCGATCCGCTCGATCTCCTCGCGGGTGAGCGGAGAGAAGTGCCGGAAGTCGAAGCGCAGCAGGTCCTCCCGGACCAGCGAGCCCTCCTGCTTGATGTGAGAGCCGAGCACCTCGTTCAACGCCCAGTGCAACAGGTGCGTGCCCGAGTGGTGCGCGCGGATGGCGCTGCGCCGCGAGTGGTCCACCGCCGCGTCCACCCGGTCGCCCACCCGGAGGCGTCCGGAGGTGACTTTCAGGGCATGCAGATGCATGTCGCCCGGCGCCTTGGCCGTGCTCGTGACCTCGGCCCCGCCCTCCTTCCAGGCCAGGGCTCCGCTGTCGCCCACCTGGCCGCCGGCCTCGCCGTAGAACGGAGAGACGTCCAGCACCGCCTGCCCCTCGTCTCCCGCGGTCAGCTCCGGGCACTCCACCCCACCCTTGAGGAGGGCAACGATCCTGGCCTCCGCCTTCTCCGCGTCATAGCCCACGAACCGTGTCGGCCCGACCCTTGCGGCCAGGTCTCCGATGGCAGAGGCCGAAGCACCTGCCTGGCCTCCGTCCTTGCGGCCCGATGCCTGTCGCTTCTCCTCCATGAGCCGCTCGTAGCCTGCCCGGTCCACGGCAAACCCGCGCTCCCCCGCGATGAGCTCGGTCAGGTCGGGCTGGAAGCCCCGCTCGTCGTGCAGCCAGAAGAGGAACTGCCCGTCCACGACCTTGAGCCCCTGTCCGGCCAGCCGGTCCATCTCCGCATCCAGCGCCCTGCGCCCCTCCTCGAAGGTCTCGAGGAACCCCTGCTCCTCCACCGAGATCACCTTCTCGATGAGCGCCCGCTTCGCGAGGAGCTCGGGATAGGCGCCGGACATGATGTCCACCACCCGGTCGCACGCGGAGAAGAAGAACGGCTTGTCGAATCCCATCTTGCGTCCGAAGCGCACCGCACGCCGCACGAGCAGGCGGGTGATGTACCCGCGGCCCTCGTTGTCCGGGTAGACCCCGTCGCTCACGAGGAACGCCGCGGCGCGGGCGTGGTCCGCGATGACCCGCAGCGCCACGTCGGTCTCCGGGTCCGCCCCGTACGCGACCGGACGGCCCGTGACCTGGGTGAAGACACCGCACGTCCGCTCGATGACCGGCATGAACAGGTCGGTGTCGTAGTTCGTGGCCTTGCCCTGCACCACGCTGGCCAGCCGCTCCAGCCCCATGCCCGTGTCGATGGACGGCGCGGGCAGAGGCGCCAGAGCGCCGCCTGCGACCTTCCGCTCGAACTGCATGAACACGAGGTTCCAGATCTCCATGTACCGGTCGCAGTCGCAGCCCGGACCGCAGGAGTCCTTCCCGCACGCCCACGGCCCCGGCCCACGGTCGTAGATGATCTCCGAGCACGGCCCGCACGGCCCCGTCTCCCCCATGGCCCAGAAGTTGTCCTTCTTGCCGAACCGGTAGATCCGCTCCGGCCCCACCCCGGCCGTCGTCATCCACAGGCCCGCTGCCTCCTCGTCCGCTCCGATGCCGTCGGCAGCATCCCCGCCGAACACCGTGTAGTACATCTTGCCCGCATCCAGCCCCACCCGGTCCACGAGGAACTCGTAGGCAAACCGGATCGCGTCCTTCTTGAAGTAGTCGCCGAACGAGAAGTTGCCGAGCATCTCGAAGAACGTGTGGTGCCGTGCGGTCCTTCCCACGTTCTCGAGGTCGTTGTGCTTCCCGCTCACACGCAGACACTTCTGGCTCGAGGTGGCCCGCCGGTAGTCCACCTTCCGCACGCCGACGAAGACATCCTTGAACTGTACCATCCCCGCGTTCACGAACAGCAGCGACGGGTCCGCGGGCGGAATGAGCGAGTGGCTTGCCACCCTGCGGTGCGTGTTCTCCTCGAAGTACTTCAGGTAGAGCTCCCTGAGCTCGTGACTGCTCCTCATCTTCATGCTCCGGATTTGCTTCTGAGGCGTTGTTGCTATTCCTTTCCCAGAACGAAATCTTCGAACGAGACGTCGCCGTCCCCTGCGATGCCGCTGACCCGAAGCTTGAAATCCGACGGGTTCGAGCAGTTCGCGAGCGCGACCTCGATGGTGATGATTCCCTTCACGAACAACCCCATCAGGCACTGGTCGAAGGTTTGGGTGCCGTAGACCTTGTAGCCCGATGCGATGGTCTCTACCAGCGCCTTCTGCCCCGCACGCTGCACGATGAGCTCCCGGATGCGGGGCGTCCCCTTGAGCACCTCGCACGCGGGCACCCGTCCCTTGCCGTCCTTCCGCTCCAGCAGCCGCTGCGAGATGATCCACTGCACGACGTTGGCGAACAGGTGCCGGATCGCATCCTGGTCGTGCGGCGGGAACACCGCAACGGCCCGGTTGAGCGTCTCGGCCGCGTCGATGGTGTGCATGGTGCTGAAAACCAGGTGACCGGTCTCCGCTGCCTGCAGCGCGATCTCGATGGTCTCCCGGTCCCGCAGCTCCCCGATGAGGATCACGTCCGGGTCCTGCCGCAGAGCGGCCCGCAACGCGGTGGCGAAGCTGGATGCGCAGCTCCCGATCTCCCGCTGGTTGATGGTGCACTTCTTGTCCGCGAGCACCGCCTCCACCGGGTCCTCGATGGTGATGATGTGCGCGGCTCTCTGCTCGTTGATGTGGTTGATCATCGCGGTCAGGGTCGTGGACTTCCCGGACCCCGTGGTCCCGGTCACCACCACCAGCCCGCGATTCTCGTCCGCGGCCTTCTCGAGCACCGCGGGAAGGTTGAGCTGGCGGATGGTCTTGGTGGTCATCGGGATGACACGCACCGCAACGGACACCCCCGTGTACTGGCGGTAGACGTTGACGCGGAAGCGGGCCAGCCCCGGGATCTCGTAGCTCACGTCCACGTTCCCGTCCTGCGAGAACGTCTTGCGCTTCGAGTCGTCGCACAGCAGCTTGTCCAGGAAGCCGCTCACGTCGTCCTGGGTGACGGACATCGCACCGCGCTGCTGAGCCAGCTGCCCGTTGACCCGGTACGCAGGCGGCCTGCCCTGCTTCAGGTGCACGTCGGAGATCGCCTTCTGCACCGCGAACTCAAGAATCTTGTCCAGCTCCAGCCCCATCGTCGCCCTCTCGCGTGGCCGCCGCAGGCGCACCCGCCTCGGGGACCGCACCTTCCCTGCGAACCGCTGCCTCGATCTTCGTAGCGATGTCCGGATGCTCCTCCAGGAACGCGACCGTGTTCTCGCGGCCCTGGCCCATCCGTTCTCCCGCATAGGAGAACCAGGAGCCGGACTTCTCCACGATCTTGAACAGCAGCCCCGCATCCAGGACGTCGCCCATCCGGTTGATCCCGTGGCCGTACACGATGTCGAACTCCACCTCCCGGAACGGCGGGGCCAGCTTGTTCTTCACCACCTTGACACGGGTCCGGCTGCCGATGACCGTGTCCCCCTTCTTGATGGCCCCGATCCGCCGGATGTCCAGGCGCACCGACGAGTAGAACTTGAGCGCATTCCCGCCCGTGGTCGTCTCCGGGTTGCCGAACATCACACCGATCTTCATGCGGATCTGGTTGATGAACATGACCGTGGCCTTGGAGCGGGCGATGGACCCCGTGAGCTTCCGCAGCGCCTGGCTCATGAGCCGCGCCTGCAGTCCCACATGGGAGTCGCCCATCTCCCCCTCGATCTCGGCCTTGGGCACCAGCGCGGCCACGGAGTCGATGACCAGACAGTCCACGGCATTGCCCTTGACGAGCATGTCCGCGATATCCAGGGCCTGCTCCCCGTAGTCGGGCTGCGACACCAGCAGCTCGTCCACCTTCACGCCCAGCTTGCGCGCATACGACACGTCCAGCGCGTGCTCCGCGTCGATGATCGCAGCCACCCCGCCCACCTTCTGCGCTTCGGCAAGAGCGTGCAGGGCCAGCGTCGTCTTGCCCGACGACTCGGGGCCGAAGATCTCCACCACGCGGCCCCGCGGATACCCGCCGGTCCCCATGGCCAGATCCAACCCCAGCGACCCGCTGGACACCGACGGCACCGGCGCCAGCTGCTCCTCCCCCATCCGCATGATCGAGCCCTTGCCGAACTGCCGCTGGATCGAGTCGATCACCAGGTCCAGGTTCCGGTCCTTCTCGTCCCCTTCCTTTGCCTTCTTGTCCTTCACCATCACGCGTTCCCTCCCGGGCCCAGCGGAACGTCCGCAAGAACCCCAAACGGCTTCTCACCCCCCGAAACGGGTGTCGCCCTCTTCACCTGCAAGCCATTGACCGGCACCGACCCGAAGTCCTTCTCCTGCCACTCCACGAACGACGAGCCGAACTCCCGTGCGGCCCGGTACTGGTCCAGCAACCCGAGCGGCACGTGGGGCAGAAACGTCACCGCATCGGTCTCCACGTCCAGCTCGGCCAGGGAGGTCTTCAGCTTCTCGCGCAGCGCCGCGAGCTGCTCCGCACCGTCCGTCACATTGGCCCAGATCGCCTTGACCACCGCTTCCCCCTGTGCGCCGGCTTCCTCCCGGAGCTTGAGCCCCTTGACCCGGATGGAGAACGGTGCGGCCTCGCGCGCCACCAGCCGCACCGCGTCCACCACCAGCGGAAGCAGATCCTCCCGCACCCGCGCGGTGTACAGCAGCGACACGTGCACGGCCGTGGGCGGCACCCAGAACACCTGCATCTGCAACGGATTCACGGTCCGCCGCAGAGCGGTGCTCGCCTTCCCCAGCTCTCCGGCCACCGCGGTGCTCAGGTCCACTGCCACCACCACATCTTCGTACTTGAGAACGCCCGTCTCTGCGCTATTGGAGCTCACAGTGCCTCCTCAGTCGTTCGAGGGCCTCCTTCGCGGCCCTGGCCTGTATCTCGTGCCGATTCCCGGCAAATCTCCGCTTCCAGGTCTCCACCCCGCCTTCGGCCGCAAGCCCGAACCAGACCGTGCCCACGGGCTTGCTCCGGCTGCCCCCTCCGGGACCGGCCACGCCCGTGGTCGACACGGCAACACTGGCTCCGCATGCCCGCCGCGCTCCCTCGGCCATCTCCCCTGCCACTTCCCGGCTCACCGCACCGAACGCTGCCAGGCTCTCTCCCCGAACTCCCAGCAGCCCCTCCTTCACCCGGTTCGAGTACGCGACCACGCCGCCCGCGTACACGTCGCTGCAACCAGCCACGCCGGTCACGAGATGCGCCAGCAGCCCGCCGGTGCACGACTCCGCAGTCGCCAGCGTCACGCGGCCCGCTCTCGCCCGCTCCACGAGCCCACGCGCCAGCCGCCGCAACGACCTCGTATCCGGTCTTCTCTGCTCACTCACGCGGCGTCTTCCCCTTGCCGGACCCCTTCCGCAGCGAGAACTTCTTGCGGTCCTCGCTGGCGATGGTCTCGTCCCGCTTGTACTTCTGCTGCATGTCCATCAGCTCATCGGCCGTCGCTTCCTCTTTGAGCAGCTCCGGACTCTGCGCGGCCATGAACCACTGCGTCTCGGAAAAGCCCTTGCGCTCCGACGTGGGATGCTCCCCGTCCTGCTCCGCGCCCCCGCCCTCCGCACCGGCCTTGCCGCTCTCCTCTGCCGGGGCCCCGGCCGACGCCGCGGGCGCGGCGGCCGCTGCCTTGGCCTCCTCTTCCGTGACGAGCACCGTACGCGTCCCGTCCTTGGGACAGAAGTTCGCAGCGTCGGGCCACTGACCGAGGCACTTCGGACACTTCTTCATCTCCCACTCCCGGGCACGGCACACCGCGCCCCCGAATATTGCCATGTTAATTAGCATTGCCGTTGTAGGATTGCAACCCCGGCGTCGCCCGGGTCAGCCGAATTCACGGGAACGGCACACCCGCCCCTGCGCGCTTGCACGTCGAGTTGCCGGGGGCTAAGATGGGCAGTTGCTGGAAGAGGGAGTCGCTTCAGGGAACCCAGCATGGCAGCTCAATGCCTGCGGAGGTACGCCATGGACAGACTACTTGCGTTCATCGTGACTTCCACGTCGCTGGTGGCGGTCCTCCTGTCCGGGGGTGCGGCCCGGGCGCAGGAGCAGGGCCCCGACGTGCTGTCCGAACCCGCGATGAGGGACCTCGTGGCTCCCGAGGGGGACTTCGGGGACCCGTGCGGCCAGGACTACGACTGCTGGGACCTCTACTGCATCCAGAGCACGACCTACGGCGGCATCTGCACCTCCCCGTGCATCGAGGACTGGGACTGCCCGGACCCCTGGACGTGCCGCGAGTTTTCCGAAGACGGCGGCCAGCCCCGGAACATGTGCCTTCCTCCCCCGTGCGCTCCGGCATGCGAGGGCAAGCTGTGCGGCCCCAACGGATGCGGCGGCATCTGTGGCAACTGCCCCGCACCCTCAAACCCGTGTGAGAATGCGAAATGCTCGCCGGATGGCACCGCATGCTGGTCCACACACGTGTTCGACGGGTATGCATGCGGCGACACCAGCACGTGCAAGGCCGGGGAGTGCACGCCGTGCAGCCCGAACTGCAAGGAAAGGCAGTGCGGCCCCGACGGGTGCACCGGTAACTGCGGCATGTGCGACTGGCCCGACTGGTGCAACGACAAAGGCCAATGCCAGAGTGGTGAGCCGCAAGGGGGAAACGACGTCGTGGATGCGGCCGGCGGCAACCGGGCCGGCAGCGACGGAGGGTCGGATACGGACAAGGGCAGCGGTTCCAGCGGCGGGGGGACGGAGACGGGCAAGAGCAGCGGATCCGGCTCCTGCAGCGCGGGCGCAGGACCTCAGCCCGACGGCCTCCTGCTCGGCCTGACAGCCCTCGTCC
>Ga0233425_10008904_pt1 | contig 13031 bp, 15 predicted proteins | sample Watercolumn_Towu_2_FD_181712 | JGI IMG/M metagenome (GOLD analysis project Ga0233425, IMG submission 181712) | Freshwater microbial communities from Lake Towuti, South Sulawesi, Indonesia - Watercolumn_Towuti2014_140_MG | ecosystem: Environmental > Aquatic > Freshwater > Lake | place...
TCAGCTCACGGTAGTCGACCTTCGCCCCGGCATAGGCGCCGTGCAGCAGGCGCGAGCCGGACTCGTGCAGCAGCTCGTCGTCGGTGAAGGTCAGCCCGAGCACCGGGTAGCGGGCGCCGGCATAGGCCTCGCGCGCGCCCGGCTCGCCGCTCAGGATGTACTCGGGCGTCAGGCACCAGCGCCGCCACTGGTAGAAGGCGCGGCGCGGGATGTCGCCCAACAGGCCGATGCGCGAGCCCGGGAAATAGCCGAACAGCGGGCACAACGTCGGCGCAAGCACGTACCACAGCAGCGGCGCCCGGCGCCGCACGTCGGGCCGGTTGTGGCGCGGCGCACCGCTGCCGACTGCGATGTTGACCAGGCCGCTGAGACGATCGCGCGAGGGCAGCAGCGGCGCTGCCTGCCCGCCCAGGCTGTGCCCGAGTGCGAAGAGCGGCGCGCCGTCCAGCGTCTCGCTCGCATGGCGCACCACGGCATCGTAGTCGTGTCGGATCCAGTCGGTGAGGTCGGCCGTGCAGTGCCGCATCGATCCCTGCCAGGATTCGCCGATGCCGCGGTAGTCGAAGGTCCACACGCGGAAACCCTGCCGCGCCAGGAAGGCGGCGAAATCGGCATAGAAGGATTGCGGCACCGCCATCGCCGGGGCGATCACCACGCCGGCGCGCGGCGGCTGCGCGGGCTCGTAGCAATAGACCGCCAGGGGCGGGCCTTCGTGCGTCCTGAGTTCGAGGCGGGACGGGTTCATGTCGGTTTCCTTCAGCCGTGGCGGCCGGGGTCGGCGGCGAGGCTGCGCCAGGCGGCCTGGCTGAGCACCTTGATCGCCGCACGCGGCTCGATGTCGCTGCGCCCGCCCAGCCACTGCCGCGCATACTCCTGGGCCGGCCCCATCAGCAGCGGCACGTAGAGTCCGCCTGGCAAGCGGCGCAGGACGCCCTGTTTGAACCAGGGCTTGAGCAGTTCGAAGAGGGTCTTGAAGTGGGCGGCAGTGCGCTCCCGGATGGCTTCGTCGTAAGCGGCGCTGACCGCCTGGCGCCGCGCGAACAGGAAGCGCGCCAACTCGGGATAGTCGGCGATCCAGCCGATATGCGCCTCGATCAGGCCGTGAATCGCACGCTCGGCGCTCGGCTTGCCCTCGACGCTGGCGATCAGCCGCGCCCAGTAGTCGTCGATGCCCTGGGCGAACAGCGCGGCGGCGATGCCCTCCTTGGTGCCGAAGTGGTGGTAGATGCTGCCGACGGAGGCCTGGCTGCGCCGGCGGATGTCCTCGATCGTCGCCGCCTCGATGCCCTTCTCGGCAAACACCGCGAGGGCGGCCGCCAGGATCGACGCCTTGCGGTCGGTCGAGGTCTCGGAGTCGATGACGGGAGGCGGCGCCAGCATGACTAGAACATTATTCTAGAACAGTATTCTAGTCAAGGCGCGCCCGCCTTCCGGCCGAAGAACGTCACCGCCGGGCTTGAACTGACGGCGGTCGGCGAAGACAATGAACGGATCGCCCACCAGCCAGGGAACACCGTCTTGCGCCTTATCGGCATGCTCGACTCGCCCTACGTGCGCCGCACGGCGATCTCGCTCGAGTGCCTCGGCATGCCCTTCGCGCACGAGGCCGTCTCGGTGTTCAGCACCTTCGAACGGTTCCGCGCCATCAACCCGGTGGTCAAAGCGCCGACGCTGGTGTGCGACGACGGCGAGGTGCTGATGGATTCTTCGCTCATCATCCAGTACGCCGAAACGCGCAGCGGCAAAAGCCTGTGGCCGCGCGATGCCACCGCGCTGCAGCACGACCTGCGCGCCGTCGGCCTGGCGCTGGCGGCCTATGCGGCGCTGGAGCAGGAAGTGGGCAAGCGCCCCACGTATTTCGCCGGGCCGCCGAGCCAGGCGTCGATCACCGCGGCGGTGGCCTGGCAATTCACGCAGTCGATGCTGCCTGAGATCGTGTCGGCAGCCGAGCATCCGATACTGGCCGTGCTATCGGCGCGGCTGGAGCGGACGGCCGAATTCCTCAAGTACCCGCCGGACGGTCCCGGTGTCGCGGCCGGCAGCCACTGACGCCGTATCCCCGGGACTGACTTTTCCATGAAGCCCACCGACAAGGTCGACCGCCTCGTGCTCGAAGCGCGCCGCGCGGCAGAGCAGCGCGAACAGAGCTATCGCGAGCAGGCGCTGAAGATCTACCCCTGGGTGTGCGGCCGCTGCGCGCGCACCTTCACGCGCGCCAACCTGCGTGAACTGACGGTGCACCATCGCGACCACAACCACGACAACAACCCGTCTGACGGCAGCAACTGGGAGCTGCTCTGTCTCTACTGCCACGACAACGAACACCAGCGCCAGCTGGAGGCCGCCGGCGGCGGCAACGCGTCCAACCCGGGGCACGGCGCCGCCACCCATTCGCCTTTCGCCAACCTGAAGGAACTGCTGGCAAGAAACAAGAAGTGATGGCGGCGCGCCTCCGGCACGGCGCGCAGACCCGGACTTGTCGTCCAGAAAACAATCATCCGGTAGTGCTACTTGTCAAATTCATACTTCATGTGCATTTTTGAGCACCATTTTTTCTTGTAATTTGAATAAATCTTGGTAACCATGCTCGTTGGGAGAGCCGGACCGCGTTTGCTGTTAATGACAACAACCAACCTCAGTAGACTCTGTTCCTTGTTAGGTGCCAGTTTCCCGGAAATCGATTCCGGCAAGGACTTGGCGCTGCTACTCGAAATCGGACGGGGTCAGGAAAGCGGTTCCGAACCGAGCCAGAAGCAGCTTTGCTTGTGCGGCATTGCCTCGGCCGCCACGGTGCGGCGCCGCTTGAACCGGTTGGTGGCAAAAAAACTCATTCAGCGCAAACACAACCATCACGACAACCGCTCCGTGACCTTCTACCTGAGCCCCGCGGCCATGCGCAAGCTCCAGCAAATCTGCCGCGTTGCCATGCAAATGCGCTGGTAAGGCATGAAGAAGTACAGCATCCTGCCCGACGATTTTCGTATCCGAATCGCCGCAACGAAAACGCCCAGGGAGCTTGCCGAACTGATTTTCCGGCAGCTCGCCACGCAGGCGGAAATCCGCGAAATCAATTTCGTTTGTGACGAACATGACGACAAGCCGGGCATCTCCTGTTTCGTCGAAACCGGCACTTCGCAGGAGTCCGTCAGCATTGCCCGGCTTGTCGGCGGTGCTGAATTTGGCGGCAATGGAACGTTTTTCGAACTGGAGCAGCCGAAGGATTTCCACTGTCACCCATACAACCATCCCGGCGACGACACTCTGCCGGCACGCGTATCGTTTGTCTGCCTGATGCGCTGAGTTTCAGTGCCGTTCCCAACGGCCGTGATGCTCGCGCCAGTGGTCGTGATGCTTCTCCCATCGGTGCGGCACCCAGCGATGGCCATGACGCGGTGCTTCCCAGCGGCCGGGCACCCAATGGTGCCCCTTGCCGTGCCAACCCCAATGGCCGCCGATCCAGATGTGGCCGGGATAGGGCGCGACACCGACCACCTCGACGCGCGGCGGCGGCGGTGCGACGATCACGCGATCGTAATGGACGTGGGCCGGCGGCGCGGCGGGCGCCACGACGCATCCGCTCAGGGCAAGAGAGGCCAGCGCTGAAGCGATCAGCGCGAGTTGCGGCCAGCGTTTCTTTTTCATCCGTTTCTCCGTTTCGTCCGCGCCGCCATCGGCGCGGATCTGGGGTGGTTGGTGATGAAAGAAACGCGCGGCGCCGCCGCAAGTGACATGAGCTTTGTAACGGGATGTTGCCGATGGCGCCCGGCTAACAATTGCTCACATACATGATAAGCTTCAAGCCTCAAAAATCGTTCGGCTGACGATCTACCGTAGCGTTTTAGGCACAAGCGGCCCTGACAAGGGCAAGCAGCGGACGAGATCCATTGGCGGACCGAATGGCGACAGGCGACAACCCATCCACTCACAGCACCCAGCAGGCCGGGCAGAAGATGGCCGGCCGTTTCCTTTTGCGCTTCGATGCCCAGCAGGAGGCCGACTACATCCACGACAAGCTCTCTGGTTACATCGGCTTCTCCGTGGCGATCGGCCTGGCCTCGGCGTTTCTGGCGGCCGGCCTTTGGGCATGGGACTGGAGCGTGGATTCAAGGAACGCACCCGACACCCTGCTCCTTCGCCTGACGATGGCCGGCATCATCGCGCTCTACCCGCTCGCCTATCGCCTCGGCATAGAGCGCCGGCACTTGGGCTGGCTCGTCCTTGTCATCATCGCGTCAACGGAACTGCACTTCGCCTGGATCATCGATCGGCTGGTCGGGGGAGCGATCTATGGCCTCGGCGGCCAGATGTATTTCTTCCTGTTGCCGCCGCTCATCCTGGTGGCCTATCCACTGACGACGAATGTCGTCGGGCTGCTCATGGCCTTTTCGTTGCCACCGATCTACGCGCTGTTCGGCGTGCCGCAAGGCTTCGATTTCGTGCGCTACACGGCCCTGATCCTGCCGGCCTGCGTCATCATGATCCTCGTCGTTCTGATGCTCGACCAGTTGCAGCGGCGGTACTACCTCAGCAGCAGGCGCCTGGAGCAGCGTGTCGCGGCGCGCACAGCCGAACTTCAGCAGCTGGTGCGCAATCTCGAGGGGTTCTCCTACTCCATCGCGCATGATCTGCGCTCGCCCCTCAGAGCGATCAATGGCTATTCGGTCATCCTGAAGGAATCGCTGGACGGAAGGATGGACGACGAGGAATCGGCCCTGTTCGAACGCATCGCAAAAAACTGTACCCGCATGGGCGACCTGATCGACGACATCCTCGCCTACTCGCGGATCAACCGGGATACGATGCATTTCGCGCAGACCGACCTCGCAGCGCTGGCGCGCTCAGTGGCTGCGGAATTGCGGGAGCACTATCCGAATACCAGCGTAGACATCGGTCCGATAGGTTCCGTGCGTGGCGATCCGGCCATGCTGCGACAGCTACTGGCGAACCTCGTCGAAAACGCCCACAAGTTCTCCGCCAAGCGGGACCAGCCTCACGTTGAATTGGGGCGACAGGATCAAGACGGCGAGACAGTCTTTTTCGTGTGCGACAACGGCGTCGGGTTCGATATCGCCTATGCCGACAAGCTGTTCGGCATGTTCCAGCGCATGCACGCCGATTCGGATTTCGCCGGAACCGGCGTCGGACTGGCCATCGTGAAACGCATCGTTGAACGGCACGCAGGCCGCATCTGGGCACGCGCCGAGCCGGATCGTGGCGCCTGTTTCTATTTCACGCTCGGCGAGCCGAAGCCCGATCAGGGATAGAGCCCACGCAGGGCGCGCGCCTCCAGCACCCGGCTGCAGCCGACGACGAAGGCGGCGGTGCGCAGCGGCAGGCGGCGCGCCTGTGCCACCTCCCAGACGGCGTTGAAGGCCTCCGCCATGATGCGGTCGAGGCGCTGGTAGATCTCGGCCTCGCTCCAGAAAAAACTGGAGATGTCCTGCACCCATTCGAAGTAGCTCACGGTGACGCCGCCGGCGTTGGCAATGACGTCGGGCACCACCGTGATGCCGCGTTCCTGCAGGATGAGGTCGGCAGCCGGCGTGGTCGGACCGTTGGCGCCCTCGACGACTATGCGCGCCGAAATCGCGCCGGCATTGTCCGCGGTGATCTGGTTCTCGACGGCGGCGGGAACCAGGAATTCACAGGGCACGCGCCAGAAGTCCCCGGCCGCCATAGCCTCGGCGCCGGCAAAGCCGGCAAGCCCGCCGGTCCGCGCACAATGCGAACGCGCTTGCGCGAGATCGATGCCCGCCTCGTTGCGTAGAGAGGCGGTGTCGTCCTGCAGCGCGACGATCCTTGCGCCGTGCTCGGCGAAAATGCGCGCAGCCGCCTCGCCAACGTTGCCGAAGCCCTGCACGGCGATGCGCGCCCCCTCGACCGGCATGGCGAGCTTGCGCGCCGCCTCGCGCGCCGTAACGAAGACGCCGCGGCCGGTGGCGTCGCGCCGGCCGAGGCTGCCGCCGAGCGAGAGCGGCTTGCCGGTGACGACACCGGTGGCGGTGCGGCCCTGATTCATGGAATACGTGTCCATGATCCAGGCCATCACCTGCTCGTTGGTGTTCACGTCGGGCGCCGGAATGTCGCGGTCGGGTCCGAGCAGGATGTTGATCTCGCTGGTGTAACGCCGCGTCAGGCGCTCCAGCTCGGCCAGCGAAAGCGCTTTCGGATCGACGCGGATGCCGCCCTTGGCGCCGCCGTAGGGCACCTGCACGACGGCGTTCTTGATGGTCATCCAGGCCGCCAGGGCCATCACTTCCGACAGCGTCACCTCGGGATGGAAACGGATGCCGCCCTTGCCGGGGCCGCGCGACAGGTTGTGGTGCACGCGATAGCCCTCGAAATGGGCCACCTCGCCGGAATCGAGCTTGATCGGCACGTCGACGATGAGCGAGCGTTTGGGCCGGCGCAGGGTTTCGATCCAGGGCACGAGCGCCTTGTCGAGATGGGGCGCGACGCGCTCGACCTGCTCGAGGAAGGTTTCCCAGGGGCCGACGTTCTCGCGCGAAAGGTAGGAAGGCAGGGTGTACGACATATCAGTTCATCTGCTTCGGCAGCCAGGTGATGAGGCCGGGGAAGAACCAGATCAGCAGGACGGCGGCGACCATGAGGAAGAACATCGGCAGGGCCTGACGCGCGATCCAGGTGATTTCCTTCTTCGTCATTCCCTGCAGGACGAAGAGGTTGAAGCCTACCGGCGGCGTGATCTGCGCCATCTCCACCACCAGGACGAGAAAGATGCCGAACCAGACGAGGTCGATGCCGGCCTTCTCCACCGTCGGCAGGATGACGCCCATGGTCAGCACCACCATCGAGATGCCGTCGAGGAAGCAGCCGAGGATGATGTAGAACACCATCAGGGCGAGGATCAGCGCCAGCGGAGAGAGGCCGAGTCCGCCGATCCACTCGGCGAGATGGCGCGGCAGGCCGATGTAGCCCATCGACAGCGTGAGGAAGGCGGCGCCGGCGAGGATCAGCGCGATCATGCAGTAGAGCCGCGTGGCGCCGAGCAGGCTGTCGCGGAAATTCTTCCAGCCGAGGTCGCCCTGCACGGCGGCGATGATGAGCGAGCCGACGACGCCGAGCGCCGCCGCCTCGGTCGCCGTGGCGATGCCGCTGTAGATCGAGCCGAGCACGGCGACGATCAGCGTGACCACCGGAATCAAATGGCGCGAGGCATAGACCTTCTGGAAGAACGTCAGGCGCGCGTCCGGCGGCGGAATCGCGCCAGGATGCGCCAGCGCCCAGGCGATGGTGTAGGCCATGAAGAGGCCCGCCAGCATCAGGCCGGGAATCACGCCGCCTATGAAGAGCTGGGCAATGGAGACATTGGCGGTGACGCCGTAGACGATCATGATGATCGAGGGCGGGATGAGCAGGCCCAGCGTGCCGGCGCCGGCCAGCGTGCCGATGGTGATGGCTTCGGGATAGCCGCGCTTCTTCAGCTCGGGCAGGGTCATCTTGCCGATGGTGGCGCAGGTCGCGGCGGAAGAGCCGGAGACGGCGGCGAAGATGGTGCAGCCGATGATGTTGGTGTGGAGCAGGCGGCCGGGCAGGCGCTCCAGCCAGGGCGCGAGGCCCTTGAACATGTCCTCGGAAAGCTTGGTGCGGAAGAGGATCTCGCCCATCCAGACGAACAGCGGCAGCGCGGTCAGCGTCCACGACGAGGAGGCGCCCCAGATGGTCACCGCCATGCTGTCGCCGACGGGACGCGAGGTGAACAGCTCCATGCCGATCCAGGCCACGCCGGTGAGCGCCAGGCCGATCCACACACCCGAGCCGAGCAGGACGAAAAGCAGGACGATCAGGCCGAAGGTGATGACGAGTTCCACGCGCGCCCCCTATTCGATATGCGCCGGCTCGCCGCCCTCGCGCTCGACGCGCAGGCCTTTCCCGCGCAGCAGATCGAAGAGATCCTGGGCGAAAGCGAGGAAGAACAGCAGGGTGCCCGCCGCCATGCCGAGCTGCGGGATCCACAGCGGCGTCGCATCGAGGCCGGTGGAAATGTCGTGGAAAGTCCACGACTGCCAGGCCAGGCGCACGGAGAACCAGGCCAGCGCGCCGGAGAGCAGCAGCGCCGCGCCGTGGCAGAAGATCTCCAGGACGCCGTTCGCCCGCGGCCCGAGGTGGTTGAGGACCAGCGTGACGCGGATGTGCTCGCCGCGCCGCAGCGTGTGAGCCAGGGCGAGGAAGGCCGAGGCGGCCATGCAGTAGCCGGCATAGGCGTCGACGCCGGGTACGCGGATGGCGAGCAGCCGGCCGAAGATCGAGGCCAGCACCATCGCCAGCGTCGCGATGAGGAACAGGCCGGCGAGCCAGCCGGCCCAGGTGAACAGGCGGTCGAGGACGGGGCGCATGTCGGTTCCTGAAAATAACGGGACGCCGCCTTGCGGGGCGGCCGTCCCGTCGCCGGTGCTTACTTCCTGAAAGCGTCGAGCACGGCCTGGCCGTCGGCGCCGGCCTGCTTGACCCAGTCGGCAACCATGGTGTCGCCGACCTTCATGAAGTCCGCCTTGAGCTGGGCCGAGGGGCCTTCCACCTTCATGCCGTTCTTGGCGAGCTGATCGAGGTAGAACTTGGTCTTCTCCTCGCTCACCTTCCAGCCGCGCGTCTCGGCCTCGGCGGCGGCTTTCAGCACGGCTTCCTGCGTCGGCTTGTCGAGGGCGTCGAAGGCCTTCTGCGAGACGATGACGAGGTTCTTCGGCAGCCAGGCCTGGGTGTCGTAGAAGTACTTGATCTGCTCCCACACCTTGCTGTCGTAGCCTGTGGCACCGGAGGTCATGAATGCGGTGACCGCCCCGGTGGCCAGCGCCTGGGACAGCTCGGCGGCCTGGATGGTGACCGGCTGCGCGCCGACCAGCTCGGCGATGCGGCTGGTGTTGGGGTTGTAGGCGCGCCACTTGGCGCCCTTGAGGTCCGCCGCGGCGGCAATCGGCTTGGCGCTGAAGATGCCCTGCGGCGGCCAGGGCACGGAGTAGAGCACCTTGATGCCCTGCTTGCCGAGGCGCGCCTCGGTGGCGGCCTTGGAGGCCGTCCACAGTTTCTTCGCCTCGGCGTAGCTCGTCGCCAGGAAGGGAATCGTGTCGACGCCGTACATGGCGTCCTCGTTGGAGAAGTTGGAGATCAGCACCTCGCCGATTTGCGCCTGGCCGCCCTGCACGGCGCGCTTGATCTCGTTGGCCTTGAAGAGCGAGGCGCCCGGATGCACGGTGATCTTCAGCTTGCCGCCGGTCGCCTTGTCGACGTCGGCGACGAACTGCTGGATGTTCTCGGTGTGGAAGTTGGCCGCCGGGTAGGCGGTCGGCATGTCCCACTTGGTCTGCGCCGCGGCGCCGGCGGCGGCAACGGCCAGGGCGGCCCCGGCGAACAGCGACATCACGCTCCTCTGCTTCATAAATCCTCCTCGGGATGGAACAAAAGCGGGTTAACGGGTATTTTTGTAATACGTGTGTAAAACGTTAATAAGTTATTGACACGTTGTCAACATCTTTTTTACAATACTTCCGTTTACTTCCGTTCCAGTATGAAAGGAGTCGCCATGGCCCGCAAGCGCACGCCCCCCAAGGAAGCCGCCGCCGCGCCGAAGACGCTCGCCGAGGCGGCGCAGCGCATCGTCTCCTCTTCGCACCTCGTCTCGGAGAAATCGCCCGAGCTGTCCGAGTTCGAGTTCGGCATGATCATCGCCGGCCATGCCTTCGACCGCTGGATGATCCGCTGCATGGCCGCCGCCGGCTACAAGGACATGACGCCGACGGACGTGCTGGTGCTGCACCATGTGAACCACCGCGAACGCGAGAAGCGCTTGGCCGACGTCTGTTTCGTGCTCAACATCGAGGACACCCACGTCGTCTCCTATTCGCTGAAGAAGCTCGCCGCCGCCGGCCTCGTCGTCGGCAACAAGCGCGGCAAGGAGGTGTTCTTCTCCACCACGGCGAAAGGCGCCGCGCTGTGCCTGCGCTACCGCGAGGTACGCGAGGCCTGCCTGATGCCGGGCTTCTCCGGCTCGGAGGGGGAAAACCTGCGCCTGGCCGAGTTGGCGCGCGTGCTGCGCACCCTCTCCGGCCGCTACGACCAAGCCGCCCGCGCCGCCACCTCCTTCTGAGCGCATGCCCAGGCTCCTTCCCCTTGGCGATGCGGCGTGGACCGTCGAGTTCGGCGACGCCATCGACCCGGCCGTTCACGCCCGCGTGATGGGCTTTGCGCAGGCGCTGGGAAAGACGGCGCTACCGGCGGTGATCGAATGGGTGCCGACCTTCCGCTCGTGCACCGTGCATTTCGATCCGCTCGCCGCCGGCGCCGAGACACTCGGCGCGCACCTGCTGGAGATCGCCGCTGCAGCACCCGCGCATGCCGCGGCGGGCCGCCGCTGGCGCATCCCCGTCCTTTTCGGCGGCGAAGACGGGCCCGACCTGGCAGACCTCGCCCAGGCCTGCGGCCTCACGCAACAGGCGGTCGTCGAAACAATGACGGCGACGGTGTTCCCGGTGTACATGCTCGGCTTCATGCCGGGCTTCCCCTACATGGGCGGGCTACCCGAAGCGCTCGCAATGCCGCGCCTGGCCACGCCGCGCACCGTCGTGCCGGCGCGCAGCTTGGCGGTGACGGGCGGGCTGTGCGCCATCTACCCGGTCGCCAGCCCGGGCGGCTGGCGCCTGCTCGGGCGCACGCCGCTCGAACTGTTCGATCCGAATGACACCGCCGCGCCGGCCCTCTTCGCGCCGGGCGACGAAGTGATGTGGCAGGCCATCGACGCAGCCGAGTTCGCGCGGCTCGAAACGGAGCAGGCGGAGGGACGGCTGGATCGCGCGGCCTTCCTCGTCACGCCGGAGGCGCCGTGGCCGCGCTGATCGAAGTGCTCGACGGCGGTCTCGGCACGACGGTGCAGGATGCCGGCCGCCCCGGCTATCGCCGCTACGGCGTCGCCCTGTCCGGCGCGCTCGATCCGCTCTGGCTCGCCTGCGCCAATGCGCTGGTGGGGAATGCGCCGGGCACCGCGGCGCTGGAACTGCGCCTCGCCGGCCCGCGCCTGCGCGCCGTCGCCGGCCGCGTGCGCGTCGCGCTGGCGGGCAACGCCGAAGGGGCCGTGATGCGCGCCGTATCGGGGCGACTGACTTTTTCCGCCTGGCAGAGCCTGATCCTGGAGGAAGGCGACGAACTGCGCATCGGCGCCGTGCGCGGCGGCATCGCCTATCTCGCCGTCGCCGGCGGCATCGACACGCCGCCGCTGCTCGGCAGCCACGCCACCCACCTGCGCGCGCGGATGGGCGGCATCGACGGCCGCGCGCTCGCGGCAGGCGACCACCTGCCCGTCGGCGCGGCCGTACCGGAGGGCGCCGAGCGCCGCCAGGCGGCGTTCCTGCACGAACCCGGACCGATCCGGCTCATCGCCGGGCCGCAGGAGGACTACTTCACCGCCGCGGCGCTGCGCGCCTTGAGCGAAGGCGAGTACGCCGTCAGCCGCGACGCCGACCGCATGGGCCTGCGCCTGCAGGGGCCGGCGCTGGAACACGACCCGCGCCGCGGCGACGAGATCATTTCCGACGGCGTAACGCCGGGCGCCATCCAGGTGCCGCCCGACGGCCAGCCGATCCTGCTGCTCGCCGACTGCCAGACGGTGGGCGGCTATCCGAAGATCGCCACGGCGATCCGTGCCGACCTGCCGCGGCTGGCGCACGCCCTGCCGGGCGAGCGGCTGCGCTTCGCCCTCGTCTCGCGCGAGGAGGCGGTGGCGACGCTGTGTGCGCAGCGCGACCGGCTTGCCACCTGGTGCGAGGGCATCTCGCCGCATGTGCCGGCCGGCGACATCGACGAAGCGGCGCTGTACTCCGCCAATCTGATCAGCGGCGCGCTCTACCCGGAGGAACCATGAACAAGCGCATCAACCTGAACGCCGATCTCGGCGAGAGCTTCGGCGCCTGGAGCATGGGCACCGACGAGGAACTGCTCAACATCGTGTCGTCGGCCAACGTCGCCTGCGGCTTCCATGCCGGCGACCCGCTGGTGATGCGGCGCACGCTGCGCCTGGCGAAGACGCGCGGCGTCGAGGTGGGCGCGCATGTCGCCTACCCCGACCTGCAGGGCTTTGGGCGCCGGCCGATGCAGATTCCCGCCGAGGAACTGGAGGCCATGCTGATCTACCAGATCGGCGCGCTGGCCGGCCTGGCCGCCGCGGAAGGCCTTCGGGTCGCACACGTCAAGCCGCACGGCGCGCTCAACAACACCGCCTGCGCCGACCTCGACCTCGCGCGCACCGTCTGCCGCGCCGTTGCCGCCTTCGACCGCCGGCTCATCCTGCTGGCGCCGGCACTCTCCCAACTCGCCGTCGCCGGGCGCGAGGCCGGCCTGCCGGTGGTGGAGGAGTTCTTCGCCGACCGCGCCTACCTCGACGACGGCCAGCTGGTGCCGCGCAGCCGTCCCGACGCCCTGATCCACGGCGCGGAAGTGTCGCTCGCCCACGTGCGGCGCATGCTCGAGGAAGACGCAATCGTCAGCATAAGCGGCAAGCGCCTGCCGGCGCGCGCCGGCAGCATCTGCGTGCACGGCGACAACACCGAGGCGGTGGCCACGGCGAGACGGCTGCGCATGGGGCTGACCGAGGCGGGTTGCGAAATCCTGCCGCTGTCGGCGTTGTCCTGTCAGCCGCGCCCGGAAGGGTTCAACCGTCTCCGATGACCTGATAGAGCTGACGATGTCGCTGCGTCTTCCTGCAGATGCGACACAGCGTCATCTCCTGCTTGGCAGGCGAGACATGAAAGGACGCGCCGCATGCCCGGCAATGGCCGGAGCGAAGCGGAAGCGTAACCGCGCGCGCGCGGCGCATGCGGTCGATGCGGATCGCCTTGTCCTCGCAGACGTCAACGCACATGGCGCAACCGTTGCACAGGGCCGGCAGCAGGGCATAAGCCGGGCGCCGATTTTCCTCGATCAGGTCGAGCGCCCCGGTCGGGCAGATCCGGATGCAGGCATCGCAGACCGTACAGGCGCCCTCGTCAATGCCCGGCACGCAAGGAAACTGCGCGTTCGTCGAAGCG
>Ga0233425_10008905_pt1 | contig 13030 bp, 11 predicted proteins | sample Watercolumn_Towu_2_FD_181712 | JGI IMG/M metagenome (GOLD analysis project Ga0233425, IMG submission 181712) | Freshwater microbial communities from Lake Towuti, South Sulawesi, Indonesia - Watercolumn_Towuti2014_140_MG | ecosystem: Environmental > Aquatic > Freshwater > Lake | place...
CCACGCTTGGATCGCGCCAAAATTGCTTTCGCCCGGCTGATAGCCGCCGCCGGCGCGCCAGCCATGGGCGTGAAGGAAGTTCGCCGTTGCGTTGAGCGCAGCGGCTGAGTTGTCGAGATTGCCTCCGCCGCCGTAGTTGAGGATGTTTCTTGGCAGAAACTGGGTATGGCCGATTTCGCCATGCATCGAGCCGCGCGCATTCGGCGATAGCGCGCCGCGATCGACCAAGGTTAGCGCGGCATAAAGCTGATCGGTGAAATAGTCGGAGCGGCGACAGTCATAAGCGAGCGTCGCCACAGCCGACAGCGCATGCTGATTGCCATGCACGGCGCCGAACCCCGTCTCCATTCCCCAAATCGCAAGAAGCGGTCCGGGCGGCACGCCGTAGCGCTGTTCGATCTGAGCGAAGAGACCCCCATAGGATCGCTTGAGCGCGCGGCCGCGCGCTACGATGGCCGAGCCGCCGCGCTTCGCCAGAAATTGGTCGAGGGACAGACGGAAGCTCTTCTGGCCGCGATCGGCCGAAATCGTCGCCGCATTGTAATGCGTGCCCATCAAAGCATTGATGCCGGCCTGACCTATGCCTTGGGCGCGCGCCTCCTGCGCAAACTCCTGTTTCCAATTTTCGAAGCCCGCCGTAGAGCGTCCACATTGGGCCGCTATCGCAGTATGCGTGGTTCCGACAAGCGCGAGCGAAAGCGTAACTTTAAGGGCAGTCCGCATAGCTGTTTCCCTCTTTGTCATTCGTGAAGTTGCCGCGTCGCGCCAATGAAGGGGTTGTCCTGCCTCTGGCTTTGCGGCGCTTCTGGTCCTCTCATGTTCCCGCTTTAGCGAGAGCTTACCCCGAAGCGGCGTTTCTGCGCCACTGTCACGTGAAAGATTGCCTGAGGCTTGTTGCGCGCAGCGCGCATGTTTCGAGTCTCGCTTGCGCATAGGAATGGGGATTGTTGACGAATGCGGTCAGTCAGCTAGCATCGTGAAGACCTCATGAGTTTCCCGCTGAGTATCGCTCCATACGCACGGGCGAGAGAACTGGTGAGTGGGGATGCGCCTTGGGAGAAATTGTCGAAAGTGACTGGACGCTGGGCGCCATCAAACGTCGCGAGGAAGAGCGGCTAAGGAGCGAACTCGCGTCATCGCCAGGCGACATCGAAAGCGCCCGAATGCGCCGCGCTCACAACCTATCTGGCGATAATTGGGTCGCCGAAGCATTCAGGCGCCGACAAGAGGAAGAGCGCGCCAAGGCGAGCCAGAAATCGGCCAGCGGCGATCGTTCTCATCGGGCGAGCAAAGAAGTTCCCGTCGATAACTGGCTTATCGAGGGATTCAAGCGTCATCAGGAAGACGAGCGGCGAAAAGAAATCATCGCCAGATCGGAGGACGTTGAAGCGCCGACCGGTGGAGTCGTTTCGGCTTTGGATGATCACATCGTCGTCGAGCAGATCAGCCTGCGCCAGGATGATGGACATGCGAACGAAAGCCCAGCGCCGCGCGCCGATTATAGCGCTCCGGCTATAGGTTCAGTTGCTCTGGTCAGCCTCGATGTCGGGATGCCGAGAAAAGGCCCCGGTCGCGCCCCGATAATCGTCGTCGCCGCTTTGTTTATTGTTGGCGGTCTGCTCTCCCTTATCGGCTTGAAAACCACGCTCTGGGGCCCAGCTAGCGCCCCGAAGCCGATTCGTGCTGGCGATGCGCCAAGCGCGCCGCCAGCGGTCAAACAAAAGGGCTCGACAACAAATTCGCGGAGCGCGCCGGTAAAGACTGGCGAGAGCGAGCCAAAGCAGCCGATCCAACCGCCGGAAAGCTCCAAGCAGAACTCAGCTGCGCCTCACGCCCAGCAGGAAAACAGGATTGGCGCGCCCGCGCTTGAGCAGGCCAAGCCTTCCGAACAAAATCAAGCGGCGCCAGCGCCTCCCGCGCCCGCACCCGTTCAGCCGACCGCGACGGAGCCGGCGTCGCCTCCAAAGACGGACAAGAAACTAAATGCGGAGCCTGCGTCTGTCGGCTCGGAAACATCGCCTGCGCCGGTCCGGCCTCAACAAGACGTGTCTGAGCCAAAGCCTCGGGCAGGCAATACGGGCGTCGACCCCAAGTCGAAGGAAAAAAGCGCCCAGGGCCGTCACCCTCCGCGGAAAGCCGATGGCCTTTCCACTTTTCTGAAGCGAACAGCAAATTCGGTTCGCAGATTCTTCGGACGGCTCGCGGAGTAGTTCTCGCAATCACTGGCGAACGCGCTGTCGCTTGCCGAAGAGGCGCGAGAAGACCCGCGCGAAATAAGTTCGATCAAAGACTCAATTGGACCCGTCGCGCGACATTGCCCATTTGAATAAGAGTCTTTGACCTAATATCCGCAGCAGCGCGACGTGAGTATTCCCGTGAGAACGATCATCGAGCCGTTTCGCATCAAAATGACCGAGGCGCTGCCGATCACCACGCGTAGCGCGCGCGAAGAACTTCTCGCCAAGGCCTTCAACAACGTCTTCCTCTTGGACGCCGACCACGTCACCATCGACTTGCTGACCGATAGCGGCACTGGCGCGATGTCCGATCGCCAATGGGCGGCTCTGATGTTCGGCGACGAAAGCTATGCCGGCAGCCGTTCCTGGCGACGATTCGAGCAAACGGTACGAGAGGTTACCGGTTTCAAACATATATTTCCGACGCATCAGGGGCGCGCCGCGGAGCGCATCCTGGCCGCGACGCGTTTGAAAAAAGGGAATGTCGTTCCCAACAATGGTCATTTCGACACGACGCGGGCGAACATCGAATATGTCGGCGCCGTTGCGACGGATTTGCCTTCGACCGAAGCGCGCGATCTGCGTTCCGAGAAACAATTCAAGGGCGATATGGACCTCGACAGACTCAGACAATTGATCGAAGCCGAAGGCGCCGCGAATATTCCCTTTTGCATGATCACTGTGACGAACAACACCGGGGGAGGCCAACCGGTCTCCATGGCCAATATCCGGCGCGTGAAGGAAATCTTGGAGCCGCACAATATCCCGCTGATCATCGACGCGTGCCGTTTTGCCGAAAACGCATTCTTCGTTCGGGAGCGCGAACAAGGCTTCGCCGACCGCAGTCTGCTCGAAATTGCGCGTGAAATGTTTTCATTCGCCGATGGGGCGACGATGAGCGCAAAGAAGGATGGGCTGGCAAACATCGGAGGATATCTCGCCTGCAACAATGACAGTTGGGCCGACGACTTCCGCAACTTGCTCATTTTGACAGAAGGGTTTCCCACTTATGGCGGGCTTGCAGGCCGTGATCTCGAAGCGATTTCCGTCGGCCTTATGGAAGCGTTGGAATATGACTATCAACGCTATCGTCATGCGACCGTGGAATATGTCGCCTCGGCGCTCGTCGCGCGCGACATACCGATCGTTCGTCCCGCCGGCGGCCACGCCATATTCATCGACGCGGCCGCCTTCTGCCCGCACTTAAGAGCCAGCGATTACCCCGGCATCGGGCTCGTCAACGCGCTTTATCTCGAAGGCGGGATTCGCGCCGTCGAACTCGGCAGCGTGATGTTCGGAAAGCCTGCGGCAGACGGAGGCAAGGAAATCGCAGCGCCGCACGAATTGGTGCGGCTTGCGTTCCCCCGCCGGGTCTATACGCAGAGTCACTTCGACTATCTGATCGAAGTGTTGGATGTCGTTTGGCGCAAGCGCGCTTCAATAAAAGGCTACCGGATCACTGAACAAGCGCCATTTTTGAGACATTTTACCGCGCATTACGAACAGGCCGGCGTTTGAGAGCCGTCGAGGGCTGTATTTAAGCAGTCGACGACGGACCGCCTTGAGCGGCCTGAAACTGGACAAGTTCAGTCGCTGAATATTCGCTGCTTGTATTGCAGTTCGGGCAAGTGGCGCTGAACGTTGCGGGACCGGATATCTCCAGAGCTCCGGTGCCTGTCGGCTCGTTCAAAATGGCGAAGTGTTGGCGGCACCGTTTGCAGGCGAATCCGATATACCAGCTTCCCGGAATGAGCGTTGGCAACGCAGAAACTTCGTAAGCGCCTGTGAACCGAACCCCTTGGGACATGAGCGTCTCCCAACCTGTGCTCTTGATATTCATGTAGCGTTGAGCAGTTGAGGGACGACCCCTGCCGCGTTTGCGCTCGTCCCTCACCGCGCTACGAAGCTACAGCATTCTGAACCGTGCAAAGCGAATAATAGTCGTAAAGTGTCAATCGGCTCGCAAAATTTGACCCTCTATCGGCGTCCAATATTGACCCCTTTTTTGCGCGCGTCGTGACGGAAGGCGGGCGTAGCCCGACTGAAGTTACGATGCGCGCGCCGGCGTGATCAGGCGCGGTTTTTGAAGCGCCAGCTCTCGTTGCCGGTTTCGACGATGTCGCAGTGGTGGGTGAGACGATCGAGCAGCGCTGTCGTCATCTTCGGATCACCGAAGACGCCCGTAGCCGCCCTGACCGGAACACTCATTACTGGCTCGTGTCCGTGCCAAAGCCGGTGCAAAAGGCGCTGCCGTTCTGATGATGCACTATCCACCAGTGCTCGACGCCTGTTGCGGCGGCAGGATGTTCTGGTTCGATAAAAAAGATGCCCGCGCACTGTTCATTGACAAGCGCATGGTCAGCCCTCGCAAGATGAGCAACGGGGCTATGTTCTCGGTAGCGCCAGATATGGTGATGGATTTCCGGCGAATGTCTTTCTAGCGAGATTGTGCGTCCAGCCAAGATGTCATCTTGTAATATTTCCAACCAAACAACAATATCATCAGGAACAAGATAGCCCCAATTTGAACGATAATGTCCGACGACAATTGTGATTGCCCCGCAACGAGAGAGTTTGAAAAATTATCGGCGTCCAAGACTAGCGCTATATAATGTCGTCCTTCTTGCCCCGTCCAGGAAGAGGCGACATTTTGCGGGTGTTGAGCTACCTCCGCCTTCAACGCACGAATGATCGGTGTGCCTAGTTCAGCAGTGCGAGCCGCTGAGTGAAACAATTTGCCGGATATGGTCACGCCTCCTTGGACCAAATTGAAAGAGGTGAAATAAGTTCGCACAGCGCGTCCCGTTCCAGATGCATAACGCGCTACTGAGATGAACAGCTCCGATGAATGAAGTACTGGTTGCGGCGGGTCTATCTTTTCGCTATCCAGCAACTCAAACTGCCTCAGTTTTTGACAAATCGAACTGTTCTGGTTCGTTATGTGGACGGACGCCACGTATGCGCGGACGATTGCAGTAAGTTCTTTTAATTCTTTGTAATGGTTAGTATAATGTTCGATTTTGTCATTTATGTCATTCGAAAACGCGTTCAGAATTGGGTCATCGTCGGGTAAATCTTCGCGCGCGACAAAATCATGACGCCGCACAAACATCGTCGGATAGATACTGGTTAGATCGAGTGTATCCCCGTCCTTAACGAGCTGCGCTGCAGGAGGTGAGTGCGGCCAGTTTCCTGAAACCAGGCCGGATTTTTTTAGTGTTGCCAGTAACTGAGGGTCTGCGCTTGATTCTATCGCTTGCCAAGCGGAAGTACGGTCCGTCGCAGTTGACCGAGGCGCAATATCGAACCATAGCCGCGAGCTTTTCACCTCTTGCTCAGTTTTTTCCCCGCGCGTGGCCGCGACGATCCTATGAGCGATGCCGCGCCCCGTTGCGGAAATGTAGCCATCTATATTGGCTGCCCGCAATGGTCCGGGTTCCAGAATGGATGCACCTGCCGCAAGCTCTTTGAGGAGCACGTCGGCTCTGTAGAGAATATCGCCGAACCGCGTTTCCCGAAGCCAAGAGGGACGGAATATCAACCTCGATTGCAGGTTTGGGTAATTGAACGAGATTTGGTTCCATAGCTGAGGATAGTCGCGCTGCACCCAAATATTACGTACACTTAGTGAATGCTCTCGCAAAGTTTTTGAGTTTGCTTTAACTGGTTGTCCCCATGCTATCTCTCCCTTTATCATGTCCCATATGGCTTTAATCGCCAGCTCGCCTTCTTCTCCCCAGGCAGGGCCATCATCTAGATCGAGACTGAAATAAGGGTCTTTCGTTTCACAAGCGGCCCGTAACGCTGTCAGCAAGAGCGCGCCATCGAGAATATGTTCGGAATCATCTCGGCCTGCCAATACGAGTCGACCATTTTTGTAGTACAGGCCATCGAGAGCGATATTCAAAGGCATTCGCGATGCCGCAGCCTTGCTCAAAGCGATGCCTCCAGGAGCTACGGGGGCACTGCTGGGAACGGGTGACCCAAATGTGTGATTGCTTGGCGTCAGATATACGGGAGCAGGCTCAATATAAGTAGGGGCAGCAGGGGGATTTGGAGTTGCGTTAGATTTTAGCGGTGCTCGCGGTGTTTGTTCGGTTTGACCCTCGCCAGCATTAAACGGGTTGCGGTCATCGTTGTCCGATCTTCCTGGTTTTGAAGCGCTAACAGGTGGTGGCGTTGGGGTGCCCCGAGTAACAAAAGGCACATCCTGGCGCCGCGGGCAACCGCCCCCCTTAAGATATGCACCAAGACGCTGAATATATCCAACAGAAGACGAGCAGGAATCCTCTGCTACCGCCGTCGCCGCCAACACAGTGCATCCGGCCAACCCAGTGACAAGCAGAAGGACACCTAGTCTCATCACCCCCCTCACGCGCGATTATTGAACTTCCGTTCGCTCCGTTCCCACCTACTTTATTCTGACATTTCCCAAATGACCGAAGTCCGTACGGAAAAACATGACCCAATATGGTGTTTCCGGCCAGCCGCCCGTCGCGGCCCTTGAGAGCCGACCGCCCGAAACCGGCGGCAACGACAGTTTTTTCCGCTACCAAGACGCACGTCTCCCGCGATGGCCTTCGAATGCATAGCTGTAGAACGCTGCAAGCCAGTGCGCTGCATAAATTGAAATCCAATCACTATCCTTCATCTAAACCGCCGAGCTTGTTGCAAACGAAGTGCACATACAGTGCACAACGCCTTTAACTATTCCAACAAACAATTGATTTTCTTGGTGAGCGCGCCGGGGCTCGAACCCGGGACCCCCTGATTAAAAGTCAGGTGCTCTACCGACTGAGCTACGCGCTCGCTCCCAGAGGCGGCGGGGCGACGCCGCCGACGTCGACTGAGCGGGTCGGTCCGTTCGGCCGCGCGGGTCATTTTCCCGCGTTTCGCGATCAACTACCGGCGGGCGCGGGGCCGGTCAACCCCCGCAGCCCACGGCGCTCACTCCGTCATCTTGGCGAAAAGGACCACCGCGCCGAAGAGCACGGCCGAGACCGCCGTCGTTATCGCCGCTTTCTTGAGGAGGTCGGGCGAAGCGGGGGCGCCGCGATCCGCGCCCTCCGGAAGCTCTTCGTCGGCCTCTTCGGACGAGCGGACGCCCAGCGGCAGCACGGCGAGCAGCACGATCCACCAGATCGTCAGGTAGATCGCCGCAGAGAGCGGCAGGGAAAAAGGCATCATGCCTGCTCGAGTTCGATCAGCGCGCCGAAGAAATCCTTGGGGTGCAGAAACAGCACGGGTTTGCCATGCGCGCCGATTCTGGGTTCGCCGTCGCCCAGAACGCGCGCGCCTGACGCCTTGAGCTGTTCACGCGCGTCGAGGATGTCCTCGACCTCGTAGCAGATGTGGTGGATGCCGCCGGACGGGTTTTTCGCCACGAAGCCTGCGATCGGCGAGTTTTCGCCATAGGGCTCAAGCAGTTCAATCTTGGTGTTCGGCAGTTCGACAAAAACGACCGTCACGCCATGCTCCGCCAGCCTTTCTGGCGCCGAGACCTTCGCCCCGAGGGCGTCGCGATAGACTGCGGAGGCCTTTTCGACGCTATCGACGGCGATAGCGACATGGTTTAGACGGCCGATCATTTTCACCTTCCGGAAGACTGCTGTGCAGCGCCAATAAGCATTGAGGCGCGCAATTTCAACCGGCGGGGCGCGCCTCGGCCTGCGGCGCGCGGCCAATCCCGTCAATCGCGCTGCGCAAGGGAACGAAGCGCGGATCAAGGCGGACGAAGGAGCTCCAAGGGCAGCCTTCGGCGATGCCGCGGTGAATGGCTTCAAGCGCTTCCGCGCGCTTGTCGAGAGCGAAAAATGCCGCGGCGAGGAAGCACGGCGGCGCATAGAGCTCGGCGTCTTCGACGAGCCTGCCGATGAGCGCCTCGGCTTCTCCGGCGCGGCTCGCGCGCGCGAGCGCATAGGCGAGCACCGTCAACTGGAAGGGATCGTCGGGGCTCCAGGCGACGGCGCGCCGCGCCGCGTTCACCGCCTGCTCGTGAAAGCCTTGAAGGCTATAGGCGATGGACATGACGAGATGCAAAGTCGCGGCGTCAGGCCTCAAATCGAGCCCGTCGCGCGCATAGCGGCGCGCCCGTTCGAGATCGCCGGCGCAGAGAATGAACCAGGCGCGCAACGAAAGCAGCGCCTGATCATGCGGCGAATTGATGAGGCCTTCTTCGCAATCAGCGAGCGCCTCGTCGACGCGACCTGCAGCCGCGAGCAGCCAGCTGCGATAGACGCGCGCCTTGCCATAGAGAGGATCCTCGGCCACCGCCTGGTCGAGGAGCGCGAGGCCCTCGGCAATCCTGCCTCTCAGCGCGCCGCGCGCCCAGCCGAGAACAGCTCGCGCCGGCGTATGATCCGGCGCGACGGCCAGCGCCCGACCGGCGAAGTCTTCAATCATCGCCGCCGCCTCGGCGGGACGGAGAAATCCGCGCACGGCCCGGCCAGCGGCGATATCCGCCGCGAGCGACCAGACCGACGGGTTGCCAGGGTCGAGCTGCGTCGCCGAAGCGATCGCCTCCTGCGCGCGGGTGAAGCCCTCTCGCGTCCGGTCGCCGGCAAGTTCATAGGCCGTCTGCCACAGATCGAGAATGTGCGGCTCGGTCGACGTGGGCGTCCGCGGTTGGGCCGCGTCCTCGTCGAGGATTTCGACCGAGGCGCGGAGCGACAGTCCCCGGCCATAAGCGGTGGTGATCAGGTCCTCGCTGCCGGCCTCCCGCAGCGGCTTTCTCAAAAGATAGGCGCAGCGGTCGATGGAATCGTCGGAAGCGGCGCGATCAGGCCAGAGGCGCGCCGCGATCTCCCTCTTGGTGACCAGCGCGCCAGGCGACTCAAGAAGCATTTCAAGGAGTTGTCGCGCCTGCGGGCCGAGATGGATGCGCTTGCCGTCGCGCTGTAAGCCTCCTTGCGCGCTGTAACTGAAGCCCGAAAATCGCCTGATCAACTCGCCCATTGCGCGCCCCCTGTCGATAATCGCAACACACTGCGATTTCGGCAAGGCCACAATATGGTTAAGTATCCAAAATTGCGTGGCTTTTTTAAAGCGGCTCCCCGCATTCTATCGGGGGGCTCAAAAAAAACGCCGGACGTACCTCCGGTCCGGCGTTTGAGCCTTCCACATACGCAGAACGTCGAGAGGCTCCGCGCAGTCTATGCGCGTTGAAATTGACGGCCGCGTGACGACGTTTTTCGCTCAGGCGCGGCGCGCGTTCTGCTCCCGTATGCGCCAGACCAAGAGCGTCAGGGCCAGCGTGCCCGCCGCCGCGATGAGAAAGTAAGGCATGCGCGCGGACAGCGGCCGTCCGCCGACGGTGAAGGGGAACCGCGACACCCAGTGCTCTCCGTGGGGACCGTCCATGGTGACGATCCCGACAAATTCGCCGGCCTCCTTGAATACATGTTCGAAGTTCAGCGTGCCCGCCGGATAGATCTTTGGCGGCAAATACGCCACCGTCACCGCGTCGAGGCGCTCCTGCTCCTCATTCTCGCCGACGTCGCGGATAATGCGGAAGTCCGTCGACATGTCCCGCATTTCGTCCTGAGCGTAATCCAGAACGAAAATGGTGTCGCCGGTTGTGGGAATATCCTCGCAGAACCGGTTTCGCGACGCCGCCGGCTGATAGCCGGAGAAATACATGAAGTCCGGTCCTACCTGCAGCAGACAGGCGTTCCGCTGGCGCTGCATCGCGCCATGGGCGAAAGCGCTTGATCCCAGCGCGCTGACGAGCGCGGCCATCGCCAACAAGCAAACTGCATAGAGGGGTTTAGACATGCCGTCCTCCCTGTTCAGAGGCTGGACGACGCGACCTGACAAGGTGCGGCCGCGGCGGAACTGCAACCGCGCGCTCGCTCGCGGTCCGACATCCTCCGCATCGATCCAGCCGCATCCTGTTCAACTGCGCCCGCACCGACGCGACGCGTCGCCGCTCTAAAACTCAGCTTGCGCGTCCTTCTTCGGCTCAATACCGGCTCGTGACGCCGCCCACGCGCATGCGGTAGGCTATCAGGGAAAGAACGCGTCAGGAACGAAAAAGATGCGCGCTTTATCGAATTTCCTCATTGTCGCGCTGCTGCTTCCGGTCTTAAGCGCTTGGGCTCGGGCCGCCGATCTCAACGACTATCCGACCTCCGCGCGCGCCGATTACGTCTTTGGCTGCATGAAGGCCAATGGCGATACGCGCCTCTCTTTGGACCAGTGCTCCTGCTCCATAGACGTCATCGCAACCATTCTGCCTTATGAACGCTATGTCGCCGCCGAGACCGTGGCGAGCGTCAATCAGCAGGCGGGACAGGTCGGCGCGCTGATGCGCAACACGGACGCGGCGCGCGACGCGCTCCAGGAGTTGCGCCGCGCTCAGGCTGAGGCGCAGGTGCGATGTTTTTAGTAGCGAATCGATGCAAGAGCTGGAGCGGCCATGCTTATTCTCATTCTCGGAATCGCCATTTTTCTTGGAGTCCACACGTTTACAACGTTTCGTGAAACCCGCACGAGTTTGATCGAGCGCTATGGCCTACAGACCTATAAGGGCGCCTATGGACTCGTCGCCGCGGTCGGTCTGGCGCTCATCGTCTATGGCTTCATTCGCTATCGCGCAGAGGGGCTCATCCAAATTTGGACGCCGCCCCTATGGATGCATTATCTCGCGCCGCCGCTCGTCTGGTTCGCCTTTGTCGCGATCGTGAGCCGTCGCGCGCCCCCAGGGCGCATTCGCGGCTGGCTGCGCCATCCAACGCTCGTCGCGGTGAAAAGCTGGGCGCTCGCGCATCTTCTCGTCAATGGCGATCTCGGCGGCATGATCCTGTTCGGATCTTTCCTTGCCTGGGGGGTCTTCGACCGCATCGCGGTTAAGAAGCGCGGCGACGAAGGCGCACCGCGAATTTCAGAATTCACACGCGGCGACGCGATTGCAGTCGGCGTAGGAACGGCGCTGTTCCTTATCGTGCTCTATCTGCATCCCTGGCTCTTCGGCGTGCCGGCTGTGCCCGCGTGATCTCAACGCGCCCCGAACGAAACGATAAGCAGGGCTCGAGTGCTCGGAACGCGTTTATGATTGCGCGGATTCGTCTTCGCTTGGAGCCTGCATCTCGAGGCTTCGACCCTGCCAAGGCCAGCGGCCTTCGAGCTCCACCTCCATCGTAAAGCTCATCGCCGTTCGTATCATCACGATCAGGCCGAGGACGAAGACGTTCTCGAGGCTTGGATGTTCGACCGACACCGTTCGGATGATGTCGCCGCCGACGAGAAACTCCAACCCGAGCAGAATCGATCGGCCGACGTCCCTCCGGTAGCCGCGGTAGGTCAGAGCGTCCTTTCTCCACCGCGCAAGATAGGCGAGAGTCGACAGCGCCGCGCCCGTGACAATGATCAGCACGCCGGCGACGTCGAGAATGAGCCCTGCGACATTGATGATTTGGTGGATGTTCGCGAGATAGGGCATTAGCGCGTCGCTTTCATGCGCTGGCGCCCATGAGTCGCGACAGCGCTTTGGCGTGGCCAATGAGCGGCAGCAGCGCTGCGAGCTCCGGGCCGCTCTCGGCGCCGGTCAGCGCAAGCCGCAGCGGATGGAAAAGCGCCTTGCCCTTCCTGCCCGTCGCCGTCTTGATGTCGCTTGTCCAGGCTGACCACGTCGTTTCGTCCCAGGGCTCCGACGGCAAAAGTTGCGCCGCGTCTTTCAGGAATGAATCGTCTTCGCGGATCGGCTCGATCTCTCCGTCCACGACGCGCCACCATGTCAGAATATCGTCGAAACGCGCAAGATTGCCGCGCGCCGCGCGCCATAATGGCTCGGCCTTGTGGCCGACGATCGTCAAGGCCTCAAGACGTTCGCGCACGTCCTCGTACTCGTAAAGCGCGAGAGTTCGGTGCGTCAGAGTTTCAAGATCGTCGGGGTCGAACCGCGCCGGATTGCGCGAGACATGCGACAGGTTGAAGCTCTTTGCGAGCTCCTCGAGCGAGCGCACGGCGTGAATATTGTCGGAAGAGCCCGTTAGCGTCGCGAGCGCGGCGACGGCCATGGGCTCGTAGCCTTCTTCGCGCAGCGAGGCGATCGAGAGCGATCCCGTCCGCTTCGATAGGGCTTCGCCGCCCGCGCCGACGAGAAGATTGTGATGCGCGAACGTCGGCGACGGCGCGTGAGGCGCGAGGGCTCGGATGAGCTGCAACTGGACGGCCGTGTTGGTGACGTGGTCTTCGCCGCGGATGACATGGGTGATTCCCATATCGATGTCGTCGACGACCGAGGGAAGCGTATAGAGAAAACTGCCGTCCTCGCGGATCAGGACAGGATCCGATAGCGCCGAGCAGTCGATATGCGCCGGACCGCGAACGAGATCGTTCCATTCGACGACGCCAGGCTCAAGCATAAAGCGCCAGTGCGGTCGCCGGCCCTCGGCTTCGAGGGCGGCGCGTTCAGACGCGGTCAGGCGCAGGGCCGCGCGATCGTAGACCGGCGGCAGCCCGCGCGCCTGCTGCATCTTGCGGCGCTTCTCCAATTCTTCCTGGGTCTCGTAGCAAGGGTAGAGACGGCCGGATCGCCGCAGGCGATCGGCGGCGTCCTGATAGAGCGCCGCCCGTTCCGACTGCCGGAAAGTCGCGTGGGGAACGATGCCGAGCCAAGCCAGATCAATCTCGATTCCACGCGCGAATTCCTCGCTGGATCTAAGGAAATCCGTGTCATCGAACCGTAGCGCGAATCGTCCATGGTGGGCGACGGCGAACAGGAAATTGAACAGCGCGACGCGCGCGTTGCCGATGTGAATGCGGCCGGTCGGCGAGGGCGCGAAACGAACGAT
>Ga0233425_10008906_pt1 | contig 13029 bp, 13 predicted proteins | sample Watercolumn_Towu_2_FD_181712 | JGI IMG/M metagenome (GOLD analysis project Ga0233425, IMG submission 181712) | Freshwater microbial communities from Lake Towuti, South Sulawesi, Indonesia - Watercolumn_Towuti2014_140_MG | ecosystem: Environmental > Aquatic > Freshwater > Lake | place...
TCCACCGAATTCGTACCGAGCCCCCGCGATACGGCCGGCGAACGGAATCAGCTTGACGCCCGCCCAGTGTTTGTTCTCGACGATCTCAGACGCGGTTTGCGGTGATTCGAGAATGGAGAACCGCTTCTTCCCGGCTCTCAGAACGATCTCATGTACGCGGCCGCCAAGCAGCGGAAGAATCGTCACGTATTCTCCTGTCTTGAAATTCACCAGCCTGACCATTCGAAGCAGTCTGGTGGCGCTCCTAGAGGCTGTCGCTCGCAAGGGATCTCCCGGAAGTAGTGTGATAGTCTGATCGTGTGTTAATATTCTGGAGAATATTCGGTCGATAAAAAGGAAGGGAAGGTTCGATGACGACAACGTCGTGTTCATAGCCGGCGAGTGCTTTCAGAACACTGAGCTCTCTCGTCCGAAGACAGTGCTCGAGGTGGGTGAGTATCTTCGGATCATAGAGACCGAACAATGGCTGGATTCTCCCTTCTGCAGATGCAACTCTTGTCCGCGTGAGGTTGCCGGAGTCGATCACGAATTCGACGAGTTCCCGATTGACAAACGGAAGATCGCAGGCTATCACAAAGACAGGATGGTCCCGCGCCTCAAGAAGAGCCGAGTGAATACCGGCAAGCGGGCCGGAGTCTTTGAACACGTCGAAGATTTCTCTGAGGCCGAGAAAGGAATAACGCCCCTGGTCGCCCGACGCTACGATGACCTCGGAACAGACTTCGGAGAGGCTCCTCGCGGCGTACGTTATGATCGGTGCTCCGGCAAGAGGGAGCAGAGCCTTATCGGTCCCCATGCGGGAGCTGGAGCCGCCGGCAAGCACGACCCCGACAATATCCGACCTGAGAGGCATCAGCGCTTCTTTGGATCTGATTTGGGATTGATGATGTCATCGATCCAGCTCAGAGCAGCCATGGCCGGCGGGAATCCGATTGTCTGAATTGCAAGCAGAGCTACATGTCTGATCTCTTCTTTGCTTGCCCCCGTGTCGAGCGCTTTCCTCACATGGGCGTGTGCCCCGCCTTCAATGCGCGCGCCAATCGAGATCGCGAGCTTGACCAGCGCTCTCGTCTTCTCGTCGAGCGGACCTGCGCCGTGACACGCGGCGCCGAGCTCTTCGTACGCCTTGGCGATGTCCCTGTACTTCTTTGTGAATTCCTGATAGCGCTTTGGGATTTTCCGCATGGCTTCCTCCAGTTATCAGAAATCATGAAATCCGTCGGGCAAACGCAAAGCCCTCTGGAAGAGCTGAGGGCTTTGTGAAAAGCAAACTACGACGGGTTCAGCGCGGAGTCAAGAGTCTACTCAACATCCCTCTTTCTTCTTTTTCCCCGTCCCCGCCTTGACCGGCCCGCCTGCCGGTGCGTCCAGTTTGGGAAGGGCCATGGTCGGCGCGGTTAACGCAGCAGCCCCTCCAACTTGCGGGCTTCCGCCAAAAAAAGTGCTCACAAGTTTCACCTTCTCGAATGCCGCCACCTCGGCCGGAGGCGCATTCTCTGCCAGCCTCGGGAACAGGACTTTGTCTTTCCACTCCTCGAGTCCACCCCGAAGGATGTAGACGCCCTTATACCCGTTGGCTTTGAGCAGGAACCACGCTTGCGCCGAGTGAATACCGCCGTCGGAGTAGAGAATGACCTTCTCCCCCCTGCTTAGTCCCCCTTCACTGATCGATGGAAGCAGGATGTTCTCAGCTGTCGGTATATGATACTCCGCAAACACCGCTTCTTTTCTCAGGTCGACAAGTCGGTAATCCGCTTTCCCTGAGATGATCCATCCGGCCAGTTCTTCGGGCGAGACGTGATCGACTTCCTTTTGCACGATCGCGGCGAGCTCCTGCGAATCGACCTTGCTCGTGAATCCCTTGTACGGTGAACCCGCGAAAATCGCCAAAAACCCAAGACCGCCGATCAGAAGAGCAAGCTTCCGATTAAGTGTCCAGTTGCCGATGGAGAGTTTCATTGTCATGACTCCTTCACAGTGGAGGCAAATTTCTTCTCGACCCAGGCGCCGCCCGCAAATCCTCCGATCGCCATCAGCACGACCAGGAATACGACGAGTCCGTACGAAATACCGAAGTACTGAGGGATCGTGACCACTCCCATCGGTGTCGATTCGTAGAACGCTGAAAGGATGGGAAACAATTCGCCAAACACGAAGATGCCGACGATGATCCCCCCCAGGTAGACAAACGCATCGAGTTTGCCGGTCGCGGCTGCGACGCACGAAGTGCCCGGACAGTAACCGCCGACCACAAAGCCAACCCCGAGTATCAGACCTCCGACCACCTGTGGGACGATGTACGTCGGTGTGACGTAGACGAGCGACAGATCGACGAATCCCAGCCAGGAAAGCCAGAACAATCCGACCATCGCCGTAATGATGGCGGTGAACATCACTTTGAACACAGCCAGGTCGGTGAAGTAGAATTGCGCGCAGAGTTTCTTTGCGCTGCCGAAGCCGGCGCGTTCGAGAAAGAAGCCGAAACCGATTCCTATGACAAAGGCGGCGATGAGGCTCACGTCGTCGCCGAAGAGTCCGAATTTGAAGAAGGGTGCGTTCATGTCCATTGTCTCCTCACAAAGTATGCAACGGCGTAGGCGCCCCCGAACACTGCGAGCATGAAAGCCCAGCTCCCCAGTCCAAGAAGAGCTCCTCCCGTCAGTGCCTGCCCGCTGGTGCATCCGCGCGCCAGCTTGGCTCCGAATCCCATGATAATTCCGCCGCTGAACGCGAACGCAAATCGCTTTCCGACAGAGATCCGAGGTCCTTTCTCCACCGTCTTCTTGACTCGCCCGGCCAGGAGGCCTGATATGAATCCGCCTGCGATGGCTCCGAGGACTTCGAACACAAGCCAGTCCTTGAGCGGATTCCTGGTTCCGTCCCCGATATACTCAGCGTAGAAGGTGTTTGACGCCGCATGTGAAGGGGCGACGGTGTTCACGGTTGCTGCAACGAGCGAGGAGAATGCGCCTGAAGCTCCCAGGCCGCGCCCCATGATGACAAACGAACTGAGAAGTACGAGGCCCAGTCCCAGACCCGCAACGTACGGATTCCAGTATGGCTGAGCCTCCCTGGCAACGTGGGCCTTCTTATGGACCGCGGCGTCGTCCAGCGTGAGGGTTTTTTCTGCAGATGACATTGACCGACCTCCAGTAACAGAATGAATTCTACCTGAGCGAAGAACAACATTTCAAGATTGCTAGCGTGAAAGAGCCTGATGCATGTAGTGGCTGTATTGTCCTGCGTAGACGATGACAAACCTCAAAATGAGACCGCCCGAAAGGACGAGCAGAGGTGGAAGGGCCGTGTGCTTCACCTTTTCGTTGACTGCAAGGAGCTGGAGAAAGAGAGGGATGATGATTCCCAATCCGATGACGAAAACCCAGAATACGGCAGCATACGGGCCGTTGAGGAGAAGCTTGGCCGCCTCGATGTGCACCGAGGTTGACGTGAGTAGTCCGCTGATGAATCCGCCGATGACAAAGATCTCAAGTGTGAGAAATGCATTATCGGCCTTTGCGAGCAGCTGGCGCTCGTACTTGTCCCGGGCAATCATATGCACAAAGGCCGCTGCAGACGAAAGTCCCGATACGAGGAAGAGCATCCAGAGCATGGCGCTGTTCCAGAGCGGGCGCGCGCCGATGGAGCTCAGCAGTACACCCGTATACATTCCAAGAAGAATGCCGAGTAGAATATTGAGCACGCCGATGTTCTTGATGAGGAACGGATGTTCGTTGATCCGTGCAGAGAGGCGGTCGAAGATTGGAACCACCCCCTTGAAGCGGTCTGGAATCCGAATCAGCGTATTAAGAAAGAGGGCCGGATAAACCAGGATGAGAATCCACGCACCCCATGACATTGGCGACGCGATCTTGAATGTCGTGTAAAGTCTCCACACGTACAGTTTGTGCTCAAGGTCTAGGAAGAGCGAAAACATGCCGAGGGAGAGGAGGATCAGGCTGACGTGCGGGAGATAGAAACTGCTGAAGGGATTTTTCTTGAACTGCCCCTTGAGTGTGAAGTACCCCGAGATGATCATGATCCCGGCCACGAGACCGCCGATGAAGAGATACACAGGTATCTCCCAACCCCAGATGTGAAGCACGGGATCAACCAGTTCATTATGCCGCGTGGTGGTCAGTTCGTGCATGCTCACCCCTACACCAGATAATATATATGTGGCTTCGTGCCGGCTTCAGGAATCAGCGTATGATATTTGCGTGATGCCAGAAGCTTTGAAACGGGACTGTTCGGATCCTCAAGGTCGCCGAATGTCATGCAATGAGTCGGACAGACGGAGACGCAGGCTGGGTCAATACTCTTTTCCACTCTGTGGATGCAGAATGTGCACTTATCCGCATAGCCGTCGGGATGAATGAACCGCGCATCGTAGGGACACGACGCAAGACAGGCCTTGCAGCCGATGCACATGTTGTGTTCTACGAGAACCACACCTCCGATTTCATGCACATGGCTGGCACCTGTTGGACAGCAGTAGACGCATGGAGGATTCTCGCATTGGTTGCACCGCTCGCTCCGGATTTCCATGTGAAGCGAGGGATTCCTTCCCGTGACATCCTGTGTGATCCAGTCGCGGTTGAAACCTTCAGGGACGCCGTTCTCCGTCTTGCACGCCACGACGCAGTCCATGCAGCCGACACATTTGACCGTGTCAATAACCATTCCGAATCGCGCCATGGCTATGCCTCCACCGGTTCGAGAGTGACGAAATTGACGTTCATCCCCGTTCCTCCCATGAGGGGATCGGTCTTATAGCGCGTGATGAGCTGTGCGTCACTTGCACCTTTTCGGTACGCATGCCGGAGGCCCTTCGCCGTATGGCCGAAGCCATGGACCATATACACGCAGTCGGGCCTGATTCGCTCGGTTGCTTTTACCCTGATCTTGTTGCTGATCACTCCATCCTGGTTCTTCAGCGTCACATATTGGCCGCTCTTGAGCCCCATCCGTTCGGCGATAACCGCATTGATCCAGATCTCGTTTTCATCCATCATATCGGAGAGGATCCGGTTCGTGTGAGTCCTGCTGAAAGAGTGTACAGGAGCCCTGCCATAGAGGAGCCGGAACGATCCCGGCGGGCCCGCTTCGGGTGCGTTGTATTTTGGCACCGGATCGAATCCTGCCTTCTGAAGCTGCAGAGAATAGAACTCGATCTTGCCAGAGGGCGTTGGAAACTCGGCAGGAACGCCTTCATCAAAGTAGATTGGCTGTTGCGTGCCCCGGATGATTCCCTTCTTCTTAAGATCCTCGTAGCTGTATCCTCCTGCCGTGAGCCGCTGACGGAAGTAGTCTTCGATAGAATCCCAAGGGTAGTATTTGGCGAGGCCGAGTTTGTTCGCGAGCTCTTTTGCGATCCACCAGTTTGGTTTCTGATCGTGAGGAGCGTCGGTGACCGGCTGACGCAATGCGATGAACGGCTCCCTGAACCACTCGACATTCAGATCGTCATGCCGCTCGAGGTAAACCGATTCTGGCAGAACGACGTCCGCCCAGCCGGCAATTTCGCTTGGGATGACGTCGACCACAACCATCAAGTCGAGGTTCTGTATCGCCTTGATCGTTTCCTCTTCGTTTGGCAGAGCGTGGAGGAGGTTCGTGGCGTAGATGAGCCATCCTTTGACGGGATATGGTACGCCTGTTAGCGTGGCCTCACGGATGCCGGTTGTAATCGTCTCGTGGGCAAACTGATACTTGCGATCGGGATTGTCAACCTTTGGTTTCGCCGGCTTTGGATATTCCGGGTACGGGTACGCGGGAACATCCATGCTGACAGGATAGTAGAATCCGCCCTTGCGTCCCCAACTCCCAAGGAGGGCATTCAAAAGAGCAATCGCCCGGCTTCTCTGAGCATCGTCGCCGTACCAAGTTACATGCCGACCCGGATGAACGAGTGTTGCAGGTTTGTATCTCGACATTTCACGGGCGGTTTCCCGGATGACTTCGGGTTCGATGCCCGTTTGGGGATATGCCCACTCGGGGGTGTTCTGGCTGATCAGCGAGGCGAACTGCTCGAATCCAAATCCATGTTTGGCAACATACTCTCTATCGTAGAGGCCTTCCTTGACAATGACATTCATCCAGGCCAGGATGAGGGCGAGGTCTGTCCCGGGTTTGATGGGGAGGTAGTACTTCGCCTTGCTTGCAGCCACCGAGTATCGGGGATCGACGACGATGATTGATGCGCGGCTATCGATGGCGTCTGCGAATTCCTGCACCTGACTGTTGTGCATGTTCTCGCCGAGGTGGCTGCCGATCAGAACGAGGCACTTTGCGTTCTTGATATCGGTCCGCTCGGGTGAGCTGACATCTTCGCCGAATGTGAGGCGGAATCCGACGTCACGAGGTCCGCGGCACTGGGCAAACGAAGGTGCGGAGATGTTCGGGGAGCCGAACGCTTTAATCGTGTGCTTGAGGAAATTTCCCCCAATACCATGGCTGAAAAGCGCGATCGCTTCGGGCCCATAGGTGGCTTTGATCTTCTGCATCTTCTCGGCAATGTATCCGAGCGCTTCATCCCAGGTGACTTCTTGCCATCTTTCTTCTCCGCGTTGCTGTGTGCGGATGAGAGGAGCGCGAAGTCGGTCAGGGTCCGTGTACGCGCCGACGCCGCCTGTTCCGCGCGGACAGAGGCGCCCGCGGGAAAGGGGATCGTCTGGATTTCCTTCAACCTTCCAAATCTCACCGTCTTTGAGGTAGGCGATCGCTCCGCACTTCCAGAAGCAGATGTCGCAATACGTCGGGATTCTCTGGATGCCGCGCTTCTTCTCGGGCGGTTCTTTCGATCCGCGCGCTGAGAGGCCATAACCTGCGGCCGCCAGGCTGATTGTGCCGGCAGACAGTTTGAGGAATCTTCGTCTCGAGAGAGAGTTCATTTCGATTGAGCTTTGTCTTCGGTGCAGCTACGGTGTAGGAGAGAGGTTGACGATGCTCTGTTTCACTTTGCCGCAATCGGAAAAGTCGTTGTAGACCGTGCAATCGCGGCAGCCGCGGGATGCGCATGTGTTGTTTTTGTGGCGGTACGACCAGCACGGTCCTGCATGTCCGGTGTATGCCTCGCAATTGTTCCTGTCTTCTTGCGAGCAACCGACGATATTCCAGCAGGGGATCATGGAGAAGATGGTCTTGATGCCTGCGATGCCGAATTTCTGTTCTGTGATGGCGCGGCGTATGCATTTCAGACGCTCGATGTCGTTGTAGCTGTAGCGGCGCTGATTTGACTCAGATTTTTCCGCGAGTATCAGGCCTTCGCGCTCGTACATTCTGAGCGTGAAAACGGAGACTCCGAGGAGCCTTGCAACGGTTCCAATTGAATAGACAGGAGCCTGAGGGTCTGGAGCAGTCTGATTTTCGGTTGATTCTCTCATGATTTTCTTGACATCCATGATTGTCAACAAACATGCCAATAACACAAGCTGTCAAATTGCGCTGAATTGGCCGCTTCGAGTCGATTCCCGTGTCAAGTGTCAGAAATGGCAATGGTTTCGCCCGATTTTTGGGAAGAGGGGGAGCGAGTTCTAGCCAGGCACCTAGGGCGATGTTGGATCGTGCTTCAGGTCAGCTGGAATTGGGCCGGGCTGGACATTCGATTTGCAATCCGCATTATCTCGGAAATAGGGCGTGAAAACACTTGGATCGGCGTCTCTCGAATTGTACATTCAGCTCAGAGGTTGGGCGAAGGTTCAAATGAACCCAAGCGCTCGAACTAGGAAACGCAGTGGACTAAAGAACTTCTAGGATTGTTCCGAGATCGCATGCAAAAGAATCCTCTGAAGCGAGTGTTCCTATGGTCGCTCTTGCCAGTGAGTGTCACGTTGTTAGCTATGACAATTGGGTCAGACTTCCGATGGAGTCAAATTCATGGCCACTTGCTCTCAGCGGCTAGTTCGGTGTTGGGTACAGCCGCCCTTTTCTTGTTCTGGAGTGAGAAGCACCCAGGAAGTCGTGCAGTGTTCTTTAACTTTGCATTCTTCTTCTTGGAGAATGGCTTCGCGGGGCCATTACAATCCCTCATTTCAAAATGGCTCGGCTTCCTTCATGCGGATATTGAGACGATACTATATCAGTATTTCATATCGTTCTATTTCCTGCTGCTATCCATTTGTGCTGTTTACCTGATCGTCGAATGCACTACGAGGAGCCCAGTACTCTTTCCTAAGTACATTGTGACTTTTCTGGTGGTTGGTTTGATCTGGACGCCTTGGCATTTTCGCTATATTAGCGATCCAGATTGCTTGCACGAGGCGGAGGACATGCAAGATTTCAGGACGGTTAAGAAGGCTATTGCATTTCTTGGTCAAAATGAACGCTATCCTCTTTCAGCAAGTGCTATCGCCGCGGCGGCGGATTCGTCCGGGGCCAGAGAATCTGATCGACCGTTGACTGAAACACGGGTCGCTGAGATGCTTTCATACACTCAGGCAAACGACTATGCAGTCCTCTTCTTCCGACCATTTTGGCGCTCGTGTGCCATCGTGAGCACAATTAACGTCCTCTTCATGATTGGGTTGTTCCTGATGACGTATTTCCGCGATCCGCCGGGAGGCGCCTACCTCGAGAAGATTGGGTGGTGCACGACGCTCTATTGTTTGCTGGAAGCGATCCATTTCTACTTCTTTATGAATGTCGGCTCTTGGGATGTCGCGGTGGGATTCATGCGGGTTGGAGGATTTGTATCCCTCGCTGCGATGGTGCCCCTCGGATATCTGTTCTGCTTGAGATACCTGTTTGTTAACAGTATCGAAGGATCGTATTACGAGAAACAGATCACTCTCGAGGCTACTCGAGTGACGCGCTGGCGCGACAAGATTGACAATTGGCTCTTGCGACAGTTTGTTGTCGAGTCGAATCTCGATCGGAGGTTTCTAATCAGAAGAGAGCGTGGTGAAGGCGAACGAAAAGACGGTGACAAATCCCTATGAAAGGCATACCCTCATGCAAATAATCGGTTCAAGCCCGGGAATCAAGCGCATCAGAGAAGATATCCGCAGGCTTTCGAAAGGGCGGAAGAATGTGCTGGTCGTGGGGGAGGAGGGCGTCGGGAAAGGTCTCGTGGCTGAGGCCATTCACCTCGAGGGAAGAGACGCGCGCAAACCGTACGTCCGTTTGAACGTCGCCAGCACAGATCCGAGCCTGGTGAAGAAACTCGTGGAATCGGCAATCGAGGCGGGAGAATTCATGAACCCGGTAGCTCCCGACCACGGGAATTTCAAAATCGTCGAGGGCACCACGCTTATACTGGAGGACTTTGATCGGTCGGGGCTTGCCGCACAGCGGTCGATGTGCGATCTCCTTGCGTTCGCCAGAAAATCGCGAAAAGGTCTGCGGACGATCTTGTTGCTAAACTGCCCACTGGCTCAGTCAGTCCGGAGCGGCTCTGTTCTCTCGTGCATCCTCGAGGAAACCAGGCGGTGGGAAACGGTGAAGATCCCGTCGCTGCGTGAGCGACCAGAAGACATCCCGGAGCTCGTCGAGTTCTTCGTCAAGGAGATCGGAAAGGATCTCGGGATGAGCGAAATGGTGATCGACTCTAATGCAATTGGAGTCCTCGTCCGCCAGGAATGGAAAGAAAACGTACAGGAATTGAAACGCCTTGTCGAAAGGAGTATCGTCCTCTCAAAGGACAAAGACGTCTTCAAGCTTCCGGCCGGACTTGTCAACGAACAGGCGGAGCTAAGCCGCATGCTCGACCGTATAGAAGAGGGGACGGACTTCGCGCTCGACAATTCAATGGAAATCATTGAGAAGGGAATATTGCTTCGCACGCTTGGCAAATTTGAGTTCAACCAGAGCAGGACCGCGCGGTTTCTCAAAATGACCGAAGATACGCTTCGCTATCGGATGAAAAAACTAGGGATCCCCACGGCCAGGAAGCAATAGGTCATAATCTGCAAATCGAAATCTAGCCCAATTCCGTAATATTACGGAAATATTCCGCATTTACTCTTGACACGAGCCCTTGGATTTCTTATCATAGAGGTGAGTCAAGCAGCCGAAACGTTTCTTTTCGCATCCTCTGTTCCATGTTCCTTGTTTCGGAGCCGATCATTCCCAAGATGCACCGATCGGCCTCCCGGCCTCATTCGTGATCCGATCTCACTGGCATTTGAAAGGTTCCTGAACCCGGCGCCGGGTTCCACCATCATCCTCTCCCACAACCAATCTCCCACCACACTCCTCAGGAGGACCCCACCATGAGAATCGACATCGAACAGGTGAAAGCCTTCATCGACGCCAACCTCAACCAGTTGCGCAAATCCGAGCAAGTCGCATCGCACCTCCACTGTTCGGTCGAGCGACTGAATCGATCCTTTCGCAAGACAGAAAGCTTGAGTCTTAGCAACTACCTCAGATCGACCAAAATTGCCCGAATGAAGACTCAGCTCCAGAACTCTGAAACGCCCTGCAAGGTAATCTGCCTCGATTTGGGCCTTCGTGAAGACGTGGGAGCCCGTCTGTTCAAGAATGTCACCGGCATGACAATGGAAAGCTACCGGCGACTGTGCCGACATGATAACCCAGTCGTTTCTCGTCCGACAAGACCAAAGAGCGAGCCGAGGCTTGTCCTTACAGAGAGTGTGATCCGCCAGATTCTGTCGACCTCCGAACATCAATCAAGGGTGCCGAGCAGACAACGCACAGGAATCATGATTCAAGGACCCTCCAACTAAGGCCCCCCGCCACCTGCCGCCGGTAACCACAGCGTGCATTGAAGGGATATGCTGTCCATCCACCACGGGATCTGCGAGAAAGGCGTCACACTGTGGTTACCAATGGGCCTTGATCTATGGTTGGGGATCCGGATTTGCCGAATCTTGCCAGCAGTACTCGTTTTTGATCTCGTAACCGACAACACCGGAGAACCTCCGCGGTTCGTCCGTTCGTACCTCCACCGACCACCTCAGACTTTCACGCCTTTCACCTCCTCCATTTCCGCACACCTGCCTCTCAGCTTCCCTCCCGGACACCCTATCTGAGCAACCTTCATGAAGAGTATCGGGTATCCTCAGGTTCTGGAGTGTTTCGGTAGGAATTCTCGGAATTGCGAAGGCCGATCTGACCCATCCTGTTTTTCAAGCCATGCTATGAGATTTGAGAGCTGGTACGTATATTGTATAAGTCATAGCCACTATTATGTTTATGAGGTTTTCATTTCCCTGACGGAGGAGAACTATGGACAAAACTGAGATCAAGTCACGTGTCGAAAAGGTCACTGCAATGGTGCTGAAAGTCGATCCCAAGGAGATCACGCCGACAGCGAACTTCGCGTTTGATCTGGGCGCGGACTCCATGCAGAGCATCGAGCTGATTGCCGCGTTCGAAGAGGAATTCAATATCTCAATGGATGAACAGAAGGCAAGAGAAGTGCAGACGGTCGAGGGAGCAGTCGAGTTCATCGCTGGTTACGTAAAGTAACGCCACGTCAGGAGGCTCCATGGCTGATAGCACCGTCTTTCCTCAGAAGGACCTCGAGCACGTCTTCTATCCGAAATCAGTCGCCGTGCTCGGCACCAACAGGGTCGTTGGCACAGTACCGCACGACATCTTCCTCAACATCCTCAAAGACAATTTTCAGGGGATCGTCTACCCCGTCAGTCCGAAAGAACGATCGGTTGCTGGTGTCCGCGCATACAAGTACGTCGTCGACATTCCCGATCCGGTCGATCTCGCAATTCTCGTCTTCCCGAGTACCGTCTGCAATCTCGCCCTTGAACAGTGCGGCAAGAAAGGCGTCAAGTCCGCCATCATCATCTCCGCCGGATTCCGTGAAATCGGTCCGGCCGGCGTCAAGCGGGAAGAAGAGATCAAGGAGATCGCGCAGAAGTACAACATCTCCTTCATCGGACCAAATTGCCTCGGCGTCATCAACACCGATCCGCTTGCACGCCTCAACGCGTCGTTCGCACGCAAGATGCCGCAGGAAGGATCCATAGCCTTCCTGTCACAAAGCGGAGCCCTCTGTACCGCGGTGCTCGATTACGCGCAGGCGAAACACATCGGATTTTCGAAGTTCGTCAGCTTCGGCAACAAGGCGAACATCAACGAGATCGACCTCATGATGTACCTCAAGGACGATCCGAAGACAAAAGTTATTCTGATCTATCTTGAAGAGATCACCGACGGCGCGGGACTGATGAACGCCGCGCGCGAAATCATCACCGAAACCGGCAAGCCGATCCTTATCCTGAAATCCGGCCGCACACGCGAAGGCGCGGCGGCTGCCGCGTCACACACAGGATCACTAGCGGGAAGCGACGAAGTGTGCGACGCTGCCTTCAGACAGGCCGGAATCATCCGCTGCACGACGATCGAAGAGATGTTCAACTCCGCAATTGCGCTCGCGTACCAGCCGGTGCCGCGGGGCAAACGCGTCGCGATCATCACGAACGCAGGAGGACCTGGCGTCCTGGCGACAGATGCCGCGATCGCCCAGCACCTGCAGCTCGCGAAATTCTCCGATGAGACGACGGAGATCTTCAAGAAGAGCCTTCCCGCCACAGCCAATATCAAGAATCCCGTCGACGTCATAGGCGATGCGCGCGCCGACCGGTACAAAGTGGCATTGGGAAGTGCACTGGCTGATCCCGGCGTCGATGGCGTCTTTGTCATTCTCACACCGCAGTCGATGACCGACATCGAAAACATCGCCCGCGAGGTTTGCACGACGATCGGCAGATACGACAAACCGGGCTACGCATCGTTCATGGGTGAGCAGGATGTCGCGGTGGGCATCGACATTCTTCAGCAGCAGAGCATTCCGCACTATATTCTCCCCGAATCGATGTGCAGGGCCTATGCGAGTGCGCTCTTTTTCCGGGAGCATCGCGATCGGATCGATGAACAACCGGCGGCATTCGCCGGCATCGACAAAGAAAAGGCGTCCGGAGTGATCCAGGATGCACTTGCGGCCGGCAGGAGATACCTCCCCGAAGCGGAATCCAACATCGTGCTCAAAGCGTTCGGGCTGCCGATGCTTCCATCGGGTCTTGCGCACTCGAAAGAGGAAGCGAT
>Ga0233425_10008907_pt1 | contig 13025 bp, 10 predicted proteins | sample Watercolumn_Towu_2_FD_181712 | JGI IMG/M metagenome (GOLD analysis project Ga0233425, IMG submission 181712) | Freshwater microbial communities from Lake Towuti, South Sulawesi, Indonesia - Watercolumn_Towuti2014_140_MG | ecosystem: Environmental > Aquatic > Freshwater > Lake | place...
CGAATCGTTCGTAGTCGGCTCCAAGGCTGGTCAGGCTTCTGGCGCGGCCGCGAAAAAAGGTGGAGTCGGCCAACACGGAAAACCGGATGGCTTTCGTGCGAGACGGATGCGCCTGGTCGGTGGTCGGGCCGGCCGTGGTGGTCGCGACGGTCCACTGGCCGGGCAGGGGGTTGGCGGTGTGGTTGGGGGCGTACAGGTTCACGCCCGGGTTGTAGTTGATATCGAAAAAGTGCAGGAAGCCGGTCGAGAGCTGCGTCGACAGCCAGCGGTTCCAGCGCGTTTCGAACGTGATGTCGCCGCGCTGCGCGTGGACATTGAGCGAGCGACGCCACCCGAGGATCGAATCCACGTTGTCCCAGGTGAGCCTGGCGTTGGCGATGACGCCCGCACCGCTGGGGCCGGTGGAGCTGGCGTTGATTTGATTCGAGGCGAGCAGATAGCGCACATACTGCCCATTCCGCGCATCGTTGGCCGTGCTGGCCGCCGTCAGCGTGAGATTGGTCGGGACAATCCGATCGTAGGTTGTTTCCGCCAGGGCCACGCGAATCACGGTGTTGCGGAAGGGCGCGTAGGCAAGTTGGGCGTAAGTGCCGTTGAGACGACCGCCGATCCAAGTGCGCCGCGTCCCCTCATACCCGTGCACAAACGCCAGGCGCAGCGCCAGCCGATCCGAACCGTAACCAAGATCGAGCAAGCCTTGCTTCGAGCCTTTTTCGTCCAAGCGGAACATGAAAGAACCAAAGGCGGGTTTGCGGAACTGGGCGCGTTTCGACACCAGATTGACCACGCCACCGGCGCCACCGTTGCCGTAAAGAAGCGACTGCGGACCATTGATGATCTCGACCCGCTCGACGTCGAAGTTGCTCGTGTAACCGGCCGACGTAGTGCTGGTGCTGTTGAACGTCGTCATAGACATAAAGCCGTCGCGGCGGGTGGTCGAAGCGGTGAGCCCGCGGAGCATCGTGTAGGCCGGGCTGTTGTGCTCGCCTGGCTGGTTGGCAGCGGCGCCGGTGGAGGGATTGAAGTGGGAGAAACCGGCGCCGGCGGAGTAGGTGGAAATCATCGCCTCAACCGAGCTGGCCCCGACATCCTGCATGAACGTCTCGCTCATGATATCGGCCGACACGGGCAGTTTGGTCAGCTCTGTGTTGAAGCGCGTGATCGAGTTCGAGTTCAGTGCGCCATAGCTGTTGTCGGAATCCGCCTTCACTTCGAAGGGCGACAGCAGCACACGTTCATCGGTGGGAGCGGACGGGCGGAGTTCTGTGCTCGAGGGGACGGCATTGGACTGCGTCTCCTTTGGTCCGGACGAGGTGGCGGGTGCCGCTTGCGCGCACAGCTGCGAGATGGGCAATATCAGCGCAACGAGGAACGTCGTTGCACGGAGAACTGCAGACAGACGCGAGGGCGAACGCAATTTTGGGGTCATGGTGGAATGCAGCCGAACAATCCCGGTGGCGGCTCCCGAAGTTAGCCCTGTCGCACCTGGTCGCTGAAGCGCAACCGAGGTCAACGTTGAATGCGGACTTCGCCAGGAGGCGTCGCCTCTGACGGCCACGCCAGCACGCGGTGCAGAAAGGCAAACGTCTCCGTGCCCATGACAGTGTGTGGTCCATCAAACGAGCAGATGGCCGTGCGCTCCGGAATCCCGAGGCGGAGATAGAGGCGGCGGACCTTGGCATACTCCGCCGCCACCCACTCCGCCGGCGCCACGCGATCCTGGAGGCCATGCTCCACCATGAAGGGGCGCGGAGCAATCAACGCGGCCATCTCCGCATGCCCGAACGTGTTCGCCAGATCGAATTCAATCATATCGGGCGACGCGTTGAAGAGCGCGCCGGACTTGTCGGCGCGAGGCCACGTCATCTTGCGCACGTAGTCGTTGAAATCACCCGAGCACACCACGGCTGCGATCCCGTCCAGGGCCGCGGGCAAGCGCAACGCCGCCTTTCCGCCGTACGACATGCCATAGTATGCAATCCGCCGACCGTCGACGAAGGGCTGGGAGCGAAGCCACTGCAGCAGGCGGGACTGGCTGGCCGCGACGAGCGAGAAGATCGAGAGCCCCAGCGGGTTTGCCTTCCGCGCCAGTGCCCGGAACGGCTCGCCGCCGGAGTGGTTGGGCAACGAGGGCGCGAACGCCACGAAGCCACGCTCGGCCAGCCGCATCGCATACGAACGGTAAACCGCGGAGCGACGCCCGCTTCCCTCGCCGGCGACCACGTCCGCAGGCTCGGAATTGGCGCCGTGCTGGCACACGACAACCGGCCGCCGCTCGCCGGGAGGCAGGTTGGTCGGGAGGAGCAGCAGCCCCCAGTCCTCGACGCCCGGCAGGACGTCGTAAACGACTTCGAAAACGGCGACCGCCGGCTTGGAGAGTTCGGCCACCGGCCGGCTGCGGGCGCGGACCGGCGTATTCGCAACGGCGATTCGACCGATGAAGTTGTCCGCGAACTGTCGCCGCCAAGGGGCGACCTCGCTGGGCCAGGATTCGGCCGACTTCGGAGTCACCTGGCTCCAAAGGAACGCCTCCCGCATGCCCTCGCTCATCCGTGCGGCCATCTGCGCGTGCTCGCCCAGCTCGCGTACGGCCCGCGCCTGTCGCTTCGCGAAATCCTCCGCTCGCAGCGGCCGGTGTATCGCCGGCGGGTCCGCGCGCGCCCCGACCGGCACCCCGCCGAGCGCGCGGGCCATCGCCGCGAGCGCCGGATCGCCGCCCGGCGCGCCCCCGAACGGGAGCAGTTCGAAGCGGGCCGAAAAACGGTTGCCGGGGAGCCGGCGGGCCCGCGCGAATTCGAGTTCCACGGCCGCCGGTTTCGCGGGCTCGATCGTACCGGCGGACGCACTCCGTCCGGCCAGCGGGCCCGATTTGCTTTCAACCGGCGCGGCCTTCCGCGGACCATCGGCCGGTTCGACGACGAGCGCCCGCGGGGCAATCAGCGAGGCGATCTCGGCGTCGCCAAACTCCGTGAGCAGGCCTTTCACGTCGCGGTAGAGCGGTTCGGACCACAGCCGCTCGCGTGGCTGGAAGTACCCGCTCACGCCCGCCACGCTGATGCGAGCGTCCAGCGCCGCCGCGTGCAGTGCGATGAGCCCGCCTTCTCCATAGCCAAACACGCCCGCGGGTGCGTCCGACCGCGCGGCAAACGCGTCGATTACGGCGAGCACCTTTTGCACCTCGTAGCCGATGATGTGCCGGCCGACGGGCGCCGCCTGCCGGTAGATCCACTCGCGGTGCGACTGGTTGGTCGTCACGCCTGCCTGCTCGTCGCCCGCATGCGTGCTCGCGCGATTTACCAGCGCCAGGATGACCACTTGGATGCCGCTGGCCGCAAGCCGGCTCGCGAAGCCCGGGTTCGCCCACGCATCTCTCACGAGTCCCGCCCACGCCTCAGGTTCCTGGCTGGCATCGGGCAGCAGCACGACAAGGCCGCGGGCTTCAGACTTGGGCAGAAGCACGAGGCCCTCGCCGTGAACGCCAGGCAACACCGTCCACCGCGCCGGCCAGATCGCATACTCCCCCGCCTCGGCCAGCGGGCCGGGCTTTTCCCACCCGGTCAGCAATTCAAAGTGCGGCGACGGAACGCGCCGGTCGATCACTCCAATCGCCCGGGCGAGCCGTTCGCGGTTCGCATGCACGGAAGCCGCATAGCCCTCGGGCGAAGTGGCGTTGCGTGACCAGAAACGCTCGCGTTCGCCCTTCGCCGTTTCGATGAGCGCCAGCAGATAGGCGTCCCATTGTTCCGCGTTGCGCTGGGCCCGGTTTGTGGCCAGTTCCGCCGGGAGCGTGCCTGGAACCTGGGCGGTGGCGCACGCGACACCAAAGCTACCCAGCAGCGCGCAAAGCAGGGGGCCGCGCCGGTTCATCGCCGCGCCATCTGGAGCATGCCAGGATCGCCGCCGGCGCGCGCCATGACTTCGGCGAGCTTCACCGGAGCACCGCCCCGGCGCTTGCTTTCGTCCGCCGCCTCCATGAACGCCATGATCTCGAGCGTCTCCTCGAGCCGCACCGGCGCCTCCTCGCCCCGGAAAAACCCCACTATGGCTCGCGCCAGCGCGGGGAAGTTGGTTTCGAGCACCTCGCTGGCCACCGTCCGATCGCCGTAGGCCGTCGCGCCGCTGCCGACGCGGTCGCCCCGCAGGCCGTAGACGGCGCCGGTCCGCCCGTCGCTCCAAATTCCGGTTGCGGTTTCACACAGCGCCGTGCTCGTCCGTGCCACGGTTTCGCAGCCTGGACCCAGCAGGGTGTAGAGCGACTCCGTCACGTGCACCACGTAGAAATAGAAGTCGGGCATCAACGGCTCGATGGTTGCCGGGCCGTAGGTTTGAGCCAGGCGGATCCGGCCAGGGACGGCGGCCGTCAGCTTCGCCAGCCCGGCGGCGAAACGGTAGTTCGAACTGCTGAAGACCCGCGTCTGCGTCTCGCGCGCGTAACGCACTAGTGCGATCGAATCCGCCAGGCTGCCACCGAGCGGCTTGTCGATGAAGACCGGTTTGCCCCGGCCAAACACCGCCCGCGCCTGCGGGAGGTGCGCCCGCCCGTCGACGCTTAGGATCATGATCGCGTCGGAACGGGCGACGACCTCCGCCGGCGAGTCGACCAGGGCCACGCCGAACTTGTCCCGCAGCTCGGCACTGAACTGCTCGACCCGCGAACGGCTGCGCTCCATGTCGGCGCTGCCCCCCTTGAAGCCGCAGACGATCCGCGCGCCCGCCACGCGGTGCGCCGCGTCGGCACCATTGAACGCCTGCGCGAATCGGGCGGCATGCGTGGAATCGATGCCGATGATGCCAATGCGCGAATCCGCCGCCCGCGCCGCGATCCCGATGCCCAGCAAGACGAAGAGGAAAGCCCTCGCCGACCGGCGGCCCGGTCGTCCGCACGCGGCGGCGCTGTCGCGGTTGCTGTCATAACCACAGAGGGGCAAGTTCACTGGGCCTGGCTATCGGTCTCCCCGACGCGGCACGAGGGGAAGCTGGGTCAACGTTGAACACCTGCGCCCTCGAGCGAATCGCGCGCGCAATTGACACTGGGTATGCGCTGGGGCAGACGCAGGGTCCCCGGCGCGGCTCGCCGGTGCAAGCCCGTTGCCTTCCGCGAACCTCCTCGTAGCCCGCCACCGACATGAGTTCATCCGTTTTTCGCTCTTGCTTCCTTGCCGGCGCCTTCGGCTGCCTCGTGGCCAGCGCGCCAGCCAACACCGCGATCATTCCCGTTCCCCGCGATCCTGACGACGGCCGTTTCGGTGGCGAAGCGTTCCTCAAGCGCCATAAGGAATTCCTCGCGCTCGCCCGCCAGCAGCCCTGCGATGTATTGTTCATTGGCGACTCCATCACCGACATGTGGCGGGAGGACGAGCGCAGCGGCGTGCTGCGGGGCAAACGAGTGTGGGACCGGTACTTCGCCCCGCTTCGGGCGTTGAACTTCGGCATCGGCGGCGACCGCACGCAGCACGTGCTTTGGCGGATCGAACAGGGCGAACTGGACCACCTCCGCCCGAAGGTGATTATCCTGCTCATCGGCTCGAACAACACCGGCGTGGAGCGCGCGACGGGCAAACCAAGAAACCAGACCGACGAGGTGATTGCCGGCGTGAAGGCGGTGGTCGCCGCGATCCGAGCAAGGCGGCCCGCCACGCAGGTTCTCCTTCTCGGTATCTTTCCTCGCGGCGAGAAGTGGGACTCCCCGCAACGCCAGCAGATCCGCGAGATCAACGCTGCCCTCGCACCACTGCACGATGGAAAAGATGTCCACTTCCTGGACATCGGATTGCAGTTCCTTCTGCCGGACGGTTCTGTTTCGCGAGACTTGATGCCCGACTGCACTCACCCTAACGAGAAAGGCTATGAGATTTGGGCGAAGGCCATTGAGGTCCCGTTGAGAAGACTGCTGGAATAGTGTTGGGCAGATCGCCAGAGGTGATGGTCACTTGGGGTGGTCAGCGCCTCGTTGGTGCCGCCCGCTGCGCGGAACGGCCGAACGGCAGCAACCCGCATCGGGGCGGGGTGAGCGTAGGGCAGCGTCTATCGCCGCACCGATCCCGTGCCGAAAGCCTCTGGGTGCGTGCCGGACGAAAACAGAATCCGTGTACACCTCTCATCCGCCAACCGGGCTCTGACAAGACCGCGGAGCGGATTTGTTGCGCGGCGGTTGGGTTTTGCTCGTTTTCGAGGGGGCCGTGTGTTTCGTGGGACCACATGTTTCCGCCGGAACTTCTTTCCCGCATCGAGGCTGCCAAGGCAGCCGTGCTCGCGCAGACCGGGCTGCTGCACCGCGAATTCGGACGGGCGGAAAGCAAGTGGAAGGCCGACGGCACGCGGGTCACCGCGGTCGATGTGGCCATCTCCGAAAACATCTTTCGGGACCTCGGCGCGCGGTTTCCAGGGGATCAATACCTGAGCGAGGAATTGACGGAGACGGGCGCGCCCATCGACGTCACCGCGCGCTTCGCCTGGGTGCTGGATCCGATTGATGGCACGAACAACTTTGCGTTGGGCCTCAGCCCCTGCGCGATCTCGCTCGCGCTCTGCGAGCACGGTGAGCCGGTGTACGGGGTCGTTTACGACTTCAGCCGCCGGGTGCTCATTCATGGCGGGCCGGGCTTTGGCGTTTTCGATAGCGAGCGGCTGGCTGCCGTCAGGCGGGCGCCGGTTTCCCGGGAAACATTGATCGGCTTCCATAGTCCGTCTGATCCGGCATACCTGCCGCTGGCGACCGGGATCATCTCCGCGTTCAAGATCCGGGGACTCGGCTCGGCCACGCTGCACCTGGCCTATGTGGCGATTGGGCTGCTCGACGGATGCGTCGACTTTAATGTGAGGATCTGGGATCTGGCGGCCGGGATCGCGCTGCTGCGCGCGGCGGGCGGCGAGATTCACTTCCTCAACGGCGAGCAGCTGCCGATTCGGAAGTTCGACCTGAAGATGAGGAAGATCGTGTATGTGGCCGGCGCACCGGAGATGGCCGCGCGTCTGCGGCAGCTGCAGCCGGCGCAGCTGAGCGTCGGTTCGTAATCATCTCCGGAGCCTCAGAATCAGCAGTCCTGCCAACGCCACACCGACGACCGATGGCGAACGGGTGTATGTCTATTTTGCCTCGTTCGGGTTGTTGTGTTACGACCTGGCGGGCCAGTTGGTCTGGAAGAAGCCGCTGCCCTTGGAGCAGTCCCAATTTGGCAGCGGCACGTCGCCGATCGTGGCGGAGGGGAAAGTGATTCTCGTGCATGACGAGGCGGAGAAAGCAGCCGCCTATCTGCTGGCGGTGGACAGCCAGACGGGTGCGACGGTGTGGCAAACGCCCCGGGGGTCCAGTCGCACCAAGTATTCGACGCCCGTGCACCATCGCGACGCGAAGGGCGACCAGATCCTCGTGCTGGGCGGGCAGCGGCTGGTCGCCTATGACTTGGGCAGCGGCCGGGAGCAGTGGTGGGTGAACGAGATTCCGCCCCAATTGATCGGCGTGCCCCTGGTCAACGGGGGACGCGTGTTCTTCGCCGCCACGGGCATGTTCGGCGAACCGGAAAACGTCATGCCGCTGCCGACCTTTGAAGAGCTGCTGACGAACAGCGGCGGCGAGGACGGTCTGGTCGCCATCACGCGCATCCCCAAGGATGTGATCGTCGTGGACCGCCGTGCCAGCGGCGGCGCGGGCAACTCCGCCCTGGGATGGTTTGCCGACGGCATCGACAAGGACAACGACGGGAAAATCTCCCGGGCAGAATGGGAGGAGGCGGCCAAGTGGCCGACCTCTTCGCGGATCGCCGGAAAACCGGCGGTGTGCTGTGTGCAGTTGGGGGGCGCAGGTGATGTGGCCAAATCCCATCTGGCTTGGCAGGAGACGCGTGGGGTGCCCGAGGTCCCGTCGCTGCTCTGCTACCAGGACCGACTCTACGGGGTGCGGAACGGTGTTTTGTGCATTGCCGCAACGCCCGGGATGGCCGTGAGATCTGCTCCGAACGGCTGGGAGCGCCTGGGGGTTATTACGCCTCGCCGGTGGCGGGCGATGGCAAAGTCTATGTCGCGTCCGACCGGGGCGCGGTGGTCGTGCTCGCCGCGGGCGACAAGTTCGAGGTGCTCGCCCGAAACGAATTGAAGGAACGCATCATCGCCACGCCCGTGCTGGTGGACGGCGTCATCTACGTGGGGACTGACCGTGTGCTTTACGCATTCGCAGAGGGATGATCCCCTCGTGCACCGACGCGGCATGCAGTTCGCGCTGCTCGGCATGGCGCTCGGGCTGGCGGGCGCGATCGCGACCACCCACCTGCTCAAGAGCCTGCTCGACGAAATCACGCCGACCGATCCACTGACGGCGGTGAGTGTCACGCTGCTGCTGCTCGGCGTGGCGTTTCTCGCCTGCTACCTCCCCGCGCGGCGCGCGACGAAGGTCGATCCGATGATCGCATTGCGTTGTGAGTGCAGGGGAGAGTGAGGGCGAGAGTGACGGAGAATCAGCCCACCGATGAGCCGCGACGGCCGCTCAAGAGGCCTGGCAAATTCTGGGTCGGTCCCGTCCGCGTCGAGCTGGGCCAGGATCTCAGTCGGCACGGGTGTCTGGGCGCGGGCGCCCCGGTGTAGTCGCTCGACGGAACGGCCACCCGAGCCGCCGTGGTTGCGAGTTGAATCCCGAGGGTGAACGACCAAGCTGCGATGCAGAAAGTTGCCACCCATCCGATGAACTTCTCGAAAGTCCTGGCGGAACTCGGCGGGCGCCTCGATGCGGCCGGGATTCGTTACGCGCTCATCGGCGGCTTCGCGATGGCGTTGCGCGGGGCGCCGCGGGCCACGCTGGACCTGGATTTCCTCCTCATGCTCGACGATCTCGACCGGGCGCATGCGATCTTCGGCGGGCTGGGCTACCGTCGCGAGTTTCATTCGGCCAACGTATCGCACTACGCCGGGGCCGGGCCCGACTGGGGGCGGGTGGACATCCTGCATGCGTTTCGCGGACCGAGCCTTGGCATGCTGGGCCGCGCAGAACGCATCCACATCGACGCGGACCTCTCGTTGCCGGTGGTGCAGACCGAGGATATCATCGGGCTGAAAATCCAGGCGTTGAAGAGCGACCTGTCGCGTGCGCTCGGCGATTGGAACGACATCCTCTTGCTCGTGGCTGCGGCCGCCCGGCAGGGGCGGGCGCTCGACTGGGCGCTCGTGGAGGACTACTTGCAGTTATTCAAACTCGAGGACAGGCTGCCTGAACTCAAATCCACGTATGGCCCGACTAAGTAGCACCGAGAAGCGCCAGTTGGTCGCCGCGACCAAACGTCGGTCCGCGAAGCCCGCGCCGCTGCCTCGGTCGATGTCGCCGCGGGAGTACTTGGAATTCGCGACGTTCGCGGCGCGATTCAGCCGCGGGAGCAAGCCGGTGCGGTTCGTGGGCGACGAGTGGAAGCTGTAACCCCCTCTCGACCCAACCCGCTCAAGCACCAGTTTCCTCCCAGCCAGTTGCCGCCCCAAAGATCCGATTTCCGATCACGAGAATGCCGTCCCGGTTGATGTCGGCGGGTGAGTAGGGTTGCAGCGATACCTGCAGCCGCGGTTCAGGTGCAGCCGCGGCGAGCAGCCACGGAAGCAGGCAGAGGAGCGGAGCCCGTGACAGGGCCGAGCCAGCGACTACTTCCGGACTTCCTGCAGAAACTCCCGGTAGAGTCCGACGGCCTGCTCGTCGGAGATGCCCGGACCAACGACGAGGCGGGCGGAAGTCGCGGCGGACTCCCCGGTGCGAAGGTCGCGGCCGAAGAGCGCGAAATAGACCGACCGGTGCACTTCCGAGTCGTACGGCGTGGCGACGGCGAAGCACTCCTCGGGGCGGGTCATGAGCACGGCGGCCATGCCTTTGGCTGCGTCGCGACGCACGGCCAGCGGGGCGTGGTAAGGTGGCCGGATAGACCACTGCACCGGGCTTGGGGGGCGTTTCCAACGGCCGTCCTGGATGATCTTCACGGCGGCCTCGTCGCGGGGGAACATCTGCCAGTCGCCAGCCGTGCGGGGTACACCGAGGAATGCGGCCGGGTCGCCGGCCTGCACCACGGTGATCGGGAAGCCTTCAAAGTATGACGCCAGGAACACTTCCATGCGCCGCAGCAAACGCGTTGCGCTCAGGCGCAGAGAAAAGTCGAGCACGCGGGCTGACGACCAGCGGTAATGCGCCTCCAGGTCGAACGGATGGCCATCGTCGGCCGCCCAGCTCACCTTGACGGAACCATCGGCCTGCAGCACCGCCGTGCTGGCCCAGGACCAGGCGGCGTCGCCGTACCGGGTCGTGTCGTCGAGCAGCCGGTAGGGGGAAAACCAACCGTAAGATCGTGCCAGCGGTGCGCCGCTGACTGAATCGTAGACCGGGATCAAACCCTTGGATTGGCCCCCGGCGCGGAGCGTGCCACGGACTGCGCCGGTATCGAAGGAGAACTCCCGGCCGGTGGCGGTGAAGGCCGGTCGTGAACCCGTGGAGGCCCGGGCGCGGGCAAGGGCGAGCGCTGGACCGACCGAGAGGAGTTCACCGAGGAAACGGCGCCGGGGGAGGGATGGAAGCGTATTCATCGCGCGGCGACTGCCGGCAGCCGTTGGAGGTGCTTCTTCATTTCGGCGACGGTCCGCGCGTGAGCGGGGTCGTTGACGAGATTGAGCACTTCGCCGGGGTCGTTCTCGCTATCGATCAACATGGCCCCGGCGCGGCCTTCATCCCAGTCGGCGTAGTGCCACCGATCGGTGCGCACAGAGCGCCCGAGGATCTTCTGTTGATAGCACACCGAAATCGCCGGGCGGTCCCAGGCGGCGGCCGGGTTGCGCAGCAGGGTGGTGATGCTCACTCCCTGCTGGCCGGCGATCGCGGGCAGGCCGCAAAGATCGACGAGCGTGGGGAACATGCTCATGCACTCGACGACCCGCGAGCAGACCTTGCCGTTGGCCGACACCCCGGGCGCTGAGATCAGATAGGGCACGCGCAGGCCGACTTCCCAGAGGGAATTGTGCTTCGACCACTTGCCCTTCTCGCCGAGGTGGTAGCCGTGATCGCCCCAGAAGACGACGATCGTGTTGTCGCGCAAACCGAGCTCGTCCAGCGCGGCCATGACGCGGCCCACCTGGGCGTCGACGAACGAGACGGCAGCCCAGTAGGCCCGTTTCATCTCGCGGGCTTGGGCCATCGAAGCCTCCCGGCCGATGAAGAGGTCGCCGTTGCGCGCGGGGACGCTGCGCTCGGGGAAACCCACCGGCACCGTGGGTTTCGACGCGAAGTCGGCGGGCAGCGGGATCTTGTCGACATCATAAAGGTCGAAGAGCTTGCGGGGCGCAGTCGGCGGGCTGTGCGGCTTGCTGAAGCCGCAGGCGACGAAAAACGGTTTTTCGCCGCGGCCGTACTTGCGGAGGTACTCAATGGCGCGGCTGCCGGATCGGTAGTCGCCGTGGCTTTCGCCGTCGCCCTCGAGGACGACGATGCTGTCGGATCGCTTCGGATCCTGGGTGCTGCCCTTGCGATCGTCGTTACCGAGGGGCCGCGGCTCGCCGCCTTCGACCCAGGCAGCGGTGTCGTCAAATCCGCCATGGAAGATCTTGCCCGTGCGCAGCGTGGTGTAGCCGTTTTTTCGGAAATACATCGGGAGCGTGTCCCACTCGGGATGGCGCGAACCGAGGAACTCGGTGTTGCCGAGGACACCGGTGGCGGTCGGGTAGCGACCGGTGAGCAGCGACGAGCGCGAGGGGTTGCACAGCGGGAACTGCACGTAGGCGCGATCGAAGCGCACGCTGCGGCGGGCGAGTGCGTCGATGTTGGGCGTCTTGATTCCTGGAGTGCCGTAACAGCCGAGCTCAGTGCGCATGTCGTCCGAGAAGAGCAGCAAGATGTTGGGGCGCTGGGCGGATGTCGCGGCCGAAGCTGGCCACGGAGCGAGCAGGCAGAGCAGAGCAGTCAGGCGCCCGATCCGGGAGAAGAGGCGAGGGGAGGAAGGAGGATTCATGGCAAACGATGGCGGAGTGCGCGCGCGACAGCTTCGGCGGCCGGCGCGAGATTGTCCATGCCGAGATTGTCGCGGCATCCTCCGTACCGGGGCGGGGCAAATTTCTTCGGCCTGCTTGCGCTGCGGAGGCGAGGCACTACGGTGGCCGGATGCGCTCCCCCCGCCCACTGCCCCGTCGCACTGCACTAAAAACTCTTGGCGCCGGAATCACGGTCGCCGGTCTCGGTCTGGCTCCCGGTCACGCCGCCACCGGATCGCCGGCGGCGGCCGGCTCCAGCCTCCAGCCCTTGAGTCTGCCGAAGCTGCCCTACGGCTACGACGCCCTCGAGCCGCACCTTGATGCGCGCACGATGGAGATCCATCACACGAAGCACCATCAAGCCTATGTGACGAACGCCAATAACGCGCTCGCGAACCTGCCCGAACTGCGAAGAATGACGGCGGAGAACCTGGTGGCCAACCTCGCGGCCGCGCCGGAGGCGGTGCGGACGACGCTGCGGAACAACGTGGGAGGCCACCTGAATCATGCCCTGTTTTGGGATTCGATGACTCCTGGTGGGGGCGGTGCGCCGGACGGCGCGTTGGCCGAGGCGTTAGGCAGGACGTTCGGTTCCTTCGAGGCGTTCAAGACGGCGTTTGCCGATGCTGCGATGAAGCGCTTCGGGAGTGGCTGGGCGTGGCTGAACCTGAAGGGGGGGGCGCTGTCGATCAGCTCCACCGCCAACCAGGACTCCCCGCTGATGGAAGGCGCCATGCCGTTGCTCGGGTTGGACGTTTGGGAGCACGCGTACTACCTGAAGTACCAGAATCGCCGGGCGGACTACGTCGCAGCGTTTTGGAACGTCATTAACTGGCGCGCCGTCGCGGCCCGCCACGCGGCCGCTGGCAAGGGGTAGAACTCGGGGTTCGCAGCCGCCCCAGGGCGGCTCAAGGCCGCGAGCAAATGCGCCTGGCAAAAGGCGCCGCGGCGGGAGGGAGGAGTGAAAGCAAAAGGTGCTGCGAAATGCACGCAGGAAGACAGCGAACGCAGATCTTGCACGGTCGCGTGCGCCGCGGTCGGCGACAACC
>Ga0233425_10008909_pt1 | contig 13021 bp, 11 predicted proteins | sample Watercolumn_Towu_2_FD_181712 | JGI IMG/M metagenome (GOLD analysis project Ga0233425, IMG submission 181712) | Freshwater microbial communities from Lake Towuti, South Sulawesi, Indonesia - Watercolumn_Towuti2014_140_MG | ecosystem: Environmental > Aquatic > Freshwater > Lake | place...
TCCCCCCTCTTCGGGAAAGAAAAGAAGACCTCCCTGTGCTGGTGGAGCATTTTTTAAGGGAATGCCGGAATGGCGGGGAGGGCTGCTCCGTCACCGATGAGGCCCTGTCGGTCCTAAGGCAATACGACTATCCCGGCAATATCCGGGAGCTTAAATCGATCATCCAATCGGCGGTCAACCTGGCCCAGGGTGGGCCGATCACTCCCCGACTGTTTCCTTCCCCGTTACGGGACATGCAGCCTCTCCCTCCGGTTAAGGCGGAGGAGAACGATGAAGCGGTTATTCCTTTACCGGAAATGGAAAAGGCTTATATCCTCAAGGTCTACAACCGGACCAATCAAAACAAATCCCGCACCTGCCGTCTGCTGGGTATCGGCATGAACACCCTGCGACGGAAGCTGATGGCGTACGGGGTGTCTTAGTGAAAATGGAAACGATTAAGTTATGTTTGGGTTTTTACGTCAATGTGAACAATCCGCAAAATATACACTTCATGAGCCAAAGAGCTTTCTTGTAATGCTTAAAAACAGTTATCACGAAAATAGTTTTTTCTTCCTAGGACCTTGCTCTATTTCATCTTTGGTGGTGCCACGCCCCCAAAGGCGGGGCATGGCACCACGAGCCGGTCGACTTCATCGACCTATAAAGAGGCATCTTTCAGAAGCCGAGTCATGAAAATGGCTTTGATCGACTCCACAGCTTATTTTCGGATTATTTGGTTTAACGTACTATTTTAGCTTTTTGAAAAATGGATTAAGGATAGCCCAACAGGAGGAGAGCGGGGGTCTTGTTTTTGGAGTTGTCCAAAGGTTACCCAACGGGATAATCCGGCCAGAATAGCCAATTTATAGAAAGCAACATAAGTAATGCAACACCAATGCATTTTAGCCGAATTATCCCCCCTTTAGCAAAGGGGGGCGAGGGGGGATTTAATAGCCGAAGAAATCCCCCTCATTCCCCCTTTTCCAAAGGGGGAGGTTCTGGTGAGCACTATCAAACACCCATTAACATTTTTCAAAATCGCAGAGACTCCCATTGCATTACTTTTGCGTTTATCAATAATTAGGAGCAGGGCCTACACCTCTGCCCATTTCCCGCTTGGGTGGTGGCCTGCTTTTGAACCCAGTACGGACATTGGCCCGGCAAAGAAGCTGAGGAGTAAATAGTGGACATTCGGCTTCCGGATGGAAGCCTCTTTCAAAGGTCGACATAGTCGACCGGCTCCAAAAACAAGACCCCCGCTCTCCAAGGCATTTATTCTTTGTTAACAGTCTGTGATCCTGGCCTCATTTTTCAAAAAGCTAAAATGATACGGTTTAACGATTTTTTGCCGCTTGTCACTGGAAGGTCAAAAGTTCGAGGCTTTTTCATAAGAAAGAAAAAATTTTGGGGGTGAAAGGAAAAAAACTGTAATGAACAACTTCTCATCCCATCACCGCAAAGGCCAGGGGGGATACCTTTTGGAAATTCCCCTCCTGCTCTTTATAATATTAATTGTTGTGGTTGTCCTAATCCCTTATTTGTCAATTGGTGGCCGGAAAATCCTGATCAGCATCGCCGCTGTACCGGTCCTTTTCGCCCTGTATTACATGATTGTTATCCCGGGCTGGACACCTTACAGAAGAAATCGTCTCGGGCCGACTGGAAGAAAGGTGGTCTTCCTTTTGACGGCCATACTGATTATCGGGTTCGTTGTATTGATCAATCTTCTCTGATTGTTTGCATCAGACCATCTGTTTGGCAAGTGTTTCCCCTGCGTGGGTCGGGTTGAGGGACGAAACCCGACCTGCGAGACTTCAAAATAGCCACGGCATTTTTGAAACACGATTCCAATCAGCCGTCCCTATCACGACTTCCACTTAAGGGTGTTTCGCCCGCCGGGTGTTATTCTGAGCTGGAGCCGGCCCCATTCGAGGGAGAGATATTCTTATTTCCAGACCTTTTTCCCCATTGTGGGCCTCGATCATTCCCCCATGCCGGTCAACGATTTTTTTAGCAATAGCCAAGCCCAGACCGGACCCGCCGGCCTGTGAGGGCTTGACCCGATGAAAGGGGACAAAGAGCCTGGGAAGCTCTTCCTCCGGTATTTTTTCGAAAGTGTTGGTGATACGGGTCTCAATAATTTCAGGTTGAGAGTCCATCTGAATAAAGATCTGACCTTTTTCGGCAGTGAACTTAAGGGCATTATCCAGGATGTTTAAAAAGGCCGTAGTCAGGGCTTCCTTATCCCCTGAAAAGGGCGGCAAAAAGGACAAAGCCGAAACGACCCGCAATTGTTTGTGTTCGATCAAAGGCTGAAGCCTTTGAACAAGCTCCCGGATAACCTGCGCCGGGTCAAAGCAGACAAAGCTAAAAGGAGAGGCCTGCCTATCCATTTTGGACCATTCCAGGATTCGGCCAATGAGTTGATCCAGGGCCTCAATATCTTCCCGGATCTCATCCAGGTATCTTTCATAAAGAACCTTCGCTTCCGGATTCAATTTTTCACGGAGAATCTCTTCGGAAATCCTGATCCGGGTGAGGGGCGTACGCAGTTCATGGGAGACATTGGTTGTCAGTTCTCTGGCATTAACTATCAGGCTCTCCAGTTTTTCCGTCATGCGATTAAAGGCTTGGGCCAACTCGCTGATTTCATCGTGTCCGGGAATGTCTGCCCGATGGGAAAGATTTCCTTCCGAGATAATCAAGGCGGACTGGCGAAGTTTTTTGAGCCGGGAGGTGATGATCCGTGAAATGGGAAGGAACAACAGGACGGCGAAAAGACCGATGAAGAACAGGCCCAAGGCAAAAGCGCCTTCCGGGTGGCTTGGACGGAAGGGTCTTTTCAGACGATCAATAAGCACATGAATCGTTCCCCTTTCGCCCTTATGAATGACAATGGGGATAACCGCATATAGATCCAAACCTCTTTGGCGGTAAAGGGTCATATCGCCATAGACTCGAGAACGGGTTTCTTTCAGTGTGAGAACGACACCCGGGATCTCCTCCGGGAACGATTTAACCGCAATGGTCCTGTCCGGATTTTGCAGCCAGACCTTGGCCTCCACGATCTTGCCAAAGTCCTGAATAAATTTTCTTAAGGGTTCATTTTGAGACAAATCAGTGTTTGGGGCGGATCGTATTTTTTCCTCCACCGTCTCTTTAAGAACGACGGCTTTTGTTTTGGCGAAATCTTCCAGGCGGGCCGTGAAGTATTTCCGGGGCAGATCGTAAAACAAAGCAAAAATCACCAGAAAGGTTGTGCATAAGACAGCCAGGAAGGATAATAGGATCTTGAGATATAATTTTCCCATTCTCATCTCTGATGGTTTCGTAAAAAGTCCGGATATTGCGTTGAGTTCCACCCAGCGCCGCCTCTTTAATCGATTAACATATAACCGCTCCCCCAAATCGTTTTTATTCGTTTAGGTGCCCGGGGGTCCGGTTCCAGCTTGGACCGCAATTTACTGATATGGACATCGATGCTCCGGTCGAAGGCCATAAAATCTCTTCCCTGGGCCAGAGTCATGAGCTGATCCCGGCTCAAAACCGTATTCGGATGTTTCATCAGCACTTCAAGAATCCGGTATTCGGTCGTGGACAGTTCTATTTCGTCCTCGCCCAAGGAGACCGTCTGCTTTGCCGTATTCAACTTCAGCCCACCGGCCTTTATGAGGAAAGGTTTTTCTGGGGGGGCTTCCCCTTGGCCTCCTGATCCGGTCCGGCGCAAAATCGCCTTTATCCTGGCCAATAACTCCCGGGGATTAAAGGGCTTGGTCAGGTAGTCGTCTCCTCCCAATTCCAAACCGACAATCCGGTCTGTGTCTTCCCCTTTGGCCGTTAGCATGATGACCGGCAGGTCGAAGGCCCGCCGGATATCTTTCAATATTTCCAGACCGTCCTTTCCCGGCAGCATAATATCCAAAATGATCAGATCCGGAGATTCCTTGCGGATGGTTTCCAGAACCTGCAGTCCGTCGGGAAGGCCCAGAACTCTAAACCCGTTATTCTCCAAATACTCCCTGAGGAGTTTTTGAAGTTTCTGATCATCGTCAACGATTAAAACAAGATTGCTCATCTTTGTCACCTCTTTTTACCTTCTTTTACCTTTATTTTACAATTTTTTACAAGTTCAAAAGAATTCCTTTACATCTTTCCGGTAACCTGCAGAGCAATTGTCAAGAGAATTCCCTTCACTCAAGACGAAACACCGATTCAACGGGAAATAGAATATCGGGAGAAAAGATTATGAATTTAAGATTTGATCTTAAAACGTATTGGAAATGCCTGTTTCTCGGGTTCTACCTGATGTTGGTGGCCTTGACCGGTAACTGGATGCAAAAAACTCTACGGTTCTTTCTGATCTATTATTTCGGCTTTCTAGTAATCCTTAGTCTTTTCGGATTGCCTTTCGGCTTCTCCTTGCAAGCCATTGTTCATTTCCTGGTCATTATCATTGTTCCCACAATTTTCATTACCGGCTTAACGGCAAAATTTCAACAGGGCTGGATACCCCAAGACAGATTCCTGTGAAAATAATTTTGGAAAAACAATTATTGGGCAAAGATAAAGGCAATAAAAACATAAAAAAAGAAAGGAGCACAAAAATGAAAACAAAAAACAAGGTCTTGATCGGGTGTGGCGTCATCACGTTGGTCTTGGTTATCGGGGGATACGGATGGGTATCGGCCCATGGACCATGGGGTGGCGGTCCTTGCGGAGGCTTTTTTTCGGGGGGGCAGGCTCAAGGATTTCAGGCCCAAGCCTTCCGTAAGGATATGGCTGAATTTATCCTCTGGAAAATAGATAAAAAGGCCAAAGAAATGAATCTTAGTCCAGTCCAAAAAGCCAAGTACGAAACATTTCGAGAAAATTTAAAATCCCGTGTCACGGAATTTCAGGCCGAGCGTCAAAAGATGAAGGAACAATTCCTCAAAGAACTCGGCAAAGAAAATCCTGATATCAAAATGTTGCTGGAGTCGGCAAAAACAAAAGTAAATGATCTCTCCGGTTTTATGAATAAAAACCTGGACCTGTTTTTGGATTTCTACAGCTCCTTGGATGATCGTCAAAAGGCCACGATCAACGATGAAATCAAGGAAAGAATGAAATATCACCGGGCAAGATGCCAACAGAAGGATGCCTCCCTCTAAATGGAGGACTGCCTAAACGACAGAGAATGAGAGGATTAATGGAAAGTATGAACAGAAGAGAATTCATCAAGAAAAGTTCGATCATGACCGGCAGTGCCCTGGGGGTCTTGACGGTGGGAGGAGGTCTATTCTCTCCATCCAAAGCCCTTGGCACAGAGATTGTCTTCCCGGAATCAAATTGTCAAAGCAAGAACGATAAACCGAAGAAAAAAATACTCATCGCCTATGCCAGTTATTGCGGCAGTACCGGCGGGGTGGCTGAAGCGATCGGAAAGGAATTGTGTGATCAAGGTGCCCGGGTGGATGTTCGATTCGTCAAGAGGATTAATGAGATGTCCCCTTATGATGGAATTGTCCTGGGCAGCTCGGTCCGCAGTGGATCCTGGCTTCCGGAGGCTATAGAATTTGCCAAAAAAAATCAAGAAAGGCTGAGCCGGATTCCGGTGGCCTATTTTTTAACCTGTCTAACGCTGTACAGGGACACGGCCGAAACCCGTCGAATGGCCCGGGGATATTTGGACCCGGTTCTCGAATCCGTCCCTTCCGTTCAGCCGGTGGATCTGGGATTATTTGCCGGTGCCTTGGATTACAACAAGATGAATTTAATCTATCGGACCATCATGAAATCAAAAATGGAAAAGCGGGCGGTCCCGGAAGGGGACTACCGGAATTGGGAGGCTATCCGGACCTGGGCCAGGGGGCTCGGTTCGTCTTTACTGAATGGTTCGATGCGGTCCTGAGTTTATTGGGCCATCCGATGTCCGGCGGGAAGAGCGAACCTTTTTGATTTCAAGCCTCGACGATGGCTTCAAAACCCTCAGAAGATATTGGTACCCCATGTCAAAGAAGGGTTGACGGTTTTGGACTTTAGAGGCGGTCCGGGAGTCCCGGACCGCCATTTGGGGCATTAGATTCTCAGACAATATTTTCTGTGGATTTATCTCTAACAGTTGGCTGGGCGGCCTGGGTGAAGCTGTATACATATCCTGGGACCCTGGCCAATCCCGCCACCGGCGGGACGGCCTTCCAAACTTTCCCGAAGAATAAAAAAACAGGCCGATTTCACCCTGGTTAGAGGATCTCAGTCTCAATGAAGTCCAGATTTACCACCAACAATCTATCAAGGCTTCATTGCTATTGTTTTTAATTTCCTTTCGGCCTGTTTTTTATGCAACTGTAAGGATAACTCGAAAAGGTGGTTAGACGGCCACCACCGGGCATCCGGCTTTGTTGATCAACTCATCCACCGGTGCGCCGAAGAATCTTTTAACCCACTCGGGCCGTTTTGACCGGGTGGTGACAATCAGGGAAGGCTTCACCTGTCTGACCACCTCCAGACAGATCAGGGCGAAGCGACCCCTCTGGATTAAGGCCTTTGCCTGGATGCCGATTTTTTCAGCCGATCCGGCGATGACGGCCACATGTTCCTTGGCCTCCTTTTCGGCCTTCTCCAGTATTTCTTCTTCACAGGTGTCTTTCAGTCCGACAAAAAATTCTTCTTCAATGCCGACAAGGTAGCGTGCCGTATTGATGTCGACCACATAAACGACCATCAACTTCTTCCCCTCCCGACTTCGGGATAAGGCTACATCAATGGCCTGTTCGGAACGGCGGAAGGTCGAGAGGGCCAGCATCACACAACCTTCCATGTCTTTGCTGATTTCATTAACTGATTGAGCCATGACAGCCTCCTTTCTTCAGAAAACAGGGTGGTGAGTAAGGGCATTTTCATTGAGTCCATTCAACCCCATGGCCGTTTTACGGCCAGTCAGGCGGCCTGGTCGAAGGTGCTGCGGAAATGGCCTGGGATCGCTTGTGGGGTTGTTCCTTTACAGGGTGCGGAAACCTGTAAGAAAGTTTTTTAAATAAACAGCTGATATTAAAAAGGTTAGAAAAAATATTGGACAATGTAACGAAGGGCCAGAGAGGTGATCAACAGGCCCAGCATCAGTTTGATGAATTTTTGCGGGACGAATTTTTGGGCCCGGGCGCCGAAATACATGCCGACAAACCCTCCGGCCCCGAAGAGAAATCCCAGCAGCCAGTCCGGTGAGGTAGCCATTCCCCCCTTGGCCGGGATGATGCTGTAGAAAAAGACCCCGGCAATGGAAGTGAGAAAGGTCCCTAAAAGGGCTGCCCCGGCCACGGTATACACCGGCAGGTGAAAAACGGCCACACAAAAAGGTGCAATAATGGCTCCCCCCCCTATCCCGTAGGTCCCTCCAATGATACCCACCCCAAAAGCCAGAAAAAACATGGCCGGCGTACTGAAGGAAAACCGTTCCCCCCAGAACTCGTATTCGACCTTAGAAAAAGACATCCGGATGGTCTTGATCACCGCCTCGGCCGGCAAGCCTGAGGCCAGGCGGTCTTGATGCCCTTCTTTGATTTCTTTTATCCGCTGGTTGAATTTATCTTCCAGGGCCTTCATCTGCTGTTTTCCTTTGACGGAACGGGAGGTCATTTCATAGAGAATCCGTATTCCCAGATACAGCAAAACACAGCCGACGAAAAGCTTAAAGGCTTTGGGGTCAGGCAGGTAGAGAACCCTGATATAATAACCGAGGAAGACGCCGGGTAAGGTTCCGACGATCACCACCCAGGTCAGGGGCCAGGCCATCCGCCCCTCCTTTAAGTACTGATAAACCCCGCTGGGAATGGCCACGATATTATAGACGAAATTAGTGGCGCTGACGGCCGGAGAGGTGAAATTGAGGATGCTGACCTGAAAAGGCAGGAGCAGAAAAGCCCCGGAGACCCCGCCCATGGAGGTCAAAAAAGAGACGACAAAGGCCACCAGGGGAGGAATAAAAAAATACGTTTTTACACCGGAAACCGGAAAGAACCAATAAAGAAGGTCCATTTATATCTCTCTCTCTTCTTTTCGTCGGATTCAGACCGCTATCCGTTTCCCGGCCGGTCCTCAAGTTTCTTCTTGACAAAACCAACACGAAAATATTAAATTTCGTGTTAGTTTATCACTGGGCTGCCGGAAAAGTCAAGAATTAAAATCTTGCCGAAGGGCCGGAATAATTTAAAATAAAAAGTCAATCGGTCAGTGAGGGAAGTTTTCCGAGGATACGATGAGACGACCAATAAGGGCCACCAAATATCCAAATCAGTCCGGGCGGTCAGGGCCGAAAACGGAACGGATCAGCCACGGCCGTATCGTTATTGTACACGATGAGATCAGGGCCCTGGACCCGGTTGAACTCAACAGGCTGGAGCGGGCCTTCCGGGATTGGGTTGAGAAGGCCACTGGTTCGAATACCCGCCTTTCCCGACAACGGATCCTGATTATCTTCCTGTTAATTCGCTATACGGGGGCCAAACTGAATGAGGTCTTGGCTTTTAATCCCTTTAAGGATATAGACATACCCAGACATCTGATCAGGTTAGGGAAAGGGGAAAGTCCCCAGAAAAAATCGTTTAGGGAAGTCCGGATATCGGAAACCCTTTCCCATGAAATACAGACAGCCCTGACCGATCCCCTTTTTAAAAAATCTCTCATCAACTTGTTCAGGGTCGATCCAGGTCATGTGCGGCGAAAATTTTATGAACGGGCAATGGCCTGCGGCTTCACCCAAAAACAAGGCTCTCCGGATGGAATCCGCAAGGCTCGGGCGGTGGAATTGATGCAGAGCAATATGCCCTTGCCGGTCGTTCAAAGCCTGCTGGGCCATTCGACCCCCAATTTAACCTCAGCCCTGGTTTCCTTTTCTAAGGAAGATATGCAGCAGGTGGCCCATTTTTTTCTCGAACGGGAAGCCCATCGAAAGACCAGCGCCCGGAATTCTTTTTTCGGCAAAATCAGGGCCATTCAAAAAGGAGATATTCAAACCAAAGTGGATCTGGTTACCTTGGGAGGAGACCTGGTCTCGACGGTGATTACCAATGAAAGTCTGGCCAGGCTCGGTTTGAAAAAAGGATCACTGATTACGGCGGAAATTAAAGCGCCGCTGGTGGTGTTACATAAGATGGGAGAGGAGCCCCGATGTACGGCGGAAAACAGATTTCGGGGAACCGTTTCCCGGATCAACCGGGGTAAGATCACTTCGGAATATGTGGTCCGGATGGGAGATGGAACGGAACTCTGCGCCCTGATAAGCACCGAGGCCGGACGCCGTCTGGCCCTTAAAGAAAACGATCCGGTCTGGGCGGTCTTTAACAGCTTTTCGGTGGTCCTGCATCTGGATTAGTCAATTTTTGGGACAAACTCCCAATTTTTTTTTACCGCCCGTTTTTTTCGGTCTCTTCATAAAAGCTGGATAACTGCGGGACAGGAATTCCCCCCGGCATGACTTTGTGCCGAGAAAAGAGATCGTCGCCCTCGTGAACCGCCGTATAACTACATCAATCTCTTTAACAGGGTCTTCCTCGGAGATGCTAACCCTCCCTCATAACCGGAAGTTTCTTTTTGAGCAGATTATATTATTTTTTATCGGTGCTCGGTTTTGAAGCCTGTCCTCTTGCTGATTCAGTATATAAACATTGTCCAGTAGATTCAAAAATTACTTTTATTGACGGAATAAACTGATTATAATGATAGAAAAATAAAGAAGTTATTCAGAAATTGCATCTAATGGACAACGTCTCCTATTAGGGTTTCAGTGTCACAAAAGCAGGCCAAACCGCTGGCTTCGTCCAAACCTTTTTTTGGAGGACCTATGACGTTCGATCCGGCAAGAGAAATTCAAGATTTTTGGGTCTTGGGGGAGTTCGGGGATGTGAATGCCTCGATCTGCGATTCATCCACCTTCACCTTCTCGAGCGTAGCCAAAATGGAAGAGGTCTTCGAACATGAGATGGAGGGATGTTTCCTCTATTCCCGTCACTGGAATCCTACCAACAAGTCTCTGGCCTACGCCCTGGCTCGAATGGAGGCGGGGGAATCGGCTCAGGTGATGGCCTCCGGGATGGCGGCGATCAGTTGCAGTCTTCTGCAGTTGTGTTCCGCAGGCGATGAGATCGTCTCCAGCCGTACGGTCTACGGCGGAACCTATGCCCTGCTGGCGAATCTCCTGCCCCGTTTCGGGATCAAGACGCGATTCGTCGATGTCGGCAATGAACAGGCCGTCCGGGAAGCGGTGACGAGTAAGACCCGGGTCATTTATTGCGAAAGCGTCAGCAATCCCCTTCTCGAGGTGGCCGATATTCCCAGGTTGGCCGCTTTGGCCAAGGAGTCCGGCGTCAAACTGGTCGTGGATAATACCTTTAGTCCCCTGATCCTTTCCCCTCTCCGGCTTGGTGCGGACATCGTCATCCACAGTATGACCAAATTCATCAACGGCACCAGCGACTGTGTGGCCGGATGTGTGGTCGCTTCCCATGATTTCATCGCCGGTCTGAATAACATAAACAGCGGACCAAGCATGCTTTTCGGCCCTGTGCTCGACAGTCTTCGGGCTGCCAGCATCCTTAAAAACATCCATAGTCTGCACGTCCGAATGGCCAAACACAGCGCCAATGCCCTTTACCTCGCCAAACAGTTTGAAGAGTCCGGGGTAACGGTCCACTACCCTGGCCTGACGGGCCATCCGCGACACAAACGGATGAAGCGTCTGATGAACCACGGTTTCGGTTTCGGAGGGATTGTGGCCGTTGATGTGGGCGATAAGGAGAGGGCTGGCCGTTTAATGACTCGGATGCAGGAGGAGAAGGTCGGTTATTTAGCCGTCAGCCTGGGTTATTTCAAAACCCTCTTCAGTGCTCCCGGTCATAGCACCTCCTCGGAGATCCCTCCGGATGAGCGTCATTGTATGGGAATAAGCGACGGTCTAATACGGTTCTCGGTAGGCCTCGATAATGATATGGAGTATACCTGGGGAATCATGAAGAACCTCCTCTGGGAATTGGAAATCTCGAATCCGACCAGGAAAGCAGATGATTGAAACCATAAGTCACCTCACCTTCATTGTCCGAGATATCGAAAAGATGGGGACCTTTCCACGGAACCTATTTGATGCTGAAGAGGGTTAAGACAGTTCAAAGAAGATTTTTTATATTATTTTAGCTTTTTGAAAAATGGACTACGGATACCCAACAGGAGGACACCGGTGGTCTTGTTTTTGAGCCGGTCGACTATGTCGACCTTTGAAAGAGGCTTCCATCCGGAAGCCGGTATGTCCACCATTTCTCCGAAGCTTCTTTGCCGGGCTAATATTTTGCCTTGCTCCAAAAGAAGGCCTTCACCCAAGCTGGAAACGGGCTCGGTCGGGCCGCTCGACATCGTCGAGCTTTTTAAGAGGCTCCCATTCGGGAGCCGATCTGCCGATCTAACAGGAGGCTTCCTGTCCGACTCCCTTCAGGAGTCTCCCCCAAGAGATCGGCAAAGCCGATCGGCCGGAAGCCGGGCTGAATGCCCTGCATCGAATTAACTTGGCGTTTGGGGCCGGATTATCTTCGCAAGAAGACCTGCTCAGTCCCACTCCTTCGGAGCGGTTCCCGGTTTCCCACTGGGTAACCTTTGGACAACATTAAAAACAAGACCACCGGTGTCCAAAAATGACATTATTTGCAAACATTCCGTTATCCTGGTTTCATTTTTCAAAAAAGATAAAATAATACGATTTTTTCTGTTTCCTAAGAAAAATTTTTTATTGCCGGCGGTATTTGGATAGCCCTTGTGGAAGAAGAGTCCCTTTCGGAGCGGACTTATGATCATTGTCATGGGTGACCCCATATCACTAACACTTTTTTACTTGACCTGTCTAACACTACAGCGACACTTATATTTTAAGCATTTTTAATTTAGCCAGTTGTTTTTTTCTATGAGACACCTAGGCGATATGGTTACGTTTTGTATGGTTTTTTACAATTTCCAAAGCCTTGTTCAAGCTGAGAGTTCGACGCTCGAAGATGGTGGCTATCAAGAGCCGAGCTTGAGGTAACGTCAGAGCTGGGCTTTTTTTAAAACGGATACGTAAACGGGTTAAGAAGTGTAAGGCCAGGAAAACATAAATCATATGACGATGCCAGGCCGGCCATGAGCGATGCTCGTCATGGTCCATTCCCACTTGCCCCTTACCTTCTTCAAAGCATTGTTCGAGGGGCCAGCGAAAAGTAGAAGCCTGGCATAGATCGGATAGAGGGATATGGTGAGGAGCATTGGAGAAGGCGTACTTGATTTGGCCATCGGGACTGCGGCGTAAAAAGAGCCAGAGGGGATAGGAAGTGGGAAGTCCTTTTCGAGAGGGATAGACCCGAAGGCGAGCTACTTCGGCCAGGATAGGGCCTTTGGCCCCTTCAGCCAAGACAACCCTTTCCCAACGTTTACAGCGACGGGCGATATCGGCTACGGTTTGGGGGCCAGCTTGATTAGGCCGTAAATGGTGTTTTTTAGGTCGGGGACCGCGACCGGAATAAGCCGGTATGCCGACAGAAGGTTTTTTAAGGAACACCTGAGTGTTGGAACGAATCGAAGCGAAGAAGGTCAGTTCTTTGGGCAAAGATTCCAGAAAGGGAAGATCGGAGCCGAACGTAGCATCAAAGCCGATCCAACGAGCGGAGAATAGTCGGGTTTGATTAACCTCTTGAATAATGTTTGGAGACATTGGCCTGTTCCTGATCGATGGCCGGAAAAATTTCGCAAACGCAACGCTCTCCGTTCCTAAGCAATTCAAGGATCTGCAGCCGGGTGGGCTGGCCGAGGGCCTTAAGAATATTGGCCTGTCCTTCCAGTATCTTTGGGTTTGATCGGTTTTTTTTCAACTCTGTGCCCTTTCCGGGAAATAGTCTCTTTCTTCTCTGTGGCCGGGTGTTTTTCGACAATAGATTAAGTAAATAACTATATGGTTATATAGTCTACTAGTTCCGGAATGCCAAGAGGATATTGCCGAGTCCGGGGCCGACCGGGAAAACAAGTCAAGGTGGTTTAAATAATGGATAGG